>WUUC01241279.1_pt1 | contig 104230 bp, 153 predicted proteins | sample 6278441 | NCBI WGS metagenome assembly WUUC01 (sample SAMN13675441, study PRJNA597444) | soil metagenome | isolation source: soil | place: USA: Washington | collected 2017-10 | reverse complement strand
TTATCTTATCCATCTTCCACCTTCCATGAGAAAAATAAAAAAAGAAAGATTGCTCCTTACAATCTTTCTTTTCCTTTTATGTTTATCTTTTTCCCAAAGTGAAAGGGGAGAAATTCTCCAATGTTTGTTCCATTAAAATTGTAGCCATTTCAATGCGAATAAGAAGCGTAAATTTTTTGTAAAGGTACTCATAAAGATGAATAAATCAGAATTTTTTGACAACACTAATAGTTAAGAGTTTGTCGTTCATAGTGAGATGAACGATTTAATCATGCGAAAACCTTTCAAGGAGGATTAGCATATGATTAAATCAACATGGCTTACAACACTTCAATCAACAACCAATTGCGGGCATTACCGAATACCGATACCAAGTAAGAAAAGGAGTGGTGCTTAATACTAACTAAATAGTTGTGGTCTAAATCCTGTCTATTCATTTATGAGTAGCCTTTACTTACAATCAGTTAGTAACTGATTGTAATAATATGATGTGCAAATATAGAAATCTTTATTCAAGCTTTTTTAAAATTTCTTCAAAACCTTGATTGATGAAATAAATTTTGTTGTCTTTAGCATAAATAATTTTTCCTAGATAGTTTGTTCCCTGTTTAAAATATGGGTGCTTCCATATATAAATGCTTCGGTGAACAATATCTTCTATATCAAAGGTTTCACGTTTTTTGTTCAAAGGATATAACATAAATTGTTGCTCCCTTGTATATAGCCTATTGATTGCCACTAAACACTCAAAGGTATAATCGTTTATTTTTCTTTTGACATAAGCTTCAATTAGCATTACATCACCCTTTTGAGATTATTTGGTTATTTATGGATTTTTTTATTTTGCTTTTACTTCTTCTTCTGTATTTTGTTGAAAGAAATTAAACCCTGTAGCTTGAATAATATTTAAGATGTAACAATATTCTTCTTCTGTCATTTCTTTACCATTAAACCAACAAAAATCAATGTTGTTAATGTTATCTTTCTTCAATCCAAATACTGCCATATCGAATACTTGTTTGACAGGTTTTAATCCAAGCCCTGTAATGGTAATAAAAAAGTTAATGTATTCTTCATTTTGAAATTGCTGGGCTATCATGCCTACTGTTTTTGTATCTTCATCAATATCTATTGTAATTTCGGGGAAAGCTATTCCTTCTTCATTTTCATTAATTTCTGTGAAGTAAGCCCGAACAATATCATCCCCACCGAAATAGTTATTTTTATTGAAAGTACCATCAATAAATAAAGGAATCGGCTCTTTACCGTATTTCTCTTTTTCAGACATACTCGAATGGAAGGTTTTTAAACGATTGACACGAAGCTTTTCTAAAACTGAATGATTGAAATAAGAATAATCATCTACACGTTTAAGCCAAGTCAACCATTCTTCATTAGAGATATAAGAAATATGCTTCACATTTCCTTCTAAAGCCATCAGCCTATCCAGTAAAGCACCAAATTGTAAGTGTGTATGCTTTGACCAATAAGCTTTAATTTCATTTAGCAATTCTTCATTTTCTCTTACCATAGTTTTAACCTCCTTTGATTATATTGTTTACAGTTTTTTAAATTTTTATCCACACTTATTGAATATGTACATATTTAGGCTTTTAAGTGGGCATAATAAAAAGTTAAAAGTGTAGCCCAATAAAACAGGCTACACTTTCAGACCGTACAATATAATCATCAGAGGTGTTTTGACTTATTGTACTAAACCTTTTTTACTCACATCACCGAAAGAGGGTTCGCCAAGATTTTAGTTGCACGACTAAAATATACACCAAGAAAGGGATTGAAGGTTACACGCTTACTTTTCCTTTGATAGCTGGATAAGGGTCATAACCCTTGAAAGTGAAAGAATCAAACGTAAAATCATCAATGTTTTTAATGTTACTGTCAATAGTTAATGTTGGTAATTTTTTGGGTATTCTTTTTAATTGCTCCTTAACTTGCTCAACATGGTTAAGATAAATATGTCCATCACCTATGACATGTATAAATTCACCAACTTGCAAGTTACAAACATGAGCAATCATATGTGTCAAAAGAGAATACGAAGCAATATTGAATGGACAACCAAGAAAAATATCACAAGACCTTTGATACAATTGTGAGTTTAAATAACCATTAGTTACATTAAATTGAAATAATATATGGCAAGGTGGAAGATTCATTTTTCCTGTTCGGAAATCTCCTACATTCCAAGCACTTACAAGCAATCTTCTTGAATCGGGGTCAGTTAGTATTTCATGAATCACTTCCTTGATTTGGTCAATTTCGTGATAAGAGAAATTTCCTTCTTCATCCTTATCATAAAAACTCCAACTTCTCCATTGTTTTCCATAAATCTTACCTAGTTCACCATTTTTATCTGCCCACTCATTCCAAATTTTTACTCCGTTTTCCACAAGGAATTGAGTGTTTGTATCCCCCCTTAAAAACCAAAGCAATTCGTAAATGATAGACTTTAGATGAAGTTTTTTAGTAGTCATTAATGGAAAACCATCTTGTAAGTTAAATCTCATTTGATAACCAAAAGTAGAAATTGTACCAGTACCAGTTCTATCTTTCTTGATTGTTCCATTCGTTAGTACATATTCTGCCAAGTCTAAATATTGCTTCAACTTTTGACCTCCTTTCTTTGAGGATAATACAGTATATCAAGTAAAGCTTTTACTTATTCCATAATTTCCTCATTTTTTTCTTCATGATGTTCCCTAACAATTTTTGCTACTTCTCCACCTAAAACTTCTATATCATCATTTGTTAAATAAACAAAACGCTTTACTGCAAGTTCTTTTACAATGCTTCTTAAACTCAATTCATCTGTTGTAACATTTTCTGCTTTTTCAATATCTTCAATAATTCTCCACATTATATAAGTCATTACTTTATAATCGGGAATATTGTGGCTAAGAAATAACGGTTCTTCTGCTATTTCCGTTAAATATTCATTTCTGTTTAATGGTGTTCCTTTAACATTTGGAGGAATTTTTTTGATAGCTTGTAACAACTTATCAATCATTGACATAATTATTTCCTCACTTTCATAAATTATCTTTTGTAATGTAACAATACGAAAGGGCTTCATCAATTTTTCGATTAGCATTTTCCGTACATTCTTTTGCTGGAATTTCCTTTAAACAATTAACTGCTTTCTCTATTGATTCTTTTGCTTTCGCTTTTGAAGGATTTTTTTTCTTTGTGTACAAATGCAACCCCCCGATTTATTTTTTTCGGTCAGTGTAACTCTGTACAATGATTCCTAGAAGTAATAAAATTATAAAGATAAAACCTACTACTGTTAAAGCAGATTTGATAAACTCAAATATTTCAGCCATTTTCTTTCTTCTCATTTTTTAAATATCTTATATCTTTTGCCATTGTTGAAAATGTTTTTCCAATTGATTCCAATACTTTAATTTCATCTTCTGTTATTGTATGAAGAATATCTATAGCAGAATTATCATCATTCAATGTATGAAATGCTTCCATCTTTTGGAATTTTGAAATTACTTTGTCTAAAGTTTCGTTTAAATAAGCGTTCATTTAAGTTCGCTCCCTTTTTTCAGCTTTTGGTGGAGATTCCATCCATTGTTTCTCAATTAAAATATTTGCTCCATCTTCTACAAATAAAGAATTATTTATTAAAGATTTTCCATACAAAATACCTATATCTTTTCTGCCATTTACTGCTAATGAATTTCCAAATGCCCGTATTTTCATAGAAAACATATCTACCTTATGAAATAGCATTATCTTATCAGAAAATGGTGGAACATTAGATGTAGTAACTAAATGGTCATGCAAGGAAGGTGATTGTAAATGTTCAATTTGAAGTTTTCTTGTATAGTTTTGAATTGTTTTTTGTGTTATATTCAATCCTCTTTTAAATAAAGATTTAATTTTTTCATCTTGTACGGTTTGATAAAAACCTAATAACAAAGCTTTGCTTGTTGTATTGTTTTCTAAGTTGTCATAAAGATGTGTAATTTCTAAAGCGTGTAATGGTCTTATATCACCTACATAACCATTTAAAAAATTATCTCTTGAAAGCATTTCACTTTTTTTAGGTATTGGAATAATTGGCGGTCTTGTACCAAATCCTTTGTTATATAAAACATTATTAATTTGGTCAAGTAAATCTAGTGTACATTCTAAACAGAAAAGAAAAAATTCTTTAACATCTTCTCGATTTAAAATTGGTATAGCAATACTGTAAACACTCATTCCAGCCTTTAAAACGTACTTTAAATAATGGACATAAAATTCATCTTCAAAAAGTCTAGGTGCATTTAAGCTAACATCATCCTCTGTAAAGCCAGTTGGAATTGGAAAGCTTTCTTTGTTGAAAATATTTTTTATATAAATTTGAAATTCTCTTGTCAATTTTAAACTGTTTTTTAATAATGTTTTAATATCATCTTCTTCACAATGTTGAAGGAAATAAGATATGATTTTTTCGCTCATGCTATTTCCAAGAAAAGTAGCCCAAAGTTTTCCCGATTCTACACAAGTTAAAGGATTTGAAATATTTGATTCTTTAGCAATTAAAGGAATAGGTTTTAAAATGTTTTTAGGATTTGGGAAGTCCATATTTTTCCACCTTTTTAAAAGGGGGAATACTCCCCCATGTGTTATTTACCGCTTGCACCTAATTTAGAAGTACCTCTTTCAGATTTAATATTCATTAATTCTGAATAAGGAATTTCCTTTAAGGTGATTTTTGGCACTAAGTCAATTGTTCCCTGTGCAATTGCTTTCGTAACAGGATAATAAACTGTACCATTCTTTTCAGTAACTTCTTTGTAATGTTTGGAGATAACAATTTTTTTATACAATGAACAAACATTGATAAAAATTTCTCCCCTATAACCCGAATCCACTACACCACTTAACAAATTCATTCCTAACTTTCCTGTGCTTCCTCTTTCATGCTTTAAGTTAAGGTAGAAATGTTTTGGTAAAGCAGTAGCAATTCCAGTAGGAACAAGTGTAGGTTTACCTACATCCAATTCAATTTCATCTATATCATCTAAACAAGCATATAAATCATATCCAGCGTCCTCGTCACGTTTAGAAGGAATGATAGCGGTTTCAACAAGCTTAGAAAAATAAACCGTATCCTTCGGAATTTTCTTTTCCAGTTTATCAATTTTCCAAAGGTCGAAAATTTGTGTAAGTAAAGATTGCTCTTTTAAGTAACTTTTATACTCCACTTCTGCTTTGTAAATTTTTTCTGCTGGTTTAATTTCCAACTTTTTAATAATTCCAGTTACTCGTAATTCCTTTAACCAAACTTTTTCACCGACTTTGTAATATCTTTTCTGCTTAGTTTCCATTCTGTTCATCCTTTCTTAGTTGTCTAATCATCTAAAGATTCAAATACTCCATCCCATGAATCACCATCAAAACTTTCTAAGTCTAAATTCCCATTATCCTTTGCATAGTTTTGTGGCTTTTCTTCAAAGAAATCAGTTTTGATTTGATTGAATTTAGTGAATTGGTCAATGAATGGTAGAGGGTTTTGTTCTACACCTTCATACAATGGTTCTAAACCAATTGCTTCCAATCTTGAATTTGCAATATGCTTTAGATATTTCTCGATTAAGTCAGTAGATAGTCCACGAATTTTATTTCCTATTGAATAGTTAGCCCATTCAACTTCATGTTCTACTCCTTCTTTCATCATGTTTCTTAGCTTTTCAATCATTTCAGTAGTGAATAAGTAAGGCTTTTCTTTTTTTAATTCCAAGAACATATTCTTGAACAATACAACATGAGTTAATTCATCACGATTAATATAACGAATTGATGTAGCAACTCCTGTCATAGCGTCATATGAGCGAACAAGATTATAGAAGAAACTGAATCCCGAATAGAAATACAATCCTTCCAAAATGTAGTTTGCCATCATGACTTGAAGCATACCTTCTTCTGATTTGTTTTCTTTAAATTCTTGATAGTAGTCAGCGATATATTTATTACGCTTGACCAAGAATTTATCAGTAATTGCTATGTCATAAATCTTTCTTCTTCTTTCTGCTGGAACAACGGTTTCAAGAATGTAACCATAGCTTTGTGAATGTAAAGCTTCTTGATACTGTTGAATGGTGATAAGTAAATTCACTTCGGGTAAAGTAATAAATTCATTGATATTATCAAGATTCACCGTTTGAAGTGAATCAAGAAATACAAGGAAGGAAATTACTTTATCGAAAGTTTCTTTCACTTCTTCATCAAGTAAGTCATATTGAGCCTTGTCAGCACCTAATGAAACTTCTTCGGGAATCCAAAAGTTTCCCATCATCGTTTTGTAAAGTTTGAATGACCACTTAAATTTGTTGTCTGAAAGAATCATTAGATTATTGGTTTTTCCACCAATTAATAACCTTCTTTCATTGTTTGAAATTTCGGGATTAAAAATTTTCTTTTCAGTCAAAACTCTTTTTGACTTTGAAGTTTCCATTTCCATTCCTCCTTTATTTCAACTTCCCTAATATATTGTGTAATTCACTTGAAATTAATCATGAAATGTGATATGGAAATTTTGGTAAAAAAATAACCTATCTAAAAAGATAGGTTATTTTTTTATTGATTTGCTTCAAGACATTCTTTATTAATTTTCCTCAACCATTTAGAAAATTTTTTTCTTGTTAATAAGAAATCTTTTGTTTCTAATCCTTTGTTAATATTAAAATTTTTTACCTCCATTAGCTTTACTTCATCCTCATATTTTTCACCTTTAGAAGCATAGGTAATTAAATAATAATGAGCCTTTCCATTTATACTTTTATAGAGATTCCATTGTGAAAGGAATTTTCTATAAGCATAATTCCAATAATTGTTAGGGTGACTTGAATAAGGAGTTATACCTCTTTCTCCTTGTTCTTCATTACAACGTAGTAATTCAAAAAATAAAAAACCATGTTTTGGATGTTTCATTACTCTATCAAATCCATCTGTACCAGCATTTAAATCGCCATTTAGCATTTCTTTAATAAAATCAAATCCACTTGTATCAGCTTGATTTAATGGTTTACTTTTTTTCATATTTTTCTCCTTGTATTTAACCGCTACAACTTACACAATCTTCCAATTCCAATGACATAGACCTAGTGTAATAAATTGTTTTACAACCACTCGCCCACGCTTGGAAGTACATTTTTAAAATCTTTAAACCTAAATTATCTTCTTCGGGTCTGATATATAAATTAAAACTTTGTGATTGGTCAATGTGCCTTTGTCTAACTGCATTAGCTTTAATTGACCAGCTTTGATTAATAGCATGTGCTGGTTTATAATAGAACATTGTTTCAGATGATAAATAGGGAGCTATAATTGGTACTACTTGATTCTTCTTTTCATCATAATAAAGCACTTGATATATCGGGTCGATTGATTGTGACGAGCCACCATATAAAGACGAACTACCATTCGGTGCAATAGCAATCAAGTAAGCATTTCTCATTCCATGCTTACGACAATCTTCTGCTAAGTCTTTCCACATTCTTAAAGTAATTTCTTTCCCAACTTTGTTTCCTGTGGTATATTCTCTCTTACGGAAATATTCTCCATTCTCCCATTCACTTCCACTTGACATTTGACACTTTCCTTTTTCAACTGCCAATTCATTTGAAGCTTTGATTGCATAATAATTAATCATTTCAAAAATGTTGTCAACATATTCCAAGTGTTCATCTGATTCCCATTTGATTTTATTTTTTGCTAACATGGCATGATAACCAAACGCTCCCAAGCCAAGACTTCTATATTTTTTGTTTGTATTTCTTGCTTCTTCCACTGGATAATAATTCAAATCAATTACGTTATCCATCATTCTTACTACTACTGGAACAACTTCCTTGATTTTTTCATGACTGTCAATTCTATCAAGTACCAAAGAAGCTAAATTACAAACAACAAAATCACCTTGTTTTCTTTCTTCCACAATGATTTCATCACCTGTTTTTAAATCCTTCTTCGTGTACTTAACTACTTCCCCTTGTGGTGAAGTGTTCTGACAAATTTCATGACATAAATTTGAACAGTAAATTATTCTTCCATCTTGACTAATAGGATTCATACGATTTACTGTATCTCTAAAAAATAAAAATGGATTTCCTGTTTCGGTAGCCGACTTTATAATTTGTTGCATAATCTCTAACGCTTTAACTTTCTTTTTCGGAAGTAAAGGATGGTTGACACAATCCCAATATTTCTTTTCAAATTCTTCTCCCCAGCTATCTTCAATTCTATAGCCCATAAATGTTTCAACTTCATGTGGACAAAATAAATACCAATCCCCTTTTTCCTTTGCCTGTTTCATGAATAAATCGGGAATGGAAACACTAGGAAAAACATCCATAGCTTTTAATCTTTCGTCACCATTGGTAGTTTTCAAAGAAAGGAAAGTAAAAATATCCCTATGCCAACAATCCAAAGTGATTGCGATTGCTCCCTTTCTCGTTCCCAATTGGTCACAAGCTATGCTGGTATCATTTAACAATTTACACCAATAAACAATTCCTTTACTGGTATTTTTAAATCCACGAATATCTGAATTTTCTGCTCTAAGCTTTCCTATATAAACTCCCATACCTCCACCAAATTTACTTACATTAGCAAAGCTGGTAGTCACATGGTAGATTGATTCTAAACTATCTTCCATTGTTCCTATGAAGCATGAACTTAATTGATTAAAAGGTTTTCTTGCATTAGTCATTGTTGGTGTGGCAGAAGTTGAATTTATGATTGAAAGAACATCATAAAATTTCTTAGCCCAATATACTCTATCTTCTTTCTTTTCAGCTAAAGCCAAGAACATAGCCACTCCCATATAAGCTTCTTGTGGCAACTCCAAAAATTCTCCATTTTTAGAACGAATTAAATATCTTTCAGCTAAAGTTTTAATACCTACATAAGTTAATAAATTATCTCTTTCGGGTTTAATATAATCTCCCAATTCAATAATTTCATGTTTGTAATAATTTTTTAAAATCCATTCATGATACAATCCCATGTTAGTAAGATTCTTTACAAGCTTGTAGAAATTTCCATAACCGTATCTACGATATTCCCTATTGATTCCAGCACGTTTAATTAAATCATAAAGATAAAGTTTACTTGCCACTTTATCCCAATAGGGTTCTTCAACACTTACTTTGTCAACTGCCAATCGGATTAAAGATTTTTGTACATCTTTTGTATCCATTCTATCTTTCAATTGCAATCGTAAGTCATGAATAAAATCATCAACCATTTCTGAATTTTCATCACAAGCAAAATCAATTACCTTTTTTACTTTTGCAAAATCAAAAGGTTCTGCCTTTCCATTTCTTTTGACAACTTGCAAAGTCCTCACTCCTTAAACAATATTTAGGTATTTGTTAGCTTCTATCTCGATTCATAACATAATAGATAGCCAATGCAATAACCCCAAGAATCAATGCAAACTTAATCATATAATTTATAATCCTCCATAAAAATTTGTTTAGTTATTTGCAATTCTTTTTTTCCAAAATGATAAAAGCGATTCATGTTAAGAGTACCCAAAACATCTATCTCTACAAAGAATCTTTCTTCATCTTGTAATGCTTTCATAAATGGTTCTACATAAGCTTCGTCAATCTTAAACTTCATAACTGATAAATCATTTTCACATTGAAGCTTCATGGTTTCTTGTACTTTCTTGCCTAGCATTTCTGCACTTTGTACAATACAACCTTTCACTAAAAATTTTGGTGCTGGTACATTTTGACCTGTGATTCTAGAAAATTTTTCTACATCTTGAATCAACTCATGGGAAATTTCACCAGCTTCAATTTCCAAATCATATTCTATTATTTCAACTGATTCATCATTCTCAATTAATTCATCCAAAGAAGTTAAAGCTTCTTCTAATTTTTCTGCTTTAATACCAAGACCAAAAGCTTTTCCATGACCTTGACAATAAAGAAAATCACCTGTCAATTGGCAATAATCTTTTAACTTAATTTGACCTATAGACCTAGCACTACCATGATATTCATTTGTTTCTTTGTTGTAAGTCAATACAAATGCTGGTTTTTTTAACTTGCTGGTAACTTGCATACAAATTAATCCTCTGAAATTAGCTTCAATATCATTGTTTACAATGACCGCAACCTTATGAGAATTATCTACAGTTTCAATAACGGATTCAACAATTTCCTTTTCCTCTTTTTTCCTTTGTTCATTCAGCTTTTTTAATTCTTTCGCTATTTCTTTTGCTCTTGTCACATCTGATTCTACTAACAATTCAATTGCTAGTTCCAATCTGTCATATCGTGAACAAGCATTTATTAATGGCGAAATTTTATACCCTATATCTGTACTGGTAATCCCATAATAAAAATCTATATTATTTACTTTTAGTAATTGTTGTAATCCATCATTCTTAATATTTCTAATTCCACGATTTACAAGTGAACGATTTTCACCTTCTTGTAAACTCATTAAGTCTGCTACTAATCCAATAGCCACTAAATCTAAATATTCATCAGCTAATTCACAATCCATATATTCATCCATGACTTGTAAAACTTTATAACACATAGCACTTCCACTAGCATTTTTATTGGGGTACTTTCCCATTTGACAATTGACAATTAAAGCATATGGATTTTCTCTGTCAATAGCATGATGGTCAATGATGATAATATCACATCCATATTCTTCCTTCACAAACTTACATGCTTCAACTGAATTGGAAGAAGAATCCACAATAATTAACAATTCTGTTTCCTTTGGTAACAAGGCAACATTTTCATACTCTGTCATTTCTTTTACAACTGTTTCTAGTCCATGACCATGCGACCTTTGAGCATGGCATATGTCTATTAATTCTGTAGATTGTTTTAAATAATTGTACATGATGGAACAAGAACAAATTCCATCAGCGTCTACATCAGACATAATAGTAATATTTTCTCCATTATGAATTGCTCTTATGATTCTTTGTACTGCTTTGTCAATATTTTCTAAAAGGTAAGGGCTATGTTCTAAACTCATTGGAGGTTCTAAAAATTCATCTAGATTATCAATGTTTCTAATTTTTTTAAGTTTAAGCATAATAGAATCATCTGAATTAGTTTCTCTAGTTTTTATTTTTTTCCATATCATTCCATCACCTACTTAGCAACTGCTTGTAAACTATTGTACAAAGCTTTTTCATTATAAAATTTTATATTCACTTCTTGACCAAACCACTTCAACGGAATAAATCTGTCTCGTTCATCCATTGTGGCAAATTCGACTGTGACAACTGGTAAGATTTGGTAATTCGGTTTGATATAAATGTCAAGAAAACATATATTAGAATCATGCAAAAAGACCACTCTATTCTTCTCCACACAAAATCTTTTCTTCGTCTTTTCATGAAAATAAGATTCGCTAATTCGTTCGCCATTTTTGAAGAAAGTGATAACATCATCATGATTGGATTTAATTTTTTCAGCTTCAACCATTTCATATTTATCCTCTCCTATATAAACATATTGAACAAATGCACTATTGATAGGTTCAATGTTGGATAAGTCAAAAGTAGAAGGATGAAACTTCCTTGTAAACACTTCCATTTTTTACAACTCCTCTGGGTAAATTTCAATGGTGTGCCTGTCTCTAAAAACTTCCACGACATAATGATAATTTTCTGCTTCATCAAACATTCTTAACACTACCAGCTTAGTGTCACCAGCTTGTGCAGTAGCATATGTCTCTGACTTATCGCTCTCTAAGGCAATAATACATTCTTCAATCCACATATTTATTTCTTCATCTGTGATTCTTTTACTGCCTTTGTAATGTTCAAAATCTTGTGGATATAATGGAAGTTCAATTAAATAATCAAAATATTCTATATCTTCTTCACTAAAATTTGTTTCCCTAAATTCTAATGAAATTTTTTCCTTATCATCTTTCTTTCGTTTTTTATTGTTATCATTATTTTTCTGTGGTTTATTAAAATCCATTCTTCCACCTCACAAAAATTTGATAAAAAAAGAATCCCCTCTCCCTAAGAGATTCTTCCTTTATTATTTTAATTCAAAAGCAGTAACACTTTCTTCACCAAGAAAAGCTACTTCAAATAAATTTAATTTAAACGCTTCTGTAGCTGGTTCAAACATTCCATCTTTTACATAACTAAAAGCTACAATGTTTTCACTAGCATTTGCTTCGGGTTCTGCTTTAGCTGGGTTAGGCTTTTTCACTTTACCAGCACGATTATTCGGTACATCTTTTTGTGGTTCATCACTAGGCATTAAGTCTGTATTTTGATTACTCTTTTCATTCTCATAAGGCATTTCCATATTCTTATCAATCTTATCTTCTTGTTTGTCTAGGTTATCTTCTGTTTTGTCAACTGGATTTTCTTCATCAATTACATCACCATCACCATAATCATGTTCATTCTCCAATTGCTCAATTCTTTTTTCGTGACCATCAATAGAATCATTTACTCTATTTCTATCTACCGCTTGAAATCCTAACCATAAAACTAATAGGATTCCAGCAATTATTAATAAAGTTCTCATCATACTTTTTTCTCCTTTCGTCTAACATTCTTGTAGCAGTTCAGTTTATATTTGTGATTTTTATATAAAAATTCCCAAATTGATTTATCTATATCAATTGGAGAATCTTTTTCATTTAACAAATTTTCTTTGTCAAATATCGCATAACAAATTCGATTACGTATTAGCTTTGCTTGTTTTTCTACGAATGTTTCTTCCATATCTTTATCAAAACAAAAGACAATATCAACGTCTAATTGTATTAATAAAAATGCTTGTACGTTACTCATTTCATTTCCCTCTAAGGAAACTGCATTTTTATATCCATACTGATAAGCCAACATACAACTTTTAGCACTTTCAAATACTAAAACTTCTTTTTCTTCTTCAATGAATGGTCTTGCTCTATGAAGATTAAAAAGAAGTATTGACTTATCGCATGGAATGAGATAAAGATATTTTTTTTGTTCTGCTACATGTATATTGTTTCCCACATAGCGACCTTTAATTCCTACTATTTCATTCCCACTATTGTCATAAATTGGGTAGATAACTCTTTCACTTTCTATATCAAACCCAACTTCAAATACTCTTTGTGTTTTACAATTTATTCCACTTTTTATAAATTCTGCATGTGGTTTTAAAATAAATCTATCTAATATATTTTTATCAATCGGCTTATTCTTTCTTTCATAATTTTTATTTTTTCGCTCACGTTGTCTACGTTTTGAAAGTTCGGGTTTAAGCCAACTGTTCCATTCAATTTTAGTTTTTTTGGGTACTACTCCTGTTATAGAATCCATGTACTCTTTCCAATCAAAGAGGTTACATAGCCATGCTTTGATTTCAAAAAGATTATCTTTTACATCATCAAAGTCTTGACAGTCAAAAAGGATATAACCAATGACCGCAAATATATCACCTTGTATTCCCTTGTTACGAATATGAGAAGTAAGACTTTCTCTATTCTTAATCTGAATTGCTCTTTTATTTTTGCTATTGAATTGACTAGGTAATTGTGCTACAAATAAATTCCCAGCTTGTTCACTGTTTATTGATTCACATTCTAAAGCTTCAAGTATATCTGTAATTAATTCTTCATCATAAATTCTATTCTTGATTTCATGTAAATCATTTTCACTCATAGAAACACCTACTAGGATTGTAAATCATTGGCAACCTTTGTCCAGCCAATCTCTACCCAAGTGTTTGTATTTAAATCAACTGCCATTACCAAAACAGGTAGACTACTGTTTGTCATTCCTCTACGATTCTTTGAAACAAAAAGAAGATAATAAGTTTTAAATGGATTAAGCTTTACAGTTTTACCATTATCATCCTGTACTGTTAAAGCTTTGTCACCCTTCTTTTCATCTTCGTGCATAGTTCTGATATGAGTTACTACATCAACTGTATTCTTAATTTTTTTTCCATCACCAATACAAGAATAATCAAGAAATTTCACATTGATATATGAATCAGCATTTTGTACTGTACAAAATAATCCCATATCCAAACTATCTTTCTTTGCTAATTTATAAATTGTCTCAAAATCATCAACAAACTGTACCCACCGTTCCTTATTTCCTCTGTTCTCGCTGGGCTTGCAAGTATCAATTACTGCAAAGTCATATCCTTTACGCTTGTAAAATCTTAACACTTGTTCAACCGCTTCCATTGTGTAATGCTCAATAGGAATAAATTTAATTAACTCATTGTTAGTAACATTTTTATTAATCCATTTAACTGCTTCGTTGATTCTTTCCCTATCTCTATCAGTAAATTTTCCTTTGTCAAGTACATTACGATTAAATTGTGAATTATATTTCTCATACATTTCTTTGTTTAAAGGAGAACCAAGTACGGAAACAATTAACAATTTTTGATAAGCTTCAATATCCATTTCATTTGCTATTATCACAAGCTTTTCTTTATGCTTAATACAAGCCATGATAATAGCATAGACAATGAAAGAAGATTTACCCATACCCGAAAAGGCAGACATTAAATAAACTACACCTTTTACCCAGCCATTCATAATACCTGTAAAATTTTCCAATTCATAAAAGGGAAGCCCAACATTATCATCACTGTCAAGTTTTTCTATAAGCTTGTCAAGATTTTCCACAAGATTATATTCTTTTATTTTTGTATCACCATTTGCAAGTTGAATCTGAATTAATTTTTCTGTCCAATAATTGTCAATTTCTTGTCGTGTTAAATTGTGGTAATCATATTTTTTAGTTTTCTTTATAACTTTGTCACCCAGCAAATCCCTTAATGCTCTAAGCAAAGAATACTTTTTTACTTCTTCAAAATAACTTTCAAAGTTATCCTCTGTACCCTTTGTAGCAATCATTAATTCTTCAATGGTTTCATATTCACCAAATTTTTTATACTGTTTTTCACAATTCATTTCTTTGACAATTCTTGATACAGTAATATCATCAAAGACTTGTATCCCTCGATTAAACATTTCTCTACCAAGCCCTAGATAAAATTTCCAAATCTTATTGCCAACATGATTGTAAGAAATTTTTTCAGCAGTATAAGTAGAAAACAAATTTGGCATATTCCATAACATAGCAACTAACAATGATTCTGCTATATATATTTCATCAAGTAAAATATCCTGTGAATCTACAGTACCTTGCATTACAAACCCCCTTCATTAAGATTTAGGGAATTTTTTGACAATCGGCTCAACATTTAATTCACTGTAACTATGATGTGGGTTTACATAAGTATCCTCTAATTTTTGCAAACGTTTTAATTCTCTTTTAGCGTCTGAAATTTTTTCACGAACAATCATGAAACAATATTTCAGTTCACCTTTTGTATTCTTAAATTTCTTATTGGCTTTTACCCATTGGATTTTCTTCTTACTCATTTCATAAGCTTTAGTTATGATAGGATATTTCACACCTTGTTTATAACCTATTTTTTTGTGTTCTCTATAACGTTCAGTTCCATTTCTTAAATCCTGTAAAGCAGTTATCAAGTCTGTAGGAACAACATCAACATCATGAATTTCTTTTATCTTGTTTATTAAAGTATCCCATTCATCTGTTTCAATTTTTGTTTTTTCCCTTCGGGCTAGTTCTTTTTCGTAACATTCATAATGCCAATATTTTTTGGTGTCACCATGCTTTCCACCATATTCCACAAACATATCTTTTTCGGGATAAAGTTCTGCAATTTGACAAAAGCGACATTTAACTTTTCGATTTCTCAAAATGCTCTCTCCTTAATTACATTCATTATCACCTTTGCATTACGTTTAGAATCCTTTGATAGTAAAATCACATCAGCTACTTTGTTGAAGCCTTGAAAGTCTTTTCTATCAGAAAAAATTCTCCTAAAAATTTCTTCTATCTTATCTTTTCTCTTTGCCATTCTGATTACTCTTTCATGCTCTGACAAATTAATGTAATAGCTGGTTAAAAATTCCTTGCCAATTTTATCTACTAATGTTTTATATCCTTGTGGGTCTAGCACCAAAGAATAATGTTTGTTTTTATAATCAATTCCATTTAGTGACATTCCATAATACCAATCATTTTCGGGAATGTAATAATACTCAATAAAGAATCCATTTCTTTTTCTTTCTTCAAAATCATCATTGGATAAAAAATGATAGTGAATCCCATCAGTTTCATTATGTCTTATCGGTCTAGTTGTATAAGTTGTAATTGTTGGAATTTCACTTTTAAGATAATTTTGAATAGTAGTTTTTCCACATGCTCCATGACCTAGAATACAATGAATCATAGTATCACCTACTTGTAGAAGAAAGACTAAGGATAAAAAATCCTTAATCTTTCATATTTTCTAATAATTCAATAGCCTTTTCTAACTGTTCATCTTTAAACTTTTTATAATTGACAGAACCAAAAGCTTCCTTGAATTTCGCTTTCACTTCTTCTTGTATTTCTTTACTCATGTTCTTTATAGCTTCACCGATTGCTTGTACTTTATCTAATTCAGTTACCTTCTTTGTTTCTGATTCGATAAATTCTTTAGCATGTTCTTGTTTCTCTAAAGCTTGTACTTCCTTTGCTTCTGCTACCGCTTCCTTATCATCACCATAAATATTTAAGACTGCATTTGAAAACGCTTCCAAGAAATCTTTTGCATTGTAAGGAATGGTTTCGGGAATGTTCTGAAACCGACTACCAGCTTCTATATCAGAATCACTTCTAAGATAGATAACACGATTGTCTCTAAGTTCATCCCCATCCTTGACTTTCTCAACTGAAATGTATATGATAAAATCACACATATTAATAATTGAATTTCTTACTCTTGTTGGCAGACTAAGAGTAGTCTTATCAAATTCAGTACCATCACGACTTGTAAATTTCTTTGTTCCTTCATGTGTTATCATGAAGATTCCATACCCAGCAGAAATAAGTTTATTAAGCCATTTAGTCATTAATGTTTCTACCATAGCCCAGCCTTGACCCCAAGCTATATCAGAAATGTTTTGAATTTTTGAATCTTTCCTAGCAATTCTTTCTTTCTTAACAACATGCTCCACACAATATTCATAAAGATAATCAAGTGTATCAATGCCAAGCCATTCAAAAGAAAGATTTTCTTTTTCCTCAATCAATTGTGAAGCTAGTTTTTCAGCGTCACTCCACGAATTTATATCTACCGCAAATACATTTGGTAAAGCCTTGTAACCTTTTTCTGTAGCAACAAGTAAAGCCTTTGACAAATCACCATTGAAATGCTCCTTTGCTAACTCAAAGAACAAAGTAGTTTTTCCACTTTTTCCCACACCATAACAAAGGATTACATAATCAGATAAATTTGCTAAAGGTTTATTCGGTTGTAAAGAAAGTAAATCCATATTTTTTCCTCCCTTCTTTATTCACTGAATGGTAGTTCTCCATCATCATCTTCATCTTCAAAACCATCATCAGATTCATCAATATCTTCACCATAATCTTCTTCTTCCTGTGAAAATAAATCTTCTTCTGTATATTTTTGTGGCTCATAAGTTTCCTTATCTACATTTACCACTTGCAATTCATTAACGTAAGTAGTAATGTAGTTGCTATCCATTCCTTCGGGGGTTTCCCCTCCCCAATCTTCTCCATCACTTTCTTCTTCTGTTTCTTCTGTTTCCTCTAAAGTCTCACTCACAATCCAGCCTTTAACATGAATGAAATCACCAAACTTTAAATTCTTTTTTAACGTTTTTGCAAACTTCTTTAATCGTTCAGCTTCCACGACAAAAGTAGTATCTGCAATTTCACCTTTGTACTTGATAATCTTTGCATTGATGTAAAGCTTACCTTCTTCTTCTATCAAATCAGAGACAACAATATCTTGTTTAAAGAAAGCGTGTGGTATAAATTCTTCATCCTTGAAATCAATTGGCTCTTTCTCTTTTGACATAGATTGAATACGGAATCCAGTTTTGTTTACTGTTTCACCTTGCTTGTTTTCAAAAGCAGAAAAATCTAATTGACCTGTTACATAAACGCTATCACCATCTTTAAAATTTTCTTTCAAATAATCAATAGCGTCATACTCAATTAAAGTTTTGCGGTCTGATTTATTACCAGTAGGATTTAGATTAACACCCATCAAACGATAACCTTTCAGACTTACTTTCTCACGATTCTCAAATGGTACTTTTTTACTTTTCTTTTCCTTTGATGAATAGAATATTACATCACGTTCCATTCCAAACATTTCCACTCTTACACGATTGTTAGGTGAAGTTTCAATATAAAAAGAAAGTGCTTTATAATCTTTGTCACTACTTGTTACACCTTCCCGAACAGAATTATCATTACTTAGTCCATGAATAATCCCTTTCAATGTAAAGCTACCTTTTGTTTCTTCTAGCTTTTTAGTTTCTACAGTCATAAAAATTAACTCCTTTCTTTTTCTGAAATAACATATTTAGTATTTGTAATTTCCAAAAAAGTATGATAAGGAAATTATGGTAATTTACTTTTCTGTTTCAATATCTTCCCAGCTAATATAGGATTCATGTTTAAATTTTCCATGTGGAAATTATATAAATCCGAAAGGTAAAATTCACCATCAGCAATAGGAATGATAATATAACGGTCAAAGGATTCATGTGGGGGATACAAAAATAATTTCTGAATAGCAAACATACAATCTTCTGCATAAGCTTCTACAAATTCATCTATCGTAAATGTTCTTTCTTTTAATTTCTTCATGCGGAAGTCACCAATTGCTCCCATAATGTTTTCGTTTTTATGTTTGTATTCTTCAAAGAAAAGAATCAAATCATTTTTAGATTCAACAATTACTTTCAAATAACGCTTTGCAATTTTTGGAATAAGAGAAGTTTCTTTCAGTAAATCAATCAAGAAATTTCCTCCTTTCTCTTGAATTTATTGTGTGTAATTTCCACTTGACTACACTTGATAATTTTTGGAAATAAAAAAAGTCAATGCCATTATCGGCATTGACTTTTTTTAATCTTATTTATTTTTTTGGTTTAATTTTTGATTCATTTAAATATTTATTTCTTATCTCGGAAACAATTACCATAGCATATTTCAATCCTTGTTCCTGTCCTGTCCATACATCAATTGCTTTTTGATTTTCTGTTTGAATCACTTTATCTTTTTGTTTAATATTATTATCAATTGCTAATCCTAATTCAACCATTATTTCCATTAATACTTTATCAATTAACATTTTAATTTCTCCTTTTAATGGGAAAATAATTCGCTATCAGTTCTTTGTAAGTAAGCAACCTTTGTCCATTGTCCTCTACCTGTACCATATCGCTTATAAATATTCACTGTAAATATTTCTCCATCCATTTTATCAGCTTGGTTATTACAGTAGTCTAACCCTCCCGATATACTCACCCTATAACAAGTAAGCATTTTTACATCATGGCTAAACAATTCAAATTTTAGCCCTCCATGATTCGCTCCCCTTAAAGATTCTAATTCTGTTGGTGTAAAAAATTTTTTATAACTCATTTTAATTCTACTCCTTTTTTAAGTGTGGATATAATCTAAATAGATTTTCTAGATTTAAATAATCTCTTAATGACCAATGTTCTTTTACTCCAAAGTGTTTACAAATTTCTCTTAGTTGTGGTAATTCTAATTCTCCATCCCTTTCATATAGCTTACTTGCCATATATAACTGACCACTTTTAACAATGTTCTTGATGGTAATTTGATTCTTGATTGGTACAATCTGCTCAAACTTTTGAATGTTCTTTAGCCTATTGTAAAGCGTGTAACGTGTAGCTTGTGTATCATGTGTAACGTTTGTCTTACTATTCTTTAAGATGTATTTAGTATCCATAATCAAATCTGTGTATGGTCTGATTCTAGGATTACTTTCCATTTCATTGTTACGCTTTTCATAACGTTCTTCCTTGTGTGCATACTGACAAAACTTAATTAAATCATTATCTTCAAAATAAATTGTTCTTCTTACACCTGTTCTATCATCATACAATTCCATCGAATGATTATCTTCATTTAAATCATCAATCTTTAGGTTACAAATTTCACTTCCTTCTTTGCCTTGAACACCGAAAAATAATAGTTCTAAAATAATTCCATCTTGTGCATTTTTAAAATAATATTGTGTGTAATATTTTAAATCTCTGTATTTTAAAAACTGCTCATTCTCTCTTTTAACATAGCGTAAAAAGTAATGTTGTTGTACAGGAAATGGATGTTCGGGAATCATGTTTTCATCTACTGCCCACTTTAAATATTGAAGGATTAACCTTCCATAATGCCTAGCCGATATTTCTGTTGAAGGAGAAGTGTTATCAAAGAAGTCTTGCAATTCTTCTTTATTAAATAAGTATAAATCCTTCTCACGTTTTTCTTCATAACTAAATGTGTTTCTAAAAATTCTTACAAATGCTCTTTTAGTATTTAAGTTATCATACTTATTTAAAAAAGCTTCCTTTGTTTCTATATTATACACACCTGTTAAATCAATTGTTGTGTTTTCCATTTGTTATCCATCCTTTGTTTTTCTTGTTACTTTAATATTACAACAAATAGCCAAATTTGTAAAGCATATTTTGTTATTTGTTGTTGTAATTTTTTTCCATTAAAAAAAGAGTGTATATGTCCACTCTTATTTTAATATAAATTTCCATAAGCTGAATAAATATTAATGATTGTAGCAAATATCCCTACAGCTAATAACCATTTGCCTATTTTTTCTTTTATTAATTTTGTTTTAAAAATATTAAAGATAGTCCATATAGATAATCCTGTACTGAAAAGATTACAAACGAATAAATATTTATCTGTTATGTAATGAAATTGAGGAAAGAATATTCCAACAATTCCAGCTAAAAGAATTGTGAAAATAAATGTAAACAAAATAACTACAAAGATTTTAAATCTTTTCATTTTTCTTTCATGTTCTTTTACATCTTCTTCCCACCGCTTAACCCAATCTTTAATTTCTCTGTCTGTTTCTTCATCTACTACTTTGAATACTTGCACTTCTTTAATTTTTTTATCATCACTCATTTTTATCCCTCCCTATTAGCTTGAATTATTTTTTTAAATTCTTCCACAATAGATTCACCTTCATCTTGTTTAGCTTCAATCATAATCGGTTCAATACTTTTAAAGTTCCATTTAAAATGAAAGATAGATTCACAATCCCAACCATAAAAATTTCTCATTGTCTTTGCTTTCCATTCGGGTTTTAATTCACTGGTAATATCCCTAAAGAAACTAAAGCCATGCCTTGTTACTGCTTCGCCATTAGATGTTAGATGTAAAGCGTCAAAATCTTCTGCCATTTTTTCCCATCTAATACCTTCCATTTCTGTTACTGGATACATTTTATAACCATATTCATCAAACAGAATGTGCATATCTTCTAATGAATCAATAGTATAAATCATTAGATTTTCCTTTGGTTCTAAAATATATCCATGCCAAATATTATTTTCGGGAACACCAAATTCATTTCCTAAACACCATTGTATCCAATCACTTCCTAGTTTTTCATTTATGAATGTACTTGTCCATAGTCCTCCCCTTCCTTTTACTCCTAAATGTCCTTCGCCTACAGGTTGAATATGTTCTGCACTTAATGGTTTTTCTCTTATAACTTTTTCATGTGCTACCCATAATTGTTTACCAATTGTCATTTTTCAATCCTACTTTCTCTATAAAATTTATTATAATGTACAGAACATAAACCTTTAGCATGATAAGGATTCGTACATCCATCTTCCGTACATTCTGTTGGTTTTTCTGCATTAAAATGTTCGGGGTTATGATTTCTAAATTGTTGGTAATGCTTATTACAAAAGCCCCTTGCAATAGCAATATTATAACAGTTCTCATGTTTACAATTTGGTTTTTCTTTTACGGTTTCTTTCTTAGGTTTAACTTCTTCCACTACACTTTCATACTGCTCAACTGTCCAAATGTTTTCTACCTTTGTATTAAAAAAATTTGCTATTCTAATCGCTACTGCTAGTGAAGGTTGCATATCCTTATTCTTAAACTGCTTCACTGTATTCCAAGAAATTTCTGCATACTCACCCAACTCATTCATAACTTCTCTAACAGTTATTTCCTTTTGTCTTTCAATTGATACCCTAGTTTGATATTCTTTAATAAAATCATCCAGCTTAGATATAGTTCTAAATGCCATCCTCTTTTTCCTCCTACCAATTATTTTTGTCCTTAATTTTATTTCCATATTCAATAATTTTTGTGTCGATAATCTCTTTTAATTCGATAAGCTTTTCAGCTTTTTCAATTAATAATAATTCCGTATCTCTAATGAAATTCATTTCATTTACATAGGTTGCTATATCTTTTTCATCATCTTTTGTTTTATCAAATTCTTCTTGTGCATATAATAAATCTTTAATCATTTTACGATAATTAATTAAGTCGTCTACAAATATTGTTTCTTTATCTGTTTGACTTATTACTAAAGCTTTTGGAAAAAAATTTTCGATTGCATATTTTACAATTAGCTTTAATGTATAGTCTCTCATTTCTATTTCACCATTCAATTCCCATTCAGCTAGACCTAAATCTTTTGGTACTAAATGAAAAGGAAAAGAATAAGGAAAGATAAATTCATTTTCATTTGTGGTATAATTTTTTAAAATAGTTATAGCTTGTTCTCTCATTAACATTTAACTTGCTCCCCTTACCTCAATTATAACATTTATAAAGTTTGTTTTCAATATCTTTTTAAAAAATATTTTTGAAAGGCTACATATTAAATATGTAGCCTAAGATTTTTTAACCCTTGTGGATTAATTAAGACTTCTTGCTCCCCTCTATCTTTAAGAAAATCATATACATCATTAATATGAATTTCTGCTACATAAATTTTTCCATTAGAATCAAAACGATTGGCAAAGAATTTAGCGGTATTTAAATCTAATGTCCATGATATTGCTTCATTGTATGGTGTAGATTTTTCTGTTACTCCCCTGTAAATAGTAATAATTAATTCACCATTAGTAAGCTTGACAAATTCATCTAAATCTTCTCTACGTTCTTCTGAATAATGATTGTATGCAAATACTTCTCTTAAAAATACTGGTGTAAATAAATTGAATCCATATTCACTTCTTTTCCACAAATCTCTAAAGCAATTATACTTCTGCTTTATTGGAATCTTTTTAAAATTCTTAATATATTCTTCAATAAGAATTTGCTTCTCCATCATGCCGAAAATGTATTCATAATCTTTTTCTTTTTCTGCTTTGTTAAATTTGTTTATCCAAATCTCAATCCTTTTTTGTTGTTCAAATTCTATCCATATTTCCCATTCCAAACTTAGTATATCAATATGAACAAATCCATTTCTATAACAGAAATGATGTATAATTTGGTTAGGAACATAATAAATATAGTCGAATAAATGTGGTACTTTTTCTTTTAATATTTCTACTTCTTCTTTATAACTTTTTTTTAATCCTATAGTACGTTCATATCTTCCATTGAATTTTGATATAGGAATATATGTTTTGTTTTTATTGCCATGTATTTCTGAATGTAATATTCCACCATTAGACATTTACTTTGTTCCCTTCAAGTGTTTTAAGAATACTGTTAAAAGCTTTTAGCTTTTCTTCATATCCTTTTATGTTTGCTTCAAACATTTTTATTTTACTATTTAATATATCTTTTTCAGATTTAAATTTTTTAGGTTGCTCTATCCTATCTTTTGCAATTGATAAATGTGATTGAGAAGTTTTTAATTTCTTTTCTAAATCTTTTATCACCCATTCAACTGCTTGTAATTCTGTCATAAAATACCTCCTTGTATAAGGGGGGTAGGGGTAAAATTATTTTTCCCTACCCAATCTCTATTTATATTATAGCATACCCTATAAACAATATCAAGTTATTTGATTGCATAAAAAAACAGTGAAGAATTATTCTTCACTGGTGAAAAGATGATTTAATATTGGATGTTTTATTTTATATTATTCATCATCATCTGTTTTGTGTCTTTCCTTTTTCTTTTGAAATAAATCTTGAATCCAAAAAAATCCAAAGATAATTCCGACAACGATTAATATTGTCCAAATATTTTCCATAAGACCCCCACATTATTTTAATTTTTTATTGTGTGGTTTCTTGTTTTTAATTTTACTTGCTTCATCTTTTATTTCTTGAAAAATATCTCCCTCAACTTTTGAATCGGGAAAATTATTTTTTTGTATATCCTTCATATCTTTTACTGTAAAAAATTGTCGTTCGGGAATTAGTTGATAACCAATCCTACCATTAGCTTCAATTGTTGCGGTTTTAACATGGGATATACTTTGAATACCAACTTCTCTTAAATACATTTCCAATTGGTCAACTGTCATTCTTAATTTACCTAAATTCTTTTCATCAATTTTTCCATTGTCAATAACAATTTTTGCTTTTGGTGTAAACAATCTTTCAAACCAATTGAATTTAACTTCTAGCCATTCATTGAAAATAAGAAACCCTACCATTACTGCAACTATTACAACTGTTTTTATAAGCGAAAAATCTTTATCAACAACTGGCATTAATAAAGATTCTCCAATACCAATTGTAATAATCATTTGTAACATTGTCATTTGTGCTACTGTTTTTCTTCCAGCTAATTCAGTTAGCACCATAAAGATTACTAATAAAATAAAAGTTTCTAATGCAACAAACCATAGTGTATGATGTGCCTGTTCTTTTGACAAATCAAATAATTGGTACAAGCTAGGCATATAGTACCCCCCACCTCTTATTTTCAAAAAACCGAAATTTTATTCAGAAATACCTAAAGTCGATTTTTTTTGCTGACCATTTTTTGAGGACGATAACATTTCACTCGCAATTTTCCCATTATTTCTTTAGAATTTTTACATCTTCTAAAGTGATAAATGTGAAATCTTTAAAGAAAATTTTGACAATTTTCTTTTCTTCATGAATTTCAATAAATTTGACTTCTTTAGAATTGCCATTAATGTTTATTTCATTGGTCAAATTTACCACTCCTTGTTTAAATGAAAGATTGATTTTATTCAAATTCGATACCACATTTTTCCATCATTTTAAGCCATTTCTGTTGAGTTGTATGTCCATCCCAATTAGGTTGTATTTCCTTCAAATTCCCTAAATTAAAATCATTAGGTACATGAAATGTGTATTGTCCATTTTGAATTGAAATAACCCTATCCCAACCCTCCCATTCTCCATGAATAAAGTATCCACTATCATGTTTTAAACCCATTTCTTCACATAGTTTATTACTTTGATTCGCAAGGAATAAAGCCAACATATTCCTTTCCCAATATGCTCCATTTGCTTGTGTTACATAATCCATTCCTTCTTTGTAAACATATGGAATCATAATAAATTCTCCTTATTGAGTAATTTTTCAATCTTTTCTAATTTATTCATTAATTCATAAAATTCTTTTTTTGAAACGCTTTCAAATTCATCTTTCAATTTTACTGCTACATGACCATTTGTTTCCAATGTTGCAATTTCAATTTTTGAATAATCAGAAATTCCTTGTAATCTTAAACTCATTTCCAAAATATCCCTAGTCATTCTTAAATCCTTTAAATTTTTTCTTATTACTTCACCATCTTTGATAATGATTTTTTCTTTTCCTACAAACCATTTTTCAAAGTTTTCAAAATAAAATGAAATCCATTCCAGCACAATAAGAACAATAATAAAAACAAAAATTGAAGTTGTAGTAATCATTACATTAGCACTTTTCACTGGCTCAACAAGGATAGACCCGACTGCAATCATGATTACAGTTTGTGCTATAGTTAATTGGCTTATTGACTTTCTCCCAGCTAATCTCATAGCAACAAACCCTACACTAATCATTATTATTGCATAAACGATTGTATGTATCATAAAAAAATCCTCCTTTTATACAGTTTAGTATTACCTGTTTAAAAGAGGATTATAATTATTTAATTATTTTTATAAATTGCACTCATGGTTTTTCTTTCTAAAGATTCAAAATAAGTTTCTGTTTCAAGTCTGTGTGCTTTCAAGTCCATTTTAATTAATTTTACATCTTGTTTGATTTCTCTTACATCTTTTTTTAAATCTTTCATATCATTTTCCATATTTTCTAACTTGCTTAAAATTTGTTTCAAAACCGCTTCCACTTTTCAACCTCCCCTTTTTTTCTAATGTCTTTTATCCCATCTCTGTTTTCCTTCACGTTCTAACTGCTCATTTAAAGCTTTCCATGCTACATCAATTTCTTTTTGTTCTTCCCACTTAAACATTAAATAATCAAATACAAATGTACATACTCCTGTCATAATTAATGCTACAAGTATAGTCATTTTTTCCTCCAATACTCCCATTTCTTTTTATATAATTTATTTGTTTTTTTCTCTGTAATCCTTAGTATAACACCAACCGATATAACAATGATACAAAAAAGGATATTAATAGTTGCTGGAAAAAACATAAAAAATTCCTCCCTATGTTCACTGATTACAGTTTATTACATGTGAAGGAATTATGTGTCTGTCAATTAAACACTTTGTACACGATATTTACCATGTTCATCCTCATGGATATGTGACTTAACTAAATGACCAATTACATCTAAATTTTCATCTTCGCCTAACATACAAATTTTGTGAATATTCTCTCTAATTTCTTCTTCTGTTACTGTTGGATACCCAAATTCATGACAATATTTCATCATGGAATAATGGAATTTTTTAGTTTTTACAATTGCGGTATTTCCATTATTATCCTTGATTTTTAACATTAATGGATTAGAAAATTTAACCATTTTCAACTTCACTCCTTTTAAATTTTTTTTCATAATCTTCCATGTACTTTTGTGCTATTTTTAGCCCATCAAGTTTACTTTTAATAATATGATATGCTCTACCACTCACTATTTTTTTACGTTCTAACATGTTGGAAATATCTTCATCCAGCCAATTCTTCATTTCTTTCCATGCTACTTCGTAATCCATTTATTAACACTTCCTTAATAAACAGTTTTTCCCTATTTTAACACATTTTTTAATGGTCTATACATACTATCTTTATCTTCTTTACTTTGAATAAATCCATGCTTTTTGTAAAATGCTTTTAATACAGATTTTTTCATTCCGAATTTTGTATTAACATCTAAATCCATACTGTATCCATATTTATCAGCTAAATCTGTAAGAATTTTTAATAAATTGCTTCCCATTCCTTGTTTTCTGCTATCTTCAACAATACCAATAAAAGCTAAATGAATATTTTTTTCAGCAAATTCACCTGTTATTTTTGTTACATGCAATTCTAACTTTGAACCATTTTGACCATTTAAAAGCATATAGCCAAAATTAATAAATCCATAATTAAATCTTAATTCATTGATAATTTCATTGTCTGACCTAGCTTCAACAATCATTTTAGGCATTACTTTTTCACGTTCATTTTCAAGAATTTCTAATTCTTCATTTGTAATTGTTGAAAAATCAATCATGTTGTTTGTCCTCCTTTTGCACTATACCCCTATTATAGCATAGACAACCTTCAATGTAAACAATATTTAAGTATTAAATGTTTTTCAAAAGCTGGAAATTAATCCAGCTTAATAAATGTTAAAATTCTCCAACTAAAGATTCTGCATTATTAAATAAATTGTGAGGTTTTTCGCAATCTTCTTCTAATTTTTCTCTTTGATTTTTTAAATCTTCAATTTCTTTTTCGATTCTTGCAATTGTATCTTCAATTAATTTAACTGTTTTTACCTTTTCTTCTTCTAAAGCTAAATCTTTTTCTTCTTCTAATTGTTCAATCTCATTTTCTTTTTTATCAATTTGTTCATCAATTTCTTCAATCATTCCTTCAAATCTTTCAACATCTTGTTCATATGAAGGTAAATCATTTTCTAATCTTTCTTTTAAAGCTAATCTAAATTCAGCCATTAAATCATTTCTATAAGTCCAATATGCCATAGCTTGCACTTGTTCCCTACAATCCCCAGCCCCAATATACATAGCTTCATCATTACATAATCTGTTAGACTTCTCTAAAATGTCAACTGCTTCCCTTAATGTTATTGTCATGTAATTATTGTATTCGCTAAGAAAAGCTTCCTTCCAAGAAAGAAATGTTTCTAATTTTAATCCACTATAACTATCTTCCATTTCTTGTACTAATTCATCATAAATCTCATTAACCATATCATTTGCATGTTCCTGTACTACTGAATAATAATTTTCAAATTTGTTAAACATATCTTTTCTCCTTTGTTGTTTGGTATACTATTATATTACAATGTTTATTTTTAAAAGTAAAGCATATTTAAGTATTTAATAAAAAAAATGTAGCTGGAAATCAATCCCAGCTATGTATTAAAAATTTAAAGCTTCATCATCAATCCAATCTTGTAAAGCTTTTTCTGTTTTAAATTCTTTAAAAAATTGTAAATCATTTGAATTTTTCACTTCAATATAACCTTTTTCATTTTCCGAAAAAATATAACCTTCTTCAATCAAATTTTGTACTGTCATAACGATTACAAATTTATGTCTAGATTTAATTGTTTTAAATTCCATATTTTTCACCCTCTTTATACATCCAAATTACAAACTCTAAGTTATTTTCAAATACATTAGTTTCTCTAGTGTTATTATTGTAAACACTTTTAACTTCATTAAATCCATTATCTATAAATTTCCATCCATTGTCTAATAAAATTTGTGAAATTCTTACTAACTTTATACTTGATTCAATTTCTGCCATCATTTTAAATATACCTCCATTCCATGTAATCCTTCATTGAAAGTGTTTTATATTCTTCTGCATAATGTAAAATTGTTGTAACATCATAACCTTTTTTCCATATTTCATCACGAATTTCTTTTCCATATTGTCTTATACCTTCTTTATCCCAATCATTATATTTATGAATATTTCTTTCAGTATCCATTTGGTGTGCTAAATTTATTGCAATTCTTTTCATTGGATTTTCTTTTCTTTCTTCACTCATATTTAAATCCATCCTTTGTAAATAATTTTTCTTTATATATTAACTATAATTTTATTATAAACCTTATTTGGTTATTAGTCAATAGAGACTAAAAAATTAGTCTCTATAATTTTTTAGGATAATACTTCCTTCATTGTTATTAAATTGAATGTAATCAGCAAATCCATGCTTTTCTAAAATCTCAAAAATTTTCTTCATCTTTTCCGTTTTTTCTTCTAAAGATAAAGAATCATCTTGCCAAAATAATACTATATATTCATTTTCATGATTCACTTCATTGAATCTATATCCATTTGTAAATTCATGTTGTCCACGAACATCTGTTGTCAATTCTTCTGACTTTTCAAAATCATAATTTTTCAGACTTTTTGAAATATTCATCTTTAAACCTTTTTTTGACATATTCATTTATCCATCCTCCTTTTTCTTAAATTTTAATCTTACTTCTTTTAATTCTTCTTCTATATATACACTTAATGGTTTAATTTCGGGTTCTTTATAAATTTTAACCTTTCCTTCTAAAAGAGGAAATTGTTTTTCTATTCCCTCTTTTAAATGTTTTGAAGCATTTTCTGATAATCCATCTATTTGTATTCTATACCACATTATAGTTTACCTACTTCTTTGATTGGTCGATTATCATAATCAACTTTAAATTCTGCCAAATCTTTGTATTTAGTCATAAATTTAAAAACATTTATTTCTTTGTTATCATGTGAGAAAAATCTTCCCCATATTGTTGAAAAAAGAACATGATAATGTGCATAACCTTCTTCAAATTTAAATGGAATATCTGATAAGTAAATAAAAATTTCTTCTTCTTCATTCTCAAATTTAACAGTATATTCTTTTCTAGGAATATTTACTTTATCTATTAACTCTCTATTAAAATAAATATACTCCATTGGATTAGCCAAATCCATTTGTCTAATAATTGTACTAATTATAATTTCATCAAAAAATCTAATTTCCGCCATTACGTTCACCAGCCTTGTATTCATTAATTGATTGTAGAATTGCATAACGATATTTCTTTGAGCCTTTACCGATAACACTATTACCTTGTACTACTACATTAATATCATATTCTGTATTTTCTTCTATTACTGTTTCCTTTGAAAACTTAAATGTAAAAACATTATATCCAAACTTTTCTACAAAAGCTTTTCCTAAAATAGTTTCTTTTTCATCATCAAAACTGAACAATACTGTTTCACTAGGAATATACATTAACCTCATTTATTTACCTTCTTTCAGTATTCTTATTTTAATTATAAACTAGATATTGTTTAATGTCAAACAATATCTAGTTATTTAATTTTTTTTAAACTGTTCTAATTGGCAATACTAATCCTTGTTCTTTGTTAGAATTTTGTTTTTCGAGAATGAATGGTCGCATGTTACTAACAAATTTTACAATGATTTCTTCATTGTCTAATTGCTCGATAGCTTCCATAAAATACTTAGAAGAAAATGAGATTTTAAATTCTTCTTTATCATGTTTAATCATTTCAATTGGTAAAGAAATTTTAGAATTTCCAAAGTCTGTAGTAGCTTCTAAATTCATTTTATGAGTTTTTGCATTGATAACTACATTTACTACTTGATTCCTTACACTATCATTTTTTAAGCCTTTTAAGAAGTTATACAAATCATTTACTTTATTTACTTTCATTTCATAATTAAACTCATTTGGAATTAAACGTGAAGTGTCAGGATAATTACCATTCATTTGTCTATGATAAATAGTTGTTGTCATATCATCAGTAATTTTCACATTATATTCACTAACAGACATTTTCATAAAAGCATTTGTAGGAATAATCTCATTCACTTTATTAATCATAGTTGGATTAACCAAAATTGTTTTATCATGATTAAAAACTGTATTTGATTTAAATAATCTATGTGAATCTGTACTAACAATTGTTTTATTTGTAATTGCTACATTTTGTAATGTTGGTCTACTTTCTGAATTAGCCACACTTTTTGTAGCTTTCACTAATGATTGTAAATCTTGATTGTCAAAATATTCATATCCTGTAGAAGTTTCTACTACTGAAAAATCTTCTTTTTCATAATTGAATGTTGGATAATCTTCAATATTATTAATTGAAATTTCCTGTACAATTGCATTTCTAAATAATTCCATTGTTGTTTTATCTTTTTCTACAAAAGTGAATACTTCATTTTTCTTTACATATTTTAAATCTTTGAATACTTGAATTGGAATTAAAAACTTTCTAGTATTAATTTCATTTATTGTAGTTAAAAACATTTTTTCAATTGTTAAATCACAATTAGTATAAGTCACTTTGATTACATTTTTATTTATTACTTCAATTAAAAGATTGTTTAAAATTGGTAATGATGTTTTTTTATGACCTTTAAAAATTTGTTTTATTCCTTTCACTGTTTCACTATCAACTGTAAATCTTGTTACTGTATCCTTGTTTGTTTCCATTTCTTGAATTTGCTCAAATGTTGCTATCATTGTAATCAATCTCCCTTTTTGTTTTTTTATTTTGTTTGTTTGCTCTCTACTCTTTTATATTAACACTTATTTGGTTATTTGTAAAGGTTTATTTAAAAATCTTTTTTAATTTGTTATTAAAGAAAATAAAAACACTAAAATGAAAACTCCAACCATCCAAAAATATCCATACAATCTTTTTTGGTAATGGTATAACGCTACTTTATATTCTTTCTTCTCATAATAATCTAATGAATTATAATCTTTATATTCAAACTTTGCCATGCTTTCCTCCTTGTTTAATCTGTACTTATATATTATCACATCTATTTTATAATTTCAACAATATTTTGTTATTTGATTTATTTTCCAGCAATTAAAATTTATAAGTTGCTGGATTATTTTTCCCTTCAACATTTCCTTTTGGATAAGGATTTATCCATGTTTTATTTCCATTCTTATAATTTCTCCAATGTCCTCTTACTGTCCATGATTTATCTTCATCTAAATGATAATCTCTTTTTACTTTAGAAGGAGATTGAAAATTTACATTGTAAGCATATCTTTTAATTTTTCTTACATTGGTTTTCTTTTTACCATTTTTATTTTTTTTACTTTTTATGCTAATTTGTGTATTTTTTTTAATTACTTCTTTATCCTCTTTAAAATGCTCCATATAAGCCATTAAACTTGCGAAAACAGTTATCATTGTTTGGGTATTTGTATTGTAAACTTCTTCTTTATATTCTTTTTCAGAAGGGTGAATAATCTCTATTGTTCCATTTTTGTAAAACCATTTAAATGTTTGAAAATGTACTAATCCATCTTTTTCCTTATCTTTTATTAGCATATCAAGATAAACATAATCACCATTCTTTTCAAAAATAATTTTAACCCAATTATGTTTAAATTCTAAATATCCTTTTTCTAGAACAAAATTAAAATTTCTAACTAATTCTTTATTTTTATCTCTCCATGCCAAAAGATTTTCTACATCATCTTGATTATCAAATTCAATTTTATCAAAATTAATTAATGGTTTTTTATGGTCAATAAACATTTTTTTTCACCTACTCATAATTTTTTATTATTCCTTTATACCAGCCCACTAAGCTATATAAACCGTTCATTAGCAAAGGAGAAAAGTTATTGGTACAAACACCGTTCAAAGCAAAGGGAACAAACTACTACTGTATGTTTCCGCATATAATAGTAGCAAACAAAAAGGAGATTCGTTTGTACCAATGCTTAGTGTGCTGGTATAAAGAAACAATATTATCTTTGGCTTGTAATACAATTATAGCATATCATCAATTGTATTACAAGCATTATTTTGACATTAGTTAAACCAATTCAATTTCTGTTTGAATCCTACTTGTTTCAACAATCCTAACATTAAGCCCAGCTTTTTCAAACCATTCTAAAACTTCTTCAACTAAATCATTTCCTACTAAACAATATTCGTGTCTGTACATTTTACTTGCAATTCCTTCAAACAATCTATCTGTTTTTGTTTTTGTATTCTCAAATAAATTGACAAATCCATTTTGTTCCTGTTGATTGTAGTCTCTTAAAATTCTAGGCATTTTTATTTTCCTCCAACAATTTTTCTAGGATTTTTATTATATCTTTTTTGTTTAAATAAATTGATTTATAACTATCTTCTCTACCATGCCATTCTAATTGACTTAATTGAATACTTGTATCATCTACAATCATTTTTGTATTTTTATTAATCTCAATCCATTTATTCATTTGTTTTCCTCCTTGTTATCTTATGTACTAAGTATAGCACATAAAAAGTTTATTTACAACATCTTTTTTTAATTTAATAATCACTTGCTAACATTACTGTAGTGTAACTTCTATCCCATTCAGTAATGACATAAATTTTATTTCCTTTAATTGTGTAAGCCGAAAAAATTCTATCTTCTCCCGTTTTAATTGCATTTTTATTCATTTGAGTATCTGACTTATCTAAATCACCAAAATCTCCTGTAATATGTCTATTTACTAATTGGAATATTTCTTTTTGTTCAATTATTTCCATTACATTTTTTGTTGCTACTACTTGACCAACATTAAATAATATTTGCATTGTTTTTCCTCCTTGTTTTAACTATCTTTATTGTATCATTTCTAGCTTTGAAAGTCAAACAATATTTTGTTATTTGTTTAACTTTCAAAGCTGGAAATTAATTCCAGCATTTTTATCACTTAGCCCAATCGGGTTTTCTGTTATGAGTGAATTTTCCTTTGTGTTTTTCATCCTCATATAATTTAGGATTAGCCGCTGGAACATCCCAGCCAAACATACTACCAGCTACCATAGCTTCTGCTTGTTCTTTAGTTACTCCAAAGGCATTATTTAAATCATCAACATATCTATCTTGAATATTTGGTTGAGGATAATAACCTTTCTCTCCACGTTTAATCATAATAATTTCGCCTGTAGTATTAAGATATGCAAAGCTTTTTTCGGGTAATAAATCAAAGAATTTACTCATTATTTTTTTCTCCTTTTTTTGTTTTAATGTTGCTTACAATATAAAGTATAGCATACTCTATATTGTAAGTCAACAATATTTAGTTATTAATTCTATTCTTTTTCATCTTTTTTTAAATCTTTTAAAAAGTCTCTTATTTCATCCATTTGATTGTATGTTGGAAATTTCATCCAAAAATCATAAAACCAAGCGTATTCTTCTTTGTCTAGATTTTCTGATAATTCAAATAATGCTCCATTTAATAAATCAAAATCATCATAAATTTTTTCGATTTTTTCTAATGCAATTTCACATTGCTCTTTAATAAAAGCTTTATCATTTTTTTCATTTTTCATACTTTGCTCTCCTTCTTCCTTTCAATTAATTCTTCTATTTCTTGTTTTAAACCATCAATTCTAGTTATATCTATTGTATCTGCTTGTCTTTTTATTTCATCTGATAAATCGACCATTCTTGCTAAATTATCTAAAGCATTATACAATTCTCCACTGGCATTATCTAATTGTTGCCAAATTAATTGAAGTTTTTTTTCAGTTTTATTTATCCTCATTGATTATCTCCCATTCTTTTAAATTGAATTGGTACAATGGATATAATTGTTGATTCCATCCAGCTACATAGCCTTTCCAATTTTCATTACTAGCATTAAAACCTAAATCTCCACCATCAGCTTCAAAAACAATGTCAATATCACCATCATTATGTTTTAATGTCATACCAGCTTTAATTTCTTTACCATTTTTATCAAAATATTTTTCTTGCTCTACCATATTTTCAACTCCTTTGCTTTATCTATTATTAAGTATAAACTAAAATCAAATCAATGTCAAACATTATTTAGTCATTTGTTTTATTTTTTATAAAATAAACTTTTTGTGGCTCATATCCTTCTTCCCAACAAAATTGTGCAAAATCTTTTGATAAATCAGAAATATATTTCAAAACTAGGTTTTCATTTTTTACCATTAATTTTTTTCTTTTTGTTAAATTATCTAATGTATCTCCATGTTCAAATAGAAGATATTCTTCAATTGCAACTTTTGGTTTTTTTGTTTCTACTTGAATTTCTTTCCAGCCGAACGAATCACAATAATAGAATATTTCATTAATTTCAATAATATCACCTACACTCATTGAATAACCATCAAAATCTTTTGGATGTTCTATATTGAAAATTCTGAAAAGATAATCTAATACTTCATGTATTGTACTATAACTTAAATTTATTTGTTTTTCATATGCTATAAGGTAACGATTTAAATTTATTTTTTCTTTATGAATTGATTCATAGCTTTCTAAATCTAAAAATCCATGATAACGTCTAAAAACTTTTTTGACTTGATAAAATTTATAATGGATTGTTTTAATTTCATTATTCATTTTCAATAATCTCCTTTACATCTAGCTTTATTCTTTTTACTTCTTTATGATAAACTTTGATTAAATCCATTAATTCCTCTTTTGTTGCTACATCCAAACATTCTTCTAATTCTTTAATTTCATTATCATCCATTATTGTTAAAAGTGTTCCGTTTTTCATGGTACGATATTGAAATTCTATTGATAATCTTAGCTTTTCTTTCATATGCTCCATGTTGTTTCTCCTTTGCTTTAACTTATGTACTAAGTATAGCATATAATTTTACAAAGTGTCAAACATTATTTAGTTATTTGAAAAAGAAAAAGCTGGAAAGTGATTCCAGCTTATACTTGTGTAACAATTCCATGAATTTTAGTTAAAACATCAATCTGTTTATCTAGTCCATCAATTTGAAGTTTTAAATTATTTTTCAGACTTTCAATTTCAATCTCTTTCATTGAATGTTGAATTGATTCTTTATGTCTTTGCATTGAACGAATACCTTGTTCAATAGCATTAAAAATATCTACATGTATACCATATGGAACATACATCAAATAACCATTAGTAAGCAATTCATCAATTTCAAGCCCACCAAATTCATATTTTTCCATATCTTTGTAACCAACTTCTTCACGTTTTTTTACATCATATTTGTTCATGAAATCACTCCTATAATTTTTTTGGAATGTTTTTCTCTCACATTCCATTCTTGCCATTATTTCCTTTTTTTAATCATACCATTTTGAAGGTTTATTTACTTCATATAAATCTCCTGTAATTTCTGAAATTGCTTTTTCAATTGAAGAAAAATTTCCACTTTCATATGTTTCAAATCCATTATCAATATCAACTTCAATAACTGCTTCAACTACTTTTAAAGGAGGAATTTTTTTGAATTTTCCTCTTACATCACCATTTGTATTTAAGCCCATAAATTCCAGCACTTTTTCTTTGTCAATATTATCCATTTCAACTAAAAAATTATTTTCTGATTCTTCAATAATTCTAAATACATGTATATCCCAAACATCTTCTTGTACTAAAATTTTTTTAATTTTGTTATCATACTGCAAATATTTTTCATTGCTTCCTTCATAGATAGTCATAAATTCCAATTTACTCGCTCCTTTGTTTTATCATACTTTTATTATAAGACATATTTAGTTATATGTAAAGCTGGAATTTTTTCCAGCTTAAACATTAACATTCTTTCCTTTTTCTGTAAGCTTTACTGCGGTTTCTTTATAAGTATATGTGCTTCTTCTTCTTCCCCTTCCGAATGTTCTATTATATTTAACTTTTGTGAAAGTCACCATATTATATTTTTCAAATTCCTTCCAACATCTAAAAACATATTTTCTTAAAGCTTCATATGTTGAATGAGATAAATATTCTCTTTCCTTTGTTTTAAACAAACCTTTATTTTTTTCTTCTATATATTTCTTTTCTTCACCTGTTAAAACTCTTTTGGCAATTTTGGTAGCAATAGCAAAGATAATATAATCAAATCTTGCACATTCATGATGAACATTACCACATAACCATTTAACCGTTCTCCAAACTTCTTTCTTATCAATTAAATCCTCAATGTCTACTCTTGAAACATCAACATCCCTTAATTTTCCATCATCATAAAAATTTCTATTATACTCTGTTCTATTTTTTACATTATGTTTGATTATCATTTGCCATTCCTCCTTTGCCTTATGTACTAATATTACACCATATTTAAGTTTTTGTAAAGCTGGAAATTATTCCAGCTTTATTCATAAACAACTTCCCACATAATTTCGTTCCAACCATCTGAAAAACTTCCACTATCATCACCATCTATTAATTCATCCCGAATTTTATCAAGAATATCGGGAAAATTATTTGGTGCTTGTTGGTTACTGCTATTCCAAAATCTTACATAACAATCAGTATCAGACTTTACTATATAATAATCCACTTCTGATTTATCCCAGCCAATAAAATTTCCTTCTTGTACAATATCTCTTGTTCTCATGCTATAAGCTAATTCTTTTAACTGTTCTTCCTGTTCATCAATATCTTCTTCTTCTTCTTGACTTTGTTCTTCATCATCTTTTTGTCTAGTTTCAATTTCATAAATATCTTTTTCTTCCATTTCTATTTTTAAATCCTGTAAATATCCTAAAGCTTCTGCTATAATTTCTTCTCTTGTTAATTGTGTTTGATTTTCATGATAAACATTTACTGATATATCTACTGGTGTAACCGTATCGAATTTTACTACATAACTTTGTACTTTATAAACTTTTTCCATTTTCATTCTCCTTTTAATATATTGAAATTGTTCCATCACTATTCAAAAAACTTTTTGATTCTTCATATAGTTTAAAAATTTCATCTTTAATTGATTCATCTAATTCCGTTTCCGTTCCATACATTTGTAAATGATGTGAATAGCTTCCTTTGTTGGTGAAAATAAACTTTCTTGTTTCCTTGTGAAGTATTCCAATACTTTTATTTGATTGAATCATAATAGCTTTATCTTCTTCTTTATAAGGATAAAGAATAAAATCTTGTTCTTTTCTCATTTTACTTATTTTCAAATTGATATGTTTTGCTCTCATTTTAATTACTCCTTTGCTTATTTATATTGTAAGTATATCATCTTTATTTTTAAAAGTAAAGCTTATTTGGTTATTTGTAAGCTGGAAATTTATTCTTCCAGCTTGTCATATGTCCATTTCATCATGATTATTGAATTTTCTGTCATTCTTAATAATTGAAGTTTATCCAATAAAATTTTATTTAAATTTCCTAATGTATGAATATCATCATAATCTAATTCTTTGCATTGATTCATTTGTTTTAATAATTCTGCAATTTCTTTTTTCAAATCCTTTGCTTTTAAATCATAACTTTTTACATTTTGAATAATTTCATCTTTATTTTTCATTTTTATCATCCTTTTCTTCTAATTCTTCATCTTCTGTCATATCGGGGGCATATTCATCAAATTCATCATGAAATACTTCATCACCTAAATATTCACAAATTAGATTAAAAGCAATTTCACCGAATGATTCTTTATTTGCCCAAATTTTTTCAGTAATATCACTTGTGTTTTTCTTTGATAATCCCCATTCATCAATAAATCTTTTTGTCATTTCTTTTACTTGATATTCTAAAGAATCCTCTTTAAATGCCATTGTTCTCATTCTCCTTTTTGTTTGTTGTTTGCTACTCTTTTATATTATCATATTTAAAAGTTTATTTCAATATCTTTTTTATTTTTTTCTACAAATTCTCTTATAAATTTTTCTTCATCTTCTGTAACATCTAACCATTCACCATTTAATGTATCATACAATTGAACATCTGAATTTTCAAAACTTCCATTTACTGTTAAAATTATACATCCAGCTTCATCACCAAAATCATCTTTACTGAATGTATTCTTTGTAAACTTTGCAATTATTTCTATTTCATATTGGTTATCTTCTTTATCTAAAATTTCTAATCCAACAAATTTTAAATTTCTAAATCTCATTTTATTTCCTCCTTATTTGCTTTACTTCTAAAGTATATCATAGCTTATAATAGAAGTAAAGCATATTTTGTTATTTGTTAAAATGTTGTCATAACCATACCTTTTGCTAAATGATTTAAGAAGTCTAAACAATCACCGTTTTTAAAATCTATCATGACAAATGTATTTTTAATTTTTCTTTTATGCTCTATTGGTAATGATTTAATAAAATCTGTCAAAGCTTCAATTTCAACAAAATGTAAGATTTCATTATGCTCAATTTCAATCATATTTTTATTGATTCCTTTTTCTTCTAAAAATACATCTAACCATTTTTCAAATCTCATTTTATTCTCTCCCTTTGCAAGTAATATCATTATTTTACAACATATTTAGTTATTCGTCAATAGAAATTTATTCCATATCATCATCAAATTCACCACAAAAATTACATCTTTGATTAGACCATAATCCATAGTGCATAACAAATGGTCTAACATTTCCTTTATCATCTTTCCATTCGATTATAGCACCTTCATTTCCTTTACCACAATGATTACATTCATTATCCTTGTGTCTTTCTTCATATTCTTTTTGGCTTTTAATTAATCTTTCAGTAACTTCACTACCATATTTTTCTAAGCTTTCTTTTTCCCATTTATATATTTTTTTCATTTTTATATCCCCTTTGCTAAGTTATATTTTTATTATATATGATATAAAAGATATTTGCAACAACTTTTTTATTGTTGCTATGTATTTCCAGCTAGGAATAATCCTAGCTGGAATATTTTTTATTGTACACTTACATTAGTAAAGTTTACTGCATATGAATCGAATGAGCCATCAAAATCAATTATTGTTAATCCACCCGAAATATTTGTAGGTTCACCAGCTTCACTTAATTCATTTGTTTGTGCTATTGCATAACCTTTTGACATTGGAGAAATATCATCACTCATCATAATATTGTTAGAAGAAAATCCATTTACTGCAACGCTATCAGCTTGAATTGTAATAGTAGCATTTGTTTTATTTTCAACTAAAAATTTAACTCCTTCTGCACTTACTTCTTTAAAGCTAATTGTTACTTTATCATCTGTATAAATTTGAATAGGTTCTTTTACAACTGGTTTAGGTTCTTCTTTTTTAGGTTCTTCTTTTTTAGGTTCTTCTTTAGTAGGTTCTTCTTTTTTAACTTCTGCTTCCACTTTTGCTACTTCTTCTGTTGGTGCTTCATTAGTAATTTTTGTTTCCTCTGTATCACCATCAGCCATAAACATTCCACCTAAAATAAATCCACCTAATACTAAACCTACATTCTTTCCAATATTTAATACTTTTTTCATTTCGTTTACTCTCCCTTTTTGTGTGTTTTTGTTTTGTTTACTTTATTATCTTAACATATTGTAATTGTCTTGTCAAACATATTTAGTTATTTGTTTTGGTAATATTTCCTAGCTTATATTTCTACAAGCTAGGAATAATTTTTATCTAATAAATCCTCTATGTTCTGATTCAATTTCCTTACCATTTATTTTATGTTTTACATTTGGTATAGAAGCATTTGAATCTGTAAACCATCTAGGTAAAGGATATTCAACCGTTTTATCAATTCTTTCATTTGAATCATAAACAACTTCCCAACCATTTCCATTATCTTGTAATTCTTGAAAAGTAATTTCTCCATCATGCTTATATGTTCTTTCATTCTCAACATGACAAGCCGAACATGATTCGCATATAGTGATTTCTTGTGAAGGATATTCTTTTGCCCAATGTTTTCCACCTGTTACAATTCCTCTGTCAATCTCTACTCCATTTTTAAACACTACACCCATTATCATTTAAAAATCTCTCCTTTTTTGTTGTTTTCTTTACTACTCTTTAAGTATACAACATATTTAGTTATTTGTAAAGCTTTTTAAACAATATATTTTTGACAACGAATGTTATAATTTTCACATAATTCATAAACTTTTTTCATAAAAGAAAGTGATTCATGTTTAATTCTAATAGTAATTTTATTTTCTTGAATATGTTCTTCAACCAAATCAATTAATTCTGCTGGGAATTTTTCAATTGAATCATATTTCCCGAATATATCGGGAAATATTTCAAGTGATTTAATTCTGTTATTCAATCCTATTCACCCCATTCTTCCTCTATCAATTCTTGTAAAATTTCTTGAAATTGTTCTTCTAATCTTTCTTGAACATCTAATTCAACTTCGGAAATAATTTCTTTTAATCGTTTAACTTTTGCTTTTGAAAATTTTATTTCTGCATTTTCAAATACTTCTTCAATAATTTCTTGTGGTAATTCAATTGTAATTTTGACCATTTTTTATTTCCCCTTTGCTTATTTATATTACTATCTTACCATTTTATTTTTATAAAGTCAACAATATTTAAGTATTTATTTGAAAGAAAGTTTTTCCAGCTATGTAGCTGGAAATTAATAAATATCCCCTCTGTTATCAATTTCTAAAACTGAAATAATAAGTTTGTCTTTTTCGATTTTAAAAATTATTCTAAATGTTCCTACTCTCAATCTGTATTCTTTATCTTTGCTTTCCATTAGCTTAATATCATTATTTTTCCAATCATAAGGATTTTCAGATAATTTTAATAAAGCTTTTAAAATTCTTTTTTGAACTAATTTTTCTTGTTTTTCTAAAAATTTTTTAGCGTCTTTTGATAGAATAAAATTAAATTTCATCTAGCAAATCCCCAAATACTTCTTCTATTGTATAAAATTCACCATTAGCAATTTCTTTTTGTGCTTTGTCTATTTTAGCTTGTGTTTCATCATCACATTTAACTGTTTCGATATTTTGATGAAATATTGCTTCCATAATATCTAATTTTATTTTTTGAAAATTAGCATTATTTGGCAATTTATCAATTAAATCATGTAATTCTTCACGTTCAGAAATCATAACATCATTCCTTTGAATTTGATATAATAATTTTATCATTATCTATTCATATTGTCAACAATATTTAAGTATTTATTTTTCGGAAAGACAATCCAGCTTAAAGGCTGGATTATCCCATGTAGTAATACCATCTTCCATCTTTTGAAATATATTCTTGATATTTTGGTTCTCCAAATAATTTTCTGTAATCATCCATATGAATATCTAAATCTGTACTACCAGCAAATCCTTGACCCCATTGTAAAAATAATTCACATGAAAAATCATCATCATCAACAACACCATGATAGTATATATTTCCATCAGCGTCTTTTAATCTTACTTTAATTTTTCCACCTTTATATAAACATTGTTCTTGTTCTTCCTCACTCATAAACATAGCATTAAACCCTTTTTGCCTAACCGATTCTAAACCTACCGCATAACAATCTTCCTCTTTTTTTGAAACAAAATCTCTAGTTACTTTAAATCCCATTTTATTTTCCTCCTTTGCTTTGCTATAACCTTATATTTAGATTATAGCAAAGTTTATTTCTAATGTCAAACAATATTTAGTTATTTATTTTATGTTTTTCTAAATAAAATTTATAATATTCTAAATATCTTTTTTCAATATCATATAAATGTACTTTTGTATGCTGGAATAAAACTTCCATTAAACCTTTTACTGTTTCAATTTGAATGGAAATATTATCAGTTATTGTATTTGGCTTTTCAGTTAAAAATGCTCTAACTAAATTTTCTGTATAATATCCTAAAATTTCATCATAAGCTTTTATTGAATTTGAAATTGCTATATCCACTGGTTCATAAGAAGCATAATTACCATCTTCACAATGAGATACATAAGAATCAATTGCTTCTTCATAACTAAAATGAAATTCCTCATAATCTTCTTTTAATGTAATTGTATCTCCTAAATCCCCTTCTCTGTATGTTTTTACTTCATACTGTACGCTATAAATTTGTTGAATAAATTTCATGTTTATTTCTCCTTTGTTTTAAGTTATACCTTATGATACCATGTTAAAAATATATTGTCAACATCTTTTTAAAAAAGTTAAAAGGGAATTTCTTCCCTTTTTATTCTCCTTTTGGCAATGCTCCAAATTGTTCAATGAATAACTTTTTCCAATTTGATAATTTTTCTCTATCGTTACTTAATCCTTCTTTTATCCAATAACTACTAACCGCTATCATATGGTCAAAATGTTCTGTATTTGCACTTGAACTATCACATTCTCTTACATCAATATCTTCTTCACTTGTTTGAATGTAAAAATTTACACTAGCTGGAATTTTTAAACTTCCTTCAAAATCTTCCCAATCATACAAATCCCTTTTATTAAAACTTACCAATATTTGTAAATCTGTAATATTTTTACAATCTCGAATAGCCCATAAAATATGTTCTCTTGTTCTGCTAATGAATGAAATGAATTTTCCTATCGGAAATGTTCTTTTTGTATGATATTCATTTTCTTTTTCTTCTAAATGCTTATCCCAAAATTCATTACATCTTTCTTCAATTAAACCATTAACCGCTTCACCTAATCCATTTAAATCAAAGACATAATCAAATGCTGGAAATACAAATTTTTCTTTGTAAGAAAATGCAGTATAACCACATGTTCCAATCCATCCTTTTGATTCTTCATTTTTTTCTTGTTTGTCTATTTCCATTAAATTATGTTTCATCTTTCTTACAATTTCACATTTAGACTGTTTTGTTAAATCTCCTAATTCTATCACTTGTGCTTTATAATGAGGAATTTTCGCTTGTTCTTCCTTCATCTTATAAATTTCTTGTGCTAACCCTTTTGGTACTTGAATGTAAGTGTTAAAAGAATTTTTCATGTTTATTTCCCCTTTACTTTGCTATATTTACATTATAAACAATATCTTGTTATTAGTCAAACATTTTTTTTAAGTGTAAGCTGGTAAATATTTACCAGCGTGTACCTTCTTCAATTTTTCCTTCACCTTCGCAATAATAACATGTTATCCAAAAACTTGAAGTATTTCCAAACATATCATCATATTCTTCTAAAAATTCTCCTGTTCCTTTACAGTCTTTACATTCTTCTAATTTAATCTTTTTTGTCAAATTTGCGAATGGTTTTTTAGTTAAGTTTATCATGTTTGATTTCCCCTTTGCTTTGTTTATAATGTAAGTATAGCATTATTAAAAGTTATTTGCAATATCTTTTTTAAATTTTCTACAGGAAATTTATTCCTGTTAATTGATATATGATACAAGCGGTTTAATATTTCCGTTTTCTTCCAATAAATCAAACTGTATAAATTTCTTTTCATCAATTTCTTTTACTTCTCCTTCTTTAATAAATAAATCATAATCAACAAAATTTTCTAAAATGTGAGGATTATAATAAATTTTCCCATCAATAGAATTTTCTAAATCAAAACCTTCCCACGTTCCAACTAAAAAAGCATGACGATTCTTTTGGTTTGATTCTCTCACATCTTTTTGTCCAGCTTTTCCAACAACTTGATAACCGTTACTAACTTTTCCTTTTTTAACGTATCCTAAGACTTTCCCAGCCGTTCTAAGAGACTTCATTTCAACAATAGAATAATCCTTTCGTTTAGCATTAAAATGTAATCCTACCAGCATACCTTTTCTTAATTGCTTTCCTTCTCTAGATTCAAACATTTTCATTACCCCTTTTTTATTTTTGCTATTATTTATCCCCCTAACTATACTTTTATATTACTACATATTTAGTTATTTATAAAGAGGAAATTAATTCCTCCTTATAAATTAAATTCTTATTTTTATTTTGCAAGGAAAAGCATATCTAATTAAAAATTCATTTTCTTTTTCATTTTCATCTGCTTTTTCAAACATATTAGAATAACCTTCCTCTAAATCTCTTAACATGAATCTAATTTCTTTTTCAGTAAATTCAGTCTTTGTAGTACCACCTTCATAATTATTTTCACTTGTAAAATATTCGATATGTTTTGTTTGTTTTAAAATATTTTCCATTTTTTTAATAGCGTTTTTTCTAATCTTTTTCAATTTTATTTCCCCTTTACTAGTTGATATATTTATCATAAACCATATTTAGTTATATGTAAAGAGGAAATTTTCATTTCCTCTATTTTTTTTATCTGCTTAATGAATCGTATTCTTCTTGTGTTTCTTGTCTATCATGAATAGCCAATGGGTATTTTGAAATTTTGGAAAATCTTGAATCAGATGTACTAGCATAATTTCCACCCATCATATAGCCCACTTTAGTAGCTTTTTTAAATGGTTCGATATGTTTGTACTCTCCACCAAAAAGATTTCTTGTAACAACCTTTACTAAGTTTTCAGTATTTTCATTAACATCAATAAAACCTTCTTCATGAATCAATAACAATGTTTCAAACTTTGAAGAAATTCCATTGTTAGTACAATCACCTAAATTATTCTTATAAACATAAATCGGTAAAGCTTTCATTTTTCATTTCCCCTTTGCTATTTGGTATACTTTAATATTACACTATATTTAGTTATTTGTAAAGAGGAAAATTAATTCCTCTTAATGTTTTAATTTTCAAACAATTCCCTTAATTCCTTAATCATTTCTTCTTCATTTACATTAGAATAAATAAATTCTTCATAATAAGTGTAACCGTATTTTTCCAGCACATCTTTGAAAGTTTCTAAATCCATTGTTCGATTATGAGAAATTCCAAAATCTTCTTCTAAATATTGATAAAACCACTTTTCCCAAAAACTAACATTTTTATAAAAACTCACTCCCATTTCAGAAATTCTTATGGTCATTACATGAATTTCTTTTCGTTCTGCTAATTCGTTTTCAATGATATTAAATTCTTTTTTCTCAAATGCTAATGCTTCCATTACCATTTTTTCATTTGGAAAATATTCTGTAAAATTTTTATTTTTCAATTTTTCTTTTAAAGAATGTATTCTATGCACTTGATTTGTTTTTGATTCTGCTAATTCTTTTGTTGATACTGTTTTGATATATGACATTGTTTTCGCTCCTTTGTTTTAACTACTTTTATTATAAACGATATTTTGTTATCTGTAAAGAGGAAATAAATTCCCTCTTTTATTTAATCTTCTTCATATCTTTCATTACCATATCTATTTATATATTCACTTTTGGATATAATTGTAAAATCAACTTCATCATCAACATTGTCTATTTGTACCACAAAATCTTTTCTATTAATTTTTACATCTGTATCTGCATAACCCCATACATTATCTAAAACTTTTTGAAATTCTTTTTTATTTAAATTTTCCATTAAATCACTATAACAACCAATTTTCATACCTTCTGCATGAATTATTATTTCTAATTTTTTTCTGTTTGACATTTTATTTTGCTCCTTTGTTTTAACTATTTTAAGTATACAACATATTTGGTTATATGTAAAGAACTAATTTTTACCAGCAAAGAGGAAATTAATCCTCTTTGCTTTTTGTAATGTAACAATAATCTTCTATCCATCTTGTTCCTTCTTTTGGTAATAATCTCATATAAATATCTAATCTTACACCGTTATCTTTTCCATCTAAACAATTGCCAAATAAAGAATTACCATTCATCATAGGATTAAACCACTTGCAACTACTAGAAATTTTATAACTTCTCTCTAATTCTGAAAATTCTTTTGTAAAGCTTTTTTCTTTAAAAACTATTACCGCTTCTTTCCATAAATCAAGATTTTTTTCTAAATAATTTAAAGATACTTTTTCCATTTCAATCTCCCCTTTATTGTTTGCTACTATTAAAGTTTACCACTTATTTAGTTATTTGTAAAGTATAAAGTTTATTCACAATATGCTGAATCTTCACAAAATTCAATGTATTCATCAATCAATTCAATCTCTGCTTCTCTCTCTTGAATATCCATTTCTAATTCCAGCATTTCCATAGCTTCTTTTTGTTCGCTTTCTTTTATAAATGTATTTCCCACATAAGCAACAACTACTATTAGAATTAACCACATTACAATATTTTCTTTTTTAAACATTTTAATTTCCCCTTTTATATTATTTATTTTAAAGTATATTTAGTTATTTGTCAAATCCATTTTCTACCATGCAATTAAGCATGGTAGATATGAATATACATGTTGTAATCACTTGTACCGAATGGATTTAATCGAATCCAATAATTTACATTTTCATCTTGAAAGAAATAGTTTGTTTCTTGTTTATCATATTCAGACCCTTTGCAATATTTTTCCAATTTTTCATAATTTTCAATCCATTCAAATTGGATAACATTTACCACTTCTTGAATCTTTTTTAAATCAATATTATGCTGGACACATTTCACTGTTAAATTATCTTGTCTAACAAATTGATTAGCAATTTGTTTAGTATTTCCATATTGACACCGTAAATGTCCAAGCTTTTTATCATTGTTAAATTCAAAATTTATTTGGTCAGTCAATCCATCTGTTAGTTGATATAGTTTCATTTTATTTAATCTCCTTTTTGTTTGCTATCCTCTACACTTATTAGTGTAAAGGATATTTAGTTATTTGTCAACTACTTGTTTAATTTATTTAATCTTTTTTCTTTTCTTATTCTAATTTTTTCTTCTTGTTGTTCCCACGCTTGAAATGCTTCTTGATAATATTTATTTGTTGGGAATACTCTTATTTTATCTTCTTCAAAATAATCAGTCATAAAATCTGAATTATTTTGAATTTGTAATCCTTCAATTTGTGGAAATCTTTTATAATCTTTTGCATAGATAGTTATTGTTCCTTTGGGAATCTTTGATTGTTCTGTATATGTTCCTTTTGAATATGTGCCTTTATACAATGTATTATCTACTTTGATACCGTTATACATAAATTTTATCATGTTGTTTGCTCCTTTGTTTGTTGTCTACTATTTTATAATACAACATATCTTGTTATTTGTAAAGAACTTATTTTTTCCAAGAAAGCAACTTTTAAAAGTCGCTTTCTTCTAAATAAATTCCATTTCCAAATGCAACCATTATTGACATAAAAATACGTCTATTATTTGGTCTATCTCCAAGAATATCATGATTAATATTCACTGAATATTTTTCAAAGTTTAATTTATATTCTAATGATTCATGATGATACGAATATAATCTATTTAATATTTCACATAAATCTAAATAATCAATTTGTTTACCGCTACCTAACATTGTTTTGTAATAATTTCCAGTTTGTTTGTCAATCAAATCAAATTTCACTGAATCTCTAATATGAGTGAAAATTATTTCATCTAAAGAATTATTTACATCATTTAAAAATTTTGGTAATTCTTCTCTTGAAATGTTACCCTCTTTTAATTCTTCTTTAATTACTACCTTTGTATGTTCAACCTCTTGATTAATAAATTCTTGAATGTTCATTTTCATTTCTCCTTTGCTTGTTTATATACTTAGTATAGCATGTATAAAGTTTATTCTCAATAACTTTTTTTATTTAGGAGAATGAAATTATTTCCATTCTCCTATTTTATTTATAACCAAATTTTTGAATATTCTTTTTCAGTTTTTAACCCTTCTTTAATCTCATTTACTCTATGTTGAATATGATTAATCTTTGATAAAATTGTTGTCATGTTATTCATTTTTGTTAGTTTAAATTCCATTGGTCGAATATAATTAATATAATAATCATCATCACCATAACCAACATACATTCCAATGTGCATTTTGTTTGACCAAGCCACTAATAATTCATTGAATGTTGAATTGTAATCTTTTACCATTTCATTGTATTCTTCTTTTGATTCTTTTAACATTTTAAGCGTATTTGTTTTTCCTAATGATACTCCTAAATCTTTTAATTCCTTTCTTAATTCTTTTACCTCTTTTTCCAGTGTATTAATATTTGGATATTCATTTCTTGTTCTGCTTGAAAATATTGTATGTTCATTTCTAATATTAATTTTATTATAAGTAATTTCTTCAACTTCCATTTTAATTAATTCCATTTTTGTTTTCCCCTTTGCTATTTGGTATACTTTTATATTACAACATATTTAGTTATTTGTAAATAGGTAATTTTTTCTAGACTTCAATATCAAATGTGCTATCACAATTCTTACAAACTACAAATTTTCCTTTAATATCTTGATAAATTTCTCTTTCAGTTATTTCCAGTTTTTTTCCACAATTCAAACATTTAACTTCAATAATTTCTTTTTCCATTTTTATTTCCCCTTTGCTTGTTGTCTACTCTTTTATATTACACCATATTTTATTATTTGTAAAGAGGAAATTAATTCCTCTTTAACATGCTTCCCAAATTAGATTAACTTCATCTTTTGATAATGCTTCCATTTCTTTTTTATATTCACAATAGAAATGATATTTGTTATTTTCTAAATATTGGAATCTCAAATAACTATTTCTTTCTATTTTTTGAAGTCTATTTATCATTATTTCAATGTTTTTAATTATATCCCAAACTCTAGCATTTCTATCCTCTTTAACTTTTTGTTGATTATAATTTTCAATAGCCCAAGTCGTATCATCATATTCATATTTGTCAATAGTATTTTTTAATTCCGCTAATCCAAAATAGTTGAATCTTTTTCCAGTGACATATTTTTTACAAATATATTTTTTAGTTTCATTCATTGTGAAAACTCCTTTGCTATTTCTTTCCTCTCTCACATAACTAATATTATCACATATTTAGTTATCTGTAAAGAGGAAATTTTATCCTCTTTACATTTTCTTTTTTAGCTTAATCATTCTAGCAGTTGAATCTTTATAAGTAATACATTCTTGAATATGGAATAAACTAACAATTTTTCCATTTCTTTTTACTCTTAAATTAATTGAATCACGACTTAATTTATTTTCATCCAAAACATTACTATTATTTCCAGCAATCCATTCTAGTGTAATTTCATCATCTTTTTTCAGAAAATTTACAATAGTTTGCCAAGCTAAACTTTCTCTTGAAAAACTGATACTTGCAAATCCTTTTTCTATTTCATAAGAATATTGACTACCAAATCCACCTTCATAAATTTCAAATCTTGTACCAACATCAAAACTTTTCCAAACATCTGTTTTATATCCATCAACTTCTATTTCTTTTTTACAATCTATTTGAGATTGTCCATTTTCAAATAATCTAAAACAAACTGAATCTGCATTTTTCATAACCTTTTTCATATCTTTTTCAACCAATTCAATTTTTGTATTCATTTTTTATTTCTCCTTTTTTATTTGAATTATTGTTCCTTTGCTACTCTTTAATAGTAACATATAAAAAAGTTTATTTCAACATCTTTTTAAATTATTTTTTTGGGAAAAGCTGGATTAAACATCCAGCCCACCGCTTTGAGTAACAAATGTTCTATTTTCTAATTGGTAAAAATTACATGCTCTGAAAAATGCTCTACCAGTACAATCATAATCACTTGTCCAAGAACTACCATCAACTTCCACATACATTTCTTCTAATTCATTCTTTACAATTTCTAAATCAGTAGTATTGAAAATATATAAATCATACCATGAATCAAAATCTTCTTGTTGTCTGTAAAAATTCACTAAATGTTCTGAATCGAATTGTTCAAACGTATGATATTTTTCTTTTAAATAAATTGCTTTTTTAATTTTTTGTAACTTCTTTTTAAACTCCTTTGTTTGATAATATTCTTCATAATTTTCACCGTATGTTTTCACTTCATCAATCATTTTTATTTGAGTTTCTTTGATTCTTTTTTCTAATCCTTTATAGTTTAATTTCTGATATGTCATTTTCATTTTATCATTTCCCCTTTTTGTTTGTCTGTTCTTTGCTACTCCTTAATAATATCATGATAAAAGTTTTATGTCAACATCTTTTTAATTTTATTCTTTGCAATAATTCCCATCATCATATAAACATTGTTCATACGCTTTATCATCTTCTAATAAATTACTTTTATTATTTATAAAGATTTCATTCTTTTTTGGTGTAAAATTTATTTCTTTATTTCCATTTATTTCTTCATCTTTTAAAACAATATCATTTTCAAGTTTTTTTATTTGTTCTGTAACAATATGGAAAAAAATTATTTCTTCATCATCTTTGTATTTTATTTCCATTATTTCACCGTTATAATAATCTGATAAATATTTTAAATTTTCTTCCTTGAAATCTGAATTTTCATAAGCTTTTAAAGCTAATGCCCAATTTTCAGTTATTACAAAATATTTCCTTTCACTTGAATCATAAATAACTTTTTCTACTTCATCAAAATGTGTCAATACCATTTCATGAATTATTTTATTTTTATCTTTTATTTTTGTTCCCGAATTTTCTTTCTTGATTACCTTTACCATATCGGGAAGGTAATTATAACCATATCCATTATCTTGAATTTTTCCATCTCGAATCATATTTATTAATGTTGAATCATAAATTTTAAATCCCAATAATATTATAAATATTCCTAATCCTATTAAAAACTTTTTCAATTTGTTTTCTCCTTTGTTTGTTGGTACTCTTTAAGTATATAACATATTTAGTTATTTGTCTAGAGGAAATTTTTACAAGCTTAAAAATATTATTCCAGCACCCACAATTACTTGCCCAAAAATTACCATGAACGATAACACTGTTAAGACTGTAAAAATTTTCCCTATGTTACTTTCAAATTTCTTTTTCATTTTTATTTCTCCTTTATTAGTTGATATATTCATTATACAAGTTATTTAGTTATTTGTAAAGAGGAAATTTTTTCCTCTTTACAATTTATCCAATACTTTCACATCTTTTAACAATATATTCTTTTTGTCTCTCACTCATTCTTTGACCTTCTATCACCTCTTTATCGTATCTCATACCATCTATAAGGATAGTCATGTAAACTCCTTCAAATTCCCCATTCCAACCGTTCTGCAAGGCAAAATATTTTCTAGCTTTGCTATTAAATTCAAATCCTAATTTTTCAACATCTTTTTGTTTTAATTTATATTGGTATGTCATTTTTATTTCTCCTTTAAAATTTATTTTATTGTTTGCTACCTCTTTATGATAGCAAACAATAAGTTTAATGTCAATAACTTTTTTAAATTGTAATTAATTCCATAAATTCATTTGAAACATTAACTAAAATTCCATCCATCAATTCATGATAATCAATCCAAAATAAATTATTTTTTAAATGTTTGAAAAATATTGCATTTTCCCCACCGTTTACTTGTACCCAAAAATCATACCATTCAACATCATCAACCTCTAAACTATTAAAAACGATTGAAGGTTTATCTAAAATTTGATTTAAAATATTTTCTTGAATATATTTATTAATTTCCCTAATATTTCTATTTCTCATTGTTTTTATCTCCTTTTTGTTTGTTCTTTGCTACTTCCTTAATAATACCAAATTAAAAAGCTTCTTGCAATAACTTTTTTTATTTTCTTTTTGGTATGTATTGGAAGGGAAAATTCCCTTCCTTTTATTGAAATATTTGGATTATTGTATCATTATCAATCTGAATGAATGTTCCTTCAATATCCATATCCCTTCCCAATGCTTCCCAATCTATATAAAATGAATTAATATGTTTTTCCAATTCTTTTAATTGTCCAGTTTCTTCATACCACTGATATGCTACATCTGACATATTTTGACAATCATGGTATACCATAAAATCTCCATTTTCTAAAATTTCTAAACATTCATCTAAATCATTATAATATTCCATTAATCCGATTAAAGCTTTTTGTTCATATTCTTGTAAGCTTTCTAGTTTTTCTGCAAATTCATTTAATTCTCTTAATCCCATATTTTTAATGATTGAATAATGTTCTGAATCTAAATCTCCAATGTAAATTTCTTCATTTCCTTCTTCAAGAACTTGCTCATAAATTTCTTCTAAATCCATTGGTAACATAAACCAATCTCCAACTAATCTGCCATTGTTATATTCTGCTAAATCTCCAACCCATACTTGAATCTCTGAATTAAATTTTTTCATTTTAATTTCTCCTTTTTGTTTGGTTTTTTATGTCCTTTGCTTGTCTACATTTATAATTTTAAACCATATTTGGTTATTTGTAAATAGTTTTTTAAAAAGTTTTTTAAAATATTTTTTTTAAAACGGAAAATCATTTTCATCTAAATTTTCTAAAAATTCGTCAACTTCATTAGAATCAATTTCCATCTGAATAATAAACTCATTCTTTTTATTCGCTAACAATTCCCAAATTTTAAACATAAATCATTTCCCCTTTTATTTTTTATTCCCTTGCCTTACTACTCCTTAATATTATCACATATTTAGTTATTTGTAAACTACCAATTTTTTCTTGCAAGCTGGTATTAGTTACCAGCTTGTATATTTTCAAAGTAATAATTCCCTCTTGATTTAATATCATCCATTAAATCATATAAAATATCATCAAAATCTAAATCTAAAGTATTTTCTTCATCATCCACTAATTCCCAAATTTCCCCATCGTATTCATTTCTTGTAATTTCTTTGATAATATCATAAGCTTGTTCATTTGAATTTCCTTCTTCCAATAATTCACAATATTGTTGGCTTAAATCTATCATGATTGAATTTTTTAAAGTGATTTCCATTTTTTATTTCCCCTTTTTTTATTTTATTTTTTGTGTCCTTTGCTTGTCCACTTCTAAAGTATAACATATTATAAAATTTATTGTCAATAACTTTTTTTAAATTATTGACAATAAATTTTAAGAAATTATTTCCAAAATCTAATTCTATTTCCTAACTCACTATTGCAATTATAATATTTAAAATTATCTAAAAATTCATTTAACTTAATATTTTTTTCATGTTCATTTTCAGTTAAAACAATATAATCATTTGGAATTTCTTTACAACCGTAAACAATTGTTATATCCATGCCTAAATGCCATCCTTTATTAACATTCATATGATTGACGTTATTTGGTGCAATATATCCGTTCCATTGACCGTTCTCTCTGACTTCTTTTAATACTGAATGTTTATTAATGATTTCCATTTTTCATTTCCCCTTTCAACTGTATAACTTATTATAACATATTAATAAAAATATTGTCAACATCTTTTTTATTTTTTGGGAAGAAACATTTCTTCCCAAATTTTAACTTATTTCATCAAATGATACACCATGTTTAGCATGACACCAAGTATTTAAATTTTCAAAATATAAGTCTAAATCTTTATCATAAAAGCCAAATTCTTTATCATGAATTAATAAATCATATAATTCCCTCATAACTTTTCCTCTTAAAATTGGAGCGTTTAATTTATATTTAATCATTTTTGTTTTCCCCTCTCAATTGGTATACCTTATTATAACATACTTAAAAATTTATTGTCAACATCTTTTTTAATTTTAGGAGAAGAAAATTCTTCTCCAATTTATTCCAGCACAATATTTCCTTTTAAGCTTACAAACAAGTTACCATTTTTTGGTGCATGACCAATAATGTTATATAAGAATTGTTCGACAATTCTGCCATCTTCCAATTGAATCGTTTGTTCACCAACAATAGCAACCCTATCAAAACTAAACATTGAAATACCATATTTTATTGAATCGTATAATTCTTTTTTAATTATTTTATTATTTTCCATTTTAATTTCCCCTTTTCCTAATCAATTTCTATAATCAGTATATCATACTTTAAAATTTATTGTCAATAACTTTTTTTGAATCATAGTAGAAAATCTATTCTACTATGATTCCCAATTTTTGCATAGTCTCTTTCATACCAGCAATTTGACCACGAATAAATATTTTAGATTGTTCATCATGATAATTATTTTTTAAATCATCTTTTAAATAATTATATCTAATTTTTAATTCTGCTATCATTTTTTCCATTTTAAAATTCCCCTTTGTATTTGATATACTCATTATAGCATTGATTAAAATTTATTGTCAATATCTTTTTTATTTTCTTTTTGGAAATTGAAGAGAATTTTTATCCCTTCAACGTTCCATCTACTTCTAACCCTATTGCTACTATTTTCCATTCTTTATTAATTCTTGATTGTATGAATTTTTTCGCTCTCTCTTTATTTGGTGTCCAATCTTGATTAAATGAAACTTTTTCCACTTTTTGCATGAATCCATTAGTTATAATAGCAACCCATTCTTTTTTCATAATTTTCCAATCTCCTTTAATTTTTATTTGTTCTCTTTGAACTACCTTAATTCTACCATACTTTAAAATTTATTGTCAATAACTTTTTTTAATTTATTTTAATTTCTGCTAACACTTCAAAGTAAGAATTTTCCACTATTAAAACTTTATCACCTTTTCCATATCCTTCCATGAAATAATTATTTCCAGCCAAATCTTTTCCAAAATTTTCCTCACTCATTGTAATCACGTTCAAGAAATTAAATGCCAATGCTATTACAATTCCTACCAAATTTACTGTTATTAATTTTTTCATTTTTTATTTCCCCTCTCAATTTCTATATTCATTATACCATGAATAAAAATTTATTGTCAACAACTTTTTTTTATTTTGAGAAGGGAATTTTTTCCCCTCTCTATTATCTGATAATTTCTAAAATTTCTGAATCAATTATCTTTGAACTTGTATATCTCGGATTGGTTAAATTTACCTCTAATGTTACCTTACTTACTTCCACAATTGTCTGAATATTTTCTTCTTCTTCATACTCTTTTTTCATTTGTAAAGCATGTTCTTTATTTTCCGTTATTACCATAGATTCCCAACCTGTATTTTCTTCATTTCTAACTTTTATTTTATATTCAATTACTGTTTTCATTTTCAAACCCTCCAATTAATTTCTATTTTCATTATAGCATATTATAAAATTTATTGTCAATAACTTTTTTATTTGAGAAGGAAATTAATCCTTCTCAATTTTTACCAATTAGACTGCCATATTTTTTCTTGTATTTTCTACCAATATTTCCCATGCTCGATTGTCTATTTTCTGAAAATTCAATCCAATCATTTCTGCCATTTTTCTAGTATGATTACATCTTTCATTGGCACGAATTAACAAGCGTTTTTTTCTTGCAATTTGTTTTTCCACTTTTTCGTTCATTTCCTCTTTTTCCAGCAACTCAATTTCCTCATGGTAATAATTAACATCTTCTCTATTCTCGTATAATTCAACCGCAAACTTTTCTACCAATTCTTTTTTAGTCATTTTTTCCAATCTCCTTTTTTGTTGTTTTATTGTTTGTTCCCTTGAACAATTCTTATTCTACACTATCTAAAATTTATTGTCAATAACTTTTTTGTTGCTAGGAAATTAATTCCTAGCAACTTTTCTCAATTCCTCAAACTTTTTTATTGATTCAAATTTGGCAATTGTTTCTTTTTTCCAAATTTCCAATTCTCCAATATATTTGTAAATATTTTCCGCTTTCATATCGTTTTCGGAAATAGCTGGTAAATTTAGAACTTTATCCAATTCCTTTAAAATCATTGTTTCAATTATAGCAATTTGGTTATTTAACTTTTTTTCCATTTTTTACCACTCCTAATTTTTATTTAATGTTCCCTTGAACAATTCTAATTCTACAGGATATTTAGTTATTTGTAAATAGCTTTTTAAAATTTATTTTCCTACCAAATTATTCTAGATAAATTGTTTAACAATTCAATATAATCAATAAACCAGCTTGATTCATCATAGAATTTACAGACTTTTTTACACTTTTCAGTCAATTTATTTTTTCGATACAATTTTTTCCAACCTCACAATTTTAGAATTTTTTGGTAGAAAAGGGAACAATTGTTCCCATTTTCTTAATTTTCCAGCATTTTCTTATTTGGTGCAATTCCAATTTTTTCACTTCCAAATTCATTTCTAATTTGTTCCATTGTCATATTTTTTCTCCACTTTGATTCCGTACCCTTGAAAACCCAAGCTTTTTTACTTTTTGCGAATACCAAACCAATTTTCTTTAATTGCTCATGTTTTTCTTTTTCATCCCATTTGATACCCCATACCCATATCCAAGAACCACAAATTTCTATATCCGCTCCTTGAACAAAAATTAATTTGTCAATAATATCTTTAAAGTCGTATGTTGTTGTTGTATGTTGTTTAAATTCATATTCAGTATCAAATTTTCCATCTTTCATTTTTGCGAATAGCTTGTCATACTCTTTTTTCATTTGAATAAATTTACCAGCATTTCCAGTCTCTTTATCAGGATGAAGCATTTGTGCTAATTTTCTATAATTTTCCTTTAATTCTTTGAATGTTTTGATGTTAGCGAAAAATGTTGTCATTTTTTATTTCCCCTTTTTTTAAGTTTTTGTTTGTTCCCTTGAACACTCTTAATATTACACTATCTAAAAGTTATTGTCAATATCTTTTTTATTTTATTTTTTTTACCAATTTTTGCAAGCCTTTTACCGAACATGCTTAGGTTACTTTGAAGGAATAATGAATCAACTTACAATATCAATATTAAAGCATATTTAGTTATTTGTCAACTTTATTTTAAATTATTTTTTGCTTATTTTTACCAATTAATTTCCTCTAAAAAAAGATGTTCACTTCATTATAGCATATTTAAAAATCTATTGTCAACATCTTTTTTTAAAGCTGGTAAGCTGGTATTTTATACCAAGCCCACCAAAATTTCAGATGAAGAATATGCTTCTATCCAATATTTTCCAGAATTTCCAAACTTGTTTAACATAGTTTCTAATTTTTCCATATAATTGAAAACATCCATTTCCCAAGAATTTTCAATCGAAATTGTATAAAATCCACCTAATCCATTTTCTACCACTTCTACTCCTGTATTTCCAATAAATGCTACTGCTACCCGAACCGCTTTTTTGTGCTTTTCCATTATTTTCAATCCCCTTTTTTGTTGTTGTTGTTCCTTTGAACACTCTTAATATTACAGTATAAAAAGTCTATTGTCAATATCTTTTTTTGGAGAAGGGAAAATTAATTCCCTTCCAATTTATGCTATATTCTTTGAAAATTCTTTTCCGTTTAGGTTAAAAACGCTATTTTGTGCTTCTCTAACAGTTTTTTCCATGTTTTGAAATAAAGTTTCAAGTCTATAATGTTTACCCAATTTTTTGTAAATCATACCATATTTTGTTGTCCATCTTAAAACTAAACGAACCGCGTCAGAACCTTTTTCCCTAGTTTTTCCAGTACGAACATCAACGCTTGAAAATACGATTATGTCAACTGCTTTATTTTTTGTGGAAATTTTATACACATGTTCCCAAGTTTCGGAATCCGTTCCAATTTCTTCCATAAATCCCAATCTACCATTAATTAACATACCTTTCATTAAAAATTCAAATTGTTTTTTAGAAAATACTTTATACATTTTTTTCCATCTCCTTTTTTGTTGTTGTTCCCTATCTGAATCTAATGTTACACCATATTTGGTTATTTGTAAACTGTAATTTTTACCAATTCTTTGAGAAGTCCAAACCAATTTTTTCCAATTTAGACTTCTTTACAATTGGGAAATTTTACTTAATTTCCATAACTTCTCTATATGCGATATACCAAACCGATTTGTCAGAATATTCAACTTTATAATTTCCCTGTTTTGTGTCTGCTAAGATAATACCATAATTTCCAGTTAATGCCATGTAAACTTTTGTTCCATTTTCCAATTTTTTCATTTCCAATTACCTCCAATTTTTTTGTTCCCCCCGAACCTTCATTTTCTGAAAATTCGGGGAATTTTATTATAGATATGCTGGTTTGATAAGATATTCAACAATCCCATATACTTCCATCAATGAATCTGCTTTCATCACATCTTCAAAGATTTGGTAATCTATTTCCATTTTTCCATTCCATCTATTTTCTTCCATAACCGCTATTTCGTAAGTACCATTCCATAATTTAACAACTGATACATAGTAGTTATGATTTCTACCGCTAACAATCTTATTAAGATTTCTTACTAATCCTTCCAATCCTTCCACTTGTGTTACCTCTTTTTCCCATGATACCCAATCACCATCTTCATTTTCAATGATATAATAAGTATCTGACATATCCATTAATTTTCCAACAATTACCGTGTTTAATCTATATGTGAATTTATAAGCAGTACCGATTTCCATAGTTTTCATAATAAAATTCCTCCAATAAATGTAAGTTTTTGGTAGGTGTTTAACGTTCCCTCGAACAATTCCAATATTAAAGCATATTTAGTTATTTGACAACCCCCTTTTAAAAAATAAAATAATTCAGATAATTTAACTCTAATTGATAATTATTCTCATTCATCTTTTTTATTGAATATATAGAAGAAACTCGATTAAGAACAATAAAAGATATAAACGTTCTCTATTCGGAACTCCTTTTCTTTTGAATATATAGAAGAAACTATTTTATTTGGTATTTATTACCAATAAAAAGAATAACGAACAATAACGAACATATTGTTCTTTATATTGTTCTTTAAACTAATACTATTAGTTATACGTTATAACGAATTTATTTTTTTATTTTGTTCTTTAAAAAGAAAAAAAGAATAAAAAGAATCATAAAATTTAAAATTTGTAAATGGAAATTTATTCTGACTATGTAACCGTTTGCATTGGCTTTTTAAGCGTTATTTAGGCATTAATGAACTATACCCTTCAGACGTTCCTTACAATTTAATCTCGGCAAAATGGCTCTATATCAACGTTCGTAAACGCTTACATTTCTAGTTTTTGGTAAAGTCAAAGATAGTCAGAAACAATTTAAATAATTATAATCATTCTTGTTAAGCAATATTTTTCCATATTGGCGAAAATGTAATTTATGGTAAAAGTTTATAAATGAGAATTATTATCATGTTAGATTTCCTTACATGGAATGTTAGGTAAAATTGATAACATTGCATGGTATATTATACCAGCGACAACCCCCTAACCCACGAACCGAAAAAATGAACCGCCATTCATATTTTTAAAAAAAATGAACCGTGATTCATATTTTGAAAAAAATTTTAAAATGAATGAACGTTCATTTTCCCCCCATTCCCCCCTTCCCATTAATTACCAACTCCAATTTACATATAAGAAAAATTATATGCACCAAAAAAGGCGGGCTATTTTACAGTAATTTCCAAGTCGATTTTTCGTGGGCTTCTATCAATCCACCCTCACCTAATCTCAACCCCTTCCATGACGACCCCACTCTTGCCCAATTCTTTCCTATATTATACACGATTTCCAAATAAAATTTAAAAAATTAAAAAATAAAAAAGCTAAAGTGTCTTATCGTTTCCTTTATCGGAAGAAACTCGACACTTTAGCTTTCTCTATTATCTCTTGTGATACTGAAACCCTTACATAATTTCTGCTTTCACTATAGAGATTTAGTGATTTCACCTTCATTAAATCGACTAACTGTGAGACATATTATTAATAAGTAACGATAGAACCCAGCTAGACTTGCCATAATTTAATGAAGAATAGGAGCATAACGATTATGTAGCTGAACGATTTTTGACCTCTAATTTACCCCTTAGAATGTCTGTGGTCATGTAAGACGAATGGGAAGGACATTTTGGGATTTACTTTGGTCTACAATTTTGTGATACTTTTTGTAATACAGGCAAACATTTGTTCTTTCAATGTTGGAAGCGATTTTATTACTTTTACTCATATAGATGTTTAAACATACAAGGAAAATCAGTGTGCAATAACTATACATACTTAAAAGTTGGTGATGTTTCCTTTTGCTAGAGAGTAATGCTTTTCCTTACTGCTTTGTTACTTTACTGCTTTGTTTCCTTACTGCTTTGAAAAAAAATTTAGTATGCTTGTACCTTGAATTATTTTTGTTGCATGAGACTTACCGCCTAAAGCATGAGTGATAGCAAGAATGTGTTCGTTCTAATGATTAGTCTGCACGTTTTCTTTTTGTAGTTTTTCTGTTGTTCTGTTTTACTGTTTTACTGTTTTACTGTTTTACTGATTGGCTTACTTTTCTTGCTTTTAGAACCTTTAAAAACTTGTACAGGATTAAACTAATGTTCAGCTACATAAGTCATGCTTTTGTTGCTTGTTGCACTACATGTTAAATTTACCCCTTTGGCAAGAGAGGAATTAATGTCGCAGAAATGTTAGTCAGACATTTCCGCATAGAAGCTTTGGCATTTAAGGCTGGTCTGCTTGATGTTTTAATGTTTGGTGCAAGATTAAATTGCAATTCATGTTACGTTACTAAACGCTTTTTAATCGTATTTTAGTTACAAACATTATGTACAGCAATTCCATTAAATGCCAATCACTTCTACAAATATAGTCATGGGCTAGTACAAAGACTTTGCTACATAATCATTAAGCAAGAGTTGGCAGTTTGGGATACCATTTAATTTGCTTTATAACCATTGTATCTAAGTCCAGTTATGATATTGGAGGACACCATATTGTACTAGCCCACTAATAGTTATAACCGATTTTTGAGGGCTATATACATTGTCGTTTTAATTTTTTTTGCATTAATTTGGCACATACGGAAAATTCTATGGTTATAAAGGAGGTGACTATATGACTGTGAAGAAAAAGTATCCTGTTTCTGTAAGAATGGCTGATTGGTTAAACTACTATGAATATTCTGATGAAGATATTAAAATTGCTATGCCAAATGAAATATTTCAAGACTTTAGAAATACTTTTTGTCCTAATTTTAATTTTCGGCATAAAGCTTTTGCATATTCTTTTTATTATCTTATCTCTTATTTATACCGTAACACTAAATACGGTTCTATTACACCACTAAAAAATCTTTACTCTATTCATTTGTTAGAAATGATTTATGGTGATAGAAAGCGTGTTAATTACATTACTAAGCGTTTAGGTTTACTTGACCAATTAGGCTATACTAAATCAGAAAATGATTTTCCAATAGCAGTAAAAATAGAAAATGGTCAATTGGTTGATTTTGAAATGTTTCGTGAGCAAAGCTTAGAATTTAAAAAAGCAATAGATGTACCCAAAAACTTTATTTGTAAAAAACCACTTAAAGCTTTTCATCGAACAAAAGAAAGCACTTTTAATGATGGTACATTTTTTGAATATGAGAATGTTCACTGGATTGACTTCCCGATATTCGCTAAATGTATGTCAATGGGTACTAAAGGTTTTGAAATCTTTTACGCTTATGGTTTTCTATTAGCATTTAACAAATTTATAAATGATAAAGGTGGAGTTTACAAAGCTTATATGACTACTGCTTTGAATATCCATACAAGAAAAACTAATTTTTTGATTGACAAATTAGTGAGTGTAAATTTTTTAAAGCTGGAATCACCTAATTTGTTGAAGTACAAAATTAGAAAATCCATAAATGTTTAAGGGAGTGTTATTTGCTCCCTTTTTATTTTTGCTTTGTGAAAGCACCCCTACTTTCACTTTAGTACACTAAAATGTCACGCTACGTCACCTAAATAAAAGTTACACCTTAATTAGCTTATTTAAATAAAATATATAATATATACTCTAATATATATATATAAATAATATATAATAAACAATATTTAGTTATAAGTTGTTTTATTTAAAATTTATTATAAATATATTATTAATTAAACTAATAAAAATTATTCATAAAAAAAACAAATAAAGATTAACTTTTATTTGGGTGACAGGCGACCCCATTATTCGATTTTTTGTTAAAAAATTCCATGCTCAAAATCAGCATGGAATTTAAGCTTATTTACCAATAAACATTTGTGTCCAACATTGACCACTTGCTTCATAGCCTACTCCAATATAAGTGAAATCCCCTTTAAGAATATTCGCTCTATGTCCACTAGAGTTCATCCAGCTATTCATAACTTCTTGTGGGCTTCTTTGACCCTTTGCTATATTTTCACCAGCAGTACGATAACTAATACCAAATTGCTTCATCATATCAAATGGTGAGCCATAAGTAGGGGAAGTGTGTGAGAAATACCCTTTGGTACACATATCATTTGATTTAGTTCTAGCAACTCTTTGAAGTTCCCAATCCATTGACAAAGGCTTTACTCCCTGTTTTGCTCTTTCAGCATTAACAAGTTGTAGTACCTGTTGCTCTACACTTTTAGTAGCGTCAATGTTAGGAATATTCAATTTCTGATTTGGATAAATCAAAGCTGGATTACTAATCTGTGGATTTGCTTTTATGATTTCGGATAATCCAATTTGATATTTGACCGCAATCTTCCACATTGAATCCCCTCTTTGGACTATATATACATCTGAACCCTGTGCATGAGACAAAGGTACATTCAGCCCACAAAGGAAAGTTAGCATGACTATCATTGACAAAAAAACTTTTTTCATAATATTCCTCCTTTCTCCACTTATTTTCTGTTTTATTCAAAATTTTATACTTTTTTAAATTGGTAAAAATTGGCAGAATAATTTCAAGAAAAAAACAAAAAATAGAGATAAAGCATTAAACCCCAAATGCTTTACCTCTAGATTTTTAAATATTAATTTTGTTCCTTGACAATTCTTAATAGTTCTAACTTACTGCTTGACTTCATTTCGCTAATCGCTTTTAACAATTGCTCTTTTGTCAATGATTCTAAATCTTGTAGCATAATTTCTTCTCCCATTGTATAACTTGGGATTTCTCTTAAATCTTTTTTATGCTCTAGATAAGATTTCATTGTTGTAGCACTTGACTTATGGTTAGCTTGTTGTTGAGCCAACATTATATCATTTGTAGTGTCAAAAACATAACTGATACCTGTCTTTTTAAATGAGTGGAACGTGATGTTGCGGTTATCTTCAATGTTCATCCATTTGCAAAGCTGGTCTAAGTGACCGCCTACTTTATGTGGGTGAAAATTATGAAATACTTTCTCATTACCTTTTAATGTTTCTAATCGCTCCCAAACTTTTTCACTGATAGGCTTTAAGTGTGGTTGTCCTTTGTCAATTGTCTCAATTACTTTAATCTTTTCACCTTTTTGGTCTTTGTCATAAATTTGTTCCCATTTTAGATTAAGCAAAGCACTAAGACGAATACAAGTTTTAACTGCCATTTCGATTAATACACTAAATTCGTGTCCATTTGGTAACTTGTTTGCTAGTTGTGCCATTTCTTGTGCTTCTTCCCACGTAAGAGTACCCCATGATTTAGGATTCTCCATTAAGCTTTTTGCTACGTTAAAAATAGCCTTTCTTATTAGTTTATTTCCAGCTTCTAAATATCCAAACAAACTTTTCATAGAATTGATTTTTCTGTTTATGGAAGAATTGGCTAAACCTTTATTTTTTAAATAATTTCGGTATGTGATAATATCGTCAGCTTCAATTTGCTCTAGTTCATCCTCTAAAATATATTCTAAATCTTTAGCATAGAAAAATTGTGTAAATTGGTTTATGTCTATTCTATAGTTTAAAGCAGTATTAACACTTTTATCATTTAAAAAATTTTCAATCTTTTTACTTGCATATCTTAATTCATGTACTTGTCCTTCTTGTGTTTGTTGTTTGTATGCAGTAGCGTTCATGTTATTTTCCCCTTACATATAATTATTTATATGTATATATTATCGTATATTAGGGTATATAGCAAGGGTTTTTAGTAAATATCTTGTTATTTGTAACATTTACCAAAAAAAATCTCTAAACAGAATCGTTTAGAGAAAGGAGCGATTATTTCTTTTAATAATTAATCTTCTAAGCATTAAAGTATAAATGGTACTAAGCATAATGCCTAATAAAGCATTAAAAAGGAGAATATTAAGCTTTTTGTCTATATTAAACATGATTTACCCCCTTTTTGCTAGATATTAACAATATAAGGGTATATTTTGCTTAATTTCATCATTTTATACTACTTTTAAACATTTTTAACGCTTTTTTAGCATTTTTAATGAATTTTTAATGATTTTAATGCTTTTTTGAAAAAAAAATGCTTAAAAATAGCATTTTTAACTATTTTTAAGCAAAATATCTTCTAAATCTTCATCTTTTTCTTCAATTTCTTCAAGTTTTACGCTAGAAAAGTCAATTTCTTCATCAAAATCATAACTTTCTTTTTCTTTTTGTGGCTTTTCTGTTCTAATTTCTTCCTTTATAGAGACATTTGGAGTAGATAATTGGACATTTATATCGTTTACAAGCCCCTGTTCTACCAATGCTCGGTACTTTAAACCATCATACATTAACTGTCTAATCACATGACTTACCTCATAACTAGGCACATTTTCTATAATTTGTTGTAATGGTTTATCTTTTTTCGATATAGAAATGGTTTTTCTTATTGTACTCATTTAATTACCACATCACCTTGTTTAACCTTATTTTTTTTGTTCCATTCTAACATCCCAAACTTTCTTAATCCCATGACAGTATTATATCGACCTAAGAACACAAGTTCTACATTCTTTCCACTAAAAGCTTCCTCTAAATAAGGTCTTAAAAGATTCTCTGTTGCTCCCCCACCAGTAAAAATAATTCTATCAACCATTGACCAGTTGTTAATGAAAGTTTTTTCTATGACACCTTTAATTCTATTTGCTAACTGTTTATATGCTAGTTCGGTAATTTTCTCTAAACTATAACCTTTAATTTTTCCTTCATCTATATAACTTTTGATTTTTCCATCGGGAACAGGGCTACCTAAATTTGTTTCTATCCATTTATTAATGTTTTGATATGCAGAATACATTCCATGATTTGTGTGAGTTGACTTGTCCGTAATTGGTCTAAGTTTATCAAGTGTATATAAGTTGAAAGTTCTCGCTCCTATATCTGCTATAACATTATAACCTTTTGCAATATCTTCACGTATAATTTTTCCTTCTTTGCTCAAAATAATATCACACAATGAGCCAAATGGTTGTTTGCGAATAATCAGATTATTAATGGTTATTTCTTTTTCTACAAACGGTTGTCCATTTACTGAAATTTTTACATTATGTGGTTTCATTATAATGCTTTTAAGTAATTCGTGTCTTTCCTTATCTTCATCAGCTAAAACAGGCAATCCCCAAACAAGTGTATCTATTTCTGTCTGCTCTGACTTTGCCATTAAGGAAAGTATGGATTTTAATAAGATTGGGAAATATGGATTTAAGTGTTTATTCTCACTTCCTTCCCATTCGATTTCTGAATTTTGCTCAATAGCACTTTTACCAACATAATATTTCATTCCATCCACTTCTATTACTAAATTATCAAAAGTTTTGGAATTATCTTCCTCTATTTCGGATTCCAGCTTTTTTACATATTCGGTAACAAAGGAAGGAATGTGATATGGCTTGTGACCATTTGTAAATTTGGTATCTCCATATCCATCATCAATAGCAATAATATTTGGTTCGTAATTTGACATTGTTTTATCCCCTTTATGAAAAATTTAAGTATTTGTCTTTAAAAAAGTATGACATTTTTAATATGTATTAAATTTATCATACTTATTTCATACTAGCAATATTTTTTTTGGAGGTTATTTATGTTGGAAATAAACATTAAGCCAATAAGAGATATGTATTATGATACTTCTTCTAATTACGGGATATTTGCTTGTGAAGTTGCCCAAGAAAATGATGATAGTAAAAAATTAATTTATAACAATTATGGTAACTTCACTGTAAAAGGAGTTATGCCGAAGCTTGAAGAAGATAAAACGTATGTAGCAAAAGTAAAAGAAGTAAAGGATAAGAAATATGGTGTAGGTTATGAAGTGGTCAGTATATATGAAGAAACACCAATTACTAGAACAGAACAGGTTAATTTTCTAAAAATTCTTTTAACTGAAAAACAGGTACAAGAAATTATTTCTGTTTATCCTACTGAAAACATTATTGAATTGATTGAGAAAGACCAATTTGATTACAAGTTGGTTAAAGGTATTGGTGAAACTACATTTGAAAAAATAAAAGAGAAAATTTTAGAAAATAAACATATTCAAAAAGCTATAGTTGTTTTGCAAGGTAAATATGGACTTACACATAATATGATAAAAAAATTAGTAGCACATTATAATTCACCTCAATTATTATTAGATAAAATAAAAGAAAATCCTTACATTTTAGCTGATGAAGTGGATGGCATTGGATTTAAGAAAGCTGATGAAATTGCTCAAAAACAAGGAATAGAACGAATCTCTTTTAACCGTCAAGAAGCTTGTTTAAAATTTATTCTTTCTCAAAATGCTGACAATGGGCATGTTTTTATGTACGAAAAAGCTTTAGCAAAAGAAATGAGAGAATTGTTAGGTATTAAAACTCAACATATTACCGAATTTCTTCTTATGTATAAAGTGCTGGATACTGAAAATGGTTTTGGGGTTTATATTGAGGATGATAAGTTTGCTTTAAGGAAACATTATAGAAATGAAAAAATGATTGCAGAAGATGTTAAAAGACTTATTAAACATTCTTATTTTATTGATATAAACAAATTAGATGAACTTATTCAAGAAATAGAATTACAACAAGGATTTGATTTTTCTAATGAACAAATAAATGCAATTAAATGGGCTTTAAATACAAATGTTGTTTTAATTAACGGTAAAGCTGGTACAGGTAAAACCAGCGTTATAAAAGGAATTGTAAATATATTAAAAAATTCCAAAGAAAATTTTTCTTATATGACTATTGCATTAAGTGGAAAAGCTAGTCAAAGAATTATTGAAAGCACAGGGCTTGAATCCTCTACTATTCACCGCTTTCTTGTAGCAAATCCCGAAAACTTAAATAGCTTTAAGCATAATCGGTATAATCCTGTAGAAGTTGATTTACTTATTATAGATGAAGCAAGTATGATAAATGCTTATCTATTTGCTAAGATTCTTGAAGCATTAGAGAATGGAACGAAAGTAGTTATTACAGGAGATTACAGTCAGTTAGAGCCTATTGGTGCTGGTAATGTTTTTTATGATTTGTGTCATAGCAAAAATGTTTGTCGAATTGAATTGACACAAGTACATAGACAGGCAAAGAAAAGCGGAATACTAAGTGTAGCAAATGAAATACGTGAAGGTATTTCCCCTTTTACAAAAGGAGATTACGAAAAGAAAGATTTAGGTGAATTAAAAGATTTACATTTTTACCCTTATAAACAAAGTGAAACGATTTTAAAGAAAATACTTAAAATTGCTATTGACTATAAAAATCAAGGTTTGGACATACTAAAATTCCAAGTGATTACTCCTTTGAAAAAAAGAGGTATTATTTGTACTTCCGAATTGAACAAACATTTACAAGAAATTTTTAACCCTTCTTTTAAAGACCAGCGAAAAATAAAAAGAGGTAAAATAGAATTTCGAGAAAAGGATAAAGTTATTCATAATGGGAATAACTATGATATAGGGATTCTTAATGGCACGATTGGAATTATTGAGGAAATCAATTATGAAGAAGAAGTTTTGCTCATTGATTTTGAACATGCTGGAAAAGCTGAAATCTCTTTTGAAAATTTAAAAGACATTGATTTAAGTTATGCTTTGTCTGTTCATAGAACACAGGGTTCGCAATTTGAAAATTGTGTCTTTGCCCTAGATTTTTCATCCTACATTATGTTGTCAAGACAACTTATATATACTGCAATTACTAGGAGCATTAAACACTGTTATCTTATTTGTCATTTGGAAGCCCTCTTGTTTGCAATAAAGACAGACAAAAGTTCACATAGAAATACGTTTCTTTCTAAATTTTTGTCAGAATTTCACTGATTTTAGTGAAGTTCAAACAAATAACTAAATATTGTTTAAAGTGGGTGTAAGAATGAATTTTACTTTAAGTCATGAATTGGATTATTCCCTACTTTCTTTAAATGAAAGAAAAGATAAAGTAGAGGAAATTGTTGATAAATATGATAGTGAATTAATTAATTACTATGAAAATTATTTTAAGGCAAATATAGGGCAGTCTGAAAAAACTTCTGAATTTGATAATGTTTCTAAGGATTTAGAAAAAGTAGCTGATTACCTTTTGTATATGGACAACAAAGAACAAAGAGAAATACAAAAGCAAGATAAACTTTTAAATAGACGACAAACAGACAATCGTAAAAAAAAAGAAGTTTTAACCGACAACTTTACTTTTGTAGAAACAAGTAAAAAAGACTTTACAAGAAACACTAAAATTTACGGAAAAATTAAGGTTGTCGAAAAAGACCGCAAAGAGCATAAGGAATTAGCAGATACAGGTCGCATGATAGCCATTCTAAAGGAGCAAATTTTATCAAAAAAAGATTCCAAAGGGAATAGCCTTTCAAATGAACAACTAAAGAAATTACGCTGGTATTTGATTGAGATAGGCAAGGATGAAGTGGCTATTAAGGAGCAGTTAAAGAAATATATAACATTTAAAAATATCCAGCCCTCTATTCCCTTTTATAACTTACAACATTTTTCTTTTGCTGATATACAACATGTAAAAGCTTTGTTAGATAATTACCAAAAACTTAAAGAAAACTCTTTTGACAAAACTGATAATGATTTTAAAATTCTGATTATAGTTTTTGAACAATTGGTTGATAAAGTTATACAAGAGCCTATTTTAAAAAAAATTTTTAATCTTAAAATTGATGGCTTATCTCAAAAAGCAATCATTGAAGAAATAGCACAAGAATTTAATATCAAAATTAGTGCTTCTCGTCTTACTACTTTAACTACACATACAATACCCTCTTTAATTGTAGAAAAATACAAAGAGGAATTTGAGGATTGGATTTTCACCTTTATGAAAAAAGGAAACTACAAACAGTGTTCCACATGTAACGAAAACAGGTTAGCAACCAAAAAATATTTTACGAATGATACCACTCGTAAAGATGGCTTGTTTCCAATGTGTAAGGACTGTAAAAGAAAGCATAGATAATAAAAAATTTCCATTCGCTAAAATTTTAGATTTTATAAGGATAGTTATTAATGAGAGCAATTTTATTTAAATTGCTACATAGGTGTAAAAACCTAAATAAAAAATCGCAAAGATAAACAAGGAGAGAATATAAGATGAATCGTAAAGAATTTATTAATGGAATGGCAGAAAAATATGAAATCTCAAAAAAACAAGCTTCGCAAGAATTGAAGCATGTTCTTGAATATATGGTTGATTGTGTATCAGAAGGTAATGAAGTAGGAATTACTGGATACCTTAAAGTGAGAGTAAAAGAAGTACAGGAGAGAATGGGGCATAATCCTAAAACTGGTGAAAAAGTTTTAATCCCTACTCATAATCAAGTACGTGTTTCGGCTGGTAAAAAGCTAAAAGAAGCAGTTAAATAATTTTATGTATTATCTTCTGATTATCGGACATACTACTTTTGTACCTTAATATGGGAGGTGAAAAAGTTGGATATTCGTCAAATGTATAATAATAGTGCTATGTTACATGACGCTTTTCGTGCTAAAGCTAATGAGGTATCAGAAACATCTGATAAACAAATGTATGACCAATTAGCAAATGACCAAAGAGCAATTTCTGACCGATTGAAGCAGAGAATGGGTAATGGTGATAACACTACTACTCTTAATCAGCAATCGGGTAATGTTACACCCGACCAAGTTTCACCCGATAAACCACAATCATAATTAGGAGGAATGTAGCATGGATTTATACTATACATCAGAAGAATTGGTAAAATTATTGGAGCAAAGAGTACAGGAAGAAACGAATGATTCTTTCAAATCTCAATATCAAATTCTACTTCAACAACAAAGAAATGCTAGTGCTTCATTAAAGAGCCTTGCAGAAGCAAGAGGTGGAAATCAAGCACAAACTCAACAAGCACAAGCAAAATCCCAATCACAAGTTAATCAACAAGCCCAACAACAATCTCAAAACTCTCAAAATCAAGAGTTTGGTACAGAAAGCTATGTTGATACTTCTAGCATGACCCAAGCACAAAAGAACGCTACAATGAATCAAAGAAAAGAAACTGGTGCTTTAGATAGTGACCAAAAAGGTTCTTCAAATAAGTAAGCTTTTTTACGCCTTGTTTTTCAAGGCGTTTTTATTTGTTTCCACAAATAACTAGATATTGTGTAAAAGGAGAATTTTAATGGCGAAGTCAAAAAGAAATAATAGTGTGATGTTACATGGTTATTTAGACCTTCAAAATGGCACAGTGACAGAAGTTATTGAAAAGAAAAATGCTGAACCCGAAGAATATGTTTATGACTATCACGCTTTGATTGATAAGTTCAACGGTAAACAAGTGGCTATTTCTATTCGTGAAACCACAGAATTAGAAAGTGTCTGATATGTATGGAGCATATTCACACTTACACAAATGCCAAAAATGAAGTAGTAAGTGTTACCGAAGAACATTTATTAAAAGCAGTTGAATTAAAAATTCAATTACAAGAATTATCCCCTTCTAGGAGAGTTAATTGGTCAAAGCATAAAAAGATGATGTTAGAAGAAGGATTTGAAAATTCTGATAGTAATGAAAGTTATAGATGTTTGGTGAAATATTATCAAAAGAAAATTGGTAAACTCACTAAATATCGAAAGGAATCAGATGTTCACACTTCTACTGATTTGGATACTGTTCAAAAAGAGATTGGCGAATTATATCAACAAAAAGAGGAAACCCATCAAAAGATACTAGAATTAAATCGCTTGAAAAGAGAATTGTCAAAATTCGGAATTGTTACAGAACAAATTCGTGACGCTTTTCTAGATTACTTTCATGTTGAAATTCCTAAGTTCATGTATCAACCTAAATTAGCGAAAAGTGGGAAAGTGGCTATTTTAACTATCAGTGACTTTCATATTGGTGCTACTGTTAAAAATGTTGCTGGTAACAATTACAATTATAAAATCGCAAAAAAAAGAGTTGACGATATTATCAGACAAACAATTGATTACTGTTCAACTTTTGAAATAACAGATTTAAGAATTGTTTGTTTAGGTGATATTTGTGAACAATTATTTATGAGAAATGTGAATCAAGCTTTTGAGTGTGAATTTAATTTTTCTGAACAAATAGTGAAAGCTACGGAATTATTAATACATTTATACACATCACTGGCTCAATATTTCAATGTTGAAGTTGCTGGAATAAGTGGCAACCATGATAGGATGAATGGACAAAAAGCTGATAATATTCTAGAGGATACCGTTATGAATGTGGTTAATTATATTATCCAATTATTTATTTCATTATCCAAAATACCACGTTTAACTTATAACTGTACAGATGAAAGCCATTTGTCCTATCTACTTGAAATAAACAATTCTCCTATTTTATTTGTTCATGGTGACAATGACACTAAGAAAGATAAAAATAAACTCCAAAGATATTCACAGGTTTATAAGAAGCCATTAAAGGCAGTTATTATGGGGCATTACCATCACTATGAAGTAATCGAAAGGGATTATGGACAAATGGAAGTATTTGTAGGTTCTTTAATGGGTAGAAATACTTATAATAAAAAACTAAAAACAAATACTGACGCTTCCCAATGTTTACTTATTGTAGATGAAAAAGGTGATATTCTCCCTATTCGTCTTTCTGTCCAGCATATACAGGGGTGAAAAAATGAAAAAGATACTTATTTCACTGACTATGCTAAGTATGTTATTAGCTGGTTGTAATTTTGGTAAAAATAAAGAAACGTCTAATGAAGAAAATGCAGAACAACTTGAAGGTTTCCATTTCCCTAATAAAAAAGAAATTAAAGAAATGGAAGATAATCTTTTGACCGACCCTAAAGTAATACAAGATGATAAATTGCTTTATGTGGGTGATAGTGGATTGGATAAATCTTTTGGAGAGAATATTCAAAATCCTCCAAATAAAAATGATGAAATTATGTTAAAGAAATTAAGTCGCACAGGTGACTATACAGTACAGAATGTTCATCATAGTTGGAAATATCCACAATTACATCCTACCTATGTGAATCCAAAAGTAAAAGCTATTGGTGGAAGTTATATCAATAATGTAATCGGAAAAGGATGGGATTATTATGGCACACCTTACGTTTTGGGAAGTGACCGTAACAATGATTCCTCTTTTGATTGTTCAGACTTTACAAGATGGATTCATTTATGGACTTTGGGCATGGATTTACCAAAAACTTCAAATTCACAATGGGAATATGTAAAAAAATTCTCAAAAAGAAAATACACAGATATTAGTCAAGCAAAACGTGGAGATTTGCTTTTTTTTATGTCTTATAAAGGATGGCAACCACAAGATTATAATGGAATAAATGTGAAAGCCCAACCTGTAGCCCATTGTGGAATTTATTTAGGTAATGGTTTAATTCTTCATACTGCTTCACAAAAAACTGGTGGTGTACGTTATGACAAACTCAAAGGTTCACATCTTGAATACCGCTTTATTGGTGGTGGACAGGTTATACAGTAAGGGGGTGAGATTTTGGCTGATGTGGCTAAATCCAAAATATGTTCAATGTGTACGAAGTCTAAAGCAATTAAGCATAATTTTTATTCATCTACTTCTCCCCTTTTTAGAAGTGATGAAAAAGTTCCTTATTGCAAAGATTGCTTAAAAGAGATGGTTGATATTAATGATACAGAATCTATTCATGAAACTCTACAAAAAATTGATAAACCTTTCTTAGCAGATATTTGGAAGAAAGCAACTGAAAGTAAAAAAGATACTTTTGGTGAGTACATGAGAATGATTTGTAGCCTACATCAATATCGAAATCTCACTTATAAGAATAGTTCTACTAGAGAAAAAATTGATTACACATTAATGTCTGATGAAGAAAAAGAATTAGTGAATATAAAAGATATTGAAACCGAGCAAGGTAATATATCTGTTACTAAAGAATTGAAAGTAAAATGGGGAGATTATACTAACCGTGAAATCCTTGAAATGGAAAAATTATACAAGGAAATGTTATTTGCGAACAGTATAGAAACTCCACAACATCAAAGGCAACTATATTTTTATTGTAAGTTAAGCGTATTAATGGATAAAGCTTTGACAGAAGGGGATTATGCGGGATACGAAAAATTATCAAGGCAGTTTACCGAATTGCAGAAATCAAGTGGTTTTCGACCTATTGATAGAAAATCAAGTGATGAAGCACATGGTATAAAATCCTTTAGTCAAATTTTTGCAGAAGTTGAAGCCAATGGTTATGTAGAGCCATTGAATGTAGATAATGTAGAGAATCAAGATATTGTAGATAAAAGTATCCAATATATTTTAAATTATACTCGTAAAGTTTTAGGAATGGAGAAGCTTTCAGAACCTCCAAGTGATACTCCTAAAATTGAAAGAGTTGAGACTTAATGGCTAGTTTAGACGCTTATGCAAGAAAGGTAGAAACCAATGAAGAACATGATTTTAGTAAAAAGAAATCTTCGGCTAAAAGTTTCAAGCAAATGGAGGGAGATTGGAGAAAGTACCTAGCACTTTTCCGTTCTAAACCCGACTTATTTCTTGATTTAATTTTAGACCCAAATTCTCCTTTTATTTTGTTCTTCTATCAAAGATTAATTTTAAGAATTATGTTTCGTTATCGTGTAACTTATTTTGTTCTAGCAAGGGGAAGTTCAAAAAGTTTTCTCCAAATCCTTTGCTTATATTTGCGGTGTATCTTCTACCCCAAAATAAAACTTACGGTAACTGCTCCACAAAAGCAAATGGCAAGTGGAATTTCACAAGCAAATATAGAAGCTATTTGGGATTTCTTTCCAATATTAAAAAGAGAAGTAAAAGATGTTCGTTTTGAAAAAGATTATACACGTTTAACATTTTGGAATGGTGCAAAACTTGACTGTATTGCTTTATCAGAATCAAGTCGTGGTTTAAGACGAAATGGATTATCTGTAGAGGAAATTATACATGAACGTTTTGATAAAGATGTGTTAAACAGTGTAGTTATGCCAATTCTAGCAAATAACCGTTTGGCTATGTGTGGTGGCGAATGTCCTTTTGAAATTCCAAAACCTGTTATGTTCATTACTACTGCTGGTGCAAAGCAATCTTATGCTTTTGAAAAGCATATGGAAGTAATGAGAGATATGGTAGAAGGAAAATCGGCATTTGTTTTAGGTGCTAGTTTTGATTTACCAGTAATGCACAATCTCTTATCGGGGCAATATATAGCTGATTTAAGAGAAGATTCTACCTTTAACCTTTTACATTGGGAACGTGAATATGCTTCTATTTGGTCGGGAACAAGTGAAAATTCTTTAGTAAGCTTAGAGGATTTTAGACAATGTAGAACGATTACAGAAGCAGAAGATAGAGCAACAGATAAAAATGCTATGTATGTTCTTTCTTATGATGTGAGTAGAGCAGAAGGTAATCAAAATGCCCTATCTTCACTTGCAGTTTTCAAGTGTATAGATAGAGGGGATGGAAGTTATCAGAAGTTTATAGTTAATCAATACTCAATGGAAGGAACACATTTTAGAAATCAAGCCATGTTTCTTAAACAGAAAGTTAATGATTTCAAAGCAGAAATTTTAATCTGTGACGCTAACGGAATTGGGGCTGGGGTAATCGACTACTTAATTACAGAGTGTGACAGTAATCCAGCTTATTCAGTTGTCAATGATTCTAGATATGATAGGTATAAATTACAAAATTCCATTCCTATGATTTTTGCAATTAAATCACAAACAAAAGATACAAATGCTAGTGATATTCATAACGTTTTCATTAATGCTATAGCCCATCATCAAGTAAAGTTTTTAATAACCGAACATCAAATGAAACAAAAGATAAAGAAAAAATCTGCTGATGAAGTTACTAAGATACTTAGACCATATGTGGAAGCTGACTTTTTACAAGAAGAATTAATGAATCTTGAATATCAACAAGTAGGTACAAATACAAAAGTAAAGCAAATTAGTAAAAGTATAGGCAAAGATAGATTTAGTGCAGTTGAATATGGTTTATTTTGGATTGTAAATAAAGAAAGACAAAATAAAGCTAAGAGAGACAATGTAATTGATATATCTAATTTCTTTTTAGGCAGAAAAGCGAAAAGTCGGTTATAAGGGGGTGCAATATGGTAAAAGTAAAAGATAAAGAAAAAGAAAAAGAAATGGTTAGTGGATTAGAAGTAAAAAGACAAGGGATAGCTTTAAACTTCGCTCAACTTTCAAGCATGATATTGAAAGATTTAAATGAGCGTCAAAATCCTATTGTTAAAAAATATACTAAAGATGATGTAAAAACTTATCTAGATAATCCAAAAAGATATTCAAAAGAATTAAGTGATTTATCACAAGGCTTATATCGTGCTTCCCCTCATTATAGACGAATCATTAATTACTTTGCTAATATGCCAACCTTAGACTATGTAGTTGAGCCGATTAATTTAAATTTAGATAAAATTAATGAAAAGTCTTTTAAGACTTCTTATGATAGAGCAAATCTATTATTGGAGTTATTGAATATAAAGCACGAATTTAATAAAGCTTTAAAAGTCGCTTGGGTAAATGATACCTTTTATGGATATGAGCATGAAGCTACTGATAGTTATTTCATTCAAAGATTACCTAATGAATGGTGTCAGATAAGCAGTATTGAAGATGGTGTTTATAATTTTTCTTTTAATTTTCAATATTTTGACCGAAACCTACCTCAATTAGATATGTTTCCAAAGGAATTTAAGAAGCTTTATAACAAATTCAAAAATGGTTCTGCTGGTCAATGGCAAGAACTTGATTCAACTAAAACCGTTTGTATCAAAATTCAAGAGCAATTAGATTATGACCTACCTCCTTTTACAAGCGTTTTTGCTTCAATCTTTGATATTGAAGATTATAAAACCTTGAAAAAGACTGCTACAACTGTAGATAATTATAAATTTATTGTTCAGAAAATTCCGATAAGAACAGATAGTGGAGTGAATAATGACTTCCTAATTGATTTACCAAATGTTACTATGTTCCATAATCGTGTTTCTGCAACAATACCCGAAGAAATAGGATTATTAACTGTACCATTTGAAACAGATACAATTGATTTTAGTACAGATAGAGCAGAAAGCAATAAAGTAGAAGAAGCAGAACGTGACTTTTATTCTTCTGTAGGTACATCTGCACTTTTATTCAATGGAAGTAATTCATCACAAGCTAACTTAGCAAAATCCATTTTGGTAGATGAACAGGAAGTTTTCTCTGTTTTAAGACAGATAGAACGCTGGATTAATCGAAAACTTAAATTTGTAGTTAAAGGTCAATATAAATTTAATATTAAAATTCTTGATGTTACAGTTTTCAATAAAAAAGAATACATTGAAGATTTACTAAAATGTGCAACCTATGGTATTCCAGTTAAACTAAGACTTTGTTCTGCTTTAGGTTTAAGCCCAGCAAGTGTTAAGAATATGGCTTATGTTGAAAATATTTTCTTAAACCTTGTAGAAGATTTTGTTCCATTGCAATCTTCACATACCCAATCGGGAAAACAAGCTTCTGATACGACTACTGAAACAAAAGGTAGACCAACCGCAAAAGAAGATGAACTTTCTGAAAAAGGAGAAGAACAAGTAGCAAGGGATGATAATGCTAATCGTGAATAAAAAATTTTAAGCTTTGAAGGGGGTGAAAATTTGGGTAAAAATGCGATTAAGAATAAATATAAATTTACTCATATTCCAATTCAATATCAAACAACTAGAGAATTAGATGAACGCTTTTTAGAAGTAAAAATTTATGTACTTCATTTAGGCGAAAATTACAATGGCTCAATCTTTGAGAAAGAAGTTGTTGAAAATGCTATCCCTTCAATAGCAAATACACCTTTACTTGGATTTGTAAAATTAAATGAAAGCGACAAAGATTTTAGTGGTCATGAAGTTGATTTAGTTGTTGAAAAAGGTGAATATAAGTGGAAGTATAAAGGTCAAGCCTACGGTGTTATTCCCGAACGGAATAATGCTAGATGGGAAGTTATGACAGGTACAGATGGAGTAGAAAGAGAATATTTAGTTGTTGACGCTATTGTATGGAAAAAATTTGATGACGCTACTGAAATTATTTCTAGAGATTTAATTAAAGGTCAGTCAATGGAATTATCCGAAAAATATAGTGGACATTTTAATGATAATGGTTTATTTGTATTTGACCAATTCAAATTTGATGGCTGTGCCATTCTCGGTGAGAATGTAGAACCAGCCATGAACTCTGCAAAGGTCGAAATGCAATTCTCAATGGATGGTCTTAAAAATAGTATATCCACCATGCTTAAAGAATACAATAGCAAATTTATGAAGGAGGTAGAAAATGTGGGAATTGAAGCATTATTAAAACAGTATGGTTTCACTAGAGAAGAAGTAGTGGAAGCTGGTGTAGAAATCCATACTTTCAATGATGATAATTTAGAAGCATTTAAAGAGGAATTAGAAAGATTAAAACGTGAAGCAGAAGAAAAAGCTGATGAAAATAAAGCTGATGATAAGGCTGATGATAAAAAAGATAATAACAAAGCTAATGATAAATCGGAGGATGAAAAAGATGAATCCAAAGATGTTGAAAAGAATAAGGAAAATGATAAAGATTCTAGTAAAGCAAATGACGAATCCTTTAACAAGGAAAAGGATAAAGGAAATCTTTCAGAAGATAGTTCACAAATTGAAGGTTTAAAAGAGGACTTTTCAAAACTTCAAACTGCTTTTGATAAGCTGAAAGAAGAATATGATGAACTTGTTACTTATAAGAAAAATCGTGAAGCTAATGACCACAAAGCAAAAGTCGAAGCTTTAATTAATTCCTTTGAAAAACTATCTGATACTGATGTTAAGGAAATTCGTGAAAAAGTTTTCCATTTCACATTTGAAGAAATTGAAGAAAAACTTTATGCAATTTTGGGTAAAAAACAAGCTAGTGATAAGGTTAAAAAGCAATCACAATTTGCTAAGTTTTATGTGGCTGATGATGATAACAAAGAAAAGAAATCATCTTATGACCACTTATTCCAAAAGCATTTAAATAAATAAATCAAATACCTAAATATTTATTAAGGAGGAAAAATAAATGGCAATCGTAAGATTAGATAAAATTGCTGGTACACACCTTTCAAATGGTCGTCATGCCACAGAAGATATGTTAAATGGATTTTTTGTACAACTAGGCTCTTTAGTAGTAGGTGAAAGAGAATTATACAACATTACTGCCCCTACTGATGTAGCTGATGAAGTGCTTTTACATGCTTCTCCCGAAGTAATGTATGACCCAAGACAATCTGCTTTAGAAGATTTTTTTGTAGAAGCTGGTGAAGAAGTACGTTTATATCATTTATCAGTCGGAGATATTATTACACTTACTTCCGATTTATTTACTGGTGTTCCAGCAGTAGGCGGTGTAGTTTCTGCCCAAGTTGGTGCTTTTAACTTAATTACTCCACCTGTAGCTGGTGCTAGATTTACTGCGGAAGTTATTGAAGCTACTACTTTAGGTTTTAATCGTACACCAGCATTTGCTATTCGTGTTCTTTCAGTTTAATCAAATAACTAAATAATTATTAAGGAGGATATATTATGAGTAAAGAGCTAGTTAAATTAGCCTTAGATATGAGAAAAGGTAAAATTACTAACTATACAAAAGATGAAGCAAATGAAGTTTTAAGACAGGAATTGATTGAATTAAATGGTGGAAGTGACAAACTTTCTCCTAAATCATTCCGTAAACATCCCGAAATGTTTGAAATTATCGAACAAATTCTTGATATTACAATCAATGAAGGTTTGCAAGGACAGTTCCAAGACTTTGTAGAAACTGTTCAACTTGATTGGGGAGATACAATGGTATTTACCCTTCCCGAAAATCGTCTGTTTGATGTAAGTATTGTTGCAGATGGTAATGGAGATTTAAGACGAGATAGGCTAGATAGTTCAGAAGTAACTGTTAAAACTAAGACTTACGGAGTAGCCATCTATGAAGAATTACACCGTTTATTGGCTGGCAGAGTTTCATTCGACAGAATGATTGATATTGTTGCTCGTTCTTATGAGAATAAGCTTCAAAATGAAATCTATAATGCGGTTTACAATTCTTTTGACCAATTAAATGCTACTTATCGTGCTACAGGTACATTTACAGAAGCTACTTTAATTGACTTAATTTCCCATGTAGAAGCTAGTACAGGAGCAGAAGCAGTAGTCATGGGTACGAAAGCCGCACTTTCTAGAATAACTCGTGAACCTACTATGCTTTCTGAAAATATGCTTGATGAAATTAATCGTGTTGGATATGTTGGTGTATTCAATGGTACTCCACTTGTTGAAATCAAAAATGCTCACAGAGTTGGTACAACTCAATGGGCTATTGACAATAATTTCCTTATTGTTGCTCCAACAGGTTTAGACCCATTTGTTAAGTTAATTTTTGAAGGTGATAGCTTAGTGGAAGAAGTAACAGAAGGTCGTAAGGATATGCAACGTGAATACAGATTTATTAAGAAAGCTGGTTTCAATGTTTTAATTTCTGAAAATTATGGTATTTATCGTTTAGCATAATCAAGAAAATAAAGAGTAAAAGGAGTTTTTAATTTATGGTAAAAAAAGAAACAAAAGGTACTTCGCTTATAAAAGAAGAAATAGCAGAAGAAATAAATCTAGATGAAATGAAAAAAAAGATTGAAGAAGAAATGTATGCAAAAGCTATGAGTGAAATCAAAGAGGAATTAAAAGAGCCTACCAAAGAAAAAAATATAAGAAGAAAAGAAATGCTAGATAAACAAATGCTAGTACCCATTATGAATGTTACAAATGGAAGATTGATTTATCAAAGTAGAAAAACTGGTAGTGAATTTCAATTTGAAAGATATGGTGACATTGAATATATAGAACTTTATGAATTACTAACAATGAGAAGTAGCCAAAGGAAATTTTTGGATGAACCTTTTGTTATTGTTCTTGATGATGATGTAGCTGATTATTTAGGGTTAACTAACAATTATAGAAAGCTAACTCATGCTACAGAAATTGATGGTATTTTTGATTTGCCATTAGAACATTATACAGATGTAATTAAATCCGCACCTAAAGGATTGGCTCATTTAATTGTTTCTAAAGCGAAAGAAAAGCTTGAAAACAAGCAATTGGATAGTGTTCAAAAAGTACAAGTTATTGAAGATATATATAATGTCGAAATAATCAACTAGGGGGAAATTAAATGGCAACCCCTTTTGAAGATGTTTATTCTTTTTTTCTTTCAAAAGTTACCGACTTTTCTTTTGCAAATTTTACTGATGATGAATTAGAAGATGAACTTGACCAGTTTTTAAGAAGTGCTTCTTCAAAGTTTTTTTCTGCTGGTGATGTTCGTTTACAAAAAGATTTAACTGTTAAAGAATTTGCAAATGACCTTACCGATTTAGAAAAAGAAATATTAGCTTCATTAATGGTAGTGGAGTATTTAAATCCTAAAATTATTGCTACTGAAAATATGAAACAATTTCTAGCTTCAAAAGAATATAAAATTTATTCACAAGCTAATCATTTATCTAAAATGATTGAATTAAGGAATCAAGTGAAATCAGAAGTAAACCATTTAATGACTTTGTACTCTTACAAAGATGGAATTGCTGGTATGGATTAATGGATACAAAATATGGAAGAATTTCAGACATAACAGTAGAGGTAGGATTAGAAGGATATATTGATAAAATATTCAAAATTCTTCCAATGAAAGAAGAAAAATGTCCTACTTTAACTGTTTATATACAAGGTTTGATTCGTGAATTTTTAGGCAATTCAAGTTTAATGGAAGGTTTACTTTATGAAAAAGACTTTTTAAGCATAGTCGGTACACTTGAAAACTTAACTGATAATGATATTTCTTTTGAAGAATTTAGGTCAGATGTTTTTAAATCCATATCTATTGTGAAAAAAATGAAAAAGAATTTGGGTGATAAAATTGGACTTGTATAACTATAGACGAAAGTTAGAAAAGTCTACTGCTATGCAAAGTATGGCAGACAGCACAAAAGAAATTATCAATCATACATTCCATGAATCACCAAATTATACAGAACTTTTTCTCAATGGTGTAAAATATGACGCTCGATTAAGTGTAGAAGAAAATGAAAACCGTAAAACAGTTTTGTTTAGACCTAATACAAAAGTCTACAAAGGTGATGTGATTGAAGCTAATGATAAGCATTATCTTGTAAATAATACTTATGATAATGACATTTATCCAACCGCTAATGTAGATTTCTGTAATGAATGGTTACGCTGGACTGATAATAATGGTCAACTAATCTCCTACCCTTGTGTCGTAAAAGGAAAAACATTTGACTTAGACAATAATGCTTTTGTAATTGTTTCAGACACTAGAATTGAAATTTCTACTCCTTATAATGAATTTACAAAAAATATTTCTATGTTACAAAGATTTATTCTAAATGGTAAGCCTTACAGAATTGAAGGTATAGACGCTCTAACTGATGTTGCTTTTGGCAAAGGCATTATTCACATGCAAGGTATTCAAGCATTAACCGAAGCAGAAGATGATTTTGTTGAAGAAGTAGCTGACAATCAAGGTAGTGGATGGGGTGATTGGTAATGAAACTTTTAACTCTTTCAAGTGACTTAGTGGGTTTAATTGGAGAGTTGTTAGATAATCAACAACTTGGCAAATTACTTTTTTATACACAAAGTAATCCATTAAATCAACCAAACATTAATATGGTGAATTTAGCACCTTTTGGAAGTAGCGAAAGAATACTCCCCCACCCTTTTGATATAGATTATACCGCAGAAGTAAGAAGTCAACTGCATATTTATTTTCCTAGAATGGAATTTAGGAATAACCAAATTCTAGAAGATATAATGATTTTCTTTGATGTTGTTGTTCATAAATCAATATGGACAATAAGGGATGAAACTGGAAAAAAAGTAATAAGACCATATGAAATTGCACGATTGTTAATCCATGAATTAAAAGATATTTGTAGTTTTTTTGAAATGACCCATATAGCAGTTAATGAGGAATTTCAATGTATACGAATTGAAGGACAGATAATGAATTGGACAGACAAACATGCAAATAACTATTGATACAAAGCTAAAACTTTTAGCTGGATTACCGATTGAAGTTGAAGAATATGGTTTGATTTATCCCTTAAAACTAAGAGAAATTATTGAATATGGTTATACAGATTATCTAGGAAAATTAAATATTCTAGCAGTTACAAAAGAACAACTTTTAAAAGAAGTTCCCGAAGATTTAAATGAGTTTGATGTTCTTTTAACTTTAGGTGATAAAAATATAAATGATTTTTTAAAAGAATCTTTAAGTCTTTTTCTTCAAGATGATATTCACTTATATAAAGAAAGTCAACTTATTGCAGTAGGAAATACAAAAGAAAATTTACGAGTTATAAACCGTAAAAATTTTATGGACATTCGTAAAGTTATTCAATTGCAAAATTGTTTAATCTCTACAGATGATGTAGAGATAAATCCTAAAGATGAAAAAGCAAAAGAAATAGCTGAAAGAATGAGGAAAGCAAAAGAAGAAGTTAATCGAATTAAGAAAAAAGAAGATGAATTAAATGAGACAGATTTCTTTGATATGCTATCCGCAATTACTTGTAAGTCAAATAGCATAAGCAAAATTGAATTAATGGACTTAACTATTTTTCAAATTTATGAAGAATTTAAAAGATTAAATCATATTGACCAATATCAGACAGGTGTTTTAGCACTAATGCAAGGTGCAAAAAATGTAAAGCTGAAACATTGGTCAAGCAAAATATCAATTTAGGAGGATGAAATATTATGGCAAGATTTGGTAGTCGTGAAGTTGCTGACGTAACTTTTTATAATAATGAGGGTGTTCCTGTCCTTTTCTTAGATACGCTGAAACTCACAAATATGTCCAATGAAGCAGAACGTACTTATATCACTGGCGGTAGAGGTAATCCACGACTTTTAGCATTTGACTATAATCGTACTGCTACTTTTGAAATTTCTGACGCTTTAATGAATCCGAGAAGTTTAGCACTTCAAGCTGGTGTAGAAGTGGAAACTACTCCAACAACAATCCATGCAAGAGAAATTGTAGATGTAACTGGTGGTAGTATTACTTTAAGAAATATTCCAAACTCTGATGTTCGGGTTTATTCTTCAACAGATGGATATAACTATGACCCCGAAACTGTAGTAATTGTTCCCGAACCAACTTCCGCTACATTTACTGTAGCTGGTGTAACAACTCCAAAAGCTATTGCTTATTACACTTATGAAGCCGCTACAGGTGTAGAGAAATTTACTATTCGTTCAGATAGGTTTAGTGGATTCTACAAAGTTGTTGGTGACACAGTTATTACAAACTATGAGACAAAAGAAGAAGAAGCTTGGCAGATTGTTATTCCACAGGCTAAGATTAACTCCGCTTTTGAAATCACAATGGAAGCCGAAGGTGACGCTTCTGTATTCGATATGACACTGGATATTTTCAAGCCTGATGTTGGAACAGAAATGATTCACTTCATTAAATACTAAACAAATGCTTAAATATTGTTTAATAGGGGTAGCGTAAGCTACCTCTATTTTTTTTAATTGTTTGAATAAAATTTGAATTTCATTCAGAAATAAGGATGGTGAAAAGCCTTGTTTTATAATAGTTCTAGATATGATTCAATTTTTGATTGGCTTTTTTCTTTAAGTGGTATAATTTTCATTTTGATTTTGATTGGCGTAATTTGGCTTATCATAAGAGTTTTTGACAACTTGAAGCAAAAAAATAAAGATGTTTACTTACCTTCAAATTCAAAAAATGACAATGAATTTGGTAGTGATAATAGTTTTTGGGATGATATTAAACAGGAAAAAGACCAAAATCCTCAACGTGAGGAAGAACCTATTCCACCAAATGCAGTTCAACCTACTCCGAATATGGCAGTAGTTAGTACAAATTGTGATTATAGCATGAATCAAGACGGTGAATTAGAAAAAGATTGTACTAAGCAAATTTTAGCAAGAGATAATTATGTTGATGAATCCGCACTTAATGTAATTGAAAATCAGAATAAGGGAGAATAAAGGATATGAGTACAGTTTATAATGATGTAGTTTCTAATAGTTTTTGGATTATTCCGCTTGTAGTGGCAATTGTACAGGCAATCAAGATGATGGGAGTTGCTTCCAAATTTTCACCAATTATTTCCATAGGTGTAGGTATCGGTTTAGGATTTTTAGTGAATAACGATTTCACTACTGCACAAAGTATTTTAAGTGGTGTAATTTATGGATTATCAGCTTCGGGTTTATATTCGGGAATAACTGTGACCCAAAAAGTTGCTGATGTTAAATCGGGTGAAATTCCATTATCTAAAGTAGATAAAGGATTATTAGCTGAAAAAGATATTCAAGAAATTCAACAAAAGCAACAACAACAACAAAGTGGTCAATCAAAAAATAATGAAAATCCTTCACCTATCTTAAAGCCTTAAATATTGTTGAGAAAAAGGAGTGTTTTAAATGGAAGTAAATAAAGAATTTTCGTTGGATATGCTTGAAGAAATTGAAAAAGAATTTGAGGAACAAGAAGAAATAACTTTAAAAATTAAAACTGCAAATGGTGAAAAAACTGCCAAGCTAACAATAGATAAATTTTTTACTCCAAAGAAAATAAAAGCATGTGTTATGGAATTAATTCAAAAAATTGATATTTTAAAGAATTATGTTAAACAAGAAAGTGAAACAGAATTATATAAATTATGGATGATGTTATTGTTAGTGAAGCATTTTACAACGCTTGATATTCCGAAAGAATTTAAAAAACAATTGGCAGTAATTGAAAAATTAACTGAATCTACAGTTCTCTTTCAAATTTTTTCTGCTTTTAGAGTAGAAGAAGTTGAAAAGGTTATGAGTGAATTAGATAAGCAAACTCACATTATAACCGCTAAAGTGGAAGCATATGAACCTTTATTGAAAGAAGTAAAAGCAGATTTTCAGTAAAGGAGTGAGAAAATGACAAGTTTTAAATCACTCAAAGCTTTAGAATTTTTTCTCAATAATAAGATTCAAAATGCTTTAGAATCAAGTCATTTACTAGAAAAAGTAAAACAAACTATGCAAGAAAATATTTTAAGAGAAGTTTATATGGCTTATAATCCAAAAAGATACCAACGTAGAGGTAGTTCGGGAGGTTTGATGGATGATGATAACATTACCCATGATGTTATAGGTAGAAACAAAATCGCTATTTATAACATAGCCAAACGAAATACCTCTTATGCTAATACTACTTATACAAATCCTTATTTAGCCCCTTTAATCGAATTAGGACATAGTGAAGCAGTCGATAGGGGTTATCAAGGATATAATTATCCATTTAGATATTTAGCATATTTTAAGCCAAGACCTTTTATTAAAGCAACAAGGGATGAATTAAGAAGAACAAAAAAACATGTTGAAGCTTTCAAGCAAAGTTTAAAGTCTTTAGGAATAGATAGCGAATAGGAGGGGTATATTTGCCAAGAAAATATGTTCGCTATGTTACTGATGAAAAATACAAAGAAGTTTCAGAACAAAATAAACAAACAATTAAAAAATATTTTAATTTTAAAAATATGAATTTATCAGAAAGCACAAAGAAATCATATGAAAATGATTTTAAACAATGGTTAGTTTATATTCATGAGCAATATAAAAATGGTGTAATTGAAAATGAATCTATTACAGATTTATTAAACTCAAAAGATGGAATTGAAGAAATGGTTGACCTTTTGGAAGATTTTGTTGCTTTCTGTTCTACTTTCTTAGGGAACAATGAAAGAAGAATCCAAAGGAGACTTTCTTCTATTTCATCTTTTTTTTTGTATCTTAGAAAGAAAAGAAAGATTAAAGAAAACCCTCTAGATTTCCTTGAAAGACCCTCTGTTCGTGCTGGTGAAAAACAACAAATAATTCAAAACTTTTTGACAGAAGATGAAATAAAAAAGATTCGGAAAGGTTTAAAAGAAATTGATAACCTACAACTTCAAGTTTATTTTGAAATGTCAATCTCCACAATGGCTAGAGTAAATGCTATCTCCAATATAAAAATAGGACAAATCAATTTTGAAAAAGGAATTATATCCGAAGTGCTAGAAAAAGAAGGATATTTAGTAGACTTATTCCCTTCTGATTTAGCTTTAGAATTATGTAAAAAATTATTAGAAAAAAGAAAAAAAGATAAAATAAATTCAGAATATTTGTTCATTACAAATTATGCTGGTGATTGGAAAAAAGTTTCTAAAACAACTATACAAACAAGTTGGATAAAGAAAATCGGAAATATAGTTGGTAAAAATTTACACTCACACGATTTAAGACATTCAGCAAGTAGTATTTTATTTAATAAAGGTTTACCACTTGAAGATGTACAAAAGCTTTTAAATCATCAATCTCCCGACACTACCTTGAAATATTATGTTCGTCAAGATGTTAAAAAGTTACAGGAGCAGAAGAAAAACTTTGAAATTTAACAAGGCAATTTTTTCTAATTGTCTTGTTACATAAAAAATAAAAAGTGACAAATAATAGTTGATGTAAAGGAGGTTATAAAATGAAAATTAAAAACAGTGATGTAGAAGAATTAGCACATTTTTTATTAAGCTTTAAATTAAAAGGAAAAGAAAACAGAATGAGGAATAAGTTTATTCGTCACCTACAATCACATTTAAAAGATATGCAAGAATCTCACAAGGAATTATTAGGAGATTATTGTAAAATGGAAGCAGATGGTTCTTTTAAAATTGTAGAAAAAAATGGTAAATCTTATTATGATGTGCAAGATGTAAATGGTTTCCAAAAAGAATATGAAAAATTAATGGAAGAAAATTTCTATTTACCTAGTGACGAAGGTAATAAAGAAATGATTCTTACAGTAAAAGAATTAGTTCTAAATTCAGAAGAAGAATATAGTGGAAAAGAAGCTTTACGTTATGAAGCTTATTGTGAAATTTTTGAAGATGAATATGTTGAAATTATTGGCTAGTGATTATTCACTAGCTTTATTTTATTTATAAAGAGGGGTGATACTCTATGGCACAAGAGGATTTTTTAAAAATTATATTAGAGGCAAAACTTGATGATGAATCATTACAGAATATAAAAGTAAAATTAGAAAAATTAAAATCTTCTGTAAATGAAATTAAAATTAAGATTGTTGAAGATGGTAGCTTTTCAAAAATTGTAGAAAATTTAACTAAAAATTTAGAAGCACTTAATAGAAATTTATCTCAATTAACTGATAGTCAAGTAAAGCAATTAAAGCAAGTTGGAGAACAAGCTAAAAAAAATGCAGAACAAATTAAACAAGGGAAGAAACAAGAACAAGCAGAAAATAATAAAATTAGAGAACAAGAAGATAAAATTTTAAAAACTAGAACACGATTTAATGATGTTGGTCAACCTGTACAACAAGCTAGAACATATGCAGAAGGTGGAGATAAAAACAGAAAAAGAACAGTTACAACCGATTTAGAAACAGGTGAACAAATTGGTAATGTTTTAAATGAAGAAAATGAAAAAATAAGAAAAGAACAAGAAAAAAGAAAAGAATTAATTCAGCAGTATCAAAAGTTAAGAAAACAATACATGGCAGAATTAACCAAGATGGAAAAAGCTGGTGCTAGTAAAGGAGCAACAGAACCATTAAGGGCAAACTTAACAGAAAATTTTAGACAAAAAGAAATTTTCGGAACAGATAAAAATCCGCAAGATGATTTTGAAAAAAGATACAAAGAAGCATTAGCTGAAACTAATGCAGTAATGAAGAAAAGTATTGAGTATCAGAAAAATTTAAATAAAATTCGTGAAGCCCAAAAAGATATGGTGGAACGGAGAGACGCTTTAAAAGAACAAGGGTATGATGTAGAGAGCATAAATAAACTAATGCAATCTCAACTTCAAGCCAATAAATCCTCACAAGAATTAAGTGAGGGTATCAAAAAAATTAACAAAGAATTATCTGATATGGAAAAATCAAATAAAACATTTACAAGGCTTGAAGAACAAGCAAGAAAACTAGGAATTACTATTGATAAATCTTTCAAAAGTATGGGAAGGGATACCGACCTTACTGAATTTTCAACTAAAATTGCTAATATTCAAGCTTTAATTAACGCTAAAAAAGAACAGGCAAATGAAACAACAAGAGTAGAAATTCAACAAATGGAAAGACTACTTTCTCAATTAACACAAGAATTTCAACAAAGACAACGTATTGCACAAGAAGAATTACAAGCCCAACAACATAGAAATAGAATTGCTGGTGACAGAATTGATGATGATAGATATGGTGAAGAAAGAGTAAATCAAGTTTTCACTAATCCAAGTGTGTTAGGCAGACAAGAAGAAGCAAGAGATTTAGCAAGACAATGGATAGAAGCTAACACAGAAGCAAGAAATTTAGATACTTCAACTGCACGATTAATTAGAACCGTTGATAGTTTAGGAAACGAACAAATGAGAGTGACCTATGTTTTCCAAGATTCAACAGGTGCTATGCAAAGTGCTTCTGTAGTTCTTGACCAAACAACAAGTTCTATGTATAATCTCGGTCAATCAACTCAACATACACAACAACAAACTCACGCTATAAATGGTGTCTTTGAACGATTAGGCGATTCTTTACGGAGAGTAGCCACTTATGTTTCAACATTTGGTGTAGCGTATGAAATAATGAATCAAGTCGGGCAATCATTCCAAGTTTTATATGAAGTAGACGAAGCTATGACCAACCTAGCGAAAGTGACAACTGCTACTACCGTAGAATTTGAAGCTTTTAGACTAGAAGCTAGTCAGATTGGTCAAGAATTAGGAGCAACAACCGCAGAAGTAACAAAAGCAGTAACAGAATTTCAAAAATTAGGTTACACTTTTGAACAGTCAAAAGGGTTAGGCGAAACCGCTTTAATCTATGCAAACGTTGGAGATATGAATATTGAACAAGCTAACGAATCAATGATTTCAGCTTTAAAAGGTTTTGGAGTTGCTAACGAAGAAGTTGTAACAGAATCAGAAAGATATTTGGATATTTTCAACGAAGTTGGAAACCAGTTCGCAGTATCAAGTGCTGGAATTGGGGAAGCTTTAAAACGAAGTTCAGCTTCTTTATATGAAGCTGGTAATGATGTTGAACATGCAGTTGCTATGATTACTGCCGCTAATGCAGTCATACAGGATGAAAAGAAGGTAGGAACAGCCTTAAAAACAGTAAGCATGAGATTACGTGGAATGGATGAAGAAACAGGAAAAGTAACAAAATCAGTACCCGAAGTAGCAAATCAGTTTAGAGCCGCTGGGGTAGAGATAATGGAATCAGCAGATACCTTTAAATCTACCTATGAAATAATGGACCAATTGGCAAAGAATTGGAAAAATTTAACTGATGTTCAACAAGCCGCTTTAGTAGAGACTATCGGTGGGAAACATCATGGTACGGTAGTAAGTGCCATGCTTAATAACTGGACAGACGCTACTAATAGTCTTGCAGTTGCTCAAGGTAGTGCTGGGAGTTCTGCTGAAGAATTTGCGAAATATCAAGAATCTTTAGTATATCGTGTAGATAGATTAAAGGCAAGTTATGAAGAATTTTGGCTTACATTTTGGGATGATGAAGCAATTAAAACCGCAATTGATGGATTAAATTCTGTCTTAAATGGCTTAACAAATTTAATACAAACATTTGGTTCATTAAGTGTAGCCGCTTCCGCAATTGTACCTATTTTAATGTTAATGGCAAAACCTTTAAGACAATTTGTTGTTAGTGCAGTAGATATGCAAGCTTGGGGTACTGCTACCGCAGTTGCAACAGGAAATATGACCCAACTTCAAAGAGCAACTACTATGGCTACAGTGGCAGTAAAAGCTTTAGGTAAAGCCATGATTATAGGATTAGCCATAAGTGCAGTGATTTGGGGTTTAACAAAAGCTTATGACGCTTTAACAGGCTCACATAAAAAATATTTAGAATCAATACAAGAAGAATATCAAGCACAAGAACAATTAATTGGACAATTAGAACAAGTAGATTTAACAAGATTTGCAGTTTTAGAAGATAAAAAAATTGGTGGAACAATTGATGATACTGAATTACAAGAATATGTTAGATTACAAGACCAATTAAAATCAAGTGGGCAAGATGTAATTTCTCATTATGATGAACAAGGTAATGCAGTTTTATTAAGTGCAGACGCTTTAATTCAATTAAACAAAGAACGTAGAGAAGAATTAACTTTAATTAGAGAGAAAAAAGTTGAAGAAGAAAAGAAAGCCGCTTTGGGAGAAACAGGAATAAGAGGAAAATTTTTTAACAATCCTATAGATAAAGCAATTTTAGATGTAGTAGGAATGGATACTGATGTAGGTAGATTTGATGAAGCAGTAGCCAAAGCCGAAGAATCAAGGAACAAGCTTAACACTATCAAAAAAGATATTGAAAGCATGGATATAATTAAAGATGTAATTAGTAGTTCTGATTTAGCAAGTATGAAAACAAACAACCAAGCATTTCAAGCAGAAATAACAAAAATAAGTCAGCAACTACAAAAATTAAGAAACGAAGGAAAAATTTCTGAAAGTGCTTTTCAATCAGCACATGCTCAAATTGCTAATTATCGCCCAAGCAACACAGGTTTTGCAGACTTAAATGTAAACATGGACAATATTAGTTTTGATATTAACGAACAATCCAAAGAAGTTCAAGCGGCTTTAAGTCAAGCAGAATCAGAAATAGATAGTGCTTATAAAGCTTTAAAAGCAACTTTAGAAGATGATTTCCAAAACTTTATTGATGAAGAAGATATTGATTTAGAATCTGACGCTGGTGAAGTTGCAAAAATGCTTCAAGAAGCATATATTGACGCTTTAAAGAAAGGTCAATTTGAAGATGTAGAAGAAGCATATAGAGACTATAAAGATAATTTAATTTCAGCTATGCAAGAAATAGAAAATGCTGGAATTGATATGGAAGATTTAGCAAAAGGTTCTCCACAAGCAATAGAACAATTAAATGCTTTAGGTTTAACAATGGGGCAAAATTCAGCTATTGCGACCTTATATGGAAATTCTGTAGCATTAGCAAACCAAAAAATCCTTTCAAGCGAAGGACAAGTATCCGCTCAAACAAGCAATATGACCGCTTTAAGACAAGAATTAAATTCAGTCATGAGTGCTTATGACCAAAGAGCAACTTATTTAGCAGAAGTTTTAAAACAAGTAAATCATGGTGAAGCATTATCAGTAGAACAAGTAAATCAGCTTTTAGGTTTATATCCACAATTAAATTCATTTGTCGAAACTCATAATGGAGTTTTATCAATTAAAGCTTCTGCAATTCAAGATGTAATGGCATGGGAAGAAGCAAATACAAAATCTTCTTTAGAACAATTAAAAGCAACTGCTACCGCACAACTTGAACAAGTTAAATTATTTATTCAAGGAAAATCCGCACAGGTAAAGGCAGTAGACGCTTTACAACAAGCAAGTATCAAAGCAGATAACGCTACTATAGCTTCTGCGGCGGCGGCGGCTGGAGCGGCTATGAGAGCGTCTATTATCAAAAAAAATGCGGCTTTAGACCCTGTAGCACAATTAGACGCTAGAGAAATTGAATCAAGAGCATATGGGGCTGAAAGAGCCACATACAACAGTATGATGGGAGCGGCTAAAGCACAAGCGGCTAATCTTCAAGGCTTTATCGCTATGCTTGATAGTTTAAAAGGTCAAAATTTAACTGCAAATAAAATAAAAGAAGTTGACCCTCCTAAAGCTGGAAAAGCACCTAAAGCTGATAAAGGAGCAAAAGAAACCGCAGAAGAAACAGAAAATTTAATTTATATTGCTGATGAATATAAAAACGTTATGCGAGAACTTAACATGCAAATAGCCGCTAACAGAGAATTAATGGAAGAATATCCTAGTTATTCCAAAGAATATCAAGAAGGTTTAAAACGTGAAATAGGATTAATAGGTAAAAAAATCAAAGCAACAGAAGAAGAATATGCTTCTTTAGAAAAACAAATTGCTCAAAGAAAATTAGAAAAAACTGGATTAGTTGATTTAAACAAAGCTGGTGGAGGTGGTGGAGGTTCTACTTACACCGTTGCAAGAGGTGACACTTTAAGTGCTATTGCTAAGAAATTTAATACAAATTATCAAGCAATTGCAAAAGCAAACAATTTAGCAAATCCGAATAGAATCTCAATTGGTCAGAGACTTACTATTGGTGGAGCAGGAGGGGGAGGTGGAGGTGGAGGGGGCATAACCCGAAATCTCCGAGTAGGTAGTAGAGGGGAAGATGTTAAAGCCCTTCAAAGAGCATTAGGTATTACTGCTGATGGTATTTTTGGAAATCAAACTGCAAATGCAGTAAGAAATTTTCAACGTTCCAAAGGTTTAGGAGTAGACGCTATTGCTGGTGTTAAAACTTTAGGTGCTTTAGGTCTTTGGGGTACAGGTGCTAAAGGAGATACACCACAAAATGCCCAAGCTAAATTAGAGGAAGAATTAGACAAAGCTAGGGATGAATTAGAAAAATTACAACAAGAAAGAATAGCGTTAAGAAAAGAAGCAAATGAATTAACTTTAGAATTAATCGAATCAGAAGTAGCAAGACTAGATAGAGAAGCTGGATTGTTAGCAGATGATTTAGCAAATGTAGATTATCTATCAATTAAATTGGATGAAAATTCCGAAGCATGGAGAAAAAATAGAGGTGAAAGGTTAGAATTTTTAAACACCCAAGCGGCTCAACATGCAGAAAGTATGGAATTTTTAGAAAATGAAATTGCTACTGCTGAAAACATTTTGAATGAAAAAATGAGTGACGCAGTTTATGATTTACTTAACGAACAAAAAGTTAAATATCTTGAAATGCAACAACAGATTTATGAAGAAAGCCAAGCTATTGCAGAATCAGTAATCAATGAAATTGTAGAAACTTATGAACGGGATTTTGGTGATTTAGACAGACAATTAACAAAACTTACTAATATAGCTTCAAGAATCGGTGAAGGGGATTTAGATAAATATGCCGAAGCACAAGAAGATATATTAGATGTTTACCAAAAACAAATAACATTAACTAATGAACGTTTAAATCAACTAAAAGAAGAAGAAGAAACAGTTAAAAATTATCCAGAATTATACAATGACTGGAAAGAAGAAGTAATAGAATTAGAAGAAGCACAAGAAGAATTAAATCAAGCTATTTGGGAATCACAAAAAGATATGCTTGACACCCAAGAAGGTGCAATTGATGAAGTCATAGAATTATTCCAAGAGTATTATGAATCTCGTCAAGAAATGGAATTAAATGCTATTGATGAAATCATGGAAAAAGAAGAAGAATTACTCGAAAAACGTTTAGAAATTTATGAAAAAGATTTTGAAGCCTTTGAAGAAAATATTAATAAACAATTAGAAGCACTTGACAAAGCTGAAAATGAAAGAGTATTCGAGAGAGATTTAGGTCAAAGACAACAATCAGCACAAGAAATAATGGATATGATTGGGTTAGTATCTCTTGATACTTCTGCACAGGGTAGACAACGATTAAGACAATTACAAGAAGAATTAAAAACAATAACAGATGAAATTTCTGAAATGCAATTGCAGAGAAGATTACAAAACAGACAGGAAGCTTTACAAAAAGAATTAGAAGCTAGAGCAGAAGAAACCGATAAAATTTCCGAAGCAGAAGAAAATAGACTTGATAAAGAAATTGAAAGATTAGAAAAACATGCCGAAGAAGTAGAGCGTAAATGGGAAAACCTAATTAATAATGAACGTATGTTCGCTAAAATGAGAGAAGAATTATTAGCTGGTAATATTGAAGAAATGTCAAGTCAAATTGATAGTTTCAATCAAATTATTGCTGATTCTTCTAAAGAAATGGGCGAAGCTATATCCCAAAACTTAATTGATAATTTTATCAATGCTAGAAAAGAATTGCTTGAATTAGATAAAGTATTAACTGAATCACAAATAGATTTTAATGAATTATTTGGTTCAAACGCTAATCGAGTTACATCAGATATGATTAGCGATATTCCTATGGCAAATCCATTAAACACTATTGCTTTAAGCAATCCTAATAATTTACCAGTTAACCAAAATCCTCTTACGAATAATCAAGTTGTTAACTTAACTGTAAATATTGACACCATTCAAGGTGGACAAGATGGAGCAGACACATTTATTAATGCAGTTACTAATGGTTTAGCAAGAAAAGGGGTGACAATTTAAATGAAAGAAAATTTGGAATTTTTCTTTAACAATCAATCTTCTTCAAATTTTGGGATTGTAAACATTAATTTAGAAGGTGGAATGATACAAGAACGTTTGTTCGCTAATCGAGAATTGATTGAAGAACAATTAAGAGGTAAAACAAAACCTTATTTTTTAAGCATTGAGCAAAAGCCATTTGATTTTACAATGGCTTTTGCTTTTTTAAATTCTTTTGATAATAACAAAATGAGAGAAATTTCTAGATGGCTTAATGTTCCCTATTATAAAGAATTTTATTTTGTAGAAAATCCACAATTTAGATTTTTTGTAATGCCTGTAATTGATTCTTTTATCGTTCATAATGGAATGAATCAAGGTTATGTAACTTTAACTATGAGGTCAAATGACGCTTATTCTTACTCACAAGAAATTTTGACACAAAATTATGATTTATCTTTAAGCCCACCCGAAGGTACACAAATAACAATTGATAATGATGGTGATGTACCGATTGGAGTAGAAATGTGGATAACAAAATATGATGATGGAGAAATTACCATTATTAACACTAATGATAATAATAAAGAATTTATCATTAATAATTTAAAGGATTATGAGCAAATATATATTAATAATGAAAATGAAGATATTCAATCGAATATTCCTAATCAATATCATTTTGATGATATACCAACAGATTTCATGAAATTACCAATCGGAAGAAATGTATTGAATGTAATTGGTAGGTGCAAAATACAGTTTAGGTACAGATTCAAATATTTAATTACAATGTAGGGAGGGATAATATGGAATTGAAATTTAACATAGAACAAGTTCCTTCTTTAATATATATGGGTTTTGATACTGAACAAGGAAAAAAATTTGTTGTTTTTGAAAATGGAGTAATGTTAGAAAATTGTACTGGCATATCGCTAATTCATAATCAAAATGAATACGGATTGGACTTGGATAGAGAAATTGGTTTTACCGAATGAAAGGTTAATTTTATTCATAATTTAAATAGCCAAATATGCTTTATTTAAAAGGAAGGTGATACACATGAAAATTCGTGATTGGCGAACAGGTGGAGGATATTTAAGAGGAATTGATGTTTCTTCCTATCAAGGAACAATCAATTTCGCTAAAGTAAAATCCAATGGAATAAAGTTCGCTATCCTTCGTGCTTATGGAACAGGTACAGGAGGAAATGGAGATACTAGAATGAAGGAATATGCTGATGGTTTTAAAAGCGTTGGTATTCCTTGTGGTTCTTATTTCTTCTGTACCATTTCAAATGAATATGATTTGAATAGTGCAAGAACACAAGCCAATATGTATGCAACCAAACTTGAATCAGTTTTCGGAGTAGGAAGCTGGGGGCAATTAACACCATTCATTGATTTGGAAGATAATAGTAATGTTGGTGGGATTCATACAAGCTTAAATACTACTGGAATGATTAATTGGGTAAAAGAATTTAGAAAAACTTTTGAAGCACGTTTTCAAAATAGAGTAAAGCTAGGGATTTATACAAGCTGGTATTTCATTAATGACCACAATAACTTTAATAATGGTGCTTTAGCTGATATGCCTTTATGGATGGCTAAATGGAGAACCACTTCTATTAAAGATGTTGGGGGATGGACAAATTGGGTTTTATGGCAATATACGGATGACGCTCAACCTTTTGCTAATGGTCAAACTGTAGGTGTATCTTCTACTGGATTGGATATGAACTATTGTGAATCACTAGATGATTTAATGTATGAACAACCTATAGAAGCTTCTACACCAAAAGCAACGTTACAAGGAAACAATTCTATTGCAGTAAATTGGGTAAAACCTTCTTTAACTTCTGTAACAAAAGTGGAATTATATAGAAATGATATTCTAATCGCAACTTTAGATAGAACTGCTGATAGTTTTATCGACAACAAAACTGCTTACAAATCTTTCTATAAATATCATATTGTTGTTTATACTTCTTATGATAAAAAGCAATCAGAAAAATCTAATGAAGTAGCAACAATGATGAAAAGAGCAGACAAACCAACTGGCTTAGTTACACAAGCTTTTGATAGAGAAATTCGTTTAACTTGGAATCCTAACCCAATTGGTGATGAAGTAACTGGATATTCCATTATTGTAGACGGAACAAAAACAGGATTTACAAAAGAAACAAGTTTTGTATTGAGTGGATTGACAGAAGGAAGAACCTACAATTTCCAAATTCAAGCATTAAATGAACATCCAATTCCTAGTGATGTATCTGATGTAGCTTTAGGTATTCCAATTAAAGTAAGTCCAAATGCACCCACTAATCTTTTAACTGATATTACAGGATTAAAAGAAGTTATACTAACTTGGGATTATACTCCAAAAGAAAAATTTTCACATTTTGATGTGATAGTGGATGATAAAATTGTCATAAGTAGACTTACTGATAAAACTACAACAATCAAAGGTCTTTCTATGAATGTTGACCATACTTTTAAAGTAGTTGCTTATGATACTGATGGTGATTCTACAGATAGTGTTATCACAACTAAACGTTTTCATGAACCAGCAAAAGTTACTGGCTTAACTGGTACACCATTGGACAGACGAATACAATTATCTTGGAATCCTGTAGCTTTTACTTTCGCTAATGAACCCGATATAACTTTAAAAAGCTATATGATTTACAATGATGGATTTTTAGTAGCAACAGTAGATGGAACGATAAACTCTTTCTTAGTAGAAAATCTTGAAAATGGTAATGAATACACTTACACAATTCAAGCTTTATCAAGTCAAGATATAAAAGGTAGTTTATCTGACCCTATCACAATTGCACCAATTATAGATTATCCAAACAAGGCAACTAATCTAAATGCAATCATTGAAGATAGAACAACAATCTTATTTACTTGGGAACATATTCCAACAGAAAACTTTGAATATTTTGATGTTCTTATCAATGATAGACCTGTGGCTACAGATACTACAGTAAAAGAATATAGATATTTACAAGCAAGAGAAAATTTTGATTATAAGTTAGAAATTATTGCCTATGATATTCAAGGGGATTCTGTTACAAGCGGTGTTTTTTCCACAAGAATAGATATTCCTCAAATGCCTGTTAATTTAAAAGCAGTACCAAAAGATAGGGAAACCATTTTAACATGGGATTCTAACCCCGAACCTTTTGTAGAAAAGTACAATGTATTTGTTAATAATGAATTGTACTCTAGTGTAAATGCACCTTTAACTACTTTAAAAGTAACAGGATTAGTTAATGATGTTATGTATAGCTTTCAAGTAGAAGCAGTAGGATTTAATGGATTTAATTCTGAAAGAACCGATTTTGTTACTGCAACTACAAAACTTGATATACCCAACAAACCAAAATTCTTCATGCAAAGAGAAATTGGAAATGGTGGAGTAGAATTACATTGGGAACATCAACAAAAAGAATATCATAGTCATTACAACATTTACAAAGATGGATTTTTATATGCTGAAAATATAGAAGAAAAATATTTCCAAACAGATTATTTACAAACCAATACCACTCACTCTTTTCAAGTTCAAGCATTTGATATTCAAGGGGATAGAAGTGGATTTTCTGAAAGTGAATTTGTAACTATATATGCAAAAATTTTAGAACCACTTTCAGTACAACTTGGAAAAATTGATGAAAATTTAGAAGTAGTAAAACCTAAATTATTTTTATGTAAACCAAATAAACAAACAATAGCAAAACTAGGTGAAGCTTATGCTATTATTTACAATACTCGTTATGCGGATTTAAACGAAATAACTTTTAACATTCCAGCTACAGTTGAAATAAATAAAGAATTAACAAAAAACACTAATTTTGACAAAATTAGAGAACGTTACTTAATTCGTTTAGAATTAGGAAATAATATTGAATATTTTATCATTAATCAAATTTCAAATACTTCTGAAAATAATGCTAAAACTATTCACGCTTGGTCATTAGGCTATGAATTAAAAGATAAATTAATCAACAACTTAAAAGAAGAAATATATACTGCTCATTCTGCTTTTCAATTAGCATTGGATGGAGTAGTAAATTGGAATATTGGAGCAAACATTAAAAATTCTGATTTTTATTGGAATCAAGAATCGAGAATCTTTGCAGTATCTAATCAAACTGTTTTAGATTTTATAATTCAAATTGCAACGTCATTTAATGCAGTTTTAGTTTGGGATACAGTAAACCGAATTGTCGATTTTTCTAATCCAACTATTCAAGATGAAAACAAAGGTTTAAAAATTAAGTATGGTAAATATTTAAAATCATTATCCAAAACTTCTTCTATTGAAGAAATGGTTACACAATTAAGACCTATAGGGGAAAACAATCTTTCCATTCGAGAAGTAACAGTAAATGGTTCTGATTACTTGGAAGATTTTTCTTTCTTTATGCAAGGGTTTGATGTGGAAAGTGATGATTTTGCAGACTTTTATTTAAACAGTAAAGCAGTAGTAGTTAATCCTTTAGACGCTTACTACACTGAAACTATGGGATTCTCAACTGTTCCAAAAGGAGCATTGTTTTTAACTATAAACCCTACAACTGGAAGGGTATCAGATACGATTAATATAGATACAATGGCTAGGGCTATAGTGGCTATGTTGAAAATGCACCATTCAACAAATGGTTATGTATATCTAGAACGTGCAAGATTATTCGTTGATTTTATTTTAAGTCAAAAAATTTCTGCTTCAATTGAGGATAAAGATTTCTTTGTACTTCCAACAAATATTATTTATAATCGTACAACTAATGAATGGATAGCACAAAAGGATAAAATTAATGTTCAAACATTATATGCAGTTACTTATGCTTTGTTAGAAATGTATGATGAAGAAGCAAAAGCAGAATATTTAGAATTAATCGAAAGCTTAACAAGCTTCTTAGGATATATTTTTAATCATTTAAATGCAAGAGTAACTTCTAATGATATTACAAGTGGTTTTGAAGGATTAATTTATGACAGTATTGCTACAGAAGGTACTAGAGAAGATGGTAGAGTTCTTTACAGGATTACTCAACATAACTTCGATAATACAACTTTATTCTTTTTAGGCAAAGCATGGAATAAATACAAAGAAATTTTTGGAAATCCTGTTAGAGCCGATTTGTTAGGAAATGCTTACACACCACAACAAATTTTAGATACAACAGGAAATTTCTTCAAACAAGAATATACAAGTGGAAGAATTTTAATGACCCCGAATGGGTTGCCTTACACTAATTATTATTATAACCCTCCTATTTCACCTGTAGCAGTTAATGAAACATATACAGTGAATGAAGATGGTGTTTTAACCATTGATTCTTTAAATGGTGTTTTGAAAAATGATTATGATGAAGATAGTGAAACATTTGAAGCATTTTTAGTTAATACAACTGCTAATGGTTCTTTAACTTTTAATAGCGATGGTTCTTTCACATATACCCCTAATCCTAATTTTAGTGGAAATGATATGTTCACTTATCGTTTAACTGATGGGAGACTTGAATCAAATTTAGGTATTGTGAACATAACAGTAAATGAAATTGGCGACCCACCAATTGCCAAGAATTTTACTTTCTACACAAAAGAAGATTCTTTGTTAACTATGGATGTTACAAAGGGATTGTTGAATACTGCAATTGATGTGGATTCACCTATTTTAACTGCAATTCTTGTTACTCCACCAACAAAAGGAACACTAAATTTAAATGAAGATGGCTCATTCAATTATACTCCAATTGCAAATTTTTATGGTATAGATTCTTTTACTTATAAAATTTCAGATGGAGTATTAGAATCTAATGTTGCTACTGTTACAATAAATATTTCAGATGTTTTAGAAACTCAACCTACAGGAACTTTTTCTTATACTGTAGTAAGTGGTGAAACGCTTTCTGCTATTGCAGTAAGATATGAAACAACTGTAGATACAATTGTAAGCTTAAATGCTTTGCCTAGTGCAAGTAATATTTATGGTGGACAAAAATTATGGATTCCTATTCCACCAAAAGCACCAAATCTACCAACAAATATTACACCAGCAAACGGAGCAACCCAAACCAATTTAAATGTTTCTGCTATTCTTACAGATGATGATTCAAACTTAGTAAAGATGATTGTACAGTATAGTTTAAACGCTGGTTTTACTGGAACGGTTTATACAAAAGAATCAGATTTTATTCCTTCGGGAACAAGAGCAACAGTTACTTTAGATAAAATTGCTAAAGATACAACTTTTTACATTAAAATAAAATCGTATGATGGTAACAAATATTCAACAGAAATAACACAATCATTCTTTTATGACGACCCACAACCTGTAGGAACAGTACCTTACACTGTGGTAGCTGGTGATACTTTCGGAAAAATAGCAATCGCTTACAATACTACAGTTTATGCTTTGCAAACTTTTAATCCTACAGTAGCACCCGAAGCTTTATGGGTAGGTCAACAAATTTATGTACCACAAACAATTAAATACGCTCAAATATTATACTTGGTAAAAAGTGGTGAAACTGCAAGTTTAATCGCTTCTAACTATCAAACAGATTTAGATACTTTACAAAAATTAAATCCAAATGTGGATTTAAATGTTCTTCAAGTAAATCAATGGTTGTATGTACCTAAAATTCCACCAACAGGGGCAAAGGTTTATATAGTTGTAAGTGGTGATACTTATTCAGCAATCGCTACTAAACACAATACAACTATAACAAAATTACAGGAATTAAATCCTACACAAGACCCGAATTTAATTAATGTTGGTCAAGTTCTTTATGTACCTGTAGCAACTTATACTATTCTTTCTGAAACAGATTTAAATTACAAATCAATTCAATTCGTTTCAGAAACATTTGAAACTTCACCTGACAAATTTCCCGATAGCTTTGGTCGGACTGCTGGGAATTTTGATGGTGCTGGAATGTCGTGGGGAATAATTCAATATAATTGGAAATCACAAACTGTACAACCAATTTTTAAAGATTTAATTAATAATTATCCTACAGTAGTTCGTGGAGCAATAACCAATCAAGCAGATTATGATTACTTTAAAAATGTAGTTTTTAATAAAACAGTTACAGAACAAATAGCATTTGGTAATAGTATTACTGATACTACAAACAAACACAAAGTTAAAGAACCGTGGAATACCTATTTTAGAAATTTAGGTTTAACAAAAGAATCGCAAGATAGACAAATGGTAGCAACTGGATGGTATTTAAGTGAAGGAAAAAAATATTTCAATCAACTAGGTTTATGGTCAAGAAGGGGTTATGCTCTCTGTGTAGATATTGCAGTACAAGCTGGAAGCATGAATCCTGTTAAAAATGGTGTAGTTGTTGATGTAATTGGTCAATGTTTAACTGCATTTCAAAATATTGTTACAACTGGTAAAACTGCTGGACAAATTGAAGTAGAAAAATTAGTAATAATTGCTAATAAAAGGTCTGACCAAATTGATAGTTCTTGGCAAGCTTCTTTTAGAGAAAGAAAATTATCAATTGCAAATGGTGGAGGATGGATTTGGAACAATGGTGTTTATGTTGATGTAGCCAAATACAATTTAGTTTTAGAACCAGCTTTTGCTACAAACATTCCTCCAAATTACACAACAGAAATGGCAGAAGAATTTTATATTGATACAGATGATTACACTATGGAAATGGCTGGGGAAATTACTCCCGACTTAACTACAGCTACAACAGTAGTGGCAGAACCTTTTATTCCTATTCCAAAAAATTATAATATAAACACTGGCTTATTAGACGCTACTTGGTTTAAAAGTGAAAATGTATTAAAAATCGCAATCGGTTATGAAGAATTAAATCATTCTGATGTTGCAACAAATTTTAGGAATAAAATTTTTAATTTAAAATCTGCTACTTATTTTGCAAATGAAGAAATTGTTTTCTTTGACCGTTACACTATGGAAGGTGTAGGGGGTGTAGCTGGTGACATTTCAAAATCTTTAGTTAGTACAGGTTTATTTAGTCAGTTAGATGAATCTTTAGGATTTATTCAGTATGAAGAAATGTTGAAAAATACTATTTTTAATCATCAAATTAAGAGTGAAAATCAATTAATTAATAATGGATTTAACTGGAATGTTGATGATATAAATTCTAATGTTAGTTTTAAAACTACAAATGAAGTAATGTTGCCAAACTTAAAAAAGGAAAGCTTTAGTGTAATTGGAAGTTCACCTTATATGTCAGATGAATTATGTAGGGCGATTTTCGCTTATCAACAATTGTTAAAAAGTAGAGAAGGAATTTTCCAAAAACATATTCAAGATAAAAAAGTTTTACAAGAAGAATTAATTGAATTGGAGTATGAATTATTAGAAAAAGAAAATTCTTTATTTATTGTTCAAGATTTGTTAGACGCTTTTAAAGCAGAAGGAAGCTTATCCTATGAAGAAGTTCTTTATGTGGGTAATCCTCAAAATTTTTCTTTTGAATTGAAAAAAGATTACAAATATGTTTTGATGGGAAAAACTTCTAACAATGTGGACATTTCTTTAACTACTCCAACTGGTATAAAAACATTTGAAGAAGCTGACAAATGGGAAGTTATTGAAAAAATCTCCTACAATCGAGAAGTAGAAAACACTGTAGAATCTTCAATATTTAATTATGATTTTAATGTTACGGTTACAGGGGATGAAATAATTGATAATCCTAACATAATTCATGGAGGATATGATACCTTTGATGAATTAGAATTAACTGATTTACATGTAAACTCTATGACAACAAAAGAATTTTCTACTGAACATTCTTTGAGTGGAAGAAGTTTAAAAACAACAAATTCAAGTACACAAACAAATGGTACTATTTCCTTTTCAAAAGCTATTTCTACAGATTATCACCAACCATTTGAAATAGGAAAAAGTTACATCTTTAGTATCTACTATTATTCTGAATCGGATTGTGATATTCAAATTGTAGGTAGAATGAATACTGGTAGTCAATTTTATACCAATATTGCTCACAAAGGCTCAACAGAATGGAAACGTTATTGGTATCAATTTACCCCTACAACTGCAACAGGAAATTTAAGAGTGGATTTAGACACTCCTAGTGTTACAGGTTATTGGGATAATGCTATGTTGGAAAAAGCAGTAACAGGTCAAACTAGACCTTCAAAATGGAAACCTGTAGGAGAAAGTGGCTACATTGAAAATGCAAAATTAGAATTACAAGTTAATCGTATTCTGATTGAAGATTATGATAAAGCTGATAATGAAAGTGAATTATTAAACAAATTTATTGAGGACATTCATCAAGAAGCTTATGATGAACA
>WUUC01037394.1_pt1 | contig 105970 bp, 149 predicted proteins | sample 6278441 | NCBI WGS metagenome assembly WUUC01 (sample SAMN13675441, study PRJNA597444) | soil metagenome | isolation source: soil | place: USA: Washington | collected 2017-10 | reverse complement strand
GTGTACACGTCCGCGAGCGACGGCGAAACCGGCCAGGTGATGCCGCCGCGCTGGATGCCCAGCGTCGGCAGGTCGACCATGCCGTCCTCACACGCGATGTTGAAGAAGTCGTACCGCGTCTCGGACGGGGCGCACCAGCCGCCGGCGGCGACCAGCGAGTCGATGCGTTCGGGGCTGCGCAGCTCGCGCAGGATCGCCTCGAGCTCACCCGGCTTGGTGCCGGTGCCGTCGATGACGTGCTCGAAGTTGTTGTGGATCGTGGCCACGGTCTGGAAGCTGGGACGGCCGTTCGTGGTGGTGGCGCCGCGGGCGTGTGCCTGGACCGCGGCGACGAGGCCGTCGATCGTTTCGATCTTCTGACCCATCTGCACCCCGCCGGTCGCGGCCGCGGCCACGATCGCCAGGTCACCACCGGACCGGTTGCCCGGCACCTCGGGTGCCCGCTCACGGACCGCCGTCAGCGCCGGCACCTTCGCGGTGGTCGCCGCGACGGTGCCGCTGTCCTTCTTGTCGTCGTCGACGATCTCGCCCTCCGTGACCTCACCCTTGTCGTCCACAACCGTCACGGGCGGCGGCTTGAACTTGCTGACCTTCTTCTTGGCGGCAGCCACGGTCTCGGTCCGGGACTGGGCGGCGACCGTCTTGGCCTCCAGCGCCTTGCGCGCCCCGTCCAGCTCCTCGAGTCGACCGGCCAGCGTCTCCAGCTGCGCCACGCCCTCGTCGTCGATGTCTTCGTTACCGGCGAGAGCCTCGAACTCCTCCAGCGTACTCGCCTGAAGTGTCGTCAGTTCCTCGACGGACAGCGCGGTGAGATCCGTTGGGAAGACCGCGCCCTCGTTCTCCTTGTCCACCTACGTCTCACTCTCGCTCAATGTGGACTTGCGTGAAACTGTGGTGCGGCCCGATGCTGATAGTAGCACGTCCCGCACGATGATGTTGTATCTCGCAGTGATGTGTCAACTGTGCGAAAAGAAGGACTCACGTGCGTGGACGTGAGCCCTTCTCCCCGACGGCGTTTTCCCGGGAAACTACTGGGTGGCGCTCGTCTGTCCGGCGGGCTTGTCGCGACCGGCCGCGGTGTGGGCCGCACCGGCGACCAGCGCCTCGACCTGCTCGCTGGACGGCTGTTCGTTCCGTGCGGCCGCGGCCAGTTCGGCTGCGGTGGTCTGCGTCATGCGCCGCTTCCGGCAGTTGCACCCCACTGGGTTTCTCCCTTCGGAACTGGCGCCGAGCGCCGTTACCACACTACTGTATCATGACTTACCGGCACGTCGTCCAGGAACGGCCTTGCCGATCTCAGAGATGTGCTCACGGGCCTTTGTGGCTCGTGAGTTGTCCATGATCTCACTGTCGATGAGTGCGTACTTAATCGCAGCTTTCTGAGCTGCGGTGAGTCGTGCGTACGAGTTACGGTCCAGGCGCTCGACGTACGCCCAGAGCTCCTGCGCCTGTGCGACGTTACGCACCGTGTCACCACGTCGTAGAAAGTCCGGAGTCTTAGTGGCCGGAAGACCCCGACTACCACCGGTACTACCGGAGCGGCTTTCCAGGTCGGACAGCTCGTTTGCCTCGGAGTCAGACAGCTGTCCACCGCTCTCAGACTTTTCACGTAGGTCGTTCAGGCGGTCTACAGCCGACGATCCGGAATCCTTGAGTCCGTCCCCGTGATCATTACCGTGACTCTTCTGATTGTGCGTGCCGTGAAAAGGGTAGACACGACTCCGCAGCTGCTGGACGCGAACGGAGCGCACGATCGCCGCGGCGCGCTCCTGCGGACTCGGACCCTCCTCAAACTGAACCGGAACGCTCGCGGCCACCAGCTGACCCTCCTCGACCTGAACGCTCGGCGCGGTGCGCGCCATCGGGAATCCCGGCACCGGAACCAGCAGCGCGGCGGTCAGCTCACGCCAGCCCGGCTTGTCCGCGTGCGGTCGCCAGTCGCCGGACAGCCGGCAGGCCATCATGCGCCGGACCTGGTGGGGCGTCACGTCCGGCAGCAGCGCGCCGGCGAACCAGACGCCGTTCTTGTTCTCGCCGACAGCCACGGTCGCGACCAGCGAGCACGTGTTGTCGTAGTGGTCCTTGGCCTGCGCGGCGTTCAGCGGGAAGTCGGTCGTGGCGTGACCGCAGCCCATCGTGATCGCACCGGTGGGAACGCGGCCGCCGTCCGCGACGATCGTCTCCCCGCCCATGAACCGGGAGTAGTCCACGTTCTTCAGCGGGACGTACACCGACTTGTTCCCGAAGGACCGGTGGCGCACGCCCGCCGGAGCGACGTACCCGTACACCCGACCCTCGGCGGTCACCGTGAGCGCGCCGGCCGCCGTGACGTCCTTCGGCTCCTGGAACCACTCGCGCGGCGGGGTGTCGCTGATCTTGATCGTGGCCGTGGCCGCGGTGATGGCCGCGAGCTGCTCGTTGATGGTCTTCTCCGGGTCGTGCTCCAGTTCCAGCAGGCGCTCCTCGACCGCGGCCGCCGTGAGTGGCTGGTCCGTCAGCTCCAGTCGCGCCTCGGTGAATGCCGGAATCTCGACCATCGTGCTGGCCCGGATCCGGCCCTTCTTGTAGATCGTCAGCTCCGGCTGGGCGAACGCCTCGATGACGGCGACGACCTCCTCGCCGTCCTCCGCGGCGATCGGGCTGCCCGTGCTCTCTGGGTAGACCAGCTCGACGTCCGAACCCTTCACCGAGTCCACGTCCACCGAGTTGCCGCGCATGTCCCCCTCGGCCATGCGCCGGTACACCTCGAGGCCGTCCGTGCTTCCCAGGTCCAGCGTGCCCTCGCCCCAGATGGCGTACACGTCGGCGCGACCCAGCGGGTCGGGCTCTCGCCACACCTTCTGGATGCTGCCGACACGTACCGACTCGTCGCCGTTCCCGCCGTGGCTGGTCACGCGCTGCCACATCAGCGGCAGCGGCGGCTCGTCCCACGTGAGACCGTTCGCGGCAAACATCCGGCCGTCGCCGGACTCGATGCCCTCGACGGTCAGGACGCCCTTCCACGGCGCGGTCTGCGGTGTGGTCGGCACCTCCGCCGTGACCGTCTCGGCGTCGTACGTCGTCTTCTTCGACCTCGGCTTCTTCATGTCCTCATCGGGCATGCACGTGCCGTCCGGCATGATGTGGTGGTCCTCCGGGCAGTCGCCGTCCTCGGCCTGAACGGTGTGCGCGGGCACCGGCATACCACCCGCGGCGGTCACCGTCTCGTCCTCGGCCGCTACGTCGGCTCCGATGCTCTTCATCGCACTCTTGATCCTCCCCTTGACCTTCCTCAGGTCCTCCGGTGAGTACTTGGCCGCGTTGTCCGACTGGTTGATGTATGACCAGGCCGCACGGATGTGCTCCTCCGTGTCGATCGGGTAGCGCCTCTTCCCGTCCGCCTGGTAGCCGGGATCGGCGTACTTGACGTCGCCGTACGGCTTCTTCGGGTCGTCCGCCGCGGTCACCGTTTCGGCAGCACTCTCGACGCCCTTCTCGGCCGGCCACTCGCCGGTGGCAGCCTTGTGGTACTCGGCACAGAGTCCCTGCGGGTTCTTGACGTACTTGCCGAGCTGCCGGACGCACCGCGCGAACGAGCCGTCCGTTCCCCACCGGATCTTCACCGCGCCCGGTCCACGCACCCAGTAATCACGCAGCTGGTGACCGGAACCCGGGCCGCTGTTGACGTCACGCTCCTTCGCGAAGGTGACCTCATCCAGCGGCTCATCCGGCACGATCGGCGCGCCGGCGCTGGTGAACTTCAGCTCGTCCGCGAGTGGGTTGTCGGTCACGGTGTGCTCTCCTCACCGTTCGGTGGTGTCAGCATAGCACCGTCACCACGGTGGTGCGCTCGCGGTGAGTCGAGCACCTCCACCGCCGGGCCGTCGTCCACGAGGCGGTCGGCCTGTGTCTTACTCTTCTCGGCCGCGGAAACCTGGTCGTCCTTTTCGTCATCCTTCACCCGGAATCACCTCCACGGCGAGTCGTCGTATGCCTTCTCTGTCCACACCGTCATCACGTACGACACGGTATCGGTTGCGTCGTCCGAGCAGCAACTCACGCTCGTCGTTGTACGGCCCGATGTCGATCATCACCGCACCCACACCGGACGGAACGAGCATCTCCATCACCACACGCGTCTCGTTCGGCTTCGTACGACCCTTGACCAGCGTCTTAGCCATGCGTTCCTCGGTCGTGGTGGACACGAACGCCTCGTCCTGCCACGCGAGTCCGGTGTTGTCGCCGTTCCGGTTCCAGCGGTCGCCGAACATGACCTCCGGGAAGGCAAATGACCGGTACACCTTGACGTCCTCGCGAACAGGTGACTCGGCGATCATGTCGTCCAGCTTGTCCACCGCGGTCTGCTCGCGCTGCGGCATGTCCTCACCACGTCGGAGTGGGTGGTTGATGCCGCCGCTACCCGTCTGGTAGTAGACCGCAGCCGCCTCGCGCAGGGGGTCGATCCGCGCGTGCTCCGCCACCGTTCGGGTGGCCTTGGCGACGTTCTTACCATCCTTGGCCTTCTTCAGTCGCTTACTGAACGCCTTGACGTCGGGCGACGGTAGAGCGTGTTCCTGGTCGGACGGGTGCAGTGGCCGGGTCTTGCGCTCGGACTGGATCTCGTTCCAGACGCCGAGCGCGTGCTTGACCAGGTCATCCAGCGCCGGGTCACCGGACGGGTCGCCGAAGAAGCCGCCGTCCGTCCACTGGCCGTCCTCATCTCTCGGCTGGTTCGGGTTGAACGCGGCGGTGACGGCGTTCTCGCCCAGCGGCACGTCGTAGACCTCACCACCGAACGCGAGTCGTACTCGGTCGAAGGTGACCGGTCCGAGCCGGTCGGTGAACGCGGTGACGTCGGCGTCGTCTGTGTACAGGATCGTGATGTGTGGGATCCACGGCGAGTGCGGGGTCGGGTAGTCGACACCGGCCACGTCCAGCGTCTCGTAGATGTCGGTCGCGAGGACGTCGTACGCCCGCTGAACGGTGCTGCCCGTGATTCCCAGTACAACGCACGGGTCCGGTCCGGCGCCGGCCGTCAGCTCGTCGATTAGCGCGTGGTAGCCGGCGTCATCGAGCTCCCGCGACACCTCGTGACCGATGCTGGCCGCCGCGGTGACCGGGTTGAAGATGCTGACCGAGAACGTCTTGGCCGCGACGGACGTGAGCCGTGCCGCGCACTCGGCAACGCACTCTACGAGCTGCTCACGCACCTCCTGCGGGATCAACGCGGCCTCACCCAGGTAGCAGATCGTCAGGTGCAGCTGGTCGGCGTCCTCACCGCCGTCCACCGCGATGCGCTGCGCATCCTCCTCGGACGGCACCAGTGCGATCATGGCACCGGTGTGTACCTCGGCCGCGGCGGTCAGTGATAGCTCAGCGACAGAAATGTCACCGGCCAGCTCGGTAAGCATCTCACGAACCTGAGTTCGCACGGACTCAGGCACCACACCGGTGTCACCGTCGTTCCAGTCACCTCGTGCGCGAGCAGCACCCACCGTAGTTGGCCACACCTGTCGACCCAAGACAATGACCGCAGCCTCATCACCACCCGTGACGAGAAGAGCGCCGTCATCACGCGTTGCCACCACGTTCACAACATCACATCCTACGTCTTCGCCTGGAGCGCAGGCAGCGCGTCGGCGATCTTCTTACGCTGGGCGGTGAGAGCCTTGATGTCCTTCTCGGTGTCGTGAATCCCCCACTTACTTTCCTTCTCCCTGTGCTCGATGAGCTTCTTCTCGAGGTCGGCGATCTGCCCGTTGAGCACCTCGAGGTCCTGCTCCGCAATGCGTCGCGCTCGATCACGTTCCTCAGGTGTGCTGTTCGCCGCGGTCTTGAAGTTCAGCACACGCCAGCTGACACCACGTGACTCGAGTTGCGCGCGCACCGCGGCGCTCGGCGTGGTGGGAAAAACGATCTCCTCGATGTCATCCACGGACACGCCGTCGTGGATCTGTGCCTCGGCGTAGTTACCGTACCGGAAGTCGGCGCTGTCCACATCACGGTCTGTCCCGGTGAGACCACGCGTGACCATCGACTTCCAGGCCGGTGTGAATGACTGCCAGCTCGGCTGGTTTACCGGGCTAGGCAGCCCCTGGTGACTGTTGTTGAGCGAGTCGCCGAACATAGCCGTCGTCCGAGAACGTACGTCATCCTTGAGTACCACCTGAATGTTGCCGTACTGCGACAGTGCGTCGGTCGCCGGTGCGAAGATGTCGGCGCCTCCGATGCCCGCCGGACGAACGCCGTCCACCATCACGTAGCCGTAGATGGGACGTTTTTCTGGAGACTCGAAGACGTTAGGATCGAGACCGAACCACTTTGCCTCGACGTTCGCGCGAAGAATGTTGTCGTTGTTGCCCTTGGACTTACCCGACTCGAACTGAGACTTAAATCGGCCGTCCTCGAGAATCTTTGCGAGGTTGCCCGGCGTTACACGCACACCGATCTTCTTGTCGGCGAACGCCTCCTGTGTCTTCTTAGCGAGCTCACGCTTGAACTTTGGTGTCGGTACCTCGGCGATGTCGTTGTTCCGCATCCACACCTCGAGCGCGGCGTCGATCTGCGCCTCCTGTGCGAGACGACTGACGACCGCAGGTGGGTGATCGGTGAACGAGTACCGTAGGTCGTAGAACCTCATGCTCTCTTCGGTGCTTAACTTCTCACCCATGTCGTGACCCTCGAGGATCTGACGTTTGGTGAGCTCACGGAACTCATCCACCAGCGCGAGGTCGAGATTCTCGGGCATCTCGAAGCGCGGTCCGGTGTACGCAGCCGTCGGCGTCGCGGTTTCCACCGTTGGTGCAACTACGGCCGGAGCAGGTTCGGGCGTCTCAGGGGACGCATCTACGTCACCGTCAGACTCCGAAGACACAGTCGACGTCGATGCATCTTCACCACCAGACTCGAACCAGCGGCCGGGCACCTTGGCGTCCTCATACGCCGTCGACTTGGTGAGCTGTGCGGTTTCCTGCCAGTTCCCGCCGTTGCGCCGCTCGACGACGAACTTCTTAGCTCCGGCGTCCCAGCGCATGCGGCGGTCGTCCGCCTCGGCGACCACCGCGCCGTCCGCATGCTTTTTGTAGATCACCGCCGGGGTGATCTTCTTAGGCGATACGGCACTGATCTTCGTGCCAGCCTGACCCGTCGGCATCTCGATCTTGATGTCGACGTCAAGCCCGTCGGTCCACTTACCCTCGGAGTCACGTGGTTGACGCGGGTCAAACCGAGCGACTAACGTCACATCATCCAGCAGCGCACCGTGCCACATGCTGTGTGGGAAAAAACCCGCCGCGGTCAGCGCACCACCCTCACCTCCGAGCCACTCGAGGGTGACGGACAGGGGCAGCACCTGGGTGTCATCCGGAACTCGTTCCGGTTGTGGTGTGACGGACAGGTCGGGAACCTCTCCGGTCTGCATGAACCGGTAGGCTTCGTCCGCGGTCATGCCACGCTGCGCCTCGACCAGCGTGGTGAGCTTTCCACCCTCCTTGTAGATCGTGGCCGTCACGCCGCACCCCCGCTCGAATTGGGCGCCGGTACGACCCGGACGCGCACGACGCTGCCGCTGCTACCCTTTTTCTTAACACTTATGATCTTGTATGACAGACCTGCGGCGAGGAGCATCTCGTTCTCGCTGGAGTGAAGTGAGATGGGCTTAACCCACGCCATCGGCGTTCCCGGCGGCGCCTCGATCTCGAGCGTCACGGACCCGCCGAACGCCGAGTGACCACCGACGCTGGTTGACATGAACCCGTCACTGCGCCAGGTCTGACCCACCATCTTCTCGAGGTGGGCGTGTGATGTAGCACCGCCGACCCCGCTGTACCCAACACCACGGTGAAGCAAGACCGGCTCAAGTGACGGGCGCATGCCCTTCTGCGCGTTCTTAATCGCGCCCATGTGGGTGGACGAGACGCTCTGCTTCTCACCCCACAGGTACGGGTTGATCGACATGTATGAGCCACCGGTGTACGTCTTAAGTCCGGACTGCTGACTCGACGTCCACTCGCCGTACTTGGCCTTGACCTTGTTGAACCACGCGGTTGCGCTGCTAACAGGCAGCACGTTGTACGTGTACTTGCCTGACGCGTCGAACGACGGAATGGTCTTGTCCGGGTCGATGCCCGGCAAGAAGTCCGGTCGTGCCGGCTTGGGAACCGGCTGACCGGTCGCGAGCGCGACACCCTGCGGCGTCTGCAGCCACTTTACGATTTTCTTCTCGAACATACTCGCGTTCGGCTTGCCGACCTTCTGCGCACCGACCTCGTCGATGACCTGAATCATCGTGAGAACGCTGATGCCGTTCTCATCGGCGGTCAGCTTAAGCGCGTGAAAGATCTGCTGCTCGGGCGAGTCCAGGTAGGTACCCGGCTTATTCTTGAACTGGGTGTAGAGCTGCTGTTGCTTATCGGATGTGATGCTCGTGAGGGTGCTCGTACCTAGATCAACGTTCGTCTGGGTCGGCACCTTGGGCTTGGTGACCTTCGTCTGCGCCGCGGCGGCGTCGACTCCGTCACCAACCGCCGTCATGTTGTGGACGTCGATGAGGTACTTAAGCGCACCGACCGTCCCGATGTACGACGCCGGACCTAGCTCACCGTCGTCATACTCGGTCTGTGAGAGCAGACCGACCGGCACCGACTTCGACGCGAAGATCTTAACGGGGTTGCCCTGCGAGTTCACACCGGTGTACAGCACGGTGCCCTGTGCGTAGCTACCGGTCTTGGCCTTGTCATAAACCTCGGCTGGCGTCGGCGGCTTCCCGGCCGTCTTCTGCCCGGTAGACGTGGCGAACCCACCACCGGGACTCTTTGCGATGTACTCACTGCCCTTGGCGCTACCGGCCCACTTACTGATCTTTGAGGTGTACGGCTTCGGGTTGTTCTGCGTGTTGGTGCTCAGGTCCAGCGCGTTCAGGATGTCCAGCGGGGTGTAGATCGACTGCCCGGGGCTGTTCGGGTCAGGGTATGACTTTTGGATCGCCTTGATCGCGTCCCAGATCTTCTCCGGCTTAGACCAGTACCCGACCTTACCCTCGTTCTTGAGAAGTGACTTCATGTACGCCACGACGTAGTGCGGGATGTACTTCGGCACGGGTGCGGCGGGTGGTTCGGACGCGGCCGGCGCGCCGGTCGGCAACGGTGACGGAACGGCCTGCGGCGCGTCCTTCTTCTGGTCGCCGGTCGGGTTGGTGTTCCACTTGAAGATGTCGTTGGGCCAGTCCTGGGTGAACTCGTCATATGAGCTGTACGTGCCCATACTCATCCACCCGGCGCTGCCCTTCTTGTTCAGCACCTCCAACACGATGATGTTGTTGCCGTCACCACCCATGTCACTAACCCGAAGTCGGTACTCGAGGTGGTCCATACTCTCGACACCCGAGTAGCCCAGGATGTCCCCGTGCTGGTAGCTAACCAGCCCCTCGGCGAACATCACCTCGGTGCTGAACGTGCCGATCGGGGTGGCGTCCTTCAGACTAGGTGTCTTCTTCGGCGGCACAATCCACGTGTCGCCGCCGATGACCTTGAGCGTGGCGGGCATGGGTGGGTTGTCGAACGAGTACGTCGCGACCGTGATCGGATGACCTGCGGGACTCTTAGTTTCGATCTCCCACGAGAAGGAACCCTTCTTAAGCACGTACTTCTCGTCGGGTGTCTGTGCGACGACGTCGCCCGTCTTAGTCTTGTCAGAGAAGAGTACACCCTGCCAGTTGGTGATGACACTCTCTTCGGTATACGGCACGGTGGCCACCGGCGTCGGCGAGGCCTCTTCGATCGACACGTCATCATCCACGCCGGCGTACTCGTCCGGTCCGGGAGTGTTTGGGTCGCTGCTGAGTGGCTTTACCCAGCCTCCACCAGAGAGGTCGTTTAGCCACTCCTCGAGAGCGAGGTCATCATATCCCTTCTCGACGTCAAATCCCTGCTCTTGGATCCACGTACCCTCGTCGCCGTTCCACTCCTCGTAGACGATGCCGCCCGCGAACTCGTCGTATCGGATCCGCGCGAAGCCGTCCTTGTTGACCGCGATGATCTCGTCCGGGGTGAGGTCGGCCAGGTTGTCCAGTAGACTCTTAAAGTCCTTAAGCCCCATGAACTTCGTCGATGACGTCTTCTGCTCTGCGGCGAACTTCTTATCATCTTCGGCCAGCAGCAACGATGACCACTTATCGAGGGCCATCTGCGCGCCCGGCTTACCCACCTTGACCGCATTGTGGACCCGCTGACCGATCGTCACGCGCTGGTTCTTGGACAGCAGTGAGAAGTGACTCGGGGTGAGCATGACCGTGAGAGTCAACGCCTCGTTCATGGTGAGGTCGCCCTTCTCGGCCTCACCAAGTAGGAAGTTCATCTCGGGATTACCGGACTGAAGAGGAACGGTCGGTATGCTCAACTCAACGTCCGGCGACGTCACCGGTGCGCTCGCAGGCACGTCGGGTGTGGTAGGCGCAGGCGTAGGCGTAGGCGTAGACACGGCGGGCGTCATGGTCGACTGCGCACCCGGAACCACCCACTGTGACTCTTGCTTAAGGTGCGCGTACGCGTCCTTCTTCGTCATGTCGAACTGCGTGTTCCAGGCGCCGTTTTCATCCAGTGTCTGAAGTTCGTACTTCTTGCCGTTCCACACGACGCGGTCACCACCGTGGTCCGCCTCGAGGATCACCGTGCCCGGCTTGTGCTTACCCCAGATGACACCCGTGGTCACCTTAACCGGGTCGCCGGGCTTGCCCTTCAGGCCGTCCGGGATCTTAGGCTGTGTCTTCCACGTAGCTTCGTAGTCACTCGTCGGCGCCGGAGACGACGGCGACTTTATCGTCATGCCGCTCGATCCGGCCTTGGGTGGAACGATCGTCCACTCGCCGTCGACACTCTCAGGTGTGTTCATGTGAATGAACGCCTGGAGCGTGCCGGTGCCGGTGTGCGTACCCATCAGCGCACTGTCGATCTCCTCGCCGTCGGCGTCGAAGTACGTGACGGAGTGCGGACCGCTCTTCTCGATGTAGTCGCCGTTCGGCGCGTGTGCGATCACGCCGTTGATGCTGTAGTCGTTGAGGTCCGTGTACTTGAAGTCGGCCACGGACTTGGTCGGCGGTGGCGATGAGATGTCAATCTTTGTGAACGGAACCTCGTCCTTCTCCTGCAGCACATCGAAGGATCCCTCGAGCAGACTCTTACCGACGTTCTTCGTGAAGAGGCTGTTTGCGATCTTCTTTGGCCCACCTGCTAGCTTGTCCACCTCCTCGAGCAGGTGCTCCTTCTGTGACGTGGTTAGGACGTTGTCCCACTTGTCGGGGGTGAGGTCCTTGATCGCCGTGAGCGTGCTGATCGGCGTCGGCTTGGCCTGCCCCAGGAAGCCCGTCAGGGAGCCGGACTTGATGAACTTACCGTCCTTGCCCCGTGGGTGGTCCTGCGGCTTCCACTTACCGGCGGCGACCAGTGCCAGCTCGGGCTCCGGCTCGACCGCGACGTCGGCGAAGTCGTACACGACGCTACACCGGCAGTTGCCCGTAATGATAGAATTGCCGGTGTACCATCCACTTGTCGTCGAAAGGTTGTACACGTGACCGCTGAACGAAAGCCGTCGGACCCTGACGATGTGATTAAGCGTTACGTTGACGGTGAAAGCTGTCTCGCGCTCGCTAAGAGATTCAACGTCACGCGCGGGGCAATAAGTCGCGTGCTCACCGCCGCTAACATTCCCATCCGTGGTAGAGGTGACGCCAACCGACTTCTTGCTGCCGATCGCACCACCGCGGAAAACCGCGCACTCACACGCAACGCTAACGCCGCTCGTCGGAAGACTCTCAGCCCGACGACCCGTGACCCCAAGCGACACCTCGCAGCTACCAACACCGCCACTACGAAGACTCGCAATGTTGGGAAGGGTAAGCAGGAGCTCCGCGAACTCCTCAGCGTCAGAGGGTACGATTTTGAGCCCCAGAAGGCGATCTTCGGCTACAACGTGGACCTTGCTTACGCGCCTCTCGCCGTGGAAGTTGGCTGGAAAGTCTTCCCGTTCCGCGTCGCGAAGAACTGGCGCAAGGTCAAAGACCTCGGAGATCTGGGTTGGTCTACGGTTTTCATCGTACTGACCGAGATGCCGGTCAATGCGACAGTTGAACACCTCATCGCCATCTTTGAGGGACTTCGCCGGAACCCATCCCAGCGAAGTCAGTACTGGGTGATTCGGGGTGACGGTGAGTGTCTCGCGTGCGGTTTCGATCTCGATGACGTCGCCCTCGTACCAACTCCGCATCGCCATCTGGATGATGGGAGCATCGACCTCGGTTGAGCCAATCACACAGTTGATGATCTCACCCGGGTCACCGCCAAGCGGGTCACCCGGGAACCGAAGAGTCGTGGCACCAACGACGAACGGCTGGTCGATCGGAATGGCCGGCTGCTTACCCGCCAGCCTGTGTGTCTCGCGGGTCTTGCCGTCGTTGGTGTCCAGCCAGGTCTTCGTGCCACCTCCGATGAACACGGCCTGCTGGTACGCACCCGCCTCGTAGGCCGCGTGCGTCTCGGTGCGCGCGATGGTCTGGGCACGGGCCGTCGGCACCTGGGCTACGTTCTTGATCCGCGCCGCGATCTCGGAGACGCTCTCACCGGCCTCCATGCCCAGCTTGATCTGCGCACGGACGTCGTGCCACACATCATCTCCGACGCCGACCAGCCGGTTGCGCGCCTCCGCCACGTAGTTCGTGACGAGGTTGTCGCCGATCTCGTGGTCGTCATCGGGACCGGGCGTGTCGGTGGCCTGCGCAACCACGTTGGCACCGTTCAGGTACGTGCTGCCAATGTGTGCCAGGACCGGGGTGATCTTCTCATTCTGCCACTGCTGCCGAACGTATCCGGCGTCGCCGAGCGTCAGCGTGCCGCCGTTCAGTTCCGTGATGAATGACTTATTGATCGCACGCCAGGCGGCACGGATCAGCGCGTACAACGCCGCCACACGTGCCTCGAACGCCTCATCACCGTCGTGCGGTACGTTAACCACGCCTCGCCCCCGCCCCGTTGAGTCGTGTGCGCCGTCGGACGCTGTGCGTGTTGGCGACCAGACGCCGAACGGCCGCCGCGGTCAGACCGTCATCAGGCGCGGGCGGCGGCGCGCCCTGCGTGTTGGGCGTACCACGGTTCTCGACGTCCTGGTCGCCGTCTGAGGCCGCCGTTGGGTCGTTCGGATCATCCTCCGGCAGCTGTCCTGGCGCGACCGGTTCCGGCATGTCCAGCTCCAGGCCGGTCAGCTCCTTCAACGCCGGTGCCGCGGTCTGTGGGTTCACCGCGAGCTGCATCAGGACCATCCGCTCGAGCTCGTCATCCGTCGGTGCGTCGGCCTCATCGAAGCCCGTCTCACGGCGAGTCGCGGCGTCCGTGATCACCAGCATCTGCCGGAGCTGAATCGCGGCGGCCGAGCGGTCAGGCCGCTGGGTGAGCTCCGAGGTGTCGTACCAGACGATGATCCGCGAACCGTCCGACTCACGTGCGTCCTCGCCTAGCGTCTGCAGCACCGGGTGGAGGAAGCCGATCGTCAGTGCCCGGGTGATGATCTCGATCTTCGGTGAGAGGTGGATCTTGATGGCGTCCTCGGTGAGCTGCCACGACGACCAGTGATTCACGTCGCCCATGCCCGTGATGATCTCGGCCGGTAGGTTCAGCGTTGTGGCCAGCCGCCGCAGCGCCTGCTCACGGTGTTCGAAGATCCGCTGATCCAGCGGGGTGGCGAACGTTAGGTGCTTGAACGCGTCGATGTACTCGGCCGGAATGCGCAGCGGTAGAGGCGCGGCGCTGGCCGGTGAGCCCGGGTTCTTGATGGACGAGCGCATGATCTCGATGAGCTCGGCCACGAACGGATCGGACGCCGCCTGGAACTGCTCGCTGGCCGGCAGCTCGACCTCGTCCGGAATCAGCAGCATGCCGTTGAGCGCCACACGCGACACGAGCGTCGCGATGATGTAGCGGTTGTACATGTCGATCTCACGCATGATCGGCAGTGCGGAGCGCGCCGGTGAGTTGGCTCGCCACGGCCAGCGCTCGTGGCGGTCCCAGATCCGACAGACCAGCGACTCCTGGGGCAGCTGAACCCAGCGGGCGTCGTCGACCTGAATCTCCCAGCCGCGGATTCCGCGACCGAACAGGTTGCGCAGCATGCGCCGAGACCGGCGCATGGTGTTGACCGGCTGGACGGTCCAGATCCGCCCACGCTCGTCGGGTTCGGCGTCCAGCAGCGCGCCGGACTCCACGTCGGCCTGGGTGACCTCACGGCCGACGAAGTACGCCTCACCCGGTACGGAGATCTGAATGCCCAGCGACCGCAGCAGCTGCGACTGCCCGTCCGCACCACCCATGAACTGTGACATGATCTCGGCAGCCGGACCCTCGTCGAGCACCTCCGGCTCGTCACCGCCGGGTGTGACCTTGGCCGCCAGCAGGCGCACGCGAGACAGCGCCTCCGAGAACCACTCCACACCGTAGTTGAACTCGCCGAGCGACTCGTAGAAGTCCCAGGCCTCGCTCTGCCAGCTCTCGTACGTCAGCGGGCGCTGCAGCTCGGTGCCGAACAGCAGCTGTGCGGACGCGGTCAGCGCCCGCTGCTCGACGTCGTGCGTCGAAATCACATCACCGTGAGGCCGCAGTAGCAGCTCGGTGTCCCGTCGTCGGTCTGCCACGTGTCCTCCTACGCCGGCCTGAACAGCAGGGCGGCACGTACCATAATGGGATCCACAACCCCGTCGCCGGTGACCACGACCCGGACCAGGCACGTGGCGATCTTTGCCGCCTCAGGCACCGCGGTCGGTGAGCTGATCTTAAGAGTGTTGGCCGTGTGCCCCGTGCCCATGTTCACCAGCGTGGCCCAGTTGGCGCCGCCGTTCACGCTGTACTCGAACCTCGCCGCGCCGGTGGTGTGGGGGACGGTGCTGAACAGCACCTGTCCGACCACGTTGGCCGCGTTCCGAAGATCAAGTTGCAGACGAGAGACCTGCCCGGTGGGCTCCAGTCCGCCGCTCGGTGCGTTCGTAAGTGTGACGTTACTCCGCAGTAGGTCCACGTGCATGACAAACGGCCCCGCCGGTCCGGTCGCACCAGTACTTCCCGCTGTACCTGCCGGTCCGGTCTCACCGGTGGCCCCCGTGTTACCCGTGTCGCCCTTATCGCCCTTGTCACCCTTTAGACCTGGCGGTCCCTGCGGTCCTTCAGGACCCTCGGGTCCCTGTGGCCCCTCCGGTCCCTCTGGACCTTCGGCGCCTGCAGGTCCTACCGGGCCCTCAGGACCAGTCTGACCCGTCGGCCCGACTGCTCCTTGATCACCGGGCGGGCCAGGCGACCCAGGAGCACCCGGTGTGCCCTGCTCCCCCGGTGTGCCCTGCTCCCCCGGCGGACCTGCCGGCCCCGGAGACCCCGGCGTGCCAGGTGCACCGGCAGGTCCAGCCGGACCGGTGTCGCCCGGAGGACCGGCGGGACCAACCGGCCCCTCGGGGCCCGTAGGTCCAGGTGGACCCGGGTCCCCCGGAGGACCCTGCGGACCGACACCGCCACCGCTACCACCTCCACCGCCGCCACTGCCGTGTTCGATCTCACGCACACGTGTGTCGACGTCCGTGAGCTGTTCACGAACGCCGATGTACGGAATGATGTAACGAGCCATCAGTCAGGCTCCCGCTGGGCGATCAGTCCGGTTAGGCTGGACGCGGAGAGCCAGAGTAGAACGGCGACCAGCCAGTGCTGATCACCGAGCTCCGTCCAGCGCCACGCGAGGTACGTCAGCGCCGCAGAGACGTACATGCTGGCGCACCAGTCGCACTCCCACAGGTAGGCGAGTGACGCCATGAGCGCGTTGGTCGGCTTACCACTCTCGGTCTTCCGCTTGTCCTCACGGGTCTTCGCGTCCCCGTACCGCGCCCAGCGAAAGGCGAACGCCTCGCGTGGTGCAGCCAGCGGCGGAAAGGCGTCGCGGGTGATCAGTCGTGTCGCACGGTGCGTCGCGAACACGACCAAGATCAGCAAAAGCCAGAGTGGCATGTGAACAGCATAGCACCGGACGTGCGGCGTCACCCACCGCACAGAGAAGCGCTCTCCAACCCGCACATTTCACCAGCTAGGCGCGGGTTTGGAGAGCGCTTATCAGTCAGCACGCGTCATGCGAATGGAGTCTTCGACGTAGTCGTCAAAGTCGCCGTCCGCACACTCATCAAAGATCAGCTTGACGAGCTCCGTCACGTCCGTCTGCGCGGCCGCGAGCACCTCCAGCGACCGTGGGTCCTCGACGCCGAGCGTCTCGCGGTGCGAGTCGAAGATCGTCCGCACCAGGTTGAGTGCCTTCTCCTGTGTCATGTCTCTCACCTCTTCCCTCTGTGATCAATTGTACCAGGATTACTCTCATACGGTGTGCTGTTGCGTGAGAAAGTTGATGAGTTGATCGAGGTCGGACCGCCGCTCGATCCGGTCACACCACATGTTCGGCCACGCGTACTCGCCGCTGTGCGCACCCGCGATGGCGCCGGTGAGGCAGGCGATCGAGTCGCTGTCCCCGGACGTTCGTGCCGCCATCGAGATTGCCAAGATCGGGTCGCCCACGTAGTGCACGGCGTGGTAGAGCGCGGTCGCGTAGGCCTCGTCCGCCACCCACGACTCACCGAGCATCTTACAGACGTCCTTCGGCGGGTTACGAAGGCCGAGCGCCGCGGAGACCCGGCGGGTGATCAGAGCCATGTGCTCCCAGGCGTTCGTCATGGCCTGCTCGCCCGAGATCGGCCAGCGGCTGTCCAGGTCGCCGAGCCACTCACGGTTGTACACGCCGCGCTGTGACAGCGCCCGCGAGTGCAGCATTCGCGGCAACTCGTTGATGTCCGCACCCTGTGCGGCGTACCGGATCGCCCACATCGTCAGCTCGGCGGCCGCGATGGACCGCGGGTGACCGTGCGTCAGCGCCGCCTGCAGCTGCGTGTATCGGACCGCCCGGTCGCCGTCGGCGAGCAGTGCGGTCGGCGTCACGCGCATGTTCGCGCCGCAGCCAAGGGACAACGTGGTGCCGTGGGTCCACGACTTGTGCGCCCTGCGCTGCTGGATCAGTCCGCGAATCGCCGATAGACACGACGAACCCGGCGCGCGTGATGGGTCGTGGTCGCGCCAGTCGATGAACTCGTTCGTGATGACGCGCACCAGCTCACGCGGCGTGTCCGATCGGGCGTTCATCAGCGCACGACCGAGCGCCAGTGACATCTGCGTGTCGTCGGTGAACAGCGCGGGCCACGGAAGTGACATGTGGCCGTGCGCGCCGTGCCGGTGGTGAATCTCCCGCAGCTTCATGAACTCGGTCGGCCTGCCGAGTGCGTCGCCCAGTGCGAGACCGTACACGGCACCTGCGATCTTGGCCTCTGTGATCATCTTCCGTCACCTCATCACTAGTCCTATAGGTCTATTTTATCGCATATCCCACCACCGAGCAACACCCGGCGGTGGGACAGTGGTGAGATTTCCCGCTCGATCAGCCGTCGATCTCCGACTTCGGCACGTAGATGTCGGCCATGAAGCGGAACAGCCGCGGCAGTACGTAGCTGTACACGGTCATTCCGTCGATGTGGTCCTTCAGGTCACCGGGTGAGGTGTCCGAGCCACCCACCTCGTGCGGACCACGCTTCGCGCGACCCTTCGTCTCGATTGGCAGACCCACCATCGTCTGCTCGATCTCCGAACCACTGAGAAGCGCCTGCCGCGAACCCGGCCGGCCCACCCAGATCTTGAGCTCCGGGTCGGCGTTGTCGACCGAGAGCTCCAGCACCGCGCGGTTGCCGATCATTACGAGGTAGCGCGACCACGTCCCGACGTCACCCACGTAGCCAATGCCCTCGCCGTCCACGATCGCCATCTCGATCTCCTCATCACTCGGACTCGTCAGGGTGACCTACCAGCCACCGACCGCCCGTGGGCGGTTTCGTCCTCAGAGCTGCTCGATCAACATCTCTGCCAGGTCGCGCAACGGAACGACGGTGACGTAGCCGCGCGGGATGCTGCTGTAGTACTTCCGGCTGCCACCCAGGTAGTGTACCCGCACGGTGTTGTTCTTGTAGGTGTTGTCCGCCGCGATGACGAACAGTGTGTTCGGGTCCTCCTTCACGCCCGGACCCGCGATCTTAACGACTGTGCCGTTCTCCAACGGTGGGTACAGCGGGACCAGCGTGGTGCTGTCCGAGGTGCTGTGCACGGTGTACCCCTTGCCGTCCTTCGCCACGTTCTCGTCGGTGGCCGGCAGCAGGTACTCCGGGCGGATGCGCAGTCGCTTGCCCACGCCGCTCTCGGGTCGCAGCTCGACGTTCACCTGCAGCAGTTTGTCGACGAGCCAGACCACGCCGGCGTACTTGCCCGGGAAGTGGTCCTGGTTGACCACGACGCGCGTGTGCTTCGCCGGCTTGTTCTGCGGGGTCCACGGTCCCTCGATCATGATCTCATCACTCCATCACTCGTCAAGTTTGGCGTTCCCGCCGTTGAGTCAATTTTATCACATTACACCTCACGGTGCAACGGAATCCGGCGCCTGATTTGCGTGACCTAGGTGCCACATCCCGCAGTACCCACACTCGTAGACGTGGATTGTGTCCTTGCTGTGTCGCCGTACGTCCACATCCTCCGGGCAGAGGTAGGTGGCCTTTGGCTGCCCACCCGCGCGGCGGTGCTCACGCGGCCAGTCACGAAAGTTGTCGGACGGCGGAGTCATCCCCGCACACTCGTAGCTGCACCACAGACGCTTGATCACAATGAACCCAAAGTACTTACGACAGGCCAGGCAGCGCTTCCGGTTCGGGTAGAACCAGTCGTTGGGCAGCGTGCTGCCGGGTGGTGCCACCAGCACCGGTGCCATCACTCACCTACTTCCCTTCGGCAGTCGGGTCGTGGTCTCCCCGATCTTCTCGATCTTGCCGTCCACCCAGCGGTAGGTCGGCACGCACTGCCACGTGCTGTGTGTCTGCGCGTTGCAGACGTACTCCCGGTTCTGGTACCGCATCGGAGTCTTACCCTGGCAGAGCAGCTTGACGAGCAGTGCCACGTCACTCACCGTCCTCGGTGCCGCATAGCTTCTCGTTGATCTCCCGCTCACCCACCCGGACCACGAACTCGCCGGTCTCGATCTCGAAGATCGTTCGCCGTTGCTCCACGGTGATCATCCTCATCTCTCATCACTACCTGCCCTACCGTTCAATTATATCCCATTACCGCACGGTGAGCTAGCTCCGAGAGGCAGAATCTTTCCACGCCATGCACCGTTTACCCGTGCGGTCGTACCGCACGCACACGATCATGCCGTGGCGGTCCAGCGACTTGAACACGTTCTGCACAACGTTGCCGAGGGACGGCCGCGTGGCAACCACCTCGCCGCGCGTCACCGCAGAGTCATCGGACCAGCGACCCGTCGCGCGCGTCCACCCGGTCAGGGCGTTCCACACGCCCATGATCGACGTCTCGCCGTCACGGCGGAGCTGGGTCTCGATCTCCTCGAGCACCCGCTCCACCGAACGCTCCACGTGAAACCGCAGGTCATCACGCATCTTACGTCCGTCCAGCGCGCACAGGTAGCAGTCACACGGGTCGCAGGGTTCGGTGCCCACCGGTACCACGTGCTTGTGCGCGTAGTGCGTCACGTCTGCTCATCACTAGTCATGGGTGCCATTTTATCTCACGTGACTAGGTCGTGCAACGGACACTACCCGGTGCGAAGCTGCAGCACCGCCGCAACGGTGGCCACGATCATCACGACGACACCTAAGATCGTAAAGAACTTCGCCCACGGCGACCACGAACGCGCGGACGCCTCGCGCAGCGCCTGGGCGAGCGCGACGGCGGTGTCCCGGTCCGCGACGCTTCGGTCGTTTTGCTGCTGTACGGCGAGACGCAGTACCGTTAGCTCCTGTGCGATGCGTTCGAGTGACCCATTGATCGTCGAGAAGTGCTTGTCGTGGTTGGTGAGACGCGCCGCGATCTCTCCGGCGAGGTGCCCTCGGTCGTACGCACCACTCGTCGACCCAGGCAGGTCAGGCATCTCCGCACCCATCTACTAGAACCTAACGCCGCATGTCGATACCCACCAGCGAGTCGCCAGGAGACGCCCCGGACAACAGGCTACCCTGGGTGAGTAGCGCCGCACCGGACGACGACAGGCCGCGTGCCGGCTTACGGTACTGGTGGAACGCGAGTAGCAGAGCCTCCGCGCGGTCCGGCGACATCCCCAGTCGCTCGATGACCTTCTTCTTTGGCTCGATCTTGATCCGCCCCTTGGAGTCTAAGATCTCATACCGGGAGGCGGTGAGCTCGTGAATCACCTGGTCGTCCACCTCGGTGAGGTCCCATAGGCCCAGCCGGGAGAGCTCCCGCCCGACCGTCCAGTAGATCTCCGCACGCCGGTTGAGGAACTTCTTCTCGTTGCCCATACTCGGACCCTCGCCGAAGTTCACGGGAATGACCTCGGCGGAGTGGGTGGTCTCGCCCTTCGCCCGGTTGTGCCGGCTCGACAGCTCGCGCAGCCGCCCGGCCAGCGCCCACCCGAGACCCGTGGAGTCGATCTTTACCCGTGCGACCTCCCAGTCGTTGATCTTCTCCACGAGCTTGCCCACCGTACGCATCGGATCGTCGTCCACGAAGATGGCCTCGTGCCACGCCCGGTCGCCACGCCGTGCCCGAATGACCGTGCGGTCCGCGCCACCACCCACGTCGATCCCGGCCTCCACGTGGTCGTCGTCCGGCAGCTCGCGCAGCCGGCACGCCGCCGCCCAGTGGTACGGCACGACCGCGAACGGGTCACCTTGCGACGGAAAGTCACCCTCGCACTTCGAGGTGAAGAGCGCAGAGTCCTCACCCCACTCCTTGCGGCGTTCGTCCACCCAGCGCTCGGAGATCAGGTTCTCGGCGAGGCTGCGAGACACCTTCTCGCCGGTGAACGCCGGTGTGTGTCGGTACGAGATGTGAATGACGTTCCACGGACTGTCCGGCTTACACCGGTCCTCGAAGACGCCGGGACCGTCCGGGTTTCCGATCGCTAGCTGCCGCGCGTAGACGTTGGACGCCAGTGACGAGCCCTCCTCCCACAGCGCCCGCGGAATGCCGTACGCCTCGTCGTAAATCACCAGCAGGTACTTGGCGTGCATGCCCTGGAACGCGGCCTGCTGGTGGTCCGGTGGCTTCCGACCGAGCGCCACGAGCTCGCGCCCGATGTACCAGTCCCGCAGGTTGCACTGCCCGACGAGTCCCAGCTTCCGGTGCAGCCGGCCGATCTCGAACCACAGCACGGCGTCGACCTGCTTGGAGGTCGGCGCCGTGGTGATGACGCGCGCCTGTCCCGGTGGGTGCACGTCCAGCCACCAGCAGGTGGCGGTCGCCGCGATGAAGCTCTTGCCCGCCGAGTGGCACGACTTGACCGCCGTGTTCGAGTTGTCCCGGATGGAGTTCAGCACCTCCTGCTGCTTGGACCAGACCTCCAGACCGGCACGTTCCTGTGCCCACAGCACCGGGTCGCGCCGGTAGCGGAGCGACGGCGGATCGATGAGATCGGCGGCCAGCGCGTAGGGAGATGCGACGTCCGGTGCGGTCATGTGCTGATTCTAGCCACACGACGTCTCGTCCTGGTGACGACAACGTCGGTGACCTGGTAGTTCGCCGTCGGATGTTTGCGGTGTGGTCCCGCTGGAAATCTGGTAGCTACTCTCGAGAGGAGAACGTACCGTGACCATGCCCGATCAGAACGAGCAGCGGATGTACGACGACCAGGTGGCCGGCAACCCGACGGTCAACGAGACGCAGGTGCGCCGGGCCGGGCGCGCGGTCGACGACCAGCGGGCTGTGCAGGCGCTCCAGGACGGCGACGTGGCCGGCGCCGGCTCCGTCCAGGGTGGCCAGACTGCCGAGGAGCGCGGCGAGGCACGTCGAGGCGACGACACGTCCGCGCAGCTGACGCCGAGTGCCCAGAACGCCGCCGACTCCAAGTCGCGGACGGGCAAGACGCAGGGCCAGCGCGTCGCCGAGGCGCAGGCCGCCGAGGACGGTGACGACGCGTCCAAGACGTCACGGCGGACCACCAGGTAGGTCCACACATCTCTCCCAGATAGCACACGAGGCGCGTCCTCCGGTACGCGCCTCGTGTGTATGTGTTGTGGGTGAGGTGCTACGTACTCGTCGACCGGGCACCCTGCTCGAAGTCCGGGTCGACGCCCAGCCGGTCGCGAATGGCCGCCCGCGAGATCGCGTCCACCAGCTCATCCGTCACCAGCACATTAAGAATGTCAAGTGCCGACGCCACGTCTCCCGCTCGCGCCTGACCCTGGTCACCGATCCTCACCAGCGCATCGCGCAGCACCTTGATTGTGTTTCCTACCACGTGATCCTCCTACTCATACTCACTGTCGTGCCACCGTCCCCAGTGACGATGAAACATGATCGCGTTGTGTGCCTCATCCTTGGTGTACCGACACTCGTCGTTAGGACGCATGACGGTGTCCCAGAAGACGCGCTTGTAGATCTTTGCCCCGACCGGCTCCCAGACGGTGTCGTCGGGTAGTTCCAGCCAGCCGTGTCGTCGGGTAGTTCCAGCCAGCCGTGACCGATCCGCCTGTCCGCGAAGACCACGTGCTGCCACGTGCCGTGAACGAGCACCGCGTCGCTCGGCGCGTCTCCTATCGTCAGCGCCCACCCCGCGAGTTCGTAGCAGCGGTGCAGCCTCTGGCCGACCGTGAGTGCGGGTTCGTCAATACGATCTGTGCCGAAGTACTCCACTAGTCACCTCATCACTCATCACCTATGCTCATTATATCACATTGCCGCACAACCAGAGATCCGGTTGTGCGGCAAACTGTGAAGATCTTCTACGGGGTGTCGTCAGGAGTCACCTCGGTCGGCTCGCCCGCCACGATCGTGAAGCGCTCGGCGAGGCCGGCCACGACCACGATCTGCAGGTCGCCCTCCACGGTGTTGTCGTCCCACGCCGCGACGCCGTGCACGTTGGCCGTGCCGAGCGTTCCGGTGGCGGCCGCCACGGCGGTGCCGTCGCCGTTGTCGGTCAGGTTGATGATCGTCGGGTCGTCCACCGTGTAGGTGACGTCGGCGTCGTCCGGCGCGGCGACGGGGTTACCCACCTCATCGGTGAACTGACCCGTGAGGGTGACCTGCTGGTCGGCAGCAAGATCCATGACTACATCGATCCTTCCGGTTGGGGAGTGGTACGGCGGTGGCTTGATCACGCGGTCCGCCGCTGTAGTTTCGCGAGGTACACCGATGTGCCAGACGAACTTGAGCGTCCGCGGCTCACAGCACTTCGGCCAGAGACCAACTCGCAAAACCGCACCACCGAGGTCAAATTCGATGACCGGCTCCTCTCACGAGCCTGAGGTGCTGCTGCTACCAACGTACCACACAGTTGTGTGGTGGACCACCTCTACAGCCCCGCGAGCAGCTCACGCTGGGCGCGCAGCACGTCACGGTGCAGGTCGGCCAGGTCCACGTCGACCAGCCGGCCGGCGCGCTTGACGATCCTGCCGTCGCAGATCACCGTGTCCACATCGGCGAGCGTGGAGTACGCCAGGACGGCGTTCACCGGGTCATCCACACCCAGCGTGGACGGGCTGCGTCGGTCGATCATGACCACGTCGGCCTTCTTACCCGGCGTCAGCGATCCAACCTCACGCTCCATGCCCAGCGACCGGGCCGCGACGGTCGTGAACCACGGCAGCGCGGTGGCCGTCGGGATGAGGCTGGTGAGCGTTCCGCCGGACGCCTGGAAGTCGAGCATGCGCTGGGTCTGGATGCCGAACTTGGCCTGCGTGGCCAGGTCCGCCCGCTGGCTGGCCGGCAGGTCGCTGCTCAGCGTGATGTTCGCCTCGGCGTCCAGCAGCGCGCGCAGCGGCATCGCCAGTCCGAACATCTGCATCTCGACCTCGGGCGACGACGAGATGAAGCCGCCGCGCTCGGTGATCTCGCGGAACGTCGCCTCGGACAGCATGTTCGCGTGGATGTACGTGCTGTCCGGTCCCACCAGGTCGTTGTCGAGCAGCCACTGGAAGTCGGCGTCCGTGTCCAGTCCGGTGTGCATGGTCACCGGTACGTCCAGCGCTCGCGCCCGCGAGATGTCCGTGCGGATCCGGTCCAGGCCGCCGGGAACCGTGGTCACCTGGCGCGGGCTGCGCGGTGGGATCGCGAGACCCATCCGGCCGAGCCGCTGGATCGTTCGGAGCACCGCGGCGATGTCCTCGTCGCTCGGCGGCACGTCCGGCCCGTACATGATCGACGGCGCGGCGTAGCCGAACACACCGCGCACACCGGATCGGTACAGGCCAGAGACCGAGGCGAACGCGTGCTCACGTGTGTAGCACGCGTGGTTCCAGTCCAGCACGGTGGTGATGCCGGCGTTGAGTGACTCGATCCCACCCACGTAGCCGGCCAGCTTCATGTGCGCGGGAGTCAGTCGCTGGGACGCCCGCTGGGAGATCAGCTGGAAGTACGGACCAAAGAGGTGGTCCACACTGACACCAGCGAAGAGCCGGGTCCACAGGTGTCGGTGGTTGTCCACGAACCCGGGCATCACAACCGTGTCCGTCGCGTCGATGATCTCGGTACGCGGAGGCGGGCTGACGCGCGGTGCCACCTGCATGATCTTGTTGTCCCTGATCAGAACGTCACCCCGGGCGAGGACGCCGATCCTCGTGTCCTGTGACACCACCGTGCCACCTCGTACCAGCAGGAAACGTGGACGGTCGGCCTCACGCCTCTCCCGGGTTAGGGCGTGTGCCACACCTACGTCTGCCACGCCTAGCAGTGTACCCGCCGCCACGCCTGCCCCTAGCTGTCGCCTCGATACCATGGCGACATCATATCAACATCACATGGGCGCCCACCACGAGAGTGGTGAGCGCCCACGCGTGTTAGCGGCTATCGGAGCGCGGCCAGAATCACGTCCAGGTCGCTCAGCTCGTCGGCGACCGGCTGGTCCGGAACCGTGCTGCCACCCTCCACGTCCTTGCGGTAGTCCTGCACCAGCTCCACCAGCTTGTCCGCCAGGTAGTCCTCGAGCGCGACGGTCCTGATCATCCTCATCACTCCTCAGCCGAACCCATTCCGTCGGTTCGATTTTATCACATCACTGTGTGATGTGCAACAAGCTACGAGACGTAGTTGCAGTTGACCTGTGCGGCGGTGCGGTGCACCGCGATGCGGGCGAAGTCGTCGTCCACCTTGTCGCCGTTGTCCTCGATCCGACACCTCACGGTGCTGCGATCACCGAGCTCCTCGACCCCGACCTCCGCGATCACCATCGCGCGAAAGTGCTCGGTGGCCTGCACGGTGAACGTGTAGTCCCACGAGTTGCCGTTCACGTTGTGGTCGATGAGGTTGAGGATCTGACCCTCGGCGCTCGTGTGCACCGTGGCAGATGTGATGCGCAGACGGTCGTTGGACGACAGCACGATCATCGTGATCTGGCGGCTGCTGTCGTCACCACCGTCACCGGTGAACCACCCGTCCGGTGCGCCGAACTGCCACATTAGCAGGCCGGCCGCGAGTAGTCCCACCGTCACCTTGAGTCGTGTTGCCAGCCTCACCGCAGCGGCCCGTTCTTCACGCAGATGTAGACGTACACGGCGAGAGCGAGCACCACAACGACGCAGACGAGTGTGGTCACTTACCACTCCGATCCAGCAGGTTCATCACCACGTTGACGACCATGCCGATGACCGTCCACACCACAACGAACCCAATGTGCACTTGTCCTAGCACAGCGAAGCTGACGGCGATGCCGATCAGCGCGGACACCAGTGCCCAACCCAGTAGATTAGCCACGTGCACTCCCATCTCTTATGTGCCGTACCGGCACTCCACAGACCTCTTGTCCCCACCGCGAACGGTGAGCGGCTTGTTGATGACCTCACGGCCGTCGTCCTCGATGCGGCACCGGACGGTCTGCCGCCGGCCACTCGCGGCCTCCTGCTCGCCGATGATGATGATGAACTCCACCGGCTCGCCGGTCATCACCCAGACGTCGTAGGACCGAAACCCACTAACGCTCTCTGACCTCTCGATCAGCGTGCCGCGCCACCCGGACCGCGCGAGTGCCACGGCGACCGCGTGGCTGGTCGTGTGCAGCTCCAGCCGGACGATCCGGTCGTCATCGTGGGTGCGCGTGTTCGTCGCCGTCGTGTTCTGCTCGATCCAGACCACGCCGCCCGCGGCCAGCAACGCCGCCGCTACCGCGGGCACGGCACGCTTCTTAACAGAACCCATCTCTCATCCCTCGTCTCTGCGGACAACCTTATCGCAGCGCCCTCACGATCGCGTATAAGATCAACACAACGCCGAGCACGACGGCCAGGCCGGCGATGCCGTCTGTGCCGAGCGCGCCGAAGCACGCGAGGAACAGGAAGACGATCAGGACGAGCTGAACGGCCAGCCGTCCCGGTGGCCACGACCTCACTTGATCTCCAGCTTAGATCCGGGCGACCGGCGCAGGATGTCACCGTTCGCTAGGTGAATGACGACGGTCGCGCCGTCACGTTCGATCTTCTCGATCTTGTGTGGCTTGCCATCCACCAGAACGGTGTGCTTGCCGGCACGAAGCATGTTTGCGGACTTACGCACCCGACTCCTCCAGCAGGATGTAGGCCGCCGCAGCAGCCGTCAACAACATCACCGCGATCATGCAGCCCATCTCAACGCACCTCCAGCGATCGCTCATCTCTCACGTGTCGATTGTATCACATGTTGGGACTTATTTGGCGTCCCGTTCCTCGATCAACTGCCGCAGGTAGCAGGCCAGGTCCAGCGCCTCCTCGTAGGCGTCTCGCAGGGCGTCCCGGCCGTTGAACGCCTGCAGTGACGTGCCGTACCGCTGGATCCCGACCTGCTCACGTACCTCGAGATCACGGCGTACCAGCGACTGAACGGACTCCCGGTCGTTGGGTATCGGACGCGGCTGCTCCGTGTGGATCACAGGATTACCCAGCGGCGCGCTCAGCGTCCTCCCCCTCCTCGGTGACGAACGGTATGAGTGCTGCGGTCACCGCAGAGATGACAGCCTGCCGACCCTCCTCGAGGCCATCGATGTGACCGTTCGCGTAGCCGAACCCGTACTGCGGGTGGTTCGGGTCGGGATCCTCCACAGGTGGCTCCTCGGTGTCGGCCTCGTACGCCTCGGTGACGATCTCCTGCAGCAGCCCGCGAGTCTGTGGACGTCGCACGCGCGTAGGATCGGCGAGTGTGTTGTTGTGGTTGTAGTACCAGACGAGGAACGCGACGACGTCGTCGGTGTTCTGCGCCTTGAGGTACGACCAGTTCTCGGCGATCCCGGCGACGACCTGCTCGCTGTCGGCTGCCTGGTCCTTCGGGGTGACCTGGCCGTACTCCCGGAAGCCGGTGCGGACGACGAACGGCAGGTTGCGCACCCAGTCGAGGCACGCGCCGAAGATGTCCTGACCCTGTCGGACGATCGTGCGACCGATGTTGAAGCAGTCCCAGACGATGAAGTCGACCCGCGGGTCGGTGCGGACCTTCGATCCCCAGTTCTGCTCCCAGAACGCCTTGTCGGTGCGAAAGCGGTCCTCGGTGAAGCAGTAGTAGACGAGCACCCACGTCTCCCACACCGCGCCCTCACGCGCGTTCAGCAGCTGCTGCATGGCAGCCCACCACGCCGTCGGGCTCATGTCGCCGTGCGTGTCCGTCGCGCTGCGCCACTGGTCCGGCTCGTGGTTGATCGTGACCGCGACCTTGCCGCGCCACGGCTCGGGAATGTTCACAAACCGCGAGACGAGCGTCGCGACGTTCGAGTCCTTCACCGAGATGAGCACCAGCTCGACGCTCTCGGGCAACTCGTTCCAGAACTCCTCGCTGAACGTCGGGTAGCCCTTGCCCGGCTCCCAGTACTGGGACCAGACCTGCATGTTCGGAAACTCGTCCTTGATTCGCTGGAGTGCGGCCAGCTTCGTCTCTCCGGTGACGGTCGGGTACGTCATTCCGACCAGCGGTGTGGACATCGCTACTTCCTCTCCTACAGCCACTCGGGGTGTGCGGTCATCCAGCGGACCGTGTCGGCCACCGAGTCCTCGAAGGATCGCGGCGACTTCCACCCGGTCTGCGCCAGCTTCTCCCCGTTGAGCGCGTACCGCAGGTCGTGACCTGGGCGCGAGCTGTGGTAGTCGACCGGCTCCCAGCGCAGCGGCCTGCCTACGTGGGCCGCGATCAGCTCCGCGAGCTCCAGGTTGCCGACCTCACGGTCGCCCACGATGTTGTACCGTGCCGGCCGGTCATCGCCGAGCACGTACATCGGCAGCTCGCGGTGCTCACAACTCGTAGCGGCGCAGCCCACACGACACGGCCCGTGCAGGTTGATCAGGTGCAGCCACGCGTCGGCGAAGTTCCGGGCGTGGATGTAGAAGCGGCTGCCCATCTCCCCGTTCGGCCCCACGTGCACCGGCACCGACTCGTCGCGGTTGATCGCCCGGATGATCTTCGCAAAGTACTTCTCCGGGTGCTGCATCTCGCCGAACAGGTTCATCGTGTTCGTGATGATTAACGGCACGCCGTACGCTCGCCAGTAGGAGATCGCGATGCTCTCCTGCGCGGCCTTGCTGGCGGAGTACGGGTTGCTGGGTACCAGCGTGTCCCACTCCTCGTAGTCGTAGCCGTCCGGTGCCGGTCCGAACACCTCGTCCGTGGACATCTGCAGGAAGAGCCGGGGCTTGACCAGCCTCGCGTACTCGAGCACGTTCAGGACAAGGTCCACGTTGTTCCGCACGAACGGCACGGGTTCCTCCAGCGACCGGTCCACGTGCGACTCGCTGGCGACGTTCAGCACGTAGTCCACCGCACCCCACCGGTGCGCGACCGTCTCGGCGATCGGCGCGGTGAGGTCCACCATGTCCACGGTCACCCGGCGGTGCCACGCGTCGTTTCCGACCAGCGCGCTGGCGATCCGGTCGCTGTTGCCCCGGTGCCGGAACGTGACCGGACAGATGATGTCCCAGTCGGTGTTGACCAGCAGGTGGCGCAGCACGTGTGATCCGGTGAACCCGCCCGCGCCCGTCAGCAGAACTCTCGTCACTTAACCACTCCCTCGTCCTCTGGTGCCACCATAGCACGAAGCCGGCCCGACCGTGAGGTCGAGCCGGCTGTGAACGTACGTGGTTGCCTACTTGCCCCGCACGATCGCGCGGATCGCCATGCCGACGCACACGACGCCGGCGATGAGAACGATGATCTGCCAACCCTCCACGTTGTCCTCCTCCCGGATCTCTCGTCTCTTACCTGACGGCGTGAGCTACATCTGGGGCACCACGCCGATGATGATCAGCAGCATGAGCGCGCCGCCGATCACCGCCCACTTAAACTTCGGCCGCGTGAACCACAACCACGCGAGGTACGTGGCGCCCAGCGCGATCAGGATGATCTTCCACGTGCCGGGGGTGAGGCCCATGATCGCGTCTGCGGCCGTGTTGCCGTAGTCCGTGGCCTTGTCCCCCACGGTGTTCGGGTCCGGCAGGTCGACCTGCGGTCTCTCGACGTTGGGCGCCGTTCCGCTTACCTCACCTCCCGAGCTGGTCCAGAAGTAGTAGCCACCCACGGCCAGCGCGAGCAGGAACAGGAACCCCATAGCGCCCTTCACGGCACTCCTCTCTTTTTCTCTAGAAGTACGCAACGGCGAGCGCGAGCAGCACCCCACCGACGAGAACCACGGCGGCGACGAGTGCGGCGATCCCGCTGCTGTCACGATCACGCGATCCGGACCACTTGTGTCTTCCCACGTCTATCGTCCCTCGCGGTAGCAGCGGACCGATCCGGCGTTGTCGTACTGCTCATTCTCGTCGATCAGCGCGCCCGTGTCGGCGTTGCGCATCGCGCAGTAGATCCACGTCCGGTCCCGGCTACCCGTGGTCCGGTAGATGTGTGACGTCAGTGTGTCCTCACGTCTGATGGGAACCACGACGTCCGCGGCGCGACCGCGGTTCGTCTCCGTCAGGTGCACGCTGTGGTCACGGCCGTTGTGGGTGTACCTGGCGATCAGCTCGCCTTGGCCGGCGCCGTTCGGCTCCTCGATGAAGATGAGCCGCACACGACGAGAGTCATCGATGTCGACCTCGCCGTCACTCGGAGTTGATCCTTGACTCTCGAGCAACGGCCACACACTGCGAATGATGTCGCCGTCCGTTAGGACCACAAGCACGCCGCCGGCGAGCAGCGTGACGACTGCGGCCGTCCTCAGTTTAAGCAAACCCGTGGACCTCCCTCACTCATCTCTCGTCCCTCTCTGACCTTTCTAGCCTAGCACGATTAGTAAGATCATGGTCGTGCTACCTGCGAGTAACATGCGGCTCAGGGAAAGATTAGCGACACGATGCCGATAGCCACCAACGCCCAGAACGCGCACACCGCGAGCAGGCCGCCTACGGCGATCATCGCGACCAGCGCCGGGTGTGGATCCACGTTGCGCCGTGTTCCCACGTACCTTCGAGGACGCTCACCGGCAACGTTGTGTACGCGAATGTGGTCCAGCAGACCCGTAATGTCCAACGTGGTGATGTCGTGACTGGCCGCACTCATGTAGATCATCACTCGACCCTTGTCCCCCAGGTACCCGACGTTTCCGTCGGTAGTCTATCCCGACGGTTTGCCGGTCGTCGTCCCGGCCCGTTCCTCACACCGGGCGATCAGCGCACGCGCCTTCTCCTCGTCACCGTCGGCGATCCGCCACGCCCGGCGGACGCACCGGCGCCTCTCCCGGCCGCCTGTGTCCTCCGGTGTCACCGCGGGCTCGTCCTCCGTCTCGTCCTGCGCGGCCTCATCGACCGGTAGTGGTGGTGACGACGGCGCCGGCGTCTTGCCGGTCTCGGGACGTGCTGTCGGCGAGGCCTCGACGGACGTCGGTCGTGGCCGCTCGACCTGCCGAGGTGCGGTGGACCGTGTCATCCTCGGTGCGGGTGCACGGTCCCCGGTTCGTGACGCCCTGTCACCTCCTCGGAGCTCCACCTGCTCGACCGGGTCGGTAACCTCAACCGGCGCCTGCGGCGTGCTCTCGGGAGGCGCGGAGGCCGCCGTTGCGCGGCCGTAGTCGTTGTCCGCGCCGTTCAGCGCCGCCAGGCCGGTTCCGAGCATCGTCGCGCCCAGCACCACGACCAGCGCCGTGAGAACCGCGTGCCGCAACCCGGCGTGCGGCCTGCGGTGGCTACGCACCGGACGGTCGTGTCGGGTCCAGTACGCCAGCAGGTCGTCGTTCGTTGCGTCGTACCTTGAGAAGTCCAGATCACGCTGAAGAAAGTCCACACCATCTCCGTGCTCGGACCGGGACACGCGTGTGTACACGGCAGCTTCGTCGCTGGAAGATGTCGTCCGAGCGAGCCGTGACTCCGGTCACAACCTCTTATGACGAATTGACCCTAGCCTACCGACGGCGGTTCACGTACCACTCGACCACGGCGATCACCGCGCTGGCCAGAGAGATGCCCACGACTACCCAGATCAACAGCACGTACCTCCCAGCCAGATGACGTAGATGCCGTACGCGATCGCGACGCTCGCGAGCACGAATCCCAGCGGCTTAACCACGAGCACTCATCTCCTCACGGGTCAGCCGAACACCAGGTACACGCCGACGCCGACGAGCGCCAGGACCACGGCCAGCACCAGCGCGGCTCCGTCCCCGTCTCTCACAGGTATCCTCCTCCGATCAGCACCGTAAAGATGATCACAGCCCACACTATGACGAAGCCCACGGCGACGTACGTGTACATGCCCGGGCGCGGCGGCCGCGTGATCACATCACCCTCACGAGCCACTCGATCGCGCCGATCATACTCGCCACGGTCAGCACGATCATTACCAGAAGCAGTGTCACGATACGTCGCACGTGGGTCTCCTCGGTCGTCGTTACTTTGGTCGTCTTACGAGCTGTGCGATCCACGTGCCCACGATGATCCACGTGAGCAGCATGAGGACCACGATCTGCCAGAACAACTCCCAGGGCAGTGCCTTCACACTCGTCACCTCTCCCACGGTGGTGCGTCGGGCGACCACCCGAGGGTGCTCGCGAGCACGTACACGAGGACGCCGAACGCCACTGCGATCAGCACACGTACCGGAGTGCTCACTAGCCGATCACCTTCCGGCGACCGGCACGCGGGCCGGCGTTGAGGCGGTAGACCTCGTCGACGCCCAGGCCCATCCAGTCGACCAGCGCGTCCCACGTGACGCCCTGCGGCGCACGAGCGCCGGTGACGTACCAGCGACCCTCCGCCCGGTGGGCCACGTACGAGTACCTCTTGTCCGGGTTCGCCGGAAAGTTCTTGTCGAACTGCAGCGTGGTGCCGTCCACAAACGGGTCCTCCAGTGGGAACCGGTTGAGGTGCTCCAGCTGCTCCGTGCGCCGCGTGAGCTGCCCGGCGAGGACGGTGATCGCGGTCTCCAGCTCCAGCGTCTCACGCTTGATCCGCTGGCGGAGCGTCTCCTGCACCGCCCTGCCACCAATGATCACCGGCTGACGCCGTCGGTGCGACCGCGTGGTCTGCGACAGCAGGTCGCTGATCGGGATCCGGAACACGTCGCGGATCTGCGGCGGGTCATCATCCGTGCCGTCCACGTCGATCATGTTGGCCGCCGCATCATACTCAATGGACGGGTACCACGTCTGCCGACTCTGCAACTCGCTACCCTCGTAGCTCATCTCTCATCTCCGTTCGTCTTGTCGTTACTCGTCAGGGAACTAAGCTGCCGAAGAACTCTCCCAGACCCCGCGCGACGTCCATGAACCCACCACCCACACCGTACAGCAGGTCACGCGCCTCGCCGGGCCGGTATGCGATGAAGAACAGCAGGAAGAACAGACCACCCCAGAGCAGCACCTTCTTAACCACAGCTCATCTCCTCATCTCTGTCGGCGTTATTTTACCATAAGATCTCACCTGTCACGGGCGAGAATCTCATCCACCTTCGCCTCGATCCGCTCGAGGTCCTCGGCGTCGACCTGAAAGAGCCAGTGCTTCGCGCCCAGCAGGAGGATCGCCTGGAACACAAGCTGCAGCCACTCGCTCTGATGGTTGGCCAGCACCTCCGCCCAGAACGCCCGAACACCCTCCTGTGGGATCGCCACGACCGCCTGTCCGATGAACGATCCTAGGAAGAGCAGTGTCAGGATGTAGACCGCACCCCACCGCCTCATGTGCTTCATGGTGCGACGGTATCACACCGTGCTGCCTACCGGATCGGCGCGACCTCGGCGTGTGCGGCCAGCGCCCGCTGCGCCCGCTGGATGATCTGGTTGAGCGTCACCCTGCGACGCTCATCCGCGCCCTCCGGCTCGTCCAGCCGCGCGACCCACTGCGCGAAGTCGGTCGTCGCGCTCCGCGCGCTGGTCAGCCTCGCGCCCTCCGCGGCGAGCAGCCGCACCACGTCGGAACGGTGGAAGCGCAGGTGGCCGCCCGGCGTCCGGAAGTAGCCGATGCGGTCCGTCGCCGCCCACGTCTGGATCGTCGTCTCGTGCACGTGAAACACCGCGGCCACCTCGGCGGTGGTCATCACGGCCGGAACCGGCGCGTCCTGTGTCGTCGTCACCATCTCTCCTTCCAGAGACGGGTGGGGCCGCCGTCTAGCGACCCCACCATCCTACTACGTTCGCTACCCGATGAGCAGTCGCGGAACGTCGATCTTCATCGGCTGATCCAGAAGCACCCAGTCCATGTTCGTCTGGATCTCGACGCCGGTGTCGGTGAAGAAGTACACCCCGCCCTCGTCGCCACCGAACGAGCCGTCGTCCGTCGGTCCCTGCACCACCGTCGGGCAGTAGCTGCCGGAGCACGGGTCGACGATGTCGTCCGTAGGCGTGAGCTGCGCACCCGCCGAGGTGATCTTACCCTTGGCGACGTAGTAGCCGATCGGCGCGCCGGCCTTCGTGTAGATGTACACGTACCGGATGCGGTTCGGATCGTTGTTCCGGTTGAGGTGCTCGGCGATGTTCTTCCGTTCCAGCGAGTTGCTGAGGTTCGGGATCGGCGTGTTCGCCTTCTGCCGCTCGTAGTTCGCGTTCGCGGTCGGGTCGTTCTGCTCCGTGTCCTCGCTGCCACTACACGCGGTGAGACCGAGCGTCAGTGTGACGGCGACACCACCGAGCACGAGCCTGATCTTACGTCCGAGGGTCATCTCTCATCTCTCTTTCTCAGTTGGTCGGTGCCGCGGTCGCGGTCACCTGGGCCGGTTGGCAGTCGGTCGCCGGGTCGGCCTGGTCGATCTTGTACGGCAACACCGGATCCCGCCACTGCCCACGCGAGAACTGGTCGGTCTTCGCGTTGTACTCCCCCACCGCGCCCACGCAGACGTTCCGCTGACCGGTGAGTGTGGACCGCCAGTGCTTCACGTCATCGGCGTTCTTGGCGGCCGTCGCGGCGGCGAGCTCCGTCGCCGAGATCGTGATCTGCTGGTCGGTCGCGATGATCTTGTTGTAGATGGAGTGGAACTCCTCCTGCGCGTTCACACGGTTGCGCCCGTCGTTCTTGATGATCTGCGCGTCGCCGGCGCCCTTCGGTCCGGACACCAGTACCGTGATGCCCCAGATGAGGCCGCTCAAAAGAAGCGCTCCCACGAAGATGGTGATGAACCAGCGGGCGGCGCTCCACCCCACGGCGCGGGCGTACGCCCGGTCCGAGCGGAGGTCGTCCTCCCAGTTGTGTGGCTTGCGTTCTCGTCGCACGTCGATCTCCTCGTCTCTCGTTGTTACGTCAGCGCGCTTCGACGTCCGGAATGATCGTTGAGGGCTTGAAGATCACCTTGTAGTGGTTCTTACTGACACCGGAGGTACCCAACTGCTCGTACCACCACAGCACGTTGTCCGACCTGCCGAGCGCGTTTCGCTTGAACTCGCTGCCGACCTTGCACGTCACCGACATCCGCTGGCCGTCACCCGGGTTTACCGAGCAAAAGCCCTCGATGACCATGATGTACTTGTCGAGGATGGCGTTGTAGAACACCACCCGCCGGTAGACCTCGAAGTTGTCGGCCTCCTTGTCCAGGTTCTCGTTGACGACGTCGGCGTCGCTACTGCAGGCGGTCAACGCACCGCCGCCAACCACCAGACTGACGGCGAGCACGGCGGCGACGATGATGTTCCGGGGGTTCCTCATATCGATCTCCTCATCTCTGTCGGCCGAGTGGCCGGAGGGGCGCACGTGCTCCTGGCTGACGAGCACGTGCGCCGGTCCGGTTGCTCGGATCAGCAGGCGACCTTCGCCGGCGGCCTGTACACCGGCGGCTGCGGACGCGGAGGCGGGTTCGGGTTGACGTTGCCGCCGGGTTGCGGCCGCGGCGGAGGCGGGTTGTTGATCCGCGGCGCGGGCGGCGGCGCCGGACGTGCCGGAGGTGGTGGCGCGATGCCGCCGGCAGGCCTGCGGCCGTCCAGCAGATTCACCGGAACGTCGGTAACGCCGAGTGCGCAGCTCTTCCGCGGCACCCGAACGGTCTTGGTCGGAGCCTTGACCTTCAGGTGCGACGGCGACCTCCAGCCGGCGGGTGCCGTGCTCGACCTGCCCACCTGGACCCAGGTCCACCAGATCCAGATCCACGTCACGCCCGGCTGGGCGCCGAACCGCTGCTCGGTGCCGTCGGCGCTCTCCCAGTAGCCGCAGTCGTCCTCCTGGTTCCGCTGGTCCTCGACGTCACAGTCCTCGGTCACGGACGTCGTGACGTAGTCGCTCTCACCGTCGTCACCGCAGGCGGCGAGAACGGTGCTCACGCCACCCAGGGCCAGGACGAGCGTCCCGGTCACCAGTGTGCGCTGAAGTCTCACGTGTTGATCTCCTCATCTCTCGGCGGCGGTTGCCGCACGCCTTTCATATTATCATCTTACGCCGTTCGTGCAACTACCCGAACGTCAGCAGTGCGAGTGTCAGCGCCGCACACCCGACGCCGTACGCCGCCGGCGCCTTGATCCGAAACAGCATGCACAGCACGGTCGCCACGGTACCCGCGCTGAACGCAACGATCAGATTTCTCTCCACATTTCACCTCCCTCAGCCGTATGCGACGGCCAGGCAGAGCGCGAACGCCCCACACGCGAGAAACCACGCGGTTCGGTTCGTGAGACCACCCAGTCGTGCGGCGGCATACGCCAGCGCCCCGGCGCCGATTGCGAGCAAGATCACATCTCTTCCTCTCAGGTGAGGATCGCGGTGAGGATGATGGTTCCGCTGAACGTGAAGATTCCCGCCGCGATCGCGATGTTGTTCGGCGTGCCGAACACGAACCGGAAGATGGTGTACACGGCGACGCCGAACAGCGTCGGAATCAGCGTGGTGGTCACGTCAGCCACCCCACCGCGGGCCGCCGTTCTTCCCGCTCGTTCTGAACATGAGCCACACCATGACTCCGATGAACCCCAAAATCATCAGAAGTACGGCGCACTCGAAGCCGCTAAAACCCAGCACTACGTGTTCTCCTTCTCCTTCTCGTTCCGCGAGGCCCGGACGACCTCATCACAGATCGCCTGCTCGATCACACGGTACTCGTCCACCACCAGCGTCAGCACCTCGGCGATCTCACCCAGGGTCGCGATGTGGTCCTCGCCCAGCGGCGTGATCGCCATCGCGGCGTGCAGGTGGTACCGCGCCGTCTGCACCGCCTCGCTGGCGCGTCCGAGCTGAACCAGTCCACGCATCGTACGCGCACGTCGCTCGCCCAGGCTGCTGCTCACAGCGGAAACCTCCTCGCGACCACCACTGCCGCCACGAGTGCGAGCATGAACGCGAGTAGACACAGCAGTCCCTCCGTCACAGCCACCACCTCCTTCTCACCACGACGTACCTTCGTCGCCTACCCGCGATCAAGATAGGCAGCACGAAGACCAGCAGCACGACCAGCAGGCAGCAGCCGGCGGTGACCAGCGCGCCCAGGTCGCCGATCACCTGAACCTCGGAAATCCGTGGTTCCGACGCCAGCGCGTGGCGGTGGACGTCAGTATCTGACGCCGCTCCGTGGCAACGATGGACGTCAGCTGACCCACCACCTCGGCGAAGCGCTCCTGCTCGGTCTCGGGCAGCGCCGCGTACAGCGCGTCCAGGTCCTCGTACAGCGTCTTGCTGGTCGTTCCGTTGCCGTGTGCCATCGATCTTCTCCTCATCACCTACCGCAAATCCTATCAGGACTCGGTTCAGTCGTCGTCTCCACCGTCCGAGATCCAGAGAAAGCCGCCGAATACCGCGACCAGCGCGATCAGTCCGGCGACCCACCACGCGATCGAGTGTCCCGCGAGCGCGACGCCGCCCTTGATGATCAGGGTCAAACACGCCGAAATGATCAGCTTATACAGGGTGAGCATGATCTTCATCTCCTCATCACTCATCAACCTGTGTTAATCATATCAAGATTAACGAGACCGTGCAACAGGCAGGCAAAAGGACGAGTGCGGGGCACCCGTCCTGCCTGTCACCTGTCGTTGGCGACCTCCCACGCCGTAGGAAGTCCCCGCTCGCGAAGCTCACGGTTGTGGGCCTCACGCCTAGCCTGCGCCCTCCGGCGCTCCTCCTTCTTAGCCTGGCCTCGGGTCCAGGACGCGGCGCGTCGCGCCTTGAGACGCTCGTTGCTGCACCGCTTAGGAAGGTGCTTCTTCAGCTTGCTGTCGCTCTTGGACATGAGATGACCTCCTCAGGCCGCCGCGCGACGCACGCGGTCTTACGCTCTATAAGTCTCTCATGATGACCTCCCTCGTCTACCGGTGCGGTGCCCCGTCCAGGCGGCCTATCGTCCCGGGGTGGAGATGTGCCCACAATCTTTCACCGCGTGGCGGAGGGATGACTCGAACACCCCCTAGGAAACGTCACCGTGCTCGAGTATGACGTGACCCAGTCGCCCACCGTTCGCCGGAACCAGAGCGCTCTGGTCGTCGGGTACTTAGTTGCGACCCACCGTGCACCAACGTGAGGACCTCCGGCATATCCGCGGAACGTAGCCGGAGGCAGAGCCGGGTGGTTTCCAGGATGCCTCCCAGACCTACGCCGGGTATGACGCTGGTTTCAGCGCAACGTCACCCTCACCACGTGAGAACACCCGGTCGTGAACCGCGCCGCACCGCTGTCGCCCGAGGCCTTCGGACTACCCACGTGCGGAGTGCCTCTCCTCAACTTAGCTCGTCTCCAGCGGACAGTTGACGCCCACGACGGTTGGTTGCCGGGAGGGACGTGTCCCGGCTCTGAACCACGGCCGTCGCGCCGTGCCGGTGTCTCGTACCGGTCAGCCGGCCGCTTTACCCTAGCACTGCCTCAGGGGTTGGACGAGTGATCACCCCTGTGGGTGGCTCGCCCAGCGTGGACCTGCGGGGAACTCGAACCCCGGTGGAACCACCCTCCCTCACGGGACGCCGCGGTTACCCACCCGCCGATCACCAGGCCCTTGTCACGGGTTGAGGTGGGAGGCCTCCTCGATGACCGCGAGCGGGGTTGCCACTCTGTCGATCTTCGAGGGTGAGGTGGCGGGGGACCGCCTCCCACCTCTCGAGAAGCATCTCGGATCGAAGACGATAGCTCCTCACGGACGCCCGTGTGCGCCCAAGGTCCCACTGTTGAGTTATGTGAGGTGACCGGCCCTGGGGGCGATCGGTCGCTCTCGGGCACCTCAACATTATACTGCGTGTCAGACCGTCTCCGCGTGTTCACGCAGTCCGGAGTGGTACGGCGGTGGCGCCAGTTCCTACTAGCGCAGACGTGTACGAGCGATCCTATGGATCTCCACCGGCGATCGGAAACAGAGACCGAGGTCTCCTTGCGTGTCCCACCTCCATACCACGTAGTCCCAGCGGGATCTTGAACCCGCTCCTATCCTAAGATAGGCTGCCTACCAGATGGGACCAAATGTTCACGGCTAAGTCGTGATGTTGCATGATCTTCCGTTACCGCATCAGCGTGTTCACCGCACTTACACCATGCTCGGTACCACATCTGCTGCACGGTGCTCAACCTCGAAACTTGACTCAGCTCGTGCTCGTCGTGCTCCACGACCATTCCCCTTGTTAAGTGCTCCGAACGTTGGTGTCAACGAGTGGTGGTTCGGGCACAACATCTCGAGGTTCTCGGGACGATTGTTCTCAAAGTTGCCATCAATGTGATTCAACTGCACAGGCACGAGACCCGTTACGGGATGAACTTCACACCAGCCGCATCTTACACAGCGATTACCGTCACGCTCACGTACCCAACGACGTACGAAGTTTGAGACCTCGCCTTGTGCTGATCGTGACCCCGTCTCCTCACCAGCGAGCCACCTCGCGATGTACTGCTCGTAAGAGTAGGGATTCACGCAGTCGTCAAGTCCGCAGTACCGCGCGTTGTACGTCTCACGACGACAACTCACGCACTTACGTAAGATGCGCTTACGTTTGGGATTCCTAGCATTAACGACACGTGCGGCGCAACTTCGACCGCAGAACTGCTTGTTCGTCGTCTGCTTACCGCAGTGACCGCAGGCAATCGTACGTCGAGCGCTAGGTCGTTGTCGTTGACACGCCCAGCTGCAGAACGTTTTCTTACCCGCAGGAAGAATCCCGCCACAACTCGAACACTTCACTATGAAATTATAGCATCCCAATGACATAGGATAGTGATCTCACGGGGACTCGAACCCGCGACTACCAGATTGAGAGTCTGGCGTTCTCCCATTAAACTATGAGATCTTAAAGTAGGGGCGGTCGCAGCAGCTTGCTTCCGCTACGAGGCCTTGTGCTCCTTCGGGTATCTCTCCCTCTCCGGCCCCCTACGTGAGAACTGAGGAATCGAACCTCTACCGCCCGTCGGCGGCGCAAGCCTGCGTTCTCGTGGTGCCCTCCCCCGCCCCCTGGTAGGGGAGGGCACTGCACGGCGCGTCAAAGACAGCTTGTCCGTCCAGGAACGGAGTCAGGAGTCCGTGCCACCCAGATCTCACGATGACGGTACACACCTCGGACGCGGGCTGGTGACCCACGTACATCGGTGCTCCGAACTTACCAGGTCCGGCAGACCGGTCAAACCCCGGTTTGGTCGCCCTGTGGTGGGCGCCTCCCCGCCGAGTCCTCCCGGCGTTTCCGCCGTCGTTCGATCTGAGACTAATCTATCAAAGACTTAAGACCCGTGCAACCAGGTATGAGAAGATTTTTTAGCCCGCCGAGATCTTGCAGATCGCGTGGGCCTGCTTCCAGTTGTCCTCCCTGCGTCGAACCACGGGCAGCTGGTCCACCTCGGCGTCACCACCCCGCATGCCGTCGTTGAGCAGAATCTGGCAGCGTGCCCACGGGGCGGTGCCGCGTGGGTGGGTGCCGTACGTCCACACCCCCAGGTTGATGCTGATCACCTCGTCGGGACCTACCCAGAACGACCTCTTCCACGTGGTCACCACCCGCTGCTGGTTGACCGCCATGCCCTCGCCGTAGACGTTGGAGACGACGTGCGCATCCACCAGCGCACTTCCGTTGAACGTGTCCGCGATCAGTGTGTACCTACGCCGTTCGGACGTGTCCGTGCCCGCGCCGGGCGGACCGGTCATGTTCGTGGCCCAGGGTGCCTGCGACGGCCAGAACCACCGCGCCGGTGACCAGCCTGGTGAGCTTCACCTCGTGTCCCTCATCTCTTCACGTTGCTGACCCCGGACCGGTCGTGAGGACAGCCGTTCCAGTTCATGTCGTAGTCCAGTCGTACCAGCCGGCGTTCTCCCCCGTAACGCCCGTCTGTCAGCCACCCGTAGTTCTCGGCCTTCTCGTCGCCGGGCGCGGGCTCGATGACGACCGGAAACCAGCGGCGCTCGAACATGGCGAGCTCCTGCGCCGGCGTCGCCCGGAACGGCTGGCAGCGCGGGTAGACGTTGACCACCCCGCCCAGCCACGACCGCAGCACCGGACAGAGCAGCCGGCGCGTCTCCGGCCGGGCGTTCTGCCACCACTCTGCCTCGGCCTGATTCGCTAGGATCCCACGGCAGACGGACCACAGCAGTCCGCGCAGTCCGCCGCCGTACGGTCGTAGGCTGGGCAGCTTGTACGCGCGGTGACGCGTGATCAGCACCGTTCGTGTGATCCCGCGTCGGACGATCACCCGACCTCCACCTCACAGTTCGCCTGCGTCTGCTTCTTCTGGTCCTCGTACCGCTCGATGTGGATGTTGTCCACCTCCGCGTCACCGCCGGTCATCTCCCCGTCCCGCAGGATCTGACACCGTGACCACAGCTGGGTGCGCAGTCGGTGGTCACCGTACGTCCGGACGCGCAGCGTGATCTTAACGATCTCACCAGTCTCCACCCAGACGCTCTGCTTCCACGTCATCCGGACCCGGCGCCACGGCGCGATTGTCAGCACGTTGCCCCGGACGGACGACGTGACGCGCGCCTCGATCTGCCCACGGTTCATGGAGGTGTCGGCGACCAGCGTGTACTTGTGGCGCTCGGCCGTGTCCGTGTCACCGCCGGGTGACCCGCCGGTCACGTTCGTCGCGAGCACGGCCACCACGGCGAGCGCCGCGGCGCCGCCGAGCATCGTCTTAAGCTTCATCGTCCCCTCATCACTCGTCAGAGAAGCCGTACGCCACGGCGAGCACGATCGCCGTGATCAGGAGAATGACCGACAGCTCACGCTGTCCCTGCACAAAGATCCACGCGGACCCCACCAGCGACGCGACGGCACCGGTCAGCGTCATCTGCCTACCCACGACGATGCCTCCCAAATCCCGCGTACCAGAGCATGCCCAGGGCGGCGAGCAGCGGGATCACCACGGTGATCGTGGGTGCGTCGATCTCGTTCATCACGATGGCCCCAACGATCATGACCAGTCCGCCTACGACCCACGGCCCGCGCACTACCGCCGCCACCTTCCGAACACCACGGACGCGAGCATCACCAGGTAGCCCACGATCTTCATGACACCGCCCACGGCGGTCAGCGCCGAGTTCGTCGTGCTCTGTGTCACAAACTCACCCAGCACGACCAGCGAGAGTCCGGTGAGCAGGCCGAGTATGATGTTCACGATCCCCGCCTTCCCCAGCCCACGAACCTCGCGGCCACGCAGAAGATGACACCCAGCAGCATGAAGATCAGCGGCAGGTTGCCGGTGCCCGGCGCGGACGCGGTTCCCGCCGCGAGCACGATGAACGTAAGTCCCAGAACTAGGAACCCCACGGATCTCTCCTCACTCGTCGTTGTGTGTCTTACCTCCTGGCGACCCACGCCCCCAGGAGTGAGAGCAGACCGAGCAGCAGCATCACGTTGGCGATCTCCTGCTGCCCCAGGTAGATCATGGTGAGCGCGCCCGCGAACAGGATGATCCCGGTGAGCGCCAGGTTCGCCCTCACGTCGGGATCTCCAGGTCGGACAGCTGCGCGCCGCCGGACTCCAGCAGCCAGCGCAGCGACTCCCACCCGGTCAGGTTGTCCCGGCGCGGCGACACGAGGGGCGCGTCCCCCACGGTCGGGCGGGCGGGCCGCGCCACGTGCTCGAACGGCGACCAGTGAGGCGGACTCGCACCGATAAGTCGATCACAGAGCGCCAGGTCCCGCTCGTAGGACCGCTGGGCGCTCTGGTTGAGGTACGAGACTCCCGCGCAGCGCGCGACGGACAGCTTGATCGCCACGATCATCCAGTGTGGTCCCCAGCGTGTGTCGTTCGCGATCCGGTCCAGCTCACCCGGCGGAACGTACGGCAGGTGCCACTGCTCGTCCTGCAGCTCGGTGGGCCGTGAGAAGTTGATCTCACGCTGCATCGCGAGCGCCAGGTCGTGAAAGTGCGGCTCCGCGGCGGGACGTCCGTCGTCCAGCAGCGCGAGCCGCTGGGTGAAGAAGTTGTCCCACGCGGTGGACGTCACCACCACGGTGTGCCACATGAACGGCTCCAGCAGCCGGTTGACGATCGACTTGTGCACGCCGCCGACGACAAGCTGCTCGGCGTCCTCGCACGCGGTGTGCGCCGCAACCCACCACAGCCGCTCGGCGTTGCTTCGGTCAAGTTCGGTGAGCTCCGGCCCACCGGCCATACCAACCTGCTCGGTGGGCCAGTGCCACGGTACGAACGGGTCGTTCCGAACCTCCGCGATTGTCTTCTTGACGGAGCGTGCCCGGCTGGACGCGGAGTTCCGCGAGAACGCGCGGTGGGTGTTGAACTCCGGCAGTAGAAACCGCGGGAACGTCAGCTCCAGCGTCGTGATCCGGTCGCCATGCCTCGTCACGGCGTCGGCGACGACGACCGCCCTGAGTCGTGTGCTCACGTAGACCCCCTACTCATCGGTGGCGATCCACAGGGCGACGACCACGAAGAACGCCGTCGCGGCGACGCACATCGTGGCCGTGCGGCCGGTGAGCGCCGCGATGATGCTGACCAGCGCGAGCAACGCCGTGATCCAGAACATGGCGCGGGTCGGCATCATCACAGGCCCAGCCACGTCATCGCTATGATCACGTACGCGGTCGTGAGGAAGAACCGAACCTCCGTGCCGAAGCACACCCGGAGCGCGAACGCGATCGACCGCCACAGCGGCGGGTAGTCCTTGCCCACGTCAGAGCCTCCCCGCCACGCCCAGGGCCAGGTACAGCCAGAACGGTAGGGTCAGCAGCACCAGGACGACGGCGAGGACTACGGCCGCCCGGAGCCCCGGCCGGTACGGCGTCGTGTCGCGCTGTCGCTCGAGCACCCGCCGCTGGAGCTCGTACGCCCGCGTGCCGGGCGGCGAGTACGGCCGCCTCACGGCGCGTGCTCCGCCCGGGTTGCCGCATCCAGCAGCGCGTGGCGCACGGCGGCGTCCTTCGCCTCCAGCAGCTTGCGCAGCGCGACGGTCAGCTCGGGACCGTCGCTGAGGTAGTACAGCAGCTCCTCGGCGAGCTCCGCGAACAGGCGTGAGACCTCCTGCAGGTCCGGCGGCAGGTGCTTGTACGTGAAGAACTGCAGGACGTGTAGCGTCGCCACGTGCCGGCCGTGGAACTGCTCCGGCACGACGTCGTAGTTGATGTGGTTCTGGACACCGGTCATCATGGAACCAGCAGCCCCCGCGTGAACATCTCGTAGACCAGCCACGTCGTTATGATGGCCAGCAGCACGACCCCGACCACGCGCAGCGGACCTCTGCCGCCCTCGTGTCTCCCCCTGGGCACCTCACACCTCTCTCCGGATCACTTATCACTTCTCGGACGGCAGAATCATATCTATTCGGGTGGGCGTGTGTCAATCTCCGCGGATCCAGCGCCACAGAGCCACGAGGACCAGCATGCCGGAGCCCGTCAGAAACACCAGTCCCAGCACGTCAAAGGGCACCGTTCGCCCGTCCTCTCGCCAGACACGGCGTGGCCTGCACGCACACCGTGATGTCCATGTTGCCGGCACGGATCAGCTCCAGCGCGGTGGTCGCGCCGCACACCGCGCAGCTCTTCTCCACCGCCGGCACCCCGCGCTCGGAGGCCTTCGGCTCGCGCGGAGCCGGCCTAGCCGTTGCCACAGATGTCTCCTCCCGCGTGCGGCGCGCTGCCCTCGGTGAACCGTCCGTCGTCGGCGGCGTCCAGCACCTTGCGCAGCAGCGCACGCACGGTGTCCATCTCCGCCAGGCCGCCGCCGATCACCAGGTCCACGTCGAAGTTCTCGCCCGCCAGGTTCCGCACGACGATCAGCACGTGCGGGTCGCCGCCGGCGACGATGTCCAGCATCATGCCGCGCGCCTCGTCGTCATTCACGAGCAGCACGTCCGGGACGGCGTGGTCCGGGCGGCCTCCGTTGCCGGTGCTCTCACTCATCTCTCGTCCTCACTCCAGAAAGTTCGCAAACCTACTGCTTGTGTCCTCGACCTCGCCGTCGGTCGCCGCGCGCTCCCGGAGCTTACCCAAGATGCGCTCCGTGGCCGGGGTCGTCGGCCGCTGCTCGATGAAGTTGTTGAACGCGGAGACCTGCTCCGAGTCCAGCGCGTCGGCGACCGCGTACCCGAGGGCGTTGTCCTGGGCGAGCGCCCGCTCGATGCCGGCGAAGGACAGCACGTCGTAGACGTCCGGGATCATCCCGACGATGACGTCGGTCTCCTCCTTCGCCGGTGTCGTCACAGGTTGAACTCCCCGTCCTGGACCCCCGCGGTGAATGTCGCCCACTCCGCACGGGTAAACCGCAGCACCGTGCCGTTCCTGTCCTTGGAGTCACGCACGTACACCGTGTCGTCCGCGCCGAACGCGACCTCCACGCAGGCCCCCGACTCACAACGGTAGGAGCGGCGCCAGGTCAGGCCACCACCACCGTTCTCGATCACAGTCATGGTTGTCCCTCTCCACTCATCTCTGATCAGATTGTAGCTCGATCATACGCCTAGACGCGCAGGCAGTCCAGGCAGACGTACGCAGAGTGACGTGCGTCGGCCAGCGAGGTGCCCGGCAGCCGGACCAGCGCGTACAGATCACCCGGCTCGGAGCGACGTCCGCACCGGCGGCAGCTCTGCGCCCAGGTCATCTCGCGGTAGCGCTCCACGAGGTCCGAGCCCCGGCGCTTCCACAACCAGCGCAGCCGGACCAGGTGGTCGGTGGGACACTCGCCGTGCACCCACAGCTCCCGCTGGTGCACCGTGGGCCGCTCCGCCATGACGATGACGTCGCCGACCTCGATCTGGTAGCCGCACCCCGTGCACCGCTGGGTGTGCTGCGCCGTCGTGAAGATGTCGTCGTCCCGGACCGGCACGCCGTGCGCCTGGTTGTCGATGAACGCCTGCAGGACGCTCAGAACGCCGATCATCCTCACCGGAGTCTCGCGTCCCGCTGATCACCCAGGTCGTTCCGAATCGGGTCCAGGCCGTACGGCTCGATCGCCGTGACGACGTAGGTGGGTGTGTCATCCCGCTGGTCCATTGGACTGCCCAGGTTGCGTTGCAGCACAATGCGGTGACCACCGACACGGATGTTGTCCGTGATGACGCCGCTCTTCTCCAGGCTCTCCAGCGCGGTCGCGATGGCGCGCAGGTCGTGGGCGTGTAGTCCGAGTCCTCGTGCCACACTCATCTCCTCATCTCACTGTAGTGTCGAGGCGCGGTATGTCCGTCCTCGCCGTAAATCACCGTCCGGTCTTCGTCTTCATCGCCGTGCGCAGCATCAGCAGTCCCGCGCACCCGGTGAACAGCGCCGCGGCGAGGTTGAGAGGTGTGCCGTCCTCGCCGAGAAAGATCATTAGGTTGGTCACGCCGAACACCAGCGCCAGCAGACCGAACAGAAGCACCACGAGTCGACTCACGGGTCTCTCCTTCCCAGGTTGACGCCGATCACAAACACGGCCACCGCACCGGTGAAGGTGCCCACGTAGAGGTCCAGCGCGCGCTCGTTCTCGACGAACTGCCAGAAGTTCTGGACCGAGAACCCCAGGCACACCAGGCCCAGGAAGATCATGATCGCACGGGTCATCTCTCGTCAGCGCCTCTCGGTAGGGTGAACCAGTACACTCCCGCGCCGGCGAGCGCGGTAGCGAAGATGTTGACCCACGGCATCCCGCTCGACTTCACGACGATGAGCAGCTGCAGCACCGCGACGAAGAACATGAACGAGCCGAACACGCGTCGCACCACGAGTCACTCATCTCTGGTCGTTCCGGTTTTCCGGTGTCGACTATATCACACGTTGTCCCGGTACGTGCTGTCCACGACGCCCGCGTCCGCGTCGCTCGTGCCGGCGATCTCCCGCCGTGAGTTCTCCTGGTCCAGCGCGAGCAGCTCGGTGCGCATGACCCGGCGCATGTGGGCGACCTGCTCGTCCGTGAGCGTCTCCGCGGCCGCCTCGAGGACGGCGTTGAGCACCCGAGAGATCGCGTTCGCGTCCGCCTGCGCCTTCTCGATCTGCCAGCGGGCCACGCCGGCGTCGATCGCCATCTTCGCCGTCCTCGCCATGCGGTCGTGCCACAGCTCGGACTGCTTCACCCAGAACGAGAGGTCGCGGAACGCCCCGACGCCCAGCGGCTCGCCCGTGTCCGGGTGCAGGAGCAGCTGGTCCTCGCCCTCCCCGGTGCGCGTGACGCGTCCCTCCAGCTCGAGGTCGCTCTTGGCCTGCGCGAGGACCCACTCGATGTACGCCGACTTGCCCGCCGCGATCCGCACCGCCTTGAGCAGCGCCTCCCACGGTGTGATCTGCAGTTCCTGCCCGAACGCGTGTGCCATGAGCCAAGCTCCGTATGCTCGTCCGTACCTCTTCGCCCCGCCGTGCATGACGCAGTGTCCCACACCTACGTGCCCGGTTCCCTGTCCCGCGATCTTGGGGCAGCGCCGTCCCGCCCACGAGCTGCGCTGGATCAGGACGCCGCACGTGCCGGACGCGCCCTCCTCCTTCTCGAGGCGGGCGCGACCGGGCGCCGGGCCGCGACGCTTGTGTCCCGTCACCGGATCCACGGGGCGCACCCAGGCCTTGACCTTCTCCAGATCCGGCTCCCAGTCCGGGATGAGCGGCTCGGTGCGTCCCGGCACAACCCAGTACGTGAGGCTGGTGCCCGGCGGCAGCACCTCCAAGTACTCGTCCCTGTCGCCGGCCTCCCACGCGTCCCAGGCCTCCGCCGCGTTCAGGAAGGCGTCCGTCTGGAAGCGGTCCAGCTCCTCAGGCGGGGCGGTCACAGCGTGATCTTCACACAGCGCGGGCAGCCCTCGACGCAGCTGCAGTTCTCCCAGTCCAGCTCGGGAACGCCGTCCTCGTCGATCGCACACTCCGGCGGACGGTGCCACTCCGCGCAGGGACGGCACCACTCGTAGCCGAGATCACGGTGTACCTGGTCCCAGTCACTCTCGAGCGGTGGTGGCGGTGCGGTGACCAGCGCGATCCGCACGTTGCCGTCCGCGTCGGCCGGCAGCTCCTCGAGCAGCCGGTCCGCGACGAACTGGAACAACGACCTCACATCGACCGCCGGAACCCACGTCCGATGTAGTACGTCACGGCAGCCGCGCCGAGCGCGCCGCCCACGACCAGCGCGCAGGCTATGCCGGCAATGACCTTCATCATGCGGCTATCATATCCCAGGCCGTCCGTCTACGTCCGTACCCACGTAAGAAGCCGCTCCACCGTCTCGGGCGGACCCGCGCCGTCCCACCTAGGCGCGTGACTAAGTTCAATCACCCCGGCAAAGTCATCCCAGTGGTGAAGCTTGTAGTGGTACGTGATCGTTCCGGTGGGCAGGTTGATCCCAACAATAAAGTACCCACCCTCGAACATCGGGGAGTCCTGTGGGTGATGTGCCTTGCTTCGCCAGGCGTCCAGGCTGAGCGCCTTGCACAGCGCCGCCGTGAGCGCACGCCGGTGATCATATAGCTCGCCGAACGTGTGAAATCCGTCCGAAATGTGATCGGTCTCCTTGGGCAACGTGCCTCTCCTTCTCGTCACTACTCCGGTGGTGGCCAGCGCAGGTCGCTCTCGGCGTACGCCCGCGACACCTCGAACCGGTACGGAACGGCGTGGAAGGTGAGCCATTGCAGCACCTCCTGCAGGTGGTCCAGCGAGCCGCACGTGGCCTGCACGACGTCCTCCCGCCAGCGCACGCACTCCGGAATCTCCTCCGGCAGGATCCGCCACGCCTCGCAGATGAACGCCACGAGCTGGCTCGCCTCGTCCTGCGGGAAGACGAGCTCCCCGTCGCGCCGGTACTGCTCGTCCGGGTGCTCCAGGTTGACCGTCAGCAGCCACCTGTCCGGCCGGAACGTCTCGGCCTCGGTCACAACGTCACCTCCACAGCGAGTGCACCTCGATCAAGATCAGCGCGCACACGATCGCGGACACCATCGTGAGCCAGAACGGCGCGCCCAGGTTGGCCGCCAGGATCGCGCCGCTCATACCCCCGATGACGCCGACCACCGTGCCGCTAGCTCGGGACACCGAGCACCGCCCGCAGCTTGGCCGCGACGAACTGCGCCACGTCACCGTCGTCAGGCTCCGTTCGCTCCTCGAGCGGCCGGTCCGCCTGCCACTCCCAGGTCGCGACCTCCACGTCCCCAAACCACAGGACGATGTGCCACTGGGTGTGGTACGGCCAGTCGTTCATCATCTCGCCGATCGTCTTGTCGGCGGTGAGCATCAGCGGCAGCTCGATCCTCACGTTGCCCACTCCTCTCTCACCTCCTCGGCGGGCCGAGCACGATCAGGGCGACGATCGCCAGGACCTGGACGATGAGCGACCCCACCGCGAGCTCGTAGTTCCGGGTCGCCATGCCGATCACCCACGTGACGAACGTCACGGCGACCAGCAGGAACAGGTACCTACGCATCACTCATCTCCTCGTCCAGGTCAGGTGCACCGGTCCTAGGCAGACGCCGTACGCCCGGTCCTTGCGAACGGGCCACCACCAGACGCCCAGGTACCACTCCGTCCAGACGACCTTCGCGCGGAACCTCACGTCGGCTCCTCCGTCCGCGTCACCATGCGGGTGAGTACGTCCCGCTTCAGCAGGTAGCGCGCGAAGATGGGCCAGTTCGTCTGCGCGTCATTCCGGACCATGCGGTCGATCGCGTAGTCGCGCTCCGCGTCGATGAACTCGCGCGCGGCCTTGTGGAGCTGTGCGTACGAGTACTCGGGCGTGATGCCGTTCGCGGCACACGTATCACAGCCACCCGGCGGCCTCTCACAGTGGTCACTCACGTCAGGTCCGCCGCCCGCCGCATGAGGAGCTCCAGCCGGAAGCCGGCCTTGTCCAGCGTGTAGGTGGACACGATCTCGTCCTCGGCGGCCTCGAGCAGGCGCCGCAGGGCGTCCAGCCGGCGGTACTCCGTGATCTTCTCGACGTCCTCGAGGTCACGCGGCTTCGGCGGGTCGTAGAACTTAAGCTCCTTCCACGACCGGGTAGCGCGCAGCCCGTGCGGTACGTCGTCCCAGGTGACCGGCTCCTGCCGACCCACACACCGGTTGATCGTCTCGGCGAAGGCCTTCCAGTCTTCCCGCAGCTCGAGCTCGCCGGTGTCCCGGATCTGCGCGTTCCGGTGCGTGGCCTGCTCGTTGCGCTGCGCGACGGCGGTCCGGATCCGCTCCATCTCGTTGTCGATCAGCGCGAGCAGCGTCGTTCTCTTGATCTTCATCTCTCATCTCCTCCACCGTCGTCGGTTTCGTTCGTACGTCAGGTCCTTCAGCCACCAGCGAATCGAGCACCAGCCGGAAGCCGGTCGGTCCCTCATCGCTGGTCGTGGGATTATTGTACCACAATTCTGCTCACTTGAGCACGAGCACCTTCGTGCCCACCACGAGCTTCCGGTTGACGGACGTCGACTGGACGAAGATCTGAAACTCGGCGTTGTCCTCCGGGCGAACCCGGACCTCGTGGTCCGGCAGGTTCAGCAGCTTGCGCGCGTCCGCACCCGAGTAGACCCGCCCGCTCCGCCGGTTGCGCAGCAGGATCTTCTTCTGCGGCTGGATCTTCTCCGGCTTGGTGAGCTCGTAGTACGCGGAGCCGGCGACGTACGGCTGTCCGGTGGCGTGAACCACGAAGGGCCGGATCTCGACGTCCTCCCCGTCCAGCACGGGCAGTAGGTCGTACGTGGCCTTGTCCAGCGGGCGGAATCCCAGGGAGGCGTTGATGTTCCGCGTGTTGACGACGTCGGCGCCGCCCGCGAACAGCGTCTTAGACCCCCGGACGCCCATCGTCCGGTTCGTCATGAACGACTCCGTGGCGGCGCGGACGACGCTCATCGCAACCTCCACGCCGTCGCGCGCCTGCGTGTCCCAGACGGCGACGTTCTCCGCCGGGAACCCGAAGGACTTCGCCTCGTGCCTCGCGGTGGCGTTCGGAACCAGGCAGGCGACGGTCCAGTTGTCCGCCTGGTGGGACAGCTTCACCGCCAGCGAGCGCACCAGCCCCGAGGTGCTCTGTGCGCCACGACGGGAGGTGTGCGTCCAGTCGCCGTCCCGATAGCGCGGACTGCCGCCGAACACCGGACAGTACTCGGAGACGTTCTCCTGGCCGTCGGTGACGACGTAGGTGAGGAACGCGTGGTCCCCGTACAGCTGCGCGGTCTTCTCCAGATCCTCCTGCGACAGCCACGTCGCGGCGATCAGCGCGGTGTTGCCGCCGGGCCGGTACATGTCCTTGATGGACGGCAGCCGGAGCACGTCCTTGTCGTAGATGAGGCACTCGACCTCGTCCGCGAACGTGTACACCGTGACCCGGGTCTCCTGGTCGAGCTCCTGGGAGCGCCGCGCGAGGTGTGCGATCTCCGCGTCCACGACCTTGATCACGCTCTGCGTGTGAGGGTGCATCGAGCTGGAGGCGTCGATGACGAACGCCACGTGGTTGATGTAGTTGGGTGACCTCTCCGGGTCGACTCTCATCTCTGGTCCTCTCGTCACTACGGTACGGTGATGCTCTGGATGACCACGTGGTGGTCGGAGTAGGCGGAGTCGGCGACGGCGCACCAGCGCCGGGTCTCCCCGGTGAAGATGTAGTCCAGCTTCCACCCACCGTTGTGCGTCGGCCGGCCGTCGCGCAGCGGTCCGACCTGGTCGCACTCGTCGTACGACGCGTAGAGGTCGCCGCCGTTCCACAGCCAGGCGCGCGTGTTGCCCACCCGGTCCGGCGGGTTGACGTTCAGGTCGCCGCCCAGGACGACGCGCGGGTGCGTCGCGGTGATGTCGCGGATCTCCTCGAGCTGGTCATCCGCGTACTCCCACGTGGGGTGGTCCGGGTTGCCGCCGGCCGGGGTCAGGTGCGCGTTGCACAGGCGCACGCCCCAGTACGCCGCCGTGGCGCAGTGGAACGGGCGCTGCAGTCCGGTCCACGGCTGCGTGATCGTGTGCGTCACGGGCGCCGCCAGGCCCGCCCGGACCACGATCGCCGTGCCGATCCGGTTGCCGTTCACAACCGGTCCGCACGGGCTGTCCGCCAGGACGCCGTCCTGCGACCAGCGGTACGGGACGAACCTCGCTGACCAGGCGCTCCCCAGGTCGGTGAGCAGCAGGTCCAGCGCGTCCTCGCAGATCTCCTGCAGCAGCGCCGCCCGGACGTAGCTGTTCGCGACGTGGTACCGGACCACGTCCACCTTCTGCCGCACCGTGCCGGTGTTCTCGCAGTGCCACGTGGGTCGCAGCGACCCGCACATGTTCCACGACATGACCTGGAGGTTCCTCGGCGGCGGCGCGGGCCGCGCGTCCGCCCGGGTGTGCGCGCCCGCCGCGATGATGATCCCCACGACGGCGACCGCCAGTATCCTGCTAAACCGCAGCACGACCTCTCCTCTCCTGCTCTTCGCGCCTCTCGACGTGGGTGGTCTCGATGTCCTCGAGCGTGATGCCGAGGTCGTCCAGCAGCGCGCGTACGATCACGCGTCGCAGCGTCAGCGTGTCCTCGATCTTCCACGCGCTGTCCTGTCCGGCGAGCAGGTCCAGCAGCGTGTCCGCCGCCTTGTCGATCAGCGGGTGCTCGATCTTGCCGACCAGGTGGTTCGGCAGCCGCCAGACGTTGCCCCACGTGTCGCGCAGCTCCACGCTCGTGATGTCCTGGCTGGTCTCCCCCGTTCGGGCGACCCGGGTCACCTGTCCGGTGATCTCCGTGTCCAGGATTCGTACCCAGTCGTCCCGGCGCAGGTTCTCGTCACTCATCTCTTACTCCTCACTTCCACGGGTTGGAGATCCACTCCACGAACTTGTAGATCAGCCAGCAGGCCGCGCCGGCGCCGAGCACCAGGCAGATCGCCGGTGCGACGATGTCACCCACGGGTGTAAGTTCCTGGGCTAGCACACTCACCTCGCCAACTCCTCTCTCCGTAGGCGCGCGGACTCCAGTACGATCCTAGCCTTCGCGTACCGCCGGGCCAGGAAGTCGGCCTCCTCCCGGACCAGCGCCGCGAGGCGCTCGGGTGAGGAGTTGTGCCGGTTGTCCGCCAGCTTGACGAGACAACCCAGCGGGTCCGCCGCGGCGCGACGGATCATGTCCATGTACGTCTCGCCGTTCCGGCGCGACACGGCGGCGACCGCGTTCACAATCTCCGGCGGGTACCCGAGCATCACCAGGCCCTGCAGCGTCACGTGCGTGTCCTCCACGACATCGTGAAGCAGTCCGGCCATGACGGCGTTCTCACCGTGTACCTCGAGCATGCGCGCGACCGCGCGTGGGTGCTCTATGTACGGCTTCCCGGCCTTGTCCAGCTGCCCCTCGTGGGCGCGCTCCGCGAGTCGGTCTGTGAACTCGACCGTGGGTCGGTACGGGGGCGTTTCGGTCATCACCGGGTCTTCTCCCACTCGATCATCACGAAGGCCGTGACCAGTCCGATCGTCAGCAGCCCGCACGCGATGCAGGCGACCTGCAGCAGTACGTCGATCATCTCTCGTCCCTCTCCTCCAGTCCGGCGAGCTGCCGGCGAAGCCTTCGCACCTGGTCCCGGCTCAGCCCGTGACGCTGCGCGACCCACGCGGCAGGCGCCCGCTGACACTCCCGGACGATCGCGAGCCGCTCGTGGAGCAGGACGTCCGCCACGAGCCGCCTCTCGCCGCGGTGCACCTCGCAGTTGGGCCAGTAGCGACAGCGCCGGCGCTCCTCACCCAAGAAGTCTCCTCAGCACCCCGCCCCGCGCCCTGTTCGCACCCGCCCAGCGGCGCGCGTCGTCACGTTCACGCTTCATCAGCGCCCGCTGGTCCGAGATGTCGCGCCGGTGCTCGTCCAGGTCCGCGCCCGCCCACCAGTTCTCGTACCACGGGCGGCTCTCGTCCTTGTCAGTCCTGCGCCTGGGCATCGGACACCTCCCGCGGACGTGCGCTGCCGTGATGCGGGCAGTTCACCGGATCACAGTGTGGGTACTCGCCGCACAACGTCTCCAGGTAGCGGCTCCCCGCGATGCCCCCGACCCGGAAGACCTCGTTCACGAACGTGCCCGGCACCTCGATACCCTCCACGTTGCAGTACGTTAGCGCGAGCACCCGCGCGAGCCGCTCGTCCGCACGCTCGATGTCGGCCACGCTCTCGGCGATCAGCGCGGACCAGGACCGGCGCAGCCGGGTGGCGTCCGTGCGTGACTCCACGCGCACCCGCGTCTTGTTCGTGTTCAGTCCCGGGTAGGTGATCACGCTGGGCTGTCCCAGGACCGCGTCGTGCACCGCCTGGGGCACGACCTCCGGGTGGGACCGCACCAGGTCACACGCGTACGTGTACGGCCAGCGTGACTCGCTGAACGTCGGCGCCGGAGTTCGCGGTGTGATCTTGGACTCGACGTCCCGGACGGTCGGCTGCGGCAGCTTCGTCATCTCGATCTCTCCCCTCATCACTGATCTCTGGTTGGAGGCGCCGACCCGGACGTCCCCACGTTGGAAGGCCGGCGCCTCCGTGTCCATTGTACCAGGTTTCTCACATTGCTGGTATCACCGGTGCCGGCCTCCCAGCCACCAGGCCACCCCGACGCCCAGCGCGAGCACGACCAGGAAGCAGACGATCCCGCGCGGCTCCCCGAAGCTGCCGCCCAGCCGGTCGACCAGCGTGGTTGCGATCATCATCACAAACCGCAGCCTAGCACAAGATCCGTCCGCTTCGCTCAGATCAGCAGAACGGACACTGCCAGCACCAGTAACACAGCTGCGCCAGCCACTCCAGGAACCTACTCACCGTCGATCACCACCTTCAGCTCCTCCAGAACCAGCGGACCGTCGGTCCGCTTGAGCGACGTCATCATCACCGGGAGCGTGCCGTGGCCCAGCGGCACCAGCACCGGGTTCGCGACCGCGCCGAGCAACCAGCGGCGACCCCGCGCGTCGCGCACGTGGATCACTACGGACAGCGACTCTCTCACGACGTCTCGATCTAGTTCTCGTCCTTGAACCGCGGCGGAGGCTCGGCGTCCCGCTCCGCGAGCTGCCTGGCACGGACCAGCGGCGAGCGCGACAGCGGACCGGTCGCGAGCGCCCGGTTCACCGAGATGCTCAGCGGTCCGTCCACGACGATCTTGTCCCGCGTCGTTGCCATCCGCGGCTCGTGCTCCGCGAGCTGCGAGTTCGTGTGTGTCTCATCTTGCCCGAGCGTCGCGTGCCACTTCTCTCGCCAGCGAGCGGCTGCCGCCTGCCACTCCGGATGCTCGTTCTGCCACCCGGCCTCAGGCTTGCCCTCGCTGTGACCCGCGTTCGCGATGACGGCCCAGGCCTCGGAGAGCAGGTCCACCTCCCGCCCCGGCGACGTCTCGTCCACGTACCGGACCTCGACGTCGACCAGCGTGTCGCGCGGGATCACGAGCGTGTGGTCCTCATCGCCGTAGACGTACAGCAGCTTCTCGCACTCGACGTACTGGACGAGGTCATCCAGCGTGTCCTCTTCGTTCGAGGCCGTGAGCGTCCGCGTCTCCACACCGTGGTTGCTCTCGATCGTGAACCCCGTGTGGTACCGGACGGTGACCTCTCTCATCTCTGCTCCCTCTCCGTCTCGCTCATCTTCGTCTCACTCGACCGTGCGACTCGCGCGAGCAACCCCAGCGCGTCCAGCGCTCCCGTGACCAGCAGGTTTCGCCCGAGTCCGGTCTCCCAGCTCACGATCACAACGTCCCGCCTCGCCTCTCGTCCGCCGTCACCGTGTCCCGGTACGACCGGTCCCACCTGCGTTCGCCGTCTCACGTGGCCTAGCGTATACCGAAGCTGCTTCGCTCTCGTTCACAGATACGTGATGTTTGCCAACATGCAAACATCATCTCTTATCTTCACGGTAAGCGTTTTCCCACGTGCCTGTTAAGTACCGTTCATCATTGTCACTCACGAGACCGTAGTACCCAATCACCTCACCGAAGGACAGCGACTCACCGGTCTCGGATAGCATCTTCATGAAGTTCGGTCCAGGCACCCACCCCTGGCTGTCCCACTGCCAGGTGACGCCTCGGCTGTCTCGTAGTCTCGCGTCGAGGTACGGGTTAGCTGCCTCCGGTCGCGTGAGGTGTGCTTCCACGCGATCGTGCGTTCTTCCTACCCGCCAGATGAGCCAGCTGCCGTCCGACCGATCCACAACATCTCCCGGCACAGGTGGGCGACTTAGCTCGACAACCTGCCCGACAACATCTACACCGTTGTGTCGTTCGGTGTCGCGAAAGAGCACCACGTTAACCTGCGTGGTAGATCGACCTCCGCGACCAAATCCCGGAGGCTGCGCAATGCTGTCGGCCGTGAAGAGCTTCTCGATCGGCAGGCCTAGGTAGTCGGGAAGCTGCTCTCGCACCTGCGTGCTCGGTCGCAGTCGACCGAGCAGTGCCAACTTCAGGTGCGCCGGGTCCACCCCGATGTCCGTGGCCACCTGTGTCACGGTCATACGTCGCTCACGAAGTACATCACGCCCGGGCTGCGGTCCGTACCTGGTCGCTCGAGTGTCGTAGATCTTCTCCATAGTGAAAAACAATAACCTGAAAACTTTCCTAATGCAACTCAACCTCTTTAGTCTCAGGATACTTAGACACTTGGATACATCGGGATACTCTGGCGTGCTTCGCTTCCGTACGCGGCCGTGCGCACGCGCGTATACGCGCGTATATACGCGTGCATGCGCATCCAGGACCAAAACTAAGTATCTCAAAGTGTCCAAGTGTCTAAGTATCCTAAAACTTTATACCGGTTATAGCCACAGAGTCCACTTTCATCCTATGATTAGGAGCTTATCACTCGCCCTCGTCACGGCGGTGTACAGCCACCTCTTGTGACTTTCGATCCCACCCGGCATGCGCTCTTCAATCACCACAACACGGCGGATCGTGGATCCCTGTGCCTTGTGTACCGTGAGCGCGTAGGCGTAGTCCCACAGCTGACAGCCGGCCAGTCGCAGTCGAGATATGTCGTTCTGCGAGAGGGTGCCCTCCCGGTTGAACTGCACCTGCGCGACCTTGACACCCGTGATCTCCTCCGGATCGTCATCCGTTCGGATACCGAGGTGGAGAGAGTCACCGTCCTGTGCGGCCGCGGCGACCAGGGCGGCCCACGTGTTGGGTGCCGCGTTCGTCTTCTCACGCACATCCACCACCGTCGCCGTCATGCCGTTGTACATCTTCGCGCTGTTGCGTAGGCAGATGATCCGGTCACCGACCTCCGGTAACTCGCCCCGACCGAGCTGTCCCCGGATGGTCCGGTTCCACGCGATGCGGGTGGCGTTCCGCCCGCAGAGGACGGCCAGGTCATCCCCCAGGCTGATCGGCAGACCGTCCAGACCGTTCATTGCCATCTTCGCAACGTAGCTCTCAGATCTCCCGTCAAAGACCTGTCGCGGTATCCTACCTGTGGTCCGTGCCAGTTCGGCGACGGTGATGATCGCCGAGTCCTTCGCCTGCCGCATGATCGTCTCGAGACGAATGTGCAGTCGGTTCTCGTCCATGAGGTTGAAGTTGCCCTCGATCGGCGGAAGTTGCCCGTGGTCGCCGACGGCGATGATCGGCTTTCCGTAGCCTCGCAGGTCATTCCAGAGAGGCTCGCTGATCATGCTCGCCTCGTCCAACACGATGAGGTCCACGTGATCCAGGTGTTCGCGCGATCGCCAGGCGATCGGGTCGAAGTGCGGCTCACACTCGTCTGTTATCTCACACCGTGCGTCGCCGCAGTTGCGCAGCGGTGGCTCATCCCGTCCGGTGTCGCCGAGCACACGGGCGGTTCGTGTGCACCGTGAGACCTCTCGTGGAAACTTAATGAGTCCGTGCACCGACGTCACGAGCGACGACTCTCTCGCACCTCGTCTAGTTGGGTTTACGGCTGTCGTGGCCACACCCGCGTTCTGCAGTCGCTGGGTGAGAACGCTCGCGGCCTTGCGCGTGTAGGCGCAGTAGTGCACCCGCACGCCGGGCAGTCGCTCCGTCAGCGCCGCGATGACCGTGGTCTTTCCCGTTCCGGCGTACCCTCCCATCCTGATCGTCTGCGTCTCACCGGCGCGGTACCACCGCTCCAGCGCGTGCAGTGCGTTTGCCTGGTCCGTGGTCAGCTCCACAGTTCGCGTCTCTCCTGTCACTCATCGCTACTCTCAACACTCTCGGCGACTCCGACCTGGAGCTGCTCCAAGATCTGTGGGTCCGGCTTGGCCTTCACGAGTCGGTACTTGTCCGGCTTGCCCTTCTTAGGAATGTGCACGACCTCCAGGTCGCCGAACACACGTCCGTCCAGCGATCGCAGCCGCTTCGCCAGCGCCTTGGGTGTCTGCTTCTCCAGCAGCACCTCGATCGAGTTGCCTCCCGCCGAGTCCGACTTGGCCGCGACCTGAACCAGGTCACGTGCCAGCACCTCCTGCTCGCCGAACTCCTCGTACCAGGCCATGACCAGCGGCCTCTCGTCGTCCGCCTCGTCCACGGACGCGTCGTAGAACTTCTGCAGGTTGGTCAGGAATCCCGGCAGCTCCGCCACGTCCATGATGCCGCCGAGGATCCGGGACCAGTCCTCGTACGACCCGAGCGGCTTTCCCGACCACGCCGGGCGTCCGGCGCGCAGCCACGCCGTCACCAGTATAATCACAGCACGCACGAGGTGGCTCCGGTGCTCCGTTCCCCAGGTCACCAGGTCCGCGTGCTTGAAGCCGCCGCGCATCCACGGCTGCTCCACGTGGGCGTTCAGCCGACAGCGTACCGTCCGGCGCGCCAGCTCACCTGACATCGAGACGTTGTTGCCCGTGGCTACGAACACGTGACGCACGGGAATGATCAGCATGCGCGAGCCGCCGAGCAGACGGTCCTCCCAGATCGACTGTGTCAGGGCCGCCGCCAGCTTGGCCGACTTGAGCGTCCGCGAGACGTTGTCGATGAAGATGACCTGCTGACCGGTCGTGAACTTTGCGGTCAGGCTCTTCGTCCACTCCGTGTCATCACGACACTCCGTCATGGACGGGATGTCGGCACCGTGCGACAGCAGAAAGATGGATCGGCCGAGCAGTCCCTTACCCGTGCCCGGCGTGCTGGCCTCGATGAGGTGCAGCGGTGTGGGTCCGGAGATCATCGGCCGGATGAACGGTAGGAGGGTCAGGGCGAGCGCGTGCGTCCGGTCCGCCTGCTCCTCGAACGGAAAGTCACCCAGGTACTCGTTGAGCAGCAGGTCACGTGCCTGGGCGACCTGCTCCGGTGCGGGTTCGTGCGGTATCTCGCTGAGCTTCAGGTCACCTCGTGGTTCGTACCAGCAGTGCGTGGCCGTCGAGTACCCCGGCTTGGCGTGAAGCACACCCTCGCTGGAGAACAGCGGACAGTGAACGACCTGCCGCAGCACCGGGATCTCTGTGAAGATGTCCGAGTTGCCGAGTAGGTCGTCCACGACCTCACGTGGTGGTGGCCGGTCGCCGTCACCCTGCTGACCTACGTACACCCAGTGCGCCACGCGGGACAGGTGGCCGCGCAGCGCACCGGCGTTGTACGGTCTGATGATGATGATGTCGGTTCCGTTGTCGTCCGTCTCACGGGTGACCCGGGCCAGTCGACCGCCGGAGCGGAACACCGTGGGCGCGACCTGGTTGTGCAGCACCAGCGCGCGAACGCCGTCGCTCACGACCTCACTCATCTGACGGTTGACGTCGATCCGCGGGTGAAGTGCGGTCACGGGCGCACCGGCCGTCAGTGCTCCGATGGCGCCCTGCATCGCGCCAAAGTCAACGGCGGGTTGCGTCACGAAAGCCGTCCTCCGCCCTCAATGATCGACTTTAAGAGCTGCGCCTCGTCCCCGCCGAAGTGGAAGTGGAGGGCGAAGTGGTACTTGGTGGTGATGCGGCGGAACCTGTTCTTGTCCGGCACCAGGCACGACTCCAGCGCCGGGTCCGTGGTGTAGATGTACATGGTCCCGGGGTGTCCGCGCGGCGAGTCCGTGCTCGCCGACCCACCCTCCGTGACGGCCTTGCCCGGCCTCGTCCAGTACCGGGCGTCCGTGCTCTTGCCCGAGCCGTCCCGTCGGTCTCGCGTGAGCTGCCAGCCGAGTGGGACTAGCAGCCGCTCCCAGTCCTCGAGCTGGTTGAACTTCTCCTCGAGCAGCATCCGCTTGGTGCCCGGCAGTCCCAGGCTTTCCAGCCAGGCCTCCTGCGCGGTTCGGGTGTCTCGCCACACACCGCTCATCGTCACGTGCCGTTCCACAGCCCTCACGTGGTGTGGCGCGGTCAGTTCCAGTAGGTCCTCACGTGCGTACCGTGGACCGTCCGCGTGCCGCAGTGTGACCTTCTTAAAGTTGTCTATGTGACCGCGCGGCCACCGCACCGTGCCGGGTACTCGCAGGATCCGGGACGCCTCCTGCACGTGGTCCACCGTGTGCGCGCCGGCCACGTGTGTGAGGTAGTCGTACCAGCCGTCCAGCAGCTCGGTGATCGCGTCCAGTCCGGACAGCCGCTCGTGAAGCAGCCAGTAGACGTGTGCACCACCCGATCCGGTGTCCACACGCATGGTGGGCTGCGGCAGCTTACCCAGGAACGCGTCCAGCTCGCCGGTCGTACGAAAGACGCCCTCGTGGTCCGGCTTGACGTCCAGGTCGGCGAAGACGCCCGGCAGCTCCAGCACGTCCTGGGTCAGTCCGCGTGAGCCCTTCGCCGGCGCCTTCTTGAACGAGCAGACCGCGGCGTACGTGTCCCAGCGGGCGTAGTCGTCCGTGCAGAACCGCCACCAGGCGGGGTCGCTCACAATCTCCGCCCGGGCCTCCGGCCACGGCGCCGACCCGGTCCTGACCCGCTTGCTGCCGCCCCGGCCGATCAGCGTCAGCAGCACGTGTCCCTGTGCGTCGCGGTGGAGCGTCTCGAGGAACTCGAGGGCCTGCGCCGGGTCCGCCTGCGGCAGCAGGTCGCGCAGGGCGACGTTTGTTGTAGTTTGCGGCGACCCGGTCTGTGGTAATATTGCTCCCGACACGAAGGTCTCCTTTGCAGTTGTGTAGTCGTGGGCACCCCAGGCCGCCAAAGTCGGGGGTGCCCGCGAGAGTTTCGAGGGGCTGAGCCGTTGCGACTACCGTACCACCAGGACTCTCCCGGATCACCGCTCTGATCCACGGTCCGTTCCAGGTCAATGTCTGTCGATCCCCGCCCCGGACCCAACCTGGTGGTAATATCGACACGGTCGCCCGCCGACGAGGCCGCCACCGCCGTCGGCCCCACAGATGAGAGATGAGGTACCCGCCCGTGACCCACGACCCACCCCTGTTCCAGGCGCCCGCCGCGACCGCCGCTCCCGCGCAGGCCGAGACCGCGACCGCGACGATGTCGCCGGCCGTTCGCGACCTGACCTTCGAGGGCCGCGACGGCGCACCTGTCCGCGTGCGGGGCCAGCTGCTCGCCTTCGGCACCTCCGAGCGTGACGAGCACTCCCACCCCACCGAGTTCGCCGCGCGCAGCGAGCGCTGCTCCGCGTGCCGCTGGTTCGAGGTGAACATCGCGCTGGTCGAGGCAGAGATCGCGTCCGACGACTGCACCTGCGACATGCACGAGATCAACGGGATCCCGGCGCACCGACCCATGTGCGGCTTGGAGCCGCCCAGCGGGCGCTACCTGGTCGTCACCGCCGGCCGCACGGTGGTGCCGGAGGAGATGAACTTCCGCCGCGCCGAGTTCACCGACTCGCCGTACGAGGTCGTCGAGCTGCTGCGCGTCGAGTCCGCGCGCGACCGTGTCGCCCGCGAGGCCGCCGGCCGGTCCGAGTCCGAGGCGACCCGGACGCTGCCCCCGATCTCCGCCCGCGCGCTGGCCCAGGCCGCCGCCTACGACGCCGACCTCCGGGCGGCCTACCTGGCCTACTCCGCCGACCGGTCCTGATCGTCCCGGATCTTCAATTTTACACAATGTGACTTATGTGGTACCGTGTACCACAGCCGACGAGAGATGAGGTGACGGCGTGAGCGACCCGAAGAGCACCGAGCCGGTTCCGGTCCGGGAGCTGAACCTGCAGGTCTACCTGTCCACCAACGCCGAGGCGGTCGTGCCGGTAACGGTGACCGTCGCCGACCTGGAGAAGCTCGCCGAGGACTTCGGCGTGCCGGTGGAGGCGTTGACCTACGAGGACATCCGCGAGCTGGTCGTAGACCGGGCGCACAACAAGACCCCGACCCTGGGCATCTGCTGCAGCGGCGGCTACCACCGAGGTGAGGCGTCCCTGGAGCTAGGTGACGTCTGGGAGACCGCCGACGAACGTGACGGCGACGCGAAGCTACACGAGATCTTCACCGTGCAGGACGACGCGTGACGCCGCGCAAGCCGTTCGTCTCGCCGTGTCTGGACGCGACGAAGACCGCCTACGAGAAGATGACCGAGGCGATCACGTTCGCCGAGGTCAACCGGGCAGACGTGGACCAGATCCTGCAGCTGGACCGACCCACGGTGACCCGTGACCTGATCCAGCGGCACCGCGAGGCCGGTCGCGCCGCTCCCACCGTGCGTGAGATCGACATCGCCACCGAGAAGCGAGCGGAGGAGCGGTCCGAGTTCAAGACCGCGCTCAGCAACGAGCGCTGGGGCTGGCGTCTCGCGACGATGTACGCGCTCGAGGCGCTGGTCGCACAGGAGCTCGGCACGCACTCGCTGCTGCGGGAGCTCATCGCCGAGGTCCGGGCGCTGCGCGCCGACCGAGGCACCCCGCCGTAGGCCCCCTACGACCCACCTACCGCACCGCGATGAGAGATGTGAGACGACCGTGATCGAGCTGACCAACTCCGACATGCTGCGCACGCCCGGCGGCGAGTACGCCGTCCTCCGTGAGATCCGCGAGCGCGTGCTCGCCGAGATGCCGCCGTCCCCCGCGCGCCACCACTGGCCGGTGCTCGCGCCTGCCCAGGACCCGTGGCGGCGCCCGGCGTGGGACGCCGACACCCTCTTTCTCGCGCTCTACGTGTAACAGCTCGGCAACGGCGTACCACCGCACTCATATCTATGGTACGGTAGTCACCAGAATTAGTAGGACCGGGCGGGTACGTGACCCGAGGCTCCGTGCCCGTCCGTGACGGCCCGAGGTCACAACGGCGTGACGCCTGACCTACCGCCGGTCGTGCCCCACACGCGGCGGTGGCGAGGAGACTAGGTTCGAGTCCTAGCGGGCCGACGTAAGACCCAGAGATCAGTGATGAGAGGAGCAGGGGTTGAGGATCACCGACGAGATGATCGTTCCGTTCGACAGGCGTCCGCAGGAGTTCATGGGTGTCGAGGTCGTGGCTCGCGAGCCGGGACTGGCGCCCCACCCCCACCCGTCCCAGGACGGCCGCATGGTCGAGACCATCGGCGTGACGCGCGTGCTGCTCGCCAACGGTCACGAGTTCTTCGAGTGCGGCGTCCGCGTGGGCGCCGGGACCTGCCCACGACACAGCAGGTCCGCTCGCAGCATCGTGGCGCACCTGGTCTCACACAACCCGGCCACCCGCGATCCGGACTACGACGCCGCCACGCTGCGGGTTGTGATGCGCGTCGCCGCGGAGGAGCGTCAGCGTGGGTTCAGGTCATACGCCGTCCGGGCCGCCGAGCGTCTCAACACGATGAAGGGCATCACCCGCCTGGACAAGAAGCCGTGGGTCAGCGCGGACGTCTCGCGGCTGTGGGCGGCCTACCACGACAGGTACGGACCGCAGCGGGTGCACGTACGTAAGCAGGTGACGGCGCCTTCCGCCGCGCGTCCGACGTCCGCGCCGCCGGCACAGAGGACGCCCACGGCGCGCAACACACCGGCACCCGGTGCCAGCCGGCCGACCGCCGGAACCATCCAGCCGACCCCGACCCAGCACGTGGACGTCGAGGTGCGGGTGACCCGGGTGCTCGGTCTGCTGGACGCCGAGATCGGCAAGATGGTGGACATGCGCAACGAGGTGGTCGCGCTGCTCGCCGAGGTCAAGCGGCTGCCGGCGCCCGAGACCCCCGAGATCGCACGCAAGGCCAAGCTGTACGACGACCTGATGACGCACGCCCGCGCCGTCGCGAGCGGCTGATCGATCCGCACAACGGTACACGTGAGCGCCGCGTTCCGGGTGGTATGATAACCCGGTACGCGGCGTTCTTCGCCTAGGAGGAGTGATAGGTGCTGATAATCTTGGAGGGCGTGGACGGCGCGGGCAAGTCGACCGTGGCCGGTCAGCTCGCGGACGCGATCCGCGCGTCACGACCCGGCGAGCGGGTCGTGCAGGTGCACAAGTCCCCGCCGACCCACCACCCGCTGGTCGAGTACGAGCAGCCGCTGTTTCACTACCGGCCCGGCGGCACGACACACATGGTCTGCGACCGCTGGCACGTGGGTGAGGCGGTCTACCCCGACGTTCTCGAGCGACCCACGGCCTGGGACGAGGCCGTGCGCCGTCACGTGGACATGCTGCTCGCCTCGCGGGGCGCGCTCATCGTCTACGTGGACCCGCCGTCGAGCCGGCTGCGCCGGCAGTTCGAGGGTCGCGGCGAGGACCCGCTGGTCGACGTCGAGCAGCTAGTCACGCTGCGCGCCGGCTACGACGGCTACTTCTCGACCGTGACCGGAGTCGTGTGGGATCGTGTGATCACCACCGTGAGTCCCCTGGTCATCGAGCAGATCATCACAAAGGCCCGTGTGGTCGAGGCGCGCGCCCAGGTTCTCAACCCGTTCGTGACGTACGTCGGGTCGCCGACCCCGAGCTGGCTGCTGGTCGGGGACGTTCGCAACGAGCTCAAGGCGGCCACGGCGATCCAGCGACGCGCCGGGCGCAGCCTCGACCCCGCGTCCACGATAAACAACGGTCCCGCGTTCGGTCCGTTCCCGGGTACGTCCGGTCACTTCCTGCTGAAGCACCTGCCGGACACCATGATCGCCGGCGGCGTCGGCCTGGCGAACGCCTGCGACGTGGACGACATCTTCGCGCTGCGGCGAGCGCTCGGCAACCCGCCGACCCTCGCGCTCGGGGTCAACGCCTACCGTGTGCTCGCTAAGTCACCGAACCGGTTCGGTCCCGGAACGCTCGGCGCCGCTCCCCACCCACAATATTGCAGGCGCTTCATGCACCGTCACGGTCCGGCGTACGGCGAGCTGATCTACCGTGCGGTGACATACGCGAAGAATGAGCTGAGCTGGAGGGCCAAGTGAGAGTGATCGAGGTCGGCGACGGTGTGACCGGCTACTGGCAACTGCTCGCGAAGGTGCTGGAGCATAGTGAGAAGCGCGTACCGCGTGGCCTACCCACGTTGGATCTCGGTCCCACCACAGTGGTCATGCACGACACTGACCACCCGCTTCCCCTACAGACCGGTCGCAACCTCAGTCGGAAGATCGCCGCGGTGGAGGCACTCCAGCTGGTGGGTGCGTTCAGCGACTACGACCTGACGGTGGGAGCCTCCGCGAACTTCGCCAACTTTGCCGAGCCCGGCACAGAGCGATTCCACGGCGCGTACGGCCGGCGCATAGGTGAGCAGCTCGAGGCGGTGGTGCGCAAGCTGACCACGGACCGCGACACTCGACAGGCGGTGATCTCCCTGTGGGATCCGTTCCTAGACAACCAACCGGGCAAGAAAGACTATCCCTGTACGCTTGCCTTCGGCTTCGAGATACAGCACAACACGCTTCTCATGCGAACGGTCATGCGCTCACAAGATGTGATGTGGGGGACACCTTATGACTGGGCACAGTTCACTGCCCTTCAGCGAACGGTCGCAAATCTACTGGACATTGAGTGCGGGTGGTACACTCACACCACGTGGTCCACACACATCTACGAGCAGTTCGTTCCAGATGCTCAGCGGGTGATCGACACGGTTCCTCCTCGCAAGGAGGACCGTGAGTGGCAGCCACTCGGCTTCGGCTTTCCGGGACTCACCCCACGTGATCTGCGCAACCGCGTGCAGTTAATCGCGCGAGGTGGAGTACCCACAGACGTGACTAAGAGTGAGGAGTGGTACGTTGAGCAGGTCGCCGCAATCCGTACGTCCTAGCTGGGACGAGTACTTCATCTCGCTGGTGGACGCCGCGGCGGCTCGCGCATCGTGTGACCGCGGTAAGAGCGGCGCGGTGTTCGTGCGGGACAACGACGTGCTCGCAACCGGCTACGTCGGGGCGCCTCCCGGCCTGCCGGACTGCTACGAGGCCGGCCACCTCATCACACAGACGTTCGTGAGCGGGGTGGCGCGGGCCCACTGCACGCGGACGATCCACGCCGAGCAGAACGGCATCATTCGCGCGGCGCGCAACGGCGTGTCACTGCGCAAGTCCACGATCTACTGCACGATGGAGCCGTGCGCCGACTGCGCGATGTCGCTGATCGGTCTCGGCGTCAAGCGCGTGGTCGCTAAGCACCGCTACCACGGCGCCGACTACTCGCGGCTGCTGTTCCGTGAGGTCGGCATCCAACTCGAGGTGGTCTGGGACGAGGAGCTGTACGACCCACAGCTCACGTCACCCCGTGAACCGGCCAGGCCGCCGCCCGACGTACCCAGCCCACCGAACCCGTGCTGTTCCGAGTACGCTAGGACCGGCCGCTCTCACACCGAGGCCTGCTGCTGGCTGGAAGGAGACGGGTGACTTGCCCGGACTCGACGACGTACAGCTCAACCTGATCACCGGTCTCGATGACATCTTCAAGTTTCGTGAGTGGTTGGGGAACCGACGACCACTCAACGCCATCGGCTTCGACTGTGAGACCGACGGGTTCGATCGTCACAACGGCAAGGTGCGTCTGATCCAGTTCGGCGACCACGAGGTCGGCTGGGCGCTGGACCGCGAGGACTGGCAGGGACTCGCCCGCTGGACGTTCGAGAACTTCGAAGGCGACTTCATCGGGCACAACGCGCCGTTCGACTGTGACTTTCTCGAGAACTCGTGTAAGATCAAGGTGCCGCGCCACCGCGTGCACGACACGCTGGTCCGGTCCGCGATCCTGGAACCGCACCTGTCCAAGGCGCTCAAGAACCAGGCCGGCCGGCACGTGGATCCCGTCGCTGCCGGACTGCAGGAGGTGCTCAAGGGCACCAGCTTCACGTGGGAGACCGTGCCGACCGCGTACGGACCGTACTGGCAGTACGGCGCGCTGGACCCCGTCCTGACGTACCACCTTGAGATGCACCACCGCCCGCTCGTCGAGCGTGACGCCCCGCGGGCCTACGAGATCGAAATGGCCGTGCTCTGGGTCGTGTCTAAGATGTCGCGCAACGGCGCGTTCATCGACCGCCCGTTCGCCCAGCGGTACCTCACCGAGTTCGAGAGCTACTGCAGGTCCGTGGACGCCTGGTGCCAGACCGAACACAAGGTCCGTCCGGGCAGCAACGCGGCGGTTGTAGCCGTCCTCCAGGAGGCCGGCTACACGTTCACGAAGGCAACCGCGGCTGGCGCCGTCGCCCTCGACAAGGAGGTCCTGGAGGGCATCGACCACCCGCTCGCGGTGGCCGTCTTGAACCGCCGCCGCGCCCAGAAGATGTCGTCGACGTACCTGACGCACTACGTCAACGAGGCGGACGAGAACTCGCTGATCCACCCGACGTTCAACACCGTCGGCGCGCGGACCAGCCGGATGTCCTGCTCGGATCCCAACCTGCAGAACCTGCCGCGACTCGGCACCACCACGTTCGGCGACGTGGTGCGCAGCTGCATCAAGACGCGGTATTCGGAGATGTGGGACCCGGACGCCACGCCGATGCAGAACCTGCGGAAGCACGGCGGACTGGTGATGTCCGACTTCGACCAGATCGAGATGCGGGTCCTGGCGCACCTGGCCCAGGAGCAGGCGATGATCGACGCCTTCAACGGGCCGGACGACTTCTTCGTGACGCTGGCTCGCCAGGTCTTCCAGGACGGTACGATCACCAAGAAGGACAAGCGCCGGCAGATCGTCAAGAACGCCGGCTACGCAAAGATCTACTTCGCGGGCGTGGCTAAGTTCGCCGCCACCGCCGGGATTCCGGTGCCGCAGGCCCGCGAGTTCCTGGCGCGCTTCGACTCGCTCTATCCCAACGTGCCGCGGTTCTCGCAGCAGGTGCTCGACGTCGCCAACCAGCGGCGCATCGACGAGGGCGTCGCGTACGTCCGGTCGCCGCTGACCGGTCGGATTCACGTGGGCGATCCGCGCAAGGAGTACGCACTCATCAACTACCTCATCCAGGGCGCCGCGGCCGAGATCAACAAAATGAAGCTGATCGAGCTGGACGCCGCCGGCATGGGCGACTGGATGTTCGCGACGATCCACGACGAGGTCATCTTCGACATTCCGGGTGAGCACGTGATGGACGCGATCCCGGTCATCAACCGCGTGATGAACGACGACAAGCTGCTCACCGTGCCGATCACCGCGGGCGTGTCCTTCGGCGAGCGGTGGGGTAGGAAGCACGACTACGAGGAGGTGGCCTAGGTGCTCGACTCGGACAAGGTCCGCGCCCTACTGCAGCGCGGCATGCGCGAGGGCTACGGCGGCGCGTGTCTGGTCAGGATCGTGCTGGCCAGCGGGTACAAGATGACCGCCAAGGTGACGGTGGACTGCCCGCCGAACACGTGGGCTCCCGGCGAGATCGTGGTGTATACGGAGGCCCGGAGCAACGTCCGGGAGGAGCACCACGTGGCGCTCGCCGAGGTCGCGCTCCTGACGATCGTGCAGGCGTGATGGGGTCCACGCTGCGGCTGCAGGACACGCTGATCATCGGCGTGGATCCCGGCGAGATGTGTGGAATGGCGTGTCTCAGCGGCGGCACGGAGTTCTGGTCCGAGGGACTGCCGTTCCTGGCCGCGCTGGACCGCCTGGACTCGCTGACGTACGGCCAGGGGGCGCGCACCGTCATCTCGGTGGAGCGGTTCACTCCGAGCGGTAAGGGCGCGATGACCGCGCAGGTTCACGCCCTCGAGTTCATCGGGGCGGCGCGGTTCATGGCACGTAAGACCCGGGTGCTCCGGTTCATGGTGACCGGCGCGTCGGACGCCCAGCGACTCGCGGACCGTGATGTGTTGAAAACCTTAGGCTGGTGGAAGCCGGGTGTGGACCACGTGAACCAGGCCGCCGCGCAGGCGGCCTACGCCCTCGCGATGATACTGCCCGGTGAGTTCGCTCGTATGTGCGGCGTGTGATATTGTCGATCTGGCAAGAACTGCCCGTAGAGGGGAATGATGAGTGATGGAAGAGCAGGACTGGATCTTCACGTTCGGCTATGAGCACAGGCACCCGGTGACCGGTGAGTCGCTGGACGGCTGCTTCGTTCGCGTGCCGGCACAGACGTACATGCAGGCCCGTGAGCGCATGCACGCGTCGTTCGGCAACAAGTGGTCACACCAGTATGAGAACGAGAGCTCGGTCGGCGTTGCGCGATACGAACTTCGTGAGGTCGAGTTCCTGGCCCCGGAGCAGATCACCGAGCAACGACTGCTGCACGACGTGACCGAGTTCATCAACGAGCTGGCCCGGCCGCTGTGGGTCTGGCGCGCCGCACGTGGCCTACTGAATGCATTTCCGGAGCACCGAACCGACGGTCAGTATCGCAGCGCACAGACCCGGCTGCGCAACGCGACGGTGGAGATCGACGCGCTCGTGACGAAGTACGTGGACTGTGCGGACCGTCGGCTGCGAAGTGAGCGCTGATGCCCCACGCGGAGATCATGCGTCGTGGGGACGAGGACGTCATCGGTGTCGAGACGCAGTGGACCGACCGTGAGCTGATCGGCCAGGTGCCGTCATCCCGCTGGGACCCCAGCCTGCGCCGCTGGTACGTACCGTTGTCGTGGGCGGCGTGTCTTCAGCTGCGCGGACTGTTTGGCCAACGTCTCTCGGTCGGTCCCCATCTCGCCTTGTGGTCCCAGCGGGAGGTGTCCGAGCGGATCAAGCCGTCGCTGGAACTGCGCGAGAAGATCACACGAACGGATGGGTTCTGGGAGAACCTGTACGACTTCCAGACGTCGGGCGCCGCGTGGCTGGTCGCGACCGGCGAGGGCGGCCTGCTCGGCGACGACATGGGCCTGGGTAAGACGGCGCAGATCCTGGCCGCGCTCGAGGCGCTCCTCGAGAAGCTGGACCCGGAGGAGGCACTGCCGGCGCTCGTGATCTGTCCCAACTCGGTCAAGTCCGGGTGGCGTAAGCAGGCCGCAATGTGGGGCGCGTCGGTGAACGTGTACGTCGTGGAGGGTGGCGCGGTCACGCGGCGGAAGATCCTGGCCGAGGCGAGGAAGGACCCACGCGCGCTGGTCGTGGTGAACATCGAGTCCGTGCGCCTGTTCTCACGACTCGCGCCGTACGGCTCGGTGTCGCTCGCCCGGTGCCGTGAGTGTGACAAGCACGGCGAGGAGCGACTCACGGCGGCGAGGTGCGAGGTGCACCGCAAGGAGCTCAACGACTTCGGCTTCAAGACGGTCATCGTCGACGAGGCCCACGCGCTCAAGGACCCGAGGTCTAAGCAGACCCGTGCGGTCTGGGCGGTCGCACACGACCCGTCTGTGCGTCGTCGCTGGCCGCTGACCGGAACACCCGTGGCGAACCACGTCGGCGACGTGTGGGGCATCATGCACATGGTCTCACCGAGCGAGTACCCGGTCAAGTCCAAGTTCGTGGACCGGTACGCGCTGCAGGCGTGGAACGCGTTCGGCGGCCTGGACATCGTGGGCATCAACCCGCAGGTGCGCGACGAGTTCTACAGGATCCTGGACCCACGGTTCCGCCGCACGCCCAAGGCGCTCGTGCTCAGCCAGCTGCCGAGTGTGATCCGGTCGACCCGCTGGGTGGACATGGTGCCTAAGCAGGAGAAGGCGTACCTCGAGATGGAGCGACGTCTGCTGACCCGCCTCGAGGACGGCCGCGTGCTCATCGCACAGAACAACCTGGTGCGCGCGACGCGACTCGTGCAGCTCGCCTCATCGTACGCCGAGGTTGACTGGACCGAAAACCCGCTGACCAGCAGGTCGACCTGTGACTGCCGTGAGCACGGGTACACGTCCGAGCACGCGAGTGACTGTCCCGACCGGTGGCGGATGGTCGTTAAGCTGATCGAACCGTCACCCAAGCTCGACGCGGTGATGGAGGACATCCAGGCGCTGGGCGACAAGCAGGCCGTGGTGGCCGCCCAGTCTCGTCAGCTGATCGAGATGCTCGGACGGCGACTCACCAAGGCGAAGATCGGCCACGAGATGCTGACCGGCGCCGTGCCGGACTACCAGCGGGAGCACAACAAGCAGCGGTTCATCGACGGCTACTCACAGCTCGCGCTGGTTACGATCGACGCCGGCGGCACGGGTGTGGACGGGCTGCAGGTCGCGGACACGATGTTCGTACTCCAGCGGTCGTGGAAGATGCTGGCGAACATTCAGCTCGACGGCCGTGTGGACCGCATCGGGTCCGAGGTACACGACTCGGTGAACATCGTCGAGTACGTCGCCCAGGGTACGATCGAGGAGACCACGTTGTTTCCGCGACTGCAGGAGAAGTGGGAGCGCCTTGAGGAGATCAACCGTGATCGTGCTCGGCTGCTGGCGGCGGGCATCACGCCCGAGCAGCGGTTCGAGCTGGACAAGCGTGAGACGGCGGTGATGAACGCGTGGCTCGGCGCTCCGTAGTACGTACCGTTCTTCGGTATGCGGTCGGCTACTGTGCAATCATGGTCGCGGCCGGAGTCATCTCGGCCGCGGTGGCGTGGCTCGCACAGGGAGGAAGGTGGTAGGCGTGTCGAATGAGACACAACCGTGGAACGCCGGCAAGGAGTGGGCAGAGCTTCGCGCGAGTCTCAAGCTGTCGCGTGAGAAGTTCGCCGCGCAGGTCGGCCTGACTCCCGGCGCGGTCTGGCGTATCGAGGCGAAGGGTGTATTCAAGCCGGGCGAGCTCGAGAAGCTGCAGGCAGTTCTCAACACTGTGACCACGATCGCAGAGTCAACACCTGCGGCGGAGTCACCACCTCCCGTGATCACACCGCCGACCGTACACGTCGTCGAGATCGACGAACCCAAGCTGCTGCCGCCACAAAAGTCGCTGCTCGCCATGCTCAAGGCGTCGGGCGCGTACGGGCACGGCGGCGCGGTGACCGTGCTGCCCAGCGAGCCGGAGGTGCTCAACGCCCCGGAACTGTCGCCGTACCAGCTCTTCGCGCAGGACGGGATCCGGCGGTACTCGAACTCCGAGATCCAGACCTTCAAGCGGTGCCGCCGCAAGTGGTACCTGGCCTACTACCTGGGGTGGCACCTCAAGCACCAGTCGCCCGTGGGCGCGCGGGCGATCGGCGACCGCCTGCACCGTGCGCTGCGCTGGCACTACCACCCGGATCCCAAGCTGCGCGTGGACGTCCGCGACGCGCTGGAGATCATTATCCAGCTGGACCGCGCCGAGCTGCACCGGCGGCACGCACCGGACCTGCCGCCCCTGGGTCTCGAGACGAAGTTCTCGCAGGAGGCCGACCTCGAGCGCGTGATGGTCGCCGGCTACGTGGACTGGCTCGCGGAGACGGGCGGCGACTCCGAGTTCATCGTCACCGGCGCGGAGGAGTACGTCGAGGCCGCGCTGCCCGTGCCGGTCAACGGCCAGCAGGTTAGGATCGTCGGCCGGCTGGACGCCCGCGCCCGGCGCATCTCGGACGGTGTGCGACTGTTCATTGACCACAAGTCTGTCGGCAGCTTCGAGGGACCGGCGCGCGGCCTGATCCTCCTCGAGCAGATGAAGATGTACATCCTGTTGGAGCAGCTCGCCGCACAGGCCGCAGGCAACGATGAGCGGGTGGACGGCGCGATCTTCAACATGATGCGGCGGTGTAAGCGCACCGACAAGGCGAAGCCGCCGTTCTACAAGCGCATCGAGGTCAGGCACAACCCGGTCGCCATCAAGAACTTCACCACACAGCTCACCGGTGTGATCGGCCAGATCGAGCAGGTGCGTGCCGCGCTGGACGCCGGCGTGGACCACCGTCTCGTCGCGTTCCCGACGCCCAACAACGACTGCGTCTGGTCGTGTGACTTCATGCAGGTGGACTCACTCATGGATGACGGCTCCAACTGGGAGGGCATGCTCAAGGCATTCTACGAACAGGGTGATCCGTCGGAGTACTATGTGAGGCCGAACGAGCTCGATGCGGTACAATAGATAAACTACTCACCGATGAGAGAGGAGTGATCGAATTAACGAGAGTATGTCGATTCTCGTCCACGCACCCAGCAAGGTGGGTAAGTCGACGCTGTCCTCGACCGCGCCACTTCCCATGTGCGTCCTGGACGCCGAGGGCGGGTGGCGGTTCATCAAGGAGTCCGGGTACAGGTCCGGCATTCCGCTGCGTCGGATCGACTGGGATCCCGCGCAGGGCCCCGCGCCCCGCTGGGACGGAACGTGGGACGTGGCCGTGGTCTCGGTCACCCGCTGGCAGACGCTCGACCAGTCGTACCGGTGGCTGCTGTCGGCGCCGCACGACTTCCGGACGCTGCTCTTCGACAGCGTCACGGAGGCCCAGCGCCGGCTCAAGAAGAACCTGGTCGGCACCGAGCAGATGAAGATCCAGGACTGGGGCACGCTGCTGGTCCAGATGGATGACCTGATCCGTGGCATGCGTGACCTGGTGCTCATGCCGAGGACGTCCTTGCAGGTGGTGATGTTCATCGCCGAGACCAAGATGAGGGACGGAAAGTGGCGCCCGCACATGCAGGGTCAGATCGCGGACGCGCTGCCGTACTTCATGGACATCGTCGGCTACCTGTCACGTGAGCAGGTGGCCGGTCCGGACGGGCAGGCCACGGGACAAAAGCTGATGAAGCTGCTGATCAGCCAGGACCTGGTCCCGACCATCGAGGCCGGCGAGCGCGTGCAGGGTGCGCTGCCCGACGTCATCCACAATCCCAACATCACCGAGATGCTCGCCGCAATCTTCGGCGCGCACATCACCCAGCAGAAGGAGATCGCCCGTGTCGAGTCCGACTAACAGCGTGTCGTGGGGCGCGCTTCGTAAGAACGCCGAGGACGCGATGCGTCCGCTGCCGGAGGGCACGGTCGTCATCGCGATCGTGGAGAAGGCCGAGTACGTCAAGGCCAGCACCGGCTCGGACATGATCAAGATCGAGGCCGCGATCACGGAGGGACCGCACAAGCCTCGCAAGGTGTTCAACAACTTCGTGCTGAGTCCGGACAACTCGTTCGCGATGAACATGTTCTTCGCCAACCTGGGTGCGTTCGGCGTCACCGCGGAGGTGTTCGCGCAGCTGGAGAACGTGCCCGGCGACGTCGTGACCCACCTGAAGATCATCGCTCCGTCGCTGGTCGGCCGCAAGATCCAGATCACGATGGGCAAGCCTCGCGCCTACCAGGGCGTCGAGCGTGACAATCCGGTGGCGTTCGAGGCCATTCCGGGTCAGCCTCCGATCACCCTCAACCCGGCCGCCGCGGCCGCCGGTTCGACCGGTGCCGGGGACGTCGCGGCCGCTCCGCCGAGCCTGGCCGGAGTCGGCAACCAGGGCGGTCCGCCGCCTGTTCCGCAGTTCTAACGTGTGGTACGATCGAGGTGGGTGGCGACCGGCCGCTCACCTCGGTCGGATCACCGGAGTGAGGAGAGATGAGCAGACGCATTCGTGTGGGGTATGGCAAGATCGGGAGAAGCATGCCCCTCTCCCTGGACAAGTGCGGCAGCCTCGGCGGCGACGTCGAGATGACCGCGACCGTCAAGGTACTCGCGGAGCGCAACCCGGACGTGGACTTCTACCTGCTCGGCCGCAACACCGGCGAGCACCCGCGTCAGGTCGGGCTACCCGAGAACGTGCACAACCCGTGGACCGAGTGGGCGCCGCTGGTGCTGCACGAAAAGCGTGCACACGGCCTGAACAAGTCCAACCTGACCATCGAGGAGCACCTGGGCATCCAGAAGATCTTCGATCAGATCACACTGCCGCTGTTCCTCGAGATGGACCACCACATCGTGTGGGCAGGCCAGCACGGAACTACGAACGCGCCGCTGCCCGGCGTGCGCGATCCCGCCACGCTCACGAAGCCCCACGACTGGTCGGCGCACTACGTTGCGTTCATCGTGCGCGGCATCAACCTCTGGCGCGACGTGGATCCGTGGCGGCGTGAGGAGATCTGGCTCAACTCGGACCCGCGCAACTACCTCAAGCTGCGCGACCTGAAGTGGCCTCTTCGGCGACCGGTCCTCTCACAACACACGTACGCCAACAACATCAAGCACGCGCGGTACGGTGACGGTGAGGACTGGGAAGAGTGGTCGGCGCAGCACGACGTCAGCCTGGCCGCGCCGGAGCACCGTGATCAGCTGTGGCAGTCCGTCGTCGAGAACGTGTACGCCCGCCTCGAGGTCAACGGCCTCATGCCCGGCACGCTGTTCGGCAACCTCATCTCGTTCAACAGCGACTGGGCGAGTCGTGAGCACTTCGGGCTGTTCATCAACGAGACACGCAAGTACGTGCGCGCGGACATCTCGCGGGTTCGTGTGATGAACGAGTGGGTCATGCCGCTGGATCCGTTCTGGATTCACGGTAAGTGGTCGGCCGAGTCCGTCACCGAGATCCTGGAGGCGAACCCACACTGGTCCGGCACCAGGATTGAGCCGGCTCCGTGGGAGGACTACTACCCGCGACTTCACTCTGTACGCTGCACCTTCACGACCCCGGCCAGCGGCACAGGCTGGGCGACCGCGAAGCCCTGGGAGGCGTTCGCGGCCGGTACCGTGTGCTTCTTCCACCCGGGCTACGACGTCCAGGACAACATCCTCACGGACGCTCCGGACGGACTCGCGGGGTGGCTGCGCGTGCGCAACCCGACCGAGCTGCGACACCGCGTCGAGCTGCTCAGCAGCCCGGAGGGCGAGTCCGCCTGGCGCTGGCTGGTCAACGCCCAGCGGCAGCACTTTGAGAACGCGATCGCGAAGCCGCGGTTCGCCGAACTGATCGAGGAGCGTCTTCGTGCGTAGAGGATCATCGGGCGCGGTCATCACGTGGGTCGGTGATGACGTCACGAAGCGTGTCACGCCGAACGCCGATCCAACCCGTCTCGTGGACCAGGGGCACTGGCTTCAGCAGCACGCCTCGTCGGCCGTGCCGCACGTGCTCCGTGTCTACGACAGCTCGTACGTCATGGAGCGGCTCGTCGTGCCACCCACCTACCTACTCGATCACGATCTGGTGATGCGGGTAATGATCAACCAGCTCACGGCGCACGTCTGGTCACAGTCGGCCGTGGCGCCGCTCAACCACGGCATGCTCCAGGGCAAGCTGGAGAGACTGCTCGACAACTACGAGGGGTTCGCGGGATTTCACACGTGGATCACACGAACTCACGCCAGCATCGTCTGGAAGAACGTGCACAGGTGCCTGTCGCACGGCGATCCGACGTTCGACAACGTCATGATCCGTGAGGAGACCGGTGAGCTCGTGCTCGCGGACCCGATTCCCGCGACACTCATCGTTCCGGACATGCGCTGCGTGGACGTCGGTAAGATTCTCCAGTCGGTGCTCGGCTGGGAGAGAGTGCGGTACCGCAACGACAACTTCACGTTCCACGTCGGCGCCGGCACACTTCACGAGCACCTGGTGCACGGTGACACGGTGCGTGGTTTTGATGAGAACGAGTGGCGGGCGTCCGTGTTCTGGGCCGTCGTGCACCTGCTTCGCACCCTGCCGTACGTTGACGTCGAGGTACGCCTCGGAGTGAGGAGGCTGGTCCGTGAGGCCATCTCTCTGGTGTGACGTGGACGAGACGATCATCGACTCGCGTGCGCTGGTCGAGCGCGCCTACCGTGATGTCGGGATCAAAATTCCTGCGGACGCCTGGGGTCGCCGCTGGCAGGACTGGCTGGTGGACCTGTGTGGCTCGTACGAGCTGGCGCTCGAGACGCACGCGCGTAAGATGGACGTGTACGGCGCGCTGCTCATGCGGACGGACCTCACGCAGTTTGAGCTGCCCGCCGCGCACGTGGTTCGCCGCTGGATCAAGGCCCACGGCACCGACAGCGTGCGGTACCTAACCGCAGGATCGGCCACCACGGCGTACGGCATCATCATGCGCCTAGGCATCTCATCACAGCTCAGCGGCAACCTGACCTACGCGGAGCGACTCGGTGCGCTTCACTCGGCGCCGCCCGGTACGACGTACCTGGACGACAACGAGGTCACGCTCTTCAAGCTTAAGAGTGACGCCCCGGAGCTCAACCTCATCTGGATCAACGGCCAGACGCGCGCCGAGCTCGAGCGTCAGATCGGAGTACCGCTGTGAACGCACTGGATGCGGTGATCCTCGCCGGCGGCAGGTCCGAGCGGCTCAACGGCATCGTGCCGCCGTTTCACAAGCCGTTCCTGGTGATCAACGGCAAGTCACTGCTCGTGTCTGCCGTGGACTCCGCACTCACGGTCGGCGCCGAGCGTGTCGTGGTCGTCGCGACGGGTGAGAACGCCATGCCCGTGTTTCAGCTCGTCGGTCACTACCCGCAGGTACGCGTCGTGCTTGCCGGTGGCGGACCGGGTCGTGCGCTTCTCGTCGGTCTCGAGGTGTGCGCCAACCAGCGGGTGCTCGTGTTGATGAGCGATAACGTCCACGACTCCGGGGACGTCGCGCGGGTGGCCGCGGAGACGTATGCGATCGGGGTTAGGTACGTCAACCGGCGGGAGGCACAACGGTTCACACGCTCCATTGACGGCGACTGGGTCGAAGGAGTGACGGACCGTGACGCTCACCTACCGTGGGACGCTGCGATGACCGTCTGGTGCGGACCGCTGGTCATCCAGCGCCGACGTGGTCTCGACCTACTGGCCGGGCAGGAGAAGATCGGTCCGGTGCTCGGGCAGCTCGCACCGACATTCACGTACGTACCCGTCCAGACGCTCGACGTCGGAGTTCCGGACGTCGTCACCGAACTTACTAGGAGTAGCTAGAGATGAGTGACTGGCTCGCGCAGATCTTCGAGATGCAGGCGGAGCTTCAGCAGAAGATCCGTGACAAGCAGGGCGCACCGCCGATCGATGAGCAGTCGATCACAGAGCGAATCGAGTCCATCAAGGGCAACGTGCTCGCGCTGGAGCACGAGCTGCACGAGCTGCTGGACGAGACGAAGTGGAAGGACTGGACGGTCGGCGAGCCGTTCATCAACCGTGATCAGGCGGTCAAGGAGTCCGTGGACGTTCTGTGCTTCTTCCTGAACATCCTGCTCCACCTCGCCGTGACGCCGAGCGAGCTCTTCGAACGGTACCTCGCGAAGAACATCGTGAACAACCAGCGGCAGGACGACGACTACGACGGTGTGTCCACCAAGTGTCCAGGATGTGGGCGCGCGCTCGAGGATGTCATGATCAACAAGGCACACCGTGCGAACGGCTCGGTGATGCTGTACTGGTGTACCTGTGGACAGGCACTACGGCCTGAGGTGGCCATGTCGTTCGTGAAGGACTGATCAGTATAAAATCGACCTCGTGACGTATCGCGCGGTCGACGTTCTCGGGTTCGCCGGTGGGTTCACCCTCGGCATGGTGCAGGCCGGGTTCACGCTGGTCGGAAAACGTGAGCTCAAGGGCGGGTTCGGCGTCGCCAACTGCGAGCGTAACCGCCACCTCCTCGGTCACGGGTGGACCACGGACGTCGGCGAACCGGAGTCGTGGACGATTCCGGCAGGCGGCACGGACGTGGTGTTCGGCAACCCACCCTGCTCCGGTTTCTCGGTGATGAGTGCCAAGACGTTTCGCGGTGCCGACTCGAAGATCAACCACTGCATGTGGGCGTTCGCCGACTACGTGGTTCGTGCGATGCCGCTGATCGCCGTCTTCGAGTCCGTCCAGCAGGCGTACTCATCGGAGGACGGCCGTGATCTCATGCGGCGGCTGCGTCTGTACGTCGAGGAGAAGACGGGCCTGCGCTGGGACCTGTACCACGTCCGGCACAACGCCTACTCGGTCGGTGGTGCCGCCCAGCGGCGCCGGTACTTCTGGGTCGTCTCACGTCTGCCGTTTGGCGTCGAGGTTCCGCACCTTACTGTGTTGCCGGTGTTGAATGACGTGATCGGCGACCTGGCCGGTCTTCCGCTAACCTGGCAGTCGCAGCCCTACCGCGCGCCGGCGCACCCGTGGGCGGAGGACCTGCTGAGTCCGGACGGCACGGTGGACGGCCACATGAACCTGAGAAGTCCGCTGACCTACCGCATCTACGATCTCATCGCGGGTGTGGGGTGGCAGCCGGGTGAGTCGATCGCCACCGTGGTGCGACGTCACTACGACACACACGGCCGACTGCCGGACTCGTGGGCCGGATCGGAGGCGCGGATCGTGGACCGCAACTTCGCGATGGGTTTCACGACGCCGACCCGCTGGAACGGGAACAACCACGCGCGGGTGATCACCGGCGGCGCCCTGCAGATGGTCATTCACCCGTGGCTCGACCGCATGATCACGCACCGCGAGGCGGCGCGGATCCTCGGCTTTCCGGACAACTGGAACATCCTGCCGCTGCGCGGCGTGTCCGGACTTCACATGACGTGGGGCAAGGGCATCAGTGTCCAGTGCGGTCGGTGGATCGGTGACTGGGTTCGACGTGCGCTGGACGGCGAGCCAGGCGGCGTCACAGGCACGCCGGTAGGAGAGCGCGAGCGTGAGATCAACATCACCAACACGTGGCAGAGTGCGGTCGACCGGGTGAACGTTAGGTTCCCGGTTGTGGTACAGTAAATCTTGTCGCACAACAGGTATATGATCACTGCATTCGAGAGAACTGGAGGACGCATGACCGAGCCCACGGAGGCCGCGGTCGCCGTTCAGGAGCCGCCGCAGGTGGAGGCCGGCGAGCAGAGTGCCCCACGCCGGGGCCGGCCTCGTCCGAACGAGACGGTGGAGCGTGACGAGCGAGTGCTCACCGCGATCGGCGAGCAGTCGCTGACCCGTGACGAGCTGGCCACGGCGCTGTCGTTGTCGCCCGCGCAGACGTACCTGTCGCTTCACCGACTACGGAGCGACGGCAAGGTCGAGCGCACCCGCGACGGTTCGCAGCACCGCTGGCGTCGGCCGACCGCCGATGCCGCAGCCGCGCCCGCGGCCTAGGAACGGTGAGAGGCGGCACGCACACCCGCTGACCGGACGGGATCGTGCGTGCCGCTTCTGCACACCTACCACTTTCACACGGTACGTCACCGCACCGGAGGATGATATGCGAATCACCTGGCTCGCCGACGTACTTCGTGACGCCGGTCTGACGGTCATCGAGCATCCCGGCTGGAAGACGCTCGTCGCGGGGGACACCTGGACGCCCGAGTTCGGAATCGTTCACGCGACCGCCGCACCAAAGAGTCAGTCGGACACCGTGCAGGTGTCCGTGGTGCGCAACGGCCGTGCCGGGCTTCCCGGTCCGATCGCCAACGCGTGTGTGGACCGGCAGGGCCGCTGGCACGTGCTCGCCGCAGGGCGGTGCAACACAACGCTGCAGGGCACCGCGGGTCCGTTCGAGGGTAAGGGCAACACGTTCGCGCTGGGCGTGGAGGCCTGCAACGACAACCGCGGGGAGCCGTGGCCCGCCGTCCAGTACAACTCGTATGTGGTCGGCTGGGCTGCGATCTGCCGTAAGCTGGACTGGGCACCCGGCAAGCTGCGCGGCCACAAGGAACACACGCCGGGCCACAAGATCGACCCGACGTTTGACATGAACACGTTCCGCATCAACGTGGGACGTGTCCTGAGTGGAGATGATGATCAGATGGTAATCGCAGCCGAGGACTTAGCAAAGATTCGCAACGCGGCCGGTGGTGCGTTCGTGGATGTGATGGAACTGGCCGCCAACCAGGCGGACGCCGATCCTGCCACCGACCCACAGCCGACCGGTCGTCAGCTGGCCGGCTACATTCGGACGCTGATCACCAACCCGATCATCAACGCCGTGAACGCGTCGAACCAGACGGTCGCGGCGATTCTCCAGCAGAACATCGCCCAGATCCTAGCCGCGATCGCCGCCGATCCCAGCAACACGATCGAGCTGACGCCGGACCAGGTGACCGAGCTGGCCGACCTGATCAAGGCGCAGCTACCCACCTCGCCGAGTGCGGAGGAGATCGCCGACGCCGTGAACAACGAGACGCGCGACCGTCTCGCGGAGTAAGTCGGTGATCGAGGACTTGCCCGTTGCGCTTCTCAAGGACATCGGAGCGGGCGCACTCGTAAGTCTCACCGTTCTACTCGTTCTACTTGGGGTTCTGATACCACGCTCACAGCACCGTGAGCGGATTGCCGACAAGGATCGGCAGATCGCAGCCTTGCAGACCGCACTTGATAAGCGTGACGAGCAGGTGAACAGGCTGCTCGAGAACGACAACATCGTGATCGAGCTACTGCGGTCGATCAAGAGCGAGGCGGAGAGGCGAACCAGGTGAGCCGACTACTCAGGCGGCTGTGGAGTAAGATACGGAGGCCACCACCCTCGGCACAGACGATTCGGGCGGAGAAGAGGCTGGAGGACGTGTGTCGTGATGACGCACGGATCAACGCGACGATCAACCGTCAGCAGCAGATTCTCCGTGACAACCACCTAGGACCGATGATCGCAGATCTGTTCGCAAGGAGACACCCGTGAGAGGCGCCGCCATCCTCATCATCTCTATGCTGGGGCTGGCCGGGTGCGTGTGGTTCATGATCTACTACCACGTGCGCTCGGGCGGACAGTGGAGACGTAATGAGGTCGGCATCTGGCTCATGATCAGCCGTCTCAACCTCGGACTGATCTTCGCACTGCTGATCATCGGGCGAGTCTTCGGCAACCCACCGTGGCGAGAGATCCTCGTGATCGTGCTCGTCTGCCTGTTCTCGCTGCAGACGTTCTGGCCGATCAAGTTTCTCTGGTCACCCCACATCCACGGCATCGTGCCGCGGGAAGAACGCAGAGAGGAGAGCCCAGCTCATGATCCTGGGACGTGAACCGGCCCTCTGGGCCGCGGTGGTGAAGGCGCTGGTCGCCGTCATCTCGATGTTCGTGATCAACCTCACGGTCGACCAGCAGGGCGCCATCAACGCGCTGATCGCCGTCATCCTTGGTGTCCTGGTCGCGGTCCAGGTCGCCGCGGAGAAGGCCGTGCCGTTCCTGCTCGGCCTCGCCGAGGCCGGCATCTACCTCGCCGTGTCGTTCGGGTGGAACGTCACGGAGGCCGCACAGATCGTGCTGCTGACGCTGGTCGGTTCCATCGTGGCGGTGATCACCCGTGACCGCGTGGTGGCGCCACGCGACCCCGCCGGCAACCCGGTGCCGCCCCCGCGATAGGGTTACGGTCTGAGAGACCGGTCCCGGCGCTCGAAATCGGGAGAACCGAGCGCCGGGATCTCTCATCCCGACCGTTGTACATCGTGACATTACTGTGATATGATTGACCCAGCACCGCAGCACGGCACAGCTTGACGAGCGATGGAGTGATGAGATCATGGTTACCGGGACGACCTTCAAGATCAGCCCCACGGCGATGATCACCCCCAAGCAGTTCGACCTGATCCGTAAGCTCGCAATCGAGCGCGACTGGTCCGACGCCCCCACCCTGCGCAGCATGACCATCAAGCTGGTGGTCCGCACGGAGGACTGGACGAGGTGCTCGGTCAGGCGCCTAGACGCGTCCGCGGCGATCGACTACCTGCTCTCGCCGCTGGCACCCAAGATCCAGGGTGTCGCCGCGCAAGATACCGGCGTGCAGGGCACGACCGGTGCGCCGCCCAAGTCGACGCCGATGAACTGGTTCGAGGTCAAGACCGTTCTCGCACCGCTCCCGCTGTCCAAGTACGCGGTCGAGCACGAGAGCGGCGTCGTCCAGTTCTTCGAGGTCGTTGAGCGTAAGAACGGCACTCGTTTCCTCAACAAGCTGCAGGGTGCTCCCGGCGACTGGCACCGCGTGTGGCTCAACCCCGAGCAGCAGGTGACGATCGGCAAGATCATCACCGAGGACCCCACCAGGTACGCCACCGCCTACTGCGAGAAGTTCACGCGATGCTCGGCGTGCGACTCACCGCTCTCTGTCGCCGCATCGATCGCCGCAGCCATGGGTCCGGTCTGCCGCAAGAAGTTTCAGTGGTGAGAGGAGTTCACGAGTGCACATTGTTCAGTTCGCAGCTATCACACTGTTTCTCGGTGCGATCACCGGGATGGTGTGGCGCATCATGCGGGCCGTTGAGAGGATGAGTGAGAAGTGACCGTCATTCGGAGGCCGCAGCTCAAGGCGGCGCGTCGGCACGCGGAGGAGCTGGGCAAGCAGGTCGGCGGGATGCTCAGGTACGGACACGAGGGTGAGAACGGGGAGGCGATCCAGCCGGTCTTGCGCGCCTGGCGCGAGTTTCTCAACCAGTTCGGATCGGACGACGACCCGGTGATCCGCGACTACATCGCAGACAGCTTCCGGCTCGGCGTCAGCGAGGTCGACTACCGCCGGGGTCTGTCGCTGGTCGGTACGAACTAACGTTTACACCGTGTCATCGCGGTGGTACGGTGATACTCACAGGCGAGAGATGATCGAAGGGAGAGATGAGCGATGGCTGACACAATCGTTTCCACGCGTGAGGTTCCGTGGATGAAGATCGGCAAGCTGGCCGACAAACCCATGACCGCCGCGGAGGCGGCCGAGGCCGGTGGCCTAAACTTTGAGGTGATCAAGGCCGAGCTGAGCTGGACCAGCGACGAACATAAAACCAGCGGCACGGTGGACGACCGTGTGGCCGTCGTCCGTAAAGATTCGTGGACACCACTCGGTATCATGTCTAAGAGCTACCCACTCCTCCAGTTCGGCGAGGCCTTCGACTTCATGGACACCGTGAACTCGCGGTACGTCGCGGCCGGCTGTCTCAAGGGCGGACGGCAGGGGTTCATGGTCGTCAAGCTGCCGGAGAAGCTGAACGTGCTCGGCGGGGACGACCCCCACGAGCTGTTCGGCGTCTTGCGTACCAGCCACGACGGCTCCCGCGCCGTGGAGTTCATGATCATGCCACTGCGCGATCGCTGCATGAACCAGCTGACGCTGAACTCGTTCTCCGCCGGTGTGCCTCACCGCTGGTCCATCAAGCACACCAGCACGATGGCCGCCAAGCTGCAGGAGGCGCGGGCGTCGCTGGAGAACGTGGACAAGTACGCGAAGCGCTTCGAGGAGAACGCCAGGCGTCTGGTCAAGATCAAGCTGTCCGAGGACGTCGCCCGGTCGACGCTGGAGGCCGTGCTGCCCAACCGGCCGCGGCGTGACGAGCAGGTCGAGCGAATCATCACCTCGTGGCACACCGCCGAGACCGTCGGCTTCGACTGGACCGGGTGGGGCCTGGTGAACGCGGTCTCCGAGTACTTCGACTGGGGACGGACCGGCGGCTCGCCGGAGTCGCGGTTCGTCGGCGCGCTGCAGGGCCAGACCACCAACATGATCAACCGCGTCGCGGGTCGGATCCTGACCCGGGCGTCGTAGCACATGTCTCCCACCGCCCGGCGGCCCACGCGGTCGCCGGGCGTGCGCTCATCCTCGATTCACCACACACGGGAGGCCACGTGCGCACGGCGGACTCGGTAGACTGGTCACAGGCCATCTGCCACTCTGGTAAGTTTGATCCAGACCTGTGGTTCGGCGACTCGGAGATCGACCAGGCAGTTGCCGTCGCACTCTGCACGGCCGGTGGACCCGGCGGCATGCCGTGTCCGATCCGCGCGGAGTGCCTCCAGTACGCGCTGAGCACCGGCGAGTCACACGGGGTCTGGGGTGGGTTAACCGAAAAGCAGAGACGTGTGACCGGCTGGTCGAAGCAACGTGTCCGGTGCCCGGGTTGTCGCAGCACCGGTGTGAGCACCGTCACAGAGATGATCGAGGCGTGTGTTCGGTGCGGTCTGTCCTGGAAGATCTAGAAATCCACCGTTGGTTACCGTCGGACCACCCACTTTTGTGGCCTCAGGATGACGTCTGGGTGTCCAATTTTGTTCCAGTTTATACCAGTTACTTGGCGTGCAGCTCCGCAGCCCGTGTCCAGGCGTCCCACCACAACTTCGCGTTGTCCTCGACGGTCAGCAGAGCGGCGGCCGCACGTCCGCGTCCCGCGACCTCCTGGCGCATGTCCTTGCTGTCGGCCAGCGCGCGCAGCGTCGTGTACCACTGCTTAGGCTTCCTGGCCAGCAGCCCGACGCCCCGCTGGTTGATGCGCCGGTACTCGTCGGTCGGGGACATGACGCACGGCACACCTAGCGCCGCGTACTCCAGCGGCTTAAGCCACGACTTGGACTTGTTGAAGATCGTGTCCGCGAGCGGTGCGATCCCGATCCCGATCTTGTTCAGTCCGGCGGGCCACTCCTCCAGCGGGTTCAGCGGACCGGTCACGTCCGGCTCCTCGTGTAGCGACAGCGCGTCCTTGACGCCCTCGCCGGGACCCACCATCTGGAACCGCTGGCCGAGCTCCTCACAGATCCGGTCCACGGCGAAGCCGGTCACCTGCAGGTCTCCCGGGTGCGAGTGCACCGAGCCACCCCACCCCACCACGGTGCTGTCATCATCGTGAGGCATGTTCAGGTACCGCGCGGGGATGTGGTTGTAGAGCACGTGTCCGCGGTTGTGTCGCGCGTATCGTTGAAGAAGAGACGGTGTGGACACGGTGACCAGCGTGGCGGCGTCACACGCGGCCTGCGCGAAGTGCCAGCTGTGCTCACGGCTCCTTCCGCGCGTCGGGTGCATCGCCTGAAAGGCCGGGTTCCGCGGATCGATCGCCGCGAGGTCATCATCCATGTCGATCACCACGGCGATGCCACGCCTCTCACGAATGATCGGAATGGCCTCGACGATGTACTTATGCGTGACGCGCTGGAAGACCAGGACGTCCGCGTCCGGTGGCACGATCACGTCCACCAGCTTATTCGTGCTCGGGTCCACCTGACCCTTGAGGAACTTACCTCGCTCACTCGGACGAATCAGCATCACGTCGTAGCCGAGCTGCTTGAGCCGCTCCGTCGGCCAGATCAGTCGGTGCAGTCCGCAGCCCTGGTCGTCGGCCGGGTACACGTAGACCTTCATCACTCATCTCCTTGATCTTACCAGCGATCCGGTCGACCGCTGGAGTTGGCGCCGTGGTGGTGCCAGACCCACGTGACCTCCGTCACGTGCGCAAACCTCGCGCCCAGATCCAGCAGCCGTAGGTAGAAGCCCCAGTCGTCGTAATCGGTCTCCACACCCTCGGGCGCACCGAACCGCGCCCGCTGGGCGAGCTCCGTCAGTACGAGGCTGGTCACCGGTATGTACGACCTCTCGCGCAGCATGTCCGGGTCGAACCTCCGGCCGAACCGCCCCCACTCCTCGCGCACCGGGATCGGTCGGCCGCTGGCGTCGATCACGTGACAGCCCGGGTACACCACGTCGGCGTCCGTCGCCTCGGCGTGCTTGAGCAGCACGTCGAGGTGCTCCGGATAGAGGTAGTCGTCATCGTCGAGGAACGCCGTCCACGTGGTGGCGACACGACTCAGCGCGCGGTTGCGCGTCGTGGCGGAGCCCTCGCGGTCCACGTCCGTCGCGATGATCACCTCGTGCGGCCGGTGAACCTGCACCGCCGTGCTCTTCACCGCGCGGGTCAGCTTGTTGGGCCGCACCGGAATGTGTGGAATGACCACGGTCACGTCACGGGGAAACACGTCACCACCTACTCGGCAGGCCGCTGGTGTTGCGACCGTGAACACGGTAGTGCCACGTCACCTCGGGCGTGCCTACCACCTTAGGGTCCTCGCTGCCCAGGTACCGACGCTTGATCTCCTCGAAGCACCGCAGCTCGAACTGCCAGTCCTCGCCGGACCACTCCTGGTGCATCGGTCCGTCCGGCTGGAGAAACCCGGCGGCCTGCGCGATGTCGGTACGGACCAGTACCGTCATCGTGGTGTGGTGCGGGTTGTCCAGGTCCATGATCTTACCACGGTGTCCCGGGAACGGGTTGTTCCCGTCGAACCACGAGTATGCGAACACCGCGCCCGTGAACTCCACCATGCCGTGGAGTACCTGCAGGTGCTGCGGGTAGAACATGTCGTCGTCATCCAGGAAGGCTACCCACTCTGTACGCACGGCGTCCAGCGCCCGCTGTCGGGTAACTGCGGCGCCGGCCTTTTCCACGTCCAGGACGACCACGTGGCCACCAGCGGGTCGGAGCGTCTGCTCACGGACGCTGATGATGGCCTGGTCCAGCAGCCCGCCCGGGCAGGCGCGCGGGGGAATGCACGGCGTCACCACCGTGATGTCAGCTTCCACGGTTACCTCACATCGGGCTGTAGGTCGAGTAGCGGGTGAAGCGGTGTGTCACGAGCACGTCCGGGATGTTCGGCACGATACCGGCGTGCGCGGCGACCCGCTCGAGGAACACGCCGTCCGAGTGTCGGCAGTCGGCATCCGCCGGTGCCTCCGGCAACCACGGGTCGCCGATCTCGTCGAGAATGTCATGGTGAAACATCACCTGCGTTCCGTCCACCAGCTGGTCGAAGTGCCCAGGTGGCTTAGGTCCGCTCGCGATGATCTCTCCGACCTTCTGCTCGGTGACGTCATCCGGGAGAAGCTGCGACCGGTGCTGTGAACACCACACGGCACGGTACTCCGGGTGCTCGTCCAGAAATCCGGCCATCTTCTCCATGAAGCTGCGTTCGTACCGGTCGTCGTCATAGAAGGTGCACACGTAGCGGCCGCGGACGAGCCCCGCGCGGATGACCTGGTTCGTCGCCCACGAGATCGGGCAGGCCCGGTCCGCGAGGCCGGGCAGCTCGCCCGTGGTGACCCACTCGACGCGCGGCTCGGCGCTGTACCGCTGGTAGATCTCGTGCATGGTCTGGGAGACGATGTCTCCTCGTCCGATCCACTGTCCGGAGTCCACGACGATGATCTGCACGTCGGTGCGCGTCTGTGTGGTGACGCTGTTGAGCGCCGTGACGAGCGTCGGCTTCATGTGACTCGCCACGATGCACGTCACACCCGGTGCGAGTATCTTCACCTACGTGCTTCCTCCCACGCCAGCGAGTGGTCCCACGACACGAGCCGCTCGACGATCTCCTCGAACTGGATCTTAGCCTTCCACCCAGTCCGTATCTCGGTCTCGCTCGGGTCGCCGATGAGAATCGGAATGTCGGTCGGACGCATGAACGCCGGGTCACGCACGACGTGGTTCTCGGGATTCAGGTCCAGCAGCCGGAACGCCGTGTTCACGAAGTCCTGAACGCTGTGCGACTTCCCCGTGGCCAGCACGTAGTCACCGGGTTCATCCCGCTCGGCGATCTTCACCCACGCCTGCATGTACTCGGGACCCCACCCCCAGTCCCGCTGGGCGTCCGTGTTGCCGAGCCGCAGCTCGGTCTCCAGTCCCAGCTTGATCCGCGCCGCCGCCTTGGTGATCTTGCGGTCCACGAAGTAGTCGTTACGCCGTGTGCTGACGTGGTTGTGCATCAGTGCGTTGGAGACGTGCATGTTGAACGAGTCACGGTAGTTGATGACCGCCATGTGTGCAAACACCTTTGCCGTGCCGTAGACGTTCATCGGCCGGAACACGGCGTCCACGCCGAGCGGCCCGTCCGCGCCGTAGCCGTACTGCTCGGAGGTCGAGGCGTTCACCATGCGAATGTCCGGGTTGACCTCACGGATCGCCTCGAGCAGCTTCAACGTACCGCCCGCGTTGTTGTCGAGCATGGCGATCGGCTGGGCCCACGACTGGCCGGACGACGCGAGCGCACCGAGGTGAAATACGACGTCCGGTCGTGCGGCGTCCAGCGCACGTACCAGCGACGTCTGGTCCGTGAGGTCACCGTGCATGACACGAATTCCGGGCAACGTCTGCTCCAGCCACGGCGTGCGGTGCTGCGACACCCAGCGTACGAGGCCGTACACCTCGTGACCTCGGTCGATGAGCTGGTCGGCCAGCGCCAGCCCGTCCTGCCCGGTGACGCCGGTGATGAACGCCTTCAACGACTCACACTCCATCTACAGTTGAGGCACCAGATGCTTCTGCTGTGCCAGTGAACACCACGTGGTCCGCCCAGACCGGCGTGACAGTTCGGGCAACTCTTCGGAATCGGTCTCACAGAATCACCGGTACCGGAATCGGAACGATCAGCCGTCCGCCGTTGCTCGTGAACTTCTGCTCACGCTGCATGATGCCGCGCAGGTAGTTCCACACCAGCACCAGGTACGTGTCCGGCTCGTTGCGGTCGTTCGGCCCGACCACCGGAATCTTCACACCCGGCGCGTATCGTCCGATCTTCGCCGGCGTGGTGTCGACGATGTGCGACACGAGAGACCTGTCGACCGCGCAGAAGTTTAGCAGCGTCGCTGCCTTGGCCGGCATGCCGTACCCAGCCACCGTCCGACCGTCACGGTGCTCCGCCGTCAGCAGCTCGAGCAGACGATCACGCACACGGTCGGCGCGCATCTGCGTACCCGTGTACGTGTCGAGCTCGCGGATCCCACCCTCGTGAACGTGCAGGTCCCGTGCGGTTGCCGAGAAGAACTCGTGCCCGTAGGCGCGCCTGATGAACGCGTCTCGCATGAACGTGACCTGCATGCTGCCGCCCTGCTGCGGCACCAGCTTGACGTTGGTCACCGTCAGCTCGGACAGCTTGGCCGCGGCCATGAGAGACGTGAGTGAGAAGAAGTACCGGTGCTCGTGATACACGTGGTCGAACTGGTTGCCGACCAGTAGATCCGGCAGGTACTGGACCTCGAGGATCGCGCGACCGTCCTCGGCGAGGAGTGCGTGAACTCCGTCGAGGAAGTCGTTGAGGTCGATGACGTGTGCGGTCACGTGGTTAGCGAGCACCAGCCTGGCCGGGCCGTACTTTTCCCGGATCCCGAGAGCCGTCGCCAGAGACAGCGCGGTGTGTTCGACCGTCAGTCCACGATCACGTGCGACGCCGACCGGTCCCGCCGCGGGATCGATGCCGACCGCGCGCACCCCCGCGTTGTGAAAGTGCTGCAGTAGGTCGCCGTCGTTGCAGGCCACCTCCACGACCAGGTCATCCTGACCTAGCGTCTTGTCGAACAGCAGCTCCGCCGCGTAGCTGCGGTGGTACGCGACCAGGCTGGGCGACGTGCTCGAGTAGAACGTGTAGTCACCGCCGAACACCTCACTCGCCGGCGGCGTGACCATCATCTGCACGAGCCAGCAGTCCTGACACACCGCGACCCGCAGCGGGTAGTACCTCTCACGCTGGTCGATCGTCTTCGGGAGGTCGTTCGCCAACGGTGACGAACCTAGGTCCAGGAACTCTCTGAGCACGGTGTTGCCACACCCACCGCAGTGATCTCGTAACACGTCACTCCTCACTCGTCACTGATCGTACACGTGTGCCCAGTCGTTCACCCTCTGACCGATGGTCCACATTCTAGCCTTGGCCAGTGCGTTCTCACCCAGCTCCGTCCGCGTGTTGTCATCGATGAGCGCCTCGAGCACTGAGGTCCAGCCCTCGCCATCCCGGAGATCGTCCACCAGGTACCCGTTGCGTCCGTGGTCGATCCACTCGCCGTACTGTCCGACGTTGGACGCGACGACCGGAATGCCGCGTGCGGCGTACTCCAGCGTCTTGATCCACGACTTCCGCTGGTTGAACGGTGTGTTGATGAGCGGCGCGATGCCGATGTGAAAGTCGAGCTCCTGGTGGTAGCTGTTCACGTCGATGAAGCCGACCGTGCTGACGTTCGTCAGGCCGGTCATGTAGTTCGCACCGACGCAGCGCAGCGCGACGCCGTGTCGCCGCTGGATGTGCCGCAGGTACTTGTTCATCGGGCCCCAGTCCTGCCCGTGAAACATCGACCCACCCCACCCGATCGTCAGCCCGTGACGAGCTCGGCGCGGCGTCTCGACCAGCGCGTCGGGCACGCAGTTGCGCAGCACGTGGACGTTGGCGTTGAACTGCCGGAGGTACTCGGCGAGCTTGGGTGTGGACGCGGTGACCACGTCTGAGATCTTGATGTTGTGTTGCACGATGTCGCGCAACGGCGCGTAGATGCTGTGCGGCACGGCGTTCTCGGGATCGATGTTCATGAGGTCGTCATCGATGTCGTACACCGTCATGACGTTGGGATCGGCGCACAGGTCATTCCACAGTGGACTGTTGAACGCGAGCCGCTGGCCGATGACCACGTCGTACCCGTGGATGTCGGGACCGGGTGCGCCGATGTCCACGCTGAACCGCTCCTTCGGCAGGTGCAGCAGCGGCAGCTGAAGTCGGTAAAAGTAGCAGCCGGCGCCGTCGGTTGCCCACGCGAAGATGCGCTTCACCACGGACGGAATCCCCACTTCTGCTTAAACGTCTCGCCGTCGCGACCGGCCTGCTCGGCGAGGACACCCACGGTGGTCGAGTTGGCCAGTGTGTTCGCGACCTGCGGTCCGGGGACAATGATGACGCCACCGCGCTGCCGGCACACCCAGTCGTAGTGCGTGTCTCCCCACCACCAGCGGAAGTCCTCGTCCGCCAGCAGCTCGAGCTCCCCGCGAGCCACGAACGCCCAGGGGCACATACGTCTCGCCAGCTCCCCGTCCGGCGCCGTCTTGACCAGCGGCGCGTGCACGGGCACGTGGGACGCAGTGCTCGCCGCGGCGTACGATCCGGACCGCAGCGCGGCCGCCACCACGTCATACCACCCACCCGGCACGTCCGCGTCATCGTTAAACAACGCGACGTCCCAGCACTCGTAGCGGCGGTCCTGCGCGTTCATGCGCACCGCGATCAGGCCTACGTTCCACAGTCGGTACAGGTTGGGCGGCTGCTCATCATCACGCACAACCAGGACGTGTGGTCCGTACCTCACCGGGTCGACAGGCGGGTCGGACGCGTTGTCGATGATCACGATCTGGTCGGTCTGAGGCAGCAGACTGCTCACGAGACGATCGAGTTCGTGAGGTCGGTTGTGCGTTGTGATGACCGCATACCGTGGCACTCTGTGCGCATCAGTCACGGTAGCTACCGTACCATATGTCACGGTGTTACGGCGTCGTCTCCAACGATCCCAGGTACGTAACCTTCATGTGCGTCGTGGACTCGGACGACACGGCGGTGTCCAGCGGAACGGTGCTCTCCTGCCAGATCTCCAGTTCCACGTAGTCACCCTGGCCGTTCATGTAGATGGCCCACGTCTTGGCGGGGTATGCGGTGGCGCCGGCGGCGGACGGCAGCACGATGTTGCTACCCGGGCTGGTCACACCGTTCTTAGCCCAGCGGGTCGCACGGCGCCCGGTCGCGTTGCTGGCAAACGTGACCGAGCCGTCGAAGCCGTACCAGCCGGGCACGCTGGGTGTGAACCGCGAGTTGTTCACCGCCGGGTCGTGCGCCTGCATGATGTCGAAGTAGTCCGGAGCGTTCAGTTCGGCAGGTTCGAATATGCCGGTCGCGGTCGTCTGCGCGGTCTCCTGTGTGTAGAAGCCCACCATCATGCCGGGACGTAGTGTGGCCTGTGAGTGCCCAATGATGAATGTGCCGTCCGGCGGGATCGTGACACACATCACCCGTGCGCCGATGTACAGGTGACCGATGAGACTGACCGCAGAGATGAGCTCCGTGTCGCCGTCGAACGTGACCGTGCCCGTGCTTGCGACGTTCGCCGGCCGCAGCTGCCACTGCAGTCCCAGGCGCGCGGCCTGCGCCCGCAGCTCATTGATGCCGATGACGACGGCCATCTCCGAGCCACCGGCCGGAGATCCCAGGCTCTGCGGATTGGTCACGTGTACGCCTTCCTCAGCGAGTGCTTCATCTCACCACCCGGCTCCAGCGGCAGTGACCAGGCAACCTCGAGCCAGTTCTCACCACCCCACTGAATGACGTTGTGCGAGTCGTGTCGCGGGTCCGGCGGCGTCGTGGCCTCGAGGATCTCACTCACGAGTCCGCGCTGCCCGATGTTGGTTGCGATCCGGCGAGCCTGCGCGGACGTGGGCACACGCATCTGGAACGTCTTGGCGATCACGTACCCACGGCTGGAGATCGACGTCGGCGCCGTGGCAGGAATGTCGTACGACCCAAAGATCGGAACGCCGAAGTCGCTGTCATCATCACCGTTCGACACCACGATGATGCGGTTGGGCGAGTCGATGAGATCGTTGCCCGACGTCAGGTCATCGCGCAGAACCACACTTCTCGTGTCCCAGTTGAAGTCCGGGATCCGCGTCGCCGGGTCGAACGTCCGGATGAACCGCAGCACGTGCTCGTTGTCGAACCACGGCTGCATGTAGTCGCCGTCCAGCGCCAGCGTGTCGATGATCTGCCCGCGGTTTGTGCCGGGTCCCCAGGAGCCCAGACACCGGTACGTCGTCGGCTCGACGGTGAACGTCACCGGCAGTCCACGGAGGAGCCGGACCAGCGCGGTCTCCACGGAGTCCATGCCGTGCGTCTCGTCGCCGAACATCGTGTTGTACGTCGTGAACCCGCGCTCGATCTCCTGGTCCAGGATGAACATCTCATCGGCCAGCGTGCTGCTGGACATGTCGCCGCGTGTGCCGTGAATGATTGTGTGGCTGGTGAACGCGTACCGGCCCAGCGGGTACTCCACGTCCAGGACGGTCATGTACACATCCACACGGTGCTGCACGGGGTTCACCAGCGCCGTGTCCGCGTAGTCGAGCACCAGTGGCTGCAACGTACGCTTGGTCGTGCGCGTGGTGTCGTGAGTGATCGTGGGTGCCTGGCTTCTGATGGGGTGCAGCTCGCCGACCGTGTCGCCGGTCACACCGTGCACCAGCACGAACCTGTACGAGGCACTGACCTGGCCGATCCAGTCGTCCAGATTGAGCGACGGGTTGTCCTCGTCGTCGATGTTGGTGAGTAGTTGTCCCCACCGTGACGGGCTGACCGAGAAGCTGGCCGGAACGTCGGCGGGTTCGGTCGTCTCGGAGATTAGCGACCGCGCCGTGTCCTGCTCGCTGACCCGGCCGATGCCGACGAGATGTTCGTCGATCTTAGACAGGGTGCGCGCCGTCTCGCTGTCCACGACCCGGGTGATCGTTCGGCTGTGCAGCCGTCCCAGCGTCCGCGCCGTGTCGCTCTCAACCACACGTGTGACGGACGTGAGCTTGACGTTGTTCACACCGAGCGTGCGCGCCGTCTCGGTCTCCGCGGCGCGCGTGATGGAGACGTGCTTCGGGTTGTTCACCGTGAGCGCACGTGCGGTGTCGCTCTCCGTGACGCGCGTGAGGTTGACCGTGATCTCGGTGTCCGCCGCCAGGACCTCGATGTGCAGCGAGATGATGCTGCTCGTGATGCCGTTCGTGACCGTGAACGTGTCGCCGCCGAAGTTGCCACCCGCGCCCAGCGACCGAGTCGCCAGCTCCATGCGAACGTTGGCCGAGCCGGTCGCGCGGTTGGTGGCGTGGTCCTCCTGCTCGCCGTAGTCCGCGTCGGGTGTGAAGCCCGTTGGGATCGTGCCGCTGGCCACACGAGCGTGCTGGTCGGCGACCAGAACCGAGCCGGCGAGGCAGCCGGTCAGCGACGCGATGTTGATCGAGGTCGCGCTGGCCGTGGCCTGTCCGACCTGCCCGAACGGGTCCGCGGGATCCGCGCCGCGGAGAATGATCATCTCCCAGCCGCCGGTCACCGAACCCGAGTTGGTGATCGTGGGCGCACCCTCGCCGCCGGCGAAGACGTCGTACCACGCGTACATGCGAGACGCGCTGCCCTGTGCGACCGGGAACGTAAATCCGGGCACCACGACGAAGTTGCCGTCAATGGCCATCGTGAGCGTGACGCCGCTCAGGTGCCCAAAGATGACGCAGACGTCGCCCGCCACCGGGGTGTAGCCGAGTGGGAACGCGGTGGCGAACGACGTGGTGGTCGCCGAACCAGAGTTGTCACTGCTGGTGTCGACGACGGTGACGGCCACAGGCTACTCCTACGTCGTGGACGAGGCGCGGAAGAAGCCTCCCGAGGGAATCACGGCCGTGATGTCCGAGCCGTCCGGTGTGGTCGCGAAGTCGTGAAGAGACCACGGCAGGATCGCCGAGTCGGCGCCGCCGGTCGAGTCCGAGTCCCAGCCGGTCACCAGGTCCTGCCAGCCGTCGCCGGCCGCGACGGCCACCCACGTCTGGTCCGCGATGTCGATGTCCACCCGGTCGTTGGCGTCGTCGTACGTCACCGTCATGCCGGCCGAGTTGTCGATCGTCTTCCGGGCGTAGCCGCTGTTCGTCACCTCGTTGGTCGTACCGGACACGATGGCCGCGAAGTCGTCCTTGTCGCGCAGTACCGCGTCGGTCTCGATGCCGCTGGTCGCGAGGATCATGATGACGATCACCGAGTTGGCCGGGTCGTTGGCGTTGACCCGCTCGGCCCACTCGGTGCCGCGACCGAGACCACGGTTGAAGATGAAGTCACCCACGTCAGCTCACCCGTCGCAGCTCGAAGAAGTGATCGACGCGCTTACCGCTCGGCTCGCTCTCGTCGTCATACTTACCGGGGTTGTGTGTGATGTCGTACGCCACCTCGCCGTCCACCGTTAGGAAGACGACGCGGTCGCCGGTGATGAACGTGTGGGTGACCTTCCACGGCTGACCGGGAGGCCCGCCGGGCGCGTGTGTCACCTTCTCACCCTCGAGCCGGAGCCAGCCCTCGGCCTTCCCCGCGTCGATGAACTTCATCGGCACCCGGGTCAGCTCCGGTGCGTCGCCCTCGAACTTGATCCCCACGAAGGGCCACGGTTCGTGGTCGTACCCCGGCGTGTCCGGGTCGTAGAGGTACGACTCACCGGTGTCTCGGTCGTGCGCCACCGCACGCCGGCCCGTGGACTTGTCCGCGAGCTTGCGTATTCTCAGCATCTCGTAGGTCACATCTTACTCCTCGTCATCCTCATCATCATCCGGGTCCACGACGCTCGGCGTGGCGGTCGTCTCCACGATCTCGACCTGCGCGAGCAGCAGCCGTCGGTTGCGCTTGATGGAACCGCTGGGTACCAGCACGGTCGCGAACCAGCGGTCGCCCACCTCGTTGCGCACACAGACGTACGGCACGTCCGCCCAGGCCAGGTCGCGCAGTGACCGGAAGCCGTCCTTGAGACGGCCGGTCGGGATCGCGGCGTTCTGGACCAGCAGCACGCGGCTGAACCGGTCGCCCCCGCGCTCCAGCGGGCGGAACGCCGTGACGTAGTCGCGGCCGTACAGCTCCTGCAGCTTGACGCTGCCGGCCTCGGGGAAGTTCATCTCCTCATCCGGGTCACGGTCCCAGCTCATGACGTAGGCCAGGTTGCTGGAGCCGTCCTGGACGTTGTTCGTCGTGAAGATGAGCACCGAGTTGCCGTTCCCGGCGCCCGTGACGCCGGGCGCGGCGATCGTCACCTCGGGACTGGTCGTCCAGTCGCCGTAGAAGTCCAGCGCGTTGACCGTGCGCATGCGGTACCGGGTGACCGTGTCCACCCGCGCCTCGTAGTCGTTGAAGAACGCGAGCACCTGGTTCTCGGTGCGCATGATCGTATGCCAGTCGTCGTCCTCCTCGTCCGTACGCTGAAGTTCCACGCCGGCCATGTTGAGGTCCGTGAACTGGATGTCGTCGTACCAGACGTACTGCGGTAGCGGCGTCGTGTTGGACGGTCCGGGCATGCTGCGCGCGCCCACCGTGCCGTGTGTGATGCTCTCGTCCCACGTGTTCAGCATCCAGTCATTGGGCTCATCGGTGCCGACCTTCCACGCCTTCATGCGCAGCACCGTGCCGATCGCCTGGCCCACGATGTGGAACCGGTCGCCGGGCGCGTACGTCCCGGACAACGGCTCGGAGACGAGCACGGCGACGCCGCCCTCGACGATGTTCATCTGCACGACGGACGCGCCGAACCTCAGCGAGAACCGGTAGTGTGACAGTGAGCTGGAGCGACGGACGAACAGCGACGCCTCGATGTAGTCATTCGTTGCCTGGAAGTCGATGCCCACGGTGCCCCGGACCTCGACGTTGTACAGGTCCACGTCGGCGATGATCGAGAACACACCGACGTTGTTCGTCGCGATGAGGTGTCCGGCCTCGCCGTCCACGATGACGTACTGTCCGGCCGCGCCGCCGGACGTGGACCACGCCTGGTCCGTGTCCGTCGAACCCCAGGTGCCGGAGGCCGCCTCCGAGAACGTGCTGAGGACGCCGTACGGCGCCCACGTGATCTGGTTGTACTCCAGTCCCGTGGGCATGCAGTCGGGTGTGACGCCGGGGCACTCGGGATCCACCACGGAGATGGCCTGGGTCTCCTGTGTGACGTCGAAGCTGACGATGTCCGGCGGCTGCTGGGAGAACATCACGGAGACGTCATACGCGACGTCACCGGACAGGTCATAGTCGCCCTGGCGAATGTCGGCGTGGGTGTACCCACCGTACGTCGCGGGAATGGCGCCCACGCCGGTGACGGACGTGATGGCACGCGCCGTCAGGATCTGCCACTGCCCGTTGGCCTCGGTGACGTCATCCATGAATGACACGTTGTGAATGGCGCCCGTGCCCGAGAACGACGGCGTGTCCGAACCCAGGTCGATCGTCACCTCACGGTAGCCGTCCGCGACCTCCGGGTACTCGTCGAAGTCCTCGGCCGTCAGCAGGATCGTGTTGCCGCCGACGCTGATCTGCAGCGGTCGCGTGTCGCCGTCCTCGAAGCGCCGTGCGTAGAAGCGCAGCTGCGGGTACTCCTCGGGCGTCGCGCCCGCTCGTCCCACGATGCCCTGCGTGACGTAGTGGTCCGTGCCTGTGTTCACGTCGTGGTAGACGCCCGACTCGTAGCGCTCACCGTACGCGTGTGACCCGGTGACCGTGGTGTTGCTGGTCGTGTGAAGCGTGATCTCGGGCAGCACGTTCGTGTCGGTCACCGTGAAGTTGAAGCCCACCGGGTGGCGCATGTCGATGCGCACCCCGGACAGTGTGCTCAGCGGGTACAGCTGCCGCGTCGCCTCGACGATCGGCTGTCCGGACAGCGCCCGCTGGGTGGTGCCCTCGCCGGTGTCCGCCAGCCGGACCGTGACCGTGTACTCGCGCTCTGGAAACGTACCTGAGCCAGGTGTGTCGAGATCGAGGTTGCGAAGACTGACGATGTTCGTACCGACGTCATAGCGAGTCAGCGTGTCGGAGACCGCGGACAGATCACCTACGTACTTACCCCCGACGTAGACACGGTTCTCCTCGCAGTACGTGACCCTGAGGGCCGCGTACGTCAGCACGAACCGCTGGACGCCCGTCCCGCTGAGCACACTGGTGAGAATCACCTGCACGGGCTGCCCGGCGGTGGTCTGAAGCTGCTGCAGTCCCGTGTACGTCCACGGGTAGCGGTCCGCGGTCTGGTACGGCTGCTGCGTGGTGCTCCACCAGTGGTTGATCTCACCCAGGTTGAGCGTCTTAACGGACGAGATGAGGTTCACGGCGGGCTCGGCGTCCAGCGCCTCGGACATCATCACACGGTGCGTGTTGGTGCCCATCGCCGCGGACATCCGCGCGACGTACGGACTGCCGGACACCGCGACCATGCCGGCGAGCGCGTACTCCAGCTCCAGTCGAACGATGCGCTTGTTCTCGAAGATGTCGGGCGAGCCGGCGAAGAAGAAGTTCATGCCGAGCGACGTGGTGCCCGGGTTGAACTGAACGGCCCACGAGTCGCTGGGGTTGTTCAGCGCCTCCACGGCGGTGCTGGCGCCGTTGAGCAGCGTCACGGCGGTACCCGTCACGGCCGTCGAGGTCACGGGCATGAGCTGGGTCTTGGTCGGGCCGGTGCGAACCTCATCTCCGCGCTCGTACACCGTGACCAGTGGCACCTGTCCCTGGATCACGGACGGCGGCGGCGTGTCGACGTAGAAGCGGGCGGTGGCCGGAATCGTCATAGATCCGGTGTGAAAGAAGTAGTACCCGATCTCCGTGTTCGCGTCGAGTGCCGTCGGCTCACTCCGGATCGGGACCCACTCGTTGCCCACGATCATAGGCGCGTGGGGGTTGTACTTCTCCATATCACCGGCGGCCAACTAGATCACCCTTATCTCTGATCGGATCGTGCGCTGACGTAGGGTCGCCGCGATCCCGGCCGCGACGGCGCTACCGGTTCGCAGCGCCTCCTGCTGCGTCGGTACGGCGCCCTGAAAGACGATCTGGACCGCCCCGGGCCCGAGCGTGACGGTTGCCCCGGAGTTGGTGTCGCCGGAGTTGTTGGTGACGTTGGTGATGCCTGGCAGCGTGCCGACCACGGCTCGGTTGAGGTCCGCCCGGAGATCACGCGCCTCATCACGTGCGCCGACCCCGACGCCCTGCATGATCGGCTTGCCGATCTCGAGCGCCGCGAGCTTGGACGGCGATCCGATGCCCAGCGCGCTCTTCATGCCGCTGAGGATGCCCTGCGCGACACGGCGGGCGGCGGCGACGGCCGCGCCGAACCCACCGCGAATGCCGCTGATGATGCCGTTGATGATCTGACTTCCGACCGACCGCGCCCCGCCGACGATCGACCTCAGGATGCTCAAGATCCGGCCGGGCAGTGAGCTGATCGCCGATGCGACGCGCCCGGGCAGTCCCCGGAAGAATGACACGACCTGGCTGACCAGCGAGGAGGTCGCCGATGACGCGGTGCTTCGCGTCCGTGAGAACCAGCTCGACACGGTGCTCCACAGGCGTGACAGCGCGCCGCCGACCGCTCCCGGTAGGTTGCGGAAGAACGTGGCCACGCTGTTTACGATGCGCAGTGTGGTGCTCACGAGGAACTGCTGAAGTCGCAGCCAGAGAGCGATCGCTCCGGCCACGAGCAGCTGGATGGCCTGGTTGACCAGGCTTCGTAGGTTCAGGAAGTACCGGATGATCGAGCCGATGATGAACCCGATCATGTTCGCGACCTGGTCGATGTTTGTGACGAACGCGAACATCCGTCCCACGAAGCTGGCGATCGCGGCGAGCGCGGTGTTCACCCAGCCCAGCACCCGGCTCACGATGCCAGAGATCGCAGATCCGAGCGTGGCAAAGAACCCGATCGTCGTGGTGTACGCCGTCGAGACCCAGCCACCTAGGTTGCCAAAGAACGCACCCACGACACCGATCAGTCGCATGAACTGCTCGCCCAGCCACTGCAGCGTGCGGATGGTTCTCTCGGTGTTCAGCGCGAGAACGCCGAGCACCATGATGCCGGTCTGGAAGAGCGACAGCATGATTGGCAGTATGTCCACGATTCGCTGAAGAATCGCCTGACCCTCGGCACTCCGGAAGAAGTTGGTGAGAGCGTTGGTCATGTCCGTCAGCGTCTGGATGAAGGTCGAGCCCTCATCACCCATGTTTCCAAAGAGCGCGCCTAGTAGGTCGAACACCGCGACCGCGAGTCCACCCAGGTCGGACATGATCTGGAACGCGTTCTCGAGGAACGACTCAAACTCACCGGTCTTCAGCGATCCGCTGAGGAAGCCGGTCAGCGCGTCCAGTCCTCTACCCAGGGCCGCGAACGCGCGCTCGAGGAACGGCATGCCGCGCTCCGCGACGCCGAACAGCACACCGAGCAGATCGATGATCTTGGGGGTCAGGCCGGTGATGATTCGTGCCGTTCCCGCGAAGACGTCGCCCATCGCCTCGAGGATGTCATTCGCACCCAGCAGCTCGAACAGCTGCCGTGCGAAGCCTCCCAGCGCCGAGGCCACTCGCGCCAGTCCGAGGCGTAGCGTCGGCAGCGCCGCGGTCGCGAGCTCGGTGATGTCACCGCGAATCTGCTTGAAGAACGACTCCTGGACCGCCTGGCGCAGCTGAAGCAGCGGCTTACGAAGTGCGTTGATCTCGCGTGCGAACGCCCGCGCACTCGGCGCGAGGTCCTTCATCGCCTTGCGGATCTTCTCGAGGTCGCCGCTGGCTAGTGCCTCGATCGCCCCGCCCACGCCGGTGAACGCCAGCTTAAGTGCGGCGACGACCGAGATGATGCTACCCAGGGCGGCGGGAAGCAGAAGTAGCAGCCCGGTCAGGTCCGCCACAGCGCCGCCGAGTGCCAGCACAGCGGGGATCGCGGCCGCGAGCGCGAGAAAGATCGGCGGCGGGGCGAGCGCACTGATGTTGCGCAGGTGGGCGCCGAGCTGCGACAGGCTGTCCAGCAGCCCACCGCCTACGGCGCCACCACCGCCCGACCCACCACCGAGGCTGCGAGAGATCTTACGCCCGACACCCTCGGCCTCATCACCGACACGGCGTAGGTCCTTGGTGGCCTCGTTGCTAAACCTGTCGAACGACTTACCTGCGTCGTCCGTGCCCGCCGTGACCGAGTCGGTGATCTCCTTCGCCATGCGCTGGATGTCACGTTCCATCTCGCGTGTGGCGTGATCGAGATACCGCTCCATGTTCCGAGCGGCACGCTCGATGTCGCGGGCGGCGTCCTCCTCACCGCGGGCCTCGAGGTCGACGTAGACGGTGTCGATCGGCTGACTCACACTCGTCTCCTCAGCGTCGCACCGGCCATGATGCCGCTGTTGGACGCGTACTCGTCACCCCGCCACCAGGAGGGCGGAACGAATCCGGCCAGTGGGTCCACCTGCGTCACCAGTCCAGACTGTCGAGGTCCGATGAGCTCACGATTGAACTTGTCGTGCTCCTCGGGCTTGGTTACGAGTAGTACGTAGTGGTGCACAAGGTCCAGGAACTCCGCGACGCTCAGGCCGGTAAGGCGCTGACCTGTGCTGAGGAGCCAGCCGTGGAAGAGGTGCCACCGGGTTCGCTGGGTGACCCAGTCGACGAGTCCGATGACGGCTGTGTAGGGCGGACGCCGTACTCCTCCAGCAGGAAGTAGAGGATCGGCATCAGCTGGCGCTTGACGTCGATCGCGTCGTCGCCTCGCGACTCGGCACGCTCGCGGAACCGCTTGGCCGACTCCGGGTAGAGCAGCTGGTCGAACAGGTCGAAGAGCGCGTCGTACTTCTGCTCCTTGAGCATGTCGCCGATCTGCTTCGTCACCGCCACCAGGTCCTGCAGCAGCGGCAGTCCGAGGATTGCGTACGCCTCGAAGACGTCATCATCGATCCGGAACGGAAGCTTCTTTTGCTTGATGGTGAAGTCACGGATCTGCGCGATGTCCTCGGTCGGTACAGGTGCCGGGAAGGGAGTGGTCACGGCGTCATCCTCACGGTGTCGTCTGTCGTCGACACCAGCATATACGCCGTCACGGTGAGATCTTCCCGCTCAGCCGGCCGCCGGAAGAGCGTCCTTGAGGAACTGATTACGACGCATGCCCCTGACGGAGCGAACGAACACCTTGTCCCCGGACGAGGAGGTGAACGCGAGCACCTTGGCCGTCTTAGGCGTGATCGGCCGCCCACGTGGACCGTAGATGCCCGTGCCGTCGTGCACCCAGCGCCCGTGGCGGACGCCCGTGCCGACGCGCACGAGTGGACTGCCGCCTACCGACCTCAGCTGCACCTGAACGCTGGACCGCAGCTGACCGGTGCGGACACGCCGGGGATGTGAGCCGCCGGATCCACTGAGCAGAACCCGGGCACGCGCCTGGACCTTGAACCCACGGCGCAGCAGGTCCTTGCCCTGTGCGACCCGCAGTCGCCCGACCAGCGCGCCGTGGTTGATCGCCATCAGCAGCACCCGTGGTTGACGATGCCAAACGCGTACGTGACCTCCACACCCGCACACGCGCCCTCCGGGCCCACCGAGGTCGCGTTCCCGATGCTGAACCCGGTCAGCAGGTCCCGGTCGTACAGGTCTTTGAGGTAGCACCGCAGCTCGTGACGCACGGTGAACCGGTCACGTTCGAGCTGCAGCGCGTCCGTCCGAAGATCGGAGCACTCGGGCGGGTCGCCGTTGTCGTGCGACACGTGCACGCACCGGACCAGCGACAGCGTCACGTTCACAACGACCTGGTTCGGACCGCACGGCGTCTGCGGCGTGTCGGCCGCCGGTGTGGGAAAGTTGTTGGACGCAACCACGTTGGTCACGGTCTGGGCGAGCTGCCCGCAGTCGCACTCATCCCACGCGATGGCTCCCGGCACCAACAGGCACACGCGGTCCACACCGGCGTCGAGCTCCTCGAGCTGGTCCACAACGGCCTGACCCGCGCCCGTGACGATGATGCTTACGATGTCCAGCGAGTATGTGTACACACGTCACCCCGTCCCGACCTGGCGCGTGCGCTGTGGGTTGTCGATGTCGTAGACCTGGGAGCGCCGGCGGAGGTTGTTCGGGTTGTACGTGTTGATGAACAGGTCGGGTACGTACAGTCCCGTGCGTCGTGCCTGGAAGAGCTCGTTGGGATCGACGAAGGTCAGCGAGACGCCCTGCCGTGACAGCGACTGGACCGGCTTGGGCAGCTTACAGTCCGAGCTGCACAGGAACAGCTTCGCGAACTCGACCGTCAGGGCACCGAGCGCCAGCTTGCCCAGCTCCGGCAGCGGCTCACCCCGGCGGTACGTGACGGACCACGTGCCGTCCTCCGTGTCCGCCAGGTTGAGGTCGTTGCACAGTGGCCAGGACTCGCCGCCGAGTCGGACCAGCAGCCGCCAGTCATCGACACGGTAGTCCGTGCCCTCCGTGAGGATGTCGCCGTCCACCTTGACCTGGGTGACGTCGTAGACCGGGCCGGGCAGCTCCACCTCGGAGACGGACGAGCACGAGCAACCCGTGGTGCACGAGCCGCACGTGATGTTGTACCAGCGGCCGGCGTACAGCGCCGGCTGCGGGTACGTGCCGCCGTACGATGTTCCGAGCACGGCCGGCCACGCGTCGCCGTAGCACGACGATCGGCACGGTCTGACGGTAACCTCACAGAGCCCGAACCGACGTCCTGAGAACGAGTACAGAACCTCGGAGGCCACACTCAGCGCGGACCCAGACACGGCGTACGACCCGGTCGGCAACTCGCAGGTGAACGTGGGTTCCCAGCCCTCACAGTACGAGGTGTCCTGGGGCACAGCCGCCTCCTTAGCCCAGGAGCACGGCCCCGCACGTCGCGGTCGGCGGCGTTCCCGTCGTCACGTTGTGCAGGAAGTGATCGCCCGTCTCGAGTGTGTTGGTACCCAGCCACGTGGACGCCGCGACACGGGACAGCCACAGCGGGCCGACGCCCTCGGTCTCGGAGACGGTGGTGAACTGGAAGGGCGCGTTCTCCATGGAGAAGTCGTTGACCTTGGAGTTACCTACGTTCATGAACGCCCAGTAGACGTACTGCGGCAGGCCGGACGCGTCACAGGCACCGGCGCCCACCACGGGCTGCCACACCTCGAGCGAGAACCGGCTGGTCAGCTGCCCCTCGCCGTAGACCACACCCGTGCCGGTTACGGTGTTTGTGGTCAGCAGCCGCTCGCCGGTGATGACGACCAGCGCGTCCGGATCGAGGACGCACCAGTTGACCTCGAGGTCCACGCGCGTCAGCTCGGACGGGTCCTTCTTGTAGACGCACAGCGCGCCGTCCGCACGTCGCTGGGTGTGCTCCTCGCCGTCCTGGTACTGCGGGGACGGGTTGATGGAGACGAAGCCGTTGGTGACCACGACGGCGCTGGACGCGCCCGTGACGGGGTTGCCGCAGGTGTCGAGCTTGATGAGCCGCATCACCCGGGCCTGGATCGGCGAAACGCACTGTGCGACCACCGTGTTCCTCCTACGTTGCCGATCCGGACGAGCCGGTCACACTGCCGCCTACCGACACGTTGATCGCCAGGTGGCAGCACTCCCAGCCGACCACGTACGTTCGTTCCACCATCACCTTCGCCGCGTTGGTACTCCGATCGAACAGCTCGCCGCTGGTCGTCCTCGCCGGACCGCGGTACACGAACATGGCGCCCGTCGCGTAGATGTACGCGGACGAGCTCGACGTCGCACCGGTCGGTGACGACCCGGTGTAGCCGGCGCCGAGAACGACCACGTGTCCCTGCGTGGTCAGGTACCGGTCGCCGACGCGTACGATCAGTCCGGCCTCGGTAAGTGCCGGTTCGAGCACCCGGGGGACGTGAATGACGCCCACGCCGTCGTAGCAGTCGGACAGCGCGGCCTGCAGGCGTCCGAACGCCTCCACCACGTCGAAGGTTCCTGTGACCACCACGGTCGCCGCGGTCTGCAGTGTCACCGTGCCGTCGGTGACGACCGCGTCCTCCGCGAGGTGCGGGTAGACGACGGGCTGCCCGGCCGCCAGACCGGTCCACAACGCCCGCTCGACCTGCCACTGCTCGGACTGCGTGAAGGCGTTCAGCACGTCCGCGTCGGCACGGTCCCAGAACCCGGGAGTCGAGCAGTCCAGCTCGGAGTATACGGTGAACGGCGTCGCGCCCCGCTGCTCGTAGTCGGTCGTTGCGACGCGCTCACCGGGAGGGCCGACGTCTAGGCCGGCCGAGCCGGTGACCGCGAAGCACTCATCGAACGTGGTGCTGCCGCCGGCGCAGATCGACTCCCACTGAACCCCGGCCTGCCAGTGGCGGTCACGTGGGTTTCGTGTGATGTCGACGAGAGCCGACAGCAGCCCGTAGGGTAGGGGAGTGAACGTCGGTGCGACGACGTTCAGTCTCGGTCGTGGCACCGACGTTCACCCCCTCCCCACGCGAGTTGTTCCGAGGTCACCTTACGCGACGTGGCACTCGGTGCACGTGCCACCGGTCAGACCGCCGACGCAGACCGGCATGGAGTAGCGCCGCGACTCGTGGCCCATGCGGGCGATGAGGTGGCACTCCTCGGTCCAGGCCGCGGTGTGGTCGTTGGTCTCGTTCAGCACCGAGTCCCGGACGACGCCCAGGTCCAGCGTCAGACCGTTGCCTCGGATGAACGTGCCGGCCGCGTAGATCAGGAACTCGAGCGAGTCCGGCCACGCGAGCAGCGCGGTGGCACCACCCGGCAGACCGGCCGAGCGAACCTGCCAGTCGGAGACCCACTGGATGCGGACCCGGCGCGTGGTGAACAGGTTGTCGATGTCGGCGTTCGAGAAGTTCGTCGGGTCGATGCCCGTGCGCCGCGACAGGTCGGAGCGGATCGCATCGCGTGCCCAGCGGGGAAGCACGACCTCGAGAACGTCGTCGTCGCACATGCCGTACCGCGTCCGGTAGTCTTGCGCCGCCAGGCCGACGTAGTCCGGCAGGTCGGACGAGATCGCCCGGCAGGATCCGGTCGGGATCGCGATGGTGGCCGTGGACAGCGTGACCATCTGCGAGATGTACCGCGCGTTGATGGCGTGGAAGTGCGCGGAGAGCAGCAGCGACAGGTAGTTCCGGGTCGCCTCGGGGAACGCGTAGTCCGTGAGGTTACCGGCCGTCAGGCAGATGCCGTAGCACTCCAGCCGCTCCTCATCGAAGTCGGCACACGGTACCCGGACGCACGGCTTCGTCGGCGAGCCGGTGACCGCGAGGATGTCGTCCTGCTCGGTCCACAGCCACGGGTTGGTCGCGTTGGTGAAGGCGCCGGTGTACACGTCCGCGAGCGACGGCGAAACCGGCCAGGTGATGCCGCCGCGCTGGATGCC
>WUUC01179709.1_pt1 | contig 106527 bp, 192 predicted proteins | sample 6278441 | NCBI WGS metagenome assembly WUUC01 (sample SAMN13675441, study PRJNA597444) | soil metagenome | isolation source: soil | place: USA: Washington | collected 2017-10 | reverse complement strand
CGGTTCAAGCTCGAATTCGCTGCGGACTTCATCCAGTCTGGGCAATGGGAACAAGTCCGCATCGAGCGCGGCAAACGTGTTGGTGATCCGCCCGCATGTGACCTTGAGACTGGACTTGTCGTCATAGTCCAGGTTGATTTCGCCGTCTTTAGGAAGCTTGCTGATGAAGCGGTAAAACAGATCTGCATCAACCGCGCATTCTGTCATGCGTTCAGTCGCCATATCGATTCGGGCAAGCCCGAAAATATGTGCATCCGTGGCGTGTACGTTGAAGGAATCTTGCCCTGTCCTGAGCAGGATGCAACGCAGCGTCTGAATGGACGCCCGCTTATCGACGATGCCACGAACCTTGTTAACCACGTCGACAAGATCTTTTTTGCTGATGGTGATCATGCCGGGCGCAACTTTTCAAAAATTCCTGCGATAAAGCTTTTTGGTTCCGGGGGGTTCAGGCGGACCTTCTTCTTTTTCTTGTTGGTTTTTTTGATCGCGCCAACCAGTCGCTTTAGATCCGATTGACCGCTGGTATCTGCGTGAGGATCTTTGGAAAAGAACGCGGTGGCCGCTTCCTGTGATAGTGGTGCGGCGGGTTCGCGATACTGCCCGGCAATGCCGGTAAACTTGATGTATCCTCTGTCATCGTCATAGACCAAAACCATGGCCTGAATATCCGGGTGGATGGTGTCCCATGTCCCTGACATGACGGCATTGCGCGCCACGTCCAAAGGCGTGACCGCGCCAACGTCAAAACAGTCCATGCATGGCGTCACTGGTTTGTAGGTAATAAGGTCGATTTGCTCAATCGACGTTTCTGCCGCTCGACGGCAACATGGGCATTTGATCATGCTGCATGATCCTCATCGTCATAGTCATAATCGACATATTCGAGCCGGTACACATGACCGCTGCGCGTCGTGATGATGTTACCTTCCTGATTGACGACACGCGCCGTCAGAATGCGCTGACCGTCGGGAAACCTGCCCAACGTGTCACCGTAGATGTGACCACGTACACGTTCGTTCATGTGGTCATCATCTTGATTGGTGTGTTCCACGCCTTTGATTGTGGCTGTGAACTGATCAGACGACATACTTGTGCGACTCCTTAATCATCAGGAAAGCTCTGTTAATGTCCCGTACAGGAACATAAACACGACGGTCGAGCTTGATTGGGCGATACCGACGCGAAGATGGTGCGCGCCGCAGAAACCTTCTAATGGCGCGCATCATCTTGCGATCGCCTCCTTTTAGGGTTGAAGAATCCGAACAATTTCCTATCGACTTTTTGACTTTCATTTGGATTGCATTAAACCGCCATGCCGCGCCTCCTATGTTTTCACTTCGCGAACCGCAAACCTTGACAATTTCTATTTGCTGTTTGCGGCGACCCGTCATCAATCCGATATTTTTTCGGGTCCGTCAACAGGAAAATCTTGATCAATCGGAAAAAATGTCGGATGGTCTTGCTTATGAACTTATCAGTAGAATATTTGACACAACGCTTTGGCAATCAGACCAAAATGGCTGATGCCATCAATCGCTGTGCGCCGTTGCCCGTCCCATGCACTCAACATCTTGTTGAAAAGTGGGTGAAGAACAACAGCATTCCTGCCCATTGGGTGTGGTCTGTGCATGTGGCTGCGCAAGCGATGCGAATTGACCTGAAGACAGATGATATTTGCATGATGAATATGCGTTCCTGGGTCGAGCGCTGGAAATCTCGCCAGGAAAGCCAGACAGATTTGATGGCTGCATCGTGAGTTTTCTTAGTGATCATGGTCACGAATGGACCAACTTTGGCGCTTCTGGTCTCCTTGCCCTGGGCGTGGCCGTGATCGCTAAGGAAATTTAAGAGAGGCGCCGATGAAAATCATCCTGGAAGGCAATGATGATTCTGGCTGGCAAGCCACCATTGAAGCCGGCTGGCATGGCAATCTGTTCGGGGGAACCCTGGCAGACATGTGTGAAGAACTGCCTGAAGTGATAAAAATTATGCAGAATGAACTTCGCACGAAGTTTGAACCAAATTTCGGCACTGCCGTTTTCAAGCTCAGAGCATCGGATGATGCAGACAAAAATTAGGGTTGCAATCCGAAAAACATTCGTTTAGCCATGGCGATGGTTGATGACTGGTTAACCCCGTGATGCGCGGATGTCCCACCATTCTGAACGCATCGTGCCTGATTTTGACGGTCGAATCAGGAAGGGACGAGACAGAGACCGTCTGAATATCTAGAATGATCTTTGGCGTGTTCGGATACGTCCCGGCATATGGCGACAGCGTTTGTCGGGACGTCCAAAAAATCCATAGCCGGGTAACGCTATGCGGGGCGCGTCGATCATAAGAATCCCAAGTCGCGGTTTGTGACTGGCTTCGGCTGTAAGTCAGAGTCGCGCGAGGGGATACCGAGCTGGGTGTAAAACGCAGCGCCACGCCTGAGGCTAGATGGCCGTTTCGTGCAGCGTTAGCTGTTTGCACCAGCCGGGGATTAGCGAGCCGGCAATATACGCCGCTGGATTGCCGTCCGATGGTGGTGTATGCTGACTAGGCGTTTTCCCTCATCGGCTCACCTCTGATGAGTGCGAGTTTTTCCCAAATGCTGATTTGCGGGCCCGTTTAGCCACAAAGCTTGACGGGCCCTTTTTTTATCGTGATTTTGCAATCTGAAAGAGTAAATAAAATGAGGTTATGGCGCCATGAGTCGACCGAAAAAAGTTGATCGCTTCAACGCAGATGACGAAACCATCATTGAAAAAGCCAAGGAGTTCGAGGAACTTCACATTGCTCAACGCAAGGGACGAACTGAGAAACTTCAGCTAAAACGTTCTACACTGCCAGCGTCGGGCATCAATCCAGAAGCCATGCAAGACTGCATCGAGTTGAAGGAAAAGACGCCATTGGCTGCGGCATGGTATCTCTACTGTTTCGACAGATACCGGGAGTTGACCGGTTTGAATGCGATGGTTGCACCACACATGGCGGAAATTGAACGCCTGATGCTGCCCGGATCGGCAAAATGATCTGGATCGCCTTTACCCTGGCATATCTGGCCATTGGCGTCAGCTTTGTCGTCTATCAGATGGCAAGTGAAATTCGGCGCAAGCTAGCGCTCATCAACATGCATGTCGTGGCCATCGCCCGGCAGTGCAGCGTTACCCGTGTATTCGTTTTGACGTCCATGGGAATCATCCTATTTTGGCCAGCCATGGTCGTGAAGTGGTGGCGTACCTTTCACATGCGGGGCTTCATTGCCTCATGATCACAACCAATGATGACACGATTATAGGGCAGACCGGTCACGGCTACGCTGCCACGCTTTTTGAACGGGAATATTGCCTTCGATTGTGTGAAAACGTCATTTGCGGAATCGACAAGGCGCGCGCACGCATGACGCAAATCGGCGCGACTGACGACCGGCTGTCTATCGTGATGGGTTATGATGTCTACCTTCGAGTCATCAAGGCCATGCCGAAACAGTTTCTGGATGATGGGGGCGAGCCGGCTAACCTGATTGTTAATCGGACCAAGCCAGTTCAGTTCTTCGGACACGATGTCATCGTCAGCCAGCATGTTCAGGGTTTTCGCATGGTGATTGATCTGGGTGACTGCATGTGATGACTATAGAGCGTTTCGTTTTCTGGTTTTTTTGGGCGTTCGCTTTTATCTGTTTCCTCATAATCCTTCATCAGCTTGGGCTGACATACGCAACCAGTGGCCGTGTCGAAAGGGTCGAGCGGCGCGTTGAAGCCCTGGAATTGAAGACAGATTCAGAAGACGGCTTGCATTAGCTCAAGACGGGCCAGACGGCGGATTGTGCCTGATGGTTGAAATGAAGCCGTAGAACCATCGCTCAATGATGCCAGTGACGATGATCGTGATTGCGATCAGTAGAAGGTCACCCAATGTCAGAGTGATCGCTAGAATTTCATGAATTTCCATAAAGGGTTGGTACTTTCATGGTGAGCAACACCCCGCGCATGAGCGCTGACGAATGGCGCAAAAAGAATGGGCTTGGTCCGGTTCAGCCGGCGCCGAACTTGATCAAGGCTGGCGCTGCCGTGCCTGAAATCGAGACGGAGGCGCCTCTAAAGCGCACGAAACGGAATAAGCACGGCAACGTATTCACTGAATACGAAAGTCCCTTGGTTGGCAAGCGTCTGTATCCATCCGGGCTGCAAGCGCGCTATGCGGCCAAGCTCGACATGTTGTGGAAGGCTGGCCTTATCCCTTGGTGGCTGCCTGAAGTGAGCATTCCGCTAGGCCATGACACGGCGAAATCCAAGCGACCGCAGACCATGCGGATTGATTTTCTGGTTGGCCAGCATGATGGACCGCCGCTCTGGCAAGACACCAAAGGACACGTGACTCCTGAGTGGGATATCAAGCGCAATCTGGTCGAGAAGCGTTTTGGCATCACCATCGAACTGATCAAAAAAGCCTGACAGAATCCGGTTGACATCCGAATTTTGTTCTGTAAGGTGTTGATACATACCCACTAACGGCAGTGGGCTAAATAAGAATTAAATTACACAGGAAAAACAACAGGATAACGCAATATGGATGAGGAAAAACCAAGTAATTTGACAGTAGAAATTCTGGAAACAATGACCGTAGAGCATCTGACGGCATTGCGAACAGACGAGCTTAGGATTCTCTATAAGCAAATTCAAGCCGAAAATGCCAGGGCAAAAAAGAGGTCAGAAATCTTCTCTGCTGTTGTGCGGCGCAAGTATGACCAGCAAGTCACCGAACAGCTAAAGAGAGTGAAGAAGGACTCGGGGACCGTTCACGTCATTGAAGACGGCATAGACATTGCCGCGACTCGGGCGAAAGAGGTTGAGTGGGATCAAGTCGAGTTGCGTAAGGCACTTGATGCGATGACCCGCGAGGATCGCGATCATTACGCCAAGGTCGAACTTGGCATTCATGAGAAGAAATATCTTGAGGCGCCTGACCGTATCAAGGAAGCCTTGAAGGATGCGCGCAAGGTCATACCGAAGAAAACCACATTTGAGTTCAAGGACGTTAAGCCGTCCTAAGCAAAAATAACTACAGTTCGAAAAGAGAAAAATTTTCGGATTGAGAGAGAACGCGTGCTAAAACGGTAGGTCCGGGTCTGTGGCCTGTGCTCCTAAGAAGTGAACGCGCCTTCTCTGGGTGAGACACGATTGATAGGAAAACTTATGGATAACGCACCAGCAATAGTCCGCCGATTCCCGGTGAAGACAGCACGCGATCGCTTGTTGAGCACGGGCATTCACATTCAGATCTGGGGACCGCCTAAGTTAGGCAAGACAACCCAGATTTTTACCCTTGATGACCTTCCGGGTGTGCTGGTAGCAAACCGTGAAAGCGGGCTGCTGTCAGTAGTAGACCAACCGTTTTTGAGTATCGACATCCATTCATGGGTGGATGCAAAGAACTTGGCCTGTTATTTGGTGGGCCCGGATGAATCGAGAAATCACGATTATTCGCAAGCTCACTATGAACATTGTTGCAATAATCTGTGGGGTGATCCGGCACAACTAAATGGATACCACACATATTTTATCGACAGCACGAGTTTTATTTCCAGTGATTGTTTCGAGTGGTGCAAGACGCAGCCACGATCATTCAGTGAAAAGACCGGCAAACCAGACACACGGGGAACGTTCGGGCTACTTGCAGAGGAGATGGTTAGTTGGGCGAAACAGTTACATCGATCGCCCAAGAACGTGATCCTGGTTGGTGGCCTGTCAGAGTATGACGACAATGGGCGGAAAAAGTACGTCCCGATGATCGACGGGGCCAAGGCGGGGAACATGTTTCCTTACATCTTCGATGAAATCATCACTCTTACTGACGTCATGTGCAATGACGGCCAGACACGGCGCGCGTTCGTCTGTACGCCAAACCCGTGGGGTTTCCCTGCCGGGGACCGGTCGACCAAGCTAAGCATGATCGAGGAACCGCATCTGGGGCGACTATTGAGAAAGATCAAGGATCGCCCGGTTCGGGCAGCCGAAGATTACACCTATGAAACTGCCATTCCGCAGTTGCCGACTGCCGCACAAGAGGAAGTCAGCATAGGTGTCGTTGAAACCCAGAATACCGAAACAGCAAACAACCCGGCTGAAGTTCCGAATTGGACTTAGCTGCAAACTCAACCTGACTGAGGAGACGACATCCATGAGCGGATGGGATTTAAACGACGCTGGCCCGCAACAAACTTTTCCGGTGGCGCCGGCTGGTAAGTATAAGGCTCGAATTGAGCACAAGATGGGCAATGCCGGCCCTACGCTGCCCGGAAATGTTCAGCCATTTACCAAGAGTACCGCCAAGGATAGCAACGGAAATCTGTCCGACTACGTGTACATGAACCTGAGTTTCCACCTTCTTTCCGGGCAGGAAGGCGGCGCCAATAAGCGGGTTTTTGAGAACCTGGGGGTGGCTGGCGGCAAGCTGGACGAAGCGGGCAACTCCATTGCGTTCAACATCACGCGTTCCCGCGTTCGGGCGATCCTGAACTCTGCGCGCAACCTGAACCCCAAGGACGAATCCGCCGCAGCGCGGGCCCTTCGTATCGTGGAAGGTCCAAACCTGAACGGCATCGAATGCGTGATTGATGTCGGGGTGCGCAAGGACAAGATGACGGGCGAGGATCGCAATTTCATCAAGAAAGTCGTTGAGCCTGATGATCCTGCCTATCTGGCAGTGATGCAGGGAATGCCGGCTGGCGGTCAACAGGCTGCCTTGCTGCAAAAGGCTGATGCGTCGTCATGGGGCGGCGGCAATGGCGCTCCGGTCCAACAGGCTGACGCTTCGTCATGGGGTGGCAATGCTACGCCTGCGGCGGCGTCGGCTGCGGTTGCAGGGCAGTGGGGTGGAACTGCGGCGCCTGTTCAGCAACAACCCGCTCATGTGGCGCCGGCTGCGGTTCAGCCGAACGCTGGGAGTGGCGTTGTGCCTGAGTGGGTCACGCCTGACCCGGTTTGATAAGGATGCGGCGCCTGTCATGGGCGTCGCTTTTCCCCAGAATTTTTATATGTAGAAAGAATTCTTTCAATGTTGTTACGTCCGCGCCAAGAGACCTTTATCAAGCGGATTGAACGCGCCGTCAAAAAGCACGGCAATACCCTGGGTGTGGGTCCAACCGGGTTCGGCAAGACTATTTGTCTTTCAACCCTGTCACCCAAACTGTGCGGGCTGCGCGGCGCCAACAAGGTTGCCATCATCCAGCATACCGATGAACTGACCGCGCAGAATTTCGCCAAATTCCAACAGGTGAACCCGCATTCTCCGGTCAGCGTCGTCAATCGCAAGGGCAAATCCTGGCTTGGCGACCACGTGTTCTGCATGGTGCAGACTCTGGCGCGTTCGAAGAATCTCGACAATATGCCTGCCCTGGATGCGCTCATCATTGATGAGGGCCACAGGGCGCCGGCACCAATTTATCAAGACATCATCGGACGAGCGAAGGAGATCAACCCCAAGGTTGCGACCGTACTGCTGACCGCGACACCCCAACGGGGCGACAAGAAGCCGCTTTGCCCGACGGTCACCAACGTTGGCGATCAAGTCACTATCGGCGAACTGATTGCATCCGGGCATCTGGTACGGCCACGGACCATGATCATGGATGTTGGCGTCCATGATGAGTTGAAGGGGCTTGAGCGCGACGATGATGAGGTTGCCCGGATATTGAACCATCCGGCAATCACGTCAGAGGTCATTCGGAATTGGCGTGAGCATGCCGCTGACCGTCAGACGGCTGTGTTTTGCTCGAACGTCCAACACACCAAGGATGTGTGCGCCGCATTCAATGATGAAGGCATTCGGACTGTCTACATTCACGGGCTGATGCCTGAAGCCGAACGCAACGAAGCACTGAAGGCATATTCGAGCGGGCGCGCTCAAGTGATTGTAAATTGCAATGTTCTAGTTGAGGGTTGGGACGATCAACCAACCAGTTGCATCATCATCCTGCGGCTGAACCCGCATCTGTCCGCCATGATCCAGATGATTGGCCGTGGGCTGCGCGTCGTCAATCCTGAACTTTACCCGGATGTGATCAAAACCGATTGCATCATCATGGATTATGGCCTGTCAACCGCGCTGTACGGCAGTCTTGAACAGGATGCGGCTGCGGCACTATTGGAGCGCGAACCGGGCGAGGCGCCTTATCGTATTTGCCCGGAATGCCTGTCGGATATCCCGGCATTCGTCCGTGAATGTCCAATCTGTGGCCACGTGCCTGAGGTGATCGAACCGGGTGAGCCGATGGCCGACGGCGATCATGGTGATCTTGGCGTCATTCATCTGACAGAAATCGACCTGTTGAAGCGATCCAAGTTCGAATGGGTCGACATCTTCGACTTTGGCAAATGCCTGATTGCCAAAGGGTACGTGTCCTGGACGGGCGTCTTTTACACGGGCGGGCTTTGGTATGCCATCGGTGGCGCCAAGGACCATGGCAAGACGCTGCGCATGCTGGCCGTCGGCGACCGCATGGTGTGCATCGCCTGTGGAGACGACTGGTTGGCGGCGCATGAGACAACCAGTGCAGCGCACAAGAGTAAGTCTTGGCTGAAGCAACCCGCAAGCATGGAGCAACTGAAATTGCTTGGGCTGCCGGTGATGGATTTGAGCCTGAACAAGTACAGGGCGAATTGCATGCTGGTATACAAATGGAATGCGAGCGCAATCATCCACATGATTCATGAGCACGCCCAACGAAGGAAAGCGGCATGATGTATTTCGTTCAGGGCAAGAGCGTGTTTGATGAAACATTCAAGTTCGATTTCATCACCATTCCAGTCAACTGCGTTGGCCCGGCTGGCAGCAAGGGTCTTGCTTTGGAGTGGAAGAATAAATTTCCAGTCGCCTATCGACAGTACAGGGCCTTGTGTCAGTTGGCACAGATCAGAGTTGGATATGTCCATGAGTTCAAGCATGTAAGTGGCGCTTTTCAGGATTTCTACCTGTTTCCAACCAAGGATCACTGGCGCGATCTAAGCAAGATCGAATGGATTGATGAGGGGCTGTCACGCATGCGTTGGGCCATCGATCGTGACTTTCTGAACAGGCCAAGCATCGCAATCCCTGCACTGGGCTGCGGCAATGGTGGTCTTGCATGGGATGACGTCAAGCCGCTGATTGTCGAGCATTTTTCTGACATGGCGGGCGACGTCTGGGTTTTTGAGCCTGGGCTTGACGGGTGATGGCGGGAGTTTGCCGGCTGTGCTCAAAGCCCGCTGGGCCGTTCGGTTGGTTCGATCCGAAAGCAGCGCCGGGTCAGGCGCATCACCTCATGTTTTGTTGCCGAGAGCACGAGTTGTTTATCTATCGGTGGATTAGAGAAGGAAAACAACCGGTGAATGAGATCAAGGACATGGAAGCGAAGGCGATCGCCAAGGCGCGCGGACTGGTAGGGCGCTGGCTGTTAAACAACGGGCTGATGGATAAGCCCTTCGGCCAGATGAGCAGCAAGGAAGCGCTGGATGTGATGACCGAAATGGTCAGATGCTTTCAGGCTGAATTGCACAATCTGACGATCGCTTCACGTGATCCGAACGATGATAGCGTACCGTTTTGATGAAAAGTTTCGCAATGGACTTCAATCACGGCGGCGCTGTTTCGGTTGGCAACCAGCGAGCGGCGCCGTTCAGCGACAGGGTAACTGCATTTATTGACGCTGCCCTGATGGCGGAAAACGAGAAACAGCCGCCCCGGAAGTACGTTGGCGCTTCGGCGATCGGCAACAAATGCTTAAGGCAAACGCAACTAGGGTTCATTCATAATCTGCAATTGGAAAAGGCGCCGGTCCCGGTGCGGTTCGAAGGGCGGACGCTGCGGATTTTCTCGCACGGCCACATGATCGAGGCGATGGTTGGCCTGTGGCTGCTGAAAGCAGGATTTGACATAGATTTCATCGTTCCGGGCACAGAGGACGATCCGCAACAAATAGGTTGGGTCGACCATGATGGGCTGTACAAGGGTCATGTTGACGGGAAGGTGAAGTCTGGGCCGATCGATATGGATTACCCGTGCATATGGGAGTGCAAGGGTTTGAATATGGCAAACTGGCAGAAAGTCAGAAAAAATGGTGTAACTCGTGAGAAACCTGTTTATGCGGCACAGGTAGCGGTTAACCAAGAGAACCTGGACATAAAAAGTCCAACGTTCTTTACGACGTTTAGCAAGAATGACTGTTCACTTTTTCATGAGCTAGTACCTTTTGACCAGACACTAGCTAAAGAAATGAATGATAACGCTTTGATGATTATCAATAACACTAAAATGGGGCGCCTGATGCCCGCGATTGCTACTTATTCAGATTACTATGTTTGCAAAATGTGTAGTTGGCATGGTTTCTGCTGGGGACGGAAAAAACAAAATGACAGTCGTCAACTTTGACTTTAATTATACTGAAGAAGAACGAGCGCGCGCCAATGCTAAAACCTATGTAAGAACTGACGACATCAAATCCGCTATTGCCGGCAGGGAAGCGGAAATTCTCGCTGCCAGGGGCGTGGCATGGGAGTCAGGCACTCCCCACATCAATTGCCCATATCCAGATCACCCCGACAATAACCCGTCATGGCGTTGGGACGATGCCAGCAAGGTTGCATTCTGTTCGTGCAGCAAGGGCATGGGCATCTTTGATGTGCTGTCCAAGATTGATGGCACGTCGTTCGATGAGGCCAAGCTGGAAGCGGCGCGCCTGATAGGGCGGCAAGATCTGATTGTGGGTGGCGAGGGTCAGGCGACATTGCCGGCTGTGGTGGCTGCTGCCACCAACGCCAACAAATATTATCCAGCCGATCCAGGCTATCTCCTCAATCCACCACATGACCAGAAGAACCCCGACATCACACGCAACTACCTTGCCGGGCGCCTGGGTGTCAGTCCGGCTGACATCCCTATGCCGAACAGCTATTGGACCGGCTGGACGCAACTTGATTATGTCGACACGTCAGCCGGCAAAGGCAAAGCGGTGCATGTCGGGCGCTTCCCATGTGCAGCATTCGAAACCCGCGCGGCTGATGGTCGTGTTCACGCGCATAGAATTTACACAGGGCCGAATGGAAACGGCAAAGCCGATCTTGGCCTGACCGCTGCCGGTAAAAAGCGCGACGTCAAAAAGTCCGCGACGCGCAAAGGCAATGCCAAGATGACCGGCTGCGCGGTGGTCTGGGGTAACCCGGATTTGGCCAAGGCTGCGGTCATCTGTGAGGGCATCGAGACTGCCGCAGCAATCGCCTGGATCTTTAAAGCTGAACTGACTGCCGGGCAGATTTACGTTGCCTCATGTATCGACAAAAACGGCGTGAAAGCCTTCGAGCCTTGGCCGAACACGACGCGGGTTGTCGTGGCGACCGATCGCGACGAAGGGAAGAACGCGCCTGGGTGTCCAGGGCATAAGGATGGAGAGCTTTCCGCTAACGCGTTTGCCGCAGCTTGCCGGCATGGCGTATCGGTCAAGATCGCGATACCCGGTCAGCCTGGACAAGACATGGACTGGCTGGATGTCTTGCTGAAGGAAGGCGTTGAAGCGGCGGCAACCGGGCTGAAATCAGGCGTGCCGTTCCAGCCGACACAGGAACTGTTGGTCGAGCGCGATGAAGCGGCTGAACGCAAGGAAGCCCTGGATCGTATGGCGGCACAGTACCCGCTGCCCAAACTCGACAGTCATTTGTTCAGTTATCAACATACTGCCTCTGGCGAGATTAAAATGCATCGCTTCGAAGGGATGCAGATCAACAATCAGACATTAAAAAAAGAACCTACCTGGAAGCCGATCTGCACGCCGTTCTCCATGTCCGCTTGGCTGTCCTACGTCAATCGCGAGCGCGGCAAAACCGGGTTGCGTATCCTGGTCCGGGGTATGGACGGCGAGGCGCGGGCGATCGAGGTGGAGCGCGGCGCCCTGGCAGTGATGGGCGCGACCGAAATCATGCGCTTGATGTATGGCGAGGGCATGAGGATCGAATCCGATGGTGACAAGATCGTTGTGGCATGCCTCAAGGGTTCGCAACCCGATCATGGCATTGCGATCCTGTCCCGCCCTGGCTGGCATGCGCTGCCGGGGTTAGACAACTTGGTGTTCGGTACGCCCGGTGGGGAAATCATCGGGATCGAGGCGCATCATCGGGTCGAGATGTCGGACGCGTGCATCATCGAGAAAACCAAGAGCGGGTCACTGGAAGGCTGGCAGAATGCGGTTGCCGTCGCTGCAATGCAGGAAGATAACCGGCATTGGGCGCTTGGCGCGATTGCCGGTCTGGTCGGGCCGATTCTGACATTGATCAATCATGATTCCTGTGGGGTGATTTTTACCGGGCGGACGTCGCTCGGCAAGACCACTGCCATGATGCTGGCAACGTCGGCATGGTCGTCGCCCTTCATGGGCAAGGGCTTGATGCAGTCAATGAAGTCAACTGCCAATGCCCTGGAAGTTACCGCGATGTCAGCGCACAGCACGTTGCTTGCCCTGGATGAAATGGCCCTGGCAGACGGCAAGGAAGTCGCGACCATGATCTATCAGATCGCGGGCGGCATTGGCAAAAAGCGGATGAGTCAGCGCGGCGACCTGTTGAAATCATTTCAATGGTCGTGCTTCGCGTTGATGTCGGGCGAGGTCAGCCTGGAAAGCAAAATCGTTGCGGCTGGCGGCAAGTGGATGCCCGGCATGACCGTGCGGTTTGTTGAGGTTGACGTGTCGGAAGTCAATCCAAGCGTATCGCCTGAGACCATGGAAAAGATTGATGCGGTAAAGGAGAACTTCGGCTTTGCCGGTCCTGCCTTTGTCAAGGCGTTGGTCGAGCGCGGATATCATCAGGATAACCACCTTCTGCGCGACATGATCACAGAGGCTGTGCGGACGGTAACGGGCGTCCATGGTGACAGTGTACGGCGTCGCGCTGCGCAGATATTCGGCTTGCTCCATGTCGCCGGCACGGTGGCACAGGAATGCGGTATCCTGCCCGCATCAGTCAACGTCGGGGCGGTCGTGACCTGGGCATGGGAACGCTTCCTGGGCAGCACGTCCGGTCAGGCTTTAGATCCAGAAGGCCAAGCAATCGACTATCTGCGCACGTGGCTCGCTCAACGCCTGGACATCACCTTGAAGAACCTGAAGCAGGGTGAGGACGCCTATGGCGCGCGCAATTCAGGCAGCAACCAGAAGGCTGAAGGCTGGTATGACGCTGACGTCATTTACCTGCCTGCGGCAGATCGGATGTTAGAGGCTGCCTGTGGTGGCATCCTTAAGCAGGACCACCTTGCCCGCATGTTGGATCGTATGGGCATGCTGGCGAAGCATGACGCTGGACATCTGACGGTTCGGTACGTGCCTAAGATGGGTGCGATGCGCTGCTATGCGCTTAGTCGTCGGGTGCTGGGTATGGTGAATGAAAGTAGAACTCAGACGACAGAAGTTAGCGAAAACGTTTTGTCCACCAACGGATGGGGAGTGTAAACTGATTTGACTTTTTAAATCTTAAAACACTAATGCAATTTGGGGTGTCTTTTGATGCCCTTTTTTGTCGATATAGGATTACCCGCTTTACCCGTTTTACCCGCCTAAAAATTAGGCAAAATGACATTTATCCAGTAAACGTTAACAAATGTGTACCCGAATGGAGAGAACAGTTGAAGAAATATGGATTTGCAAACCATCAAAGAGATAAAATTACCCGCTTACCCGCTAGGCGGGTAATGACCGGGTAATTTTGCGGGTAAAAAAAAGTGAGTAATATCAATATATTATAAATCTATTTTAGATAATTACCCGCTTTACCCGCTTTCCCGCCATTTTATATGATTCTAACGCGAGGTCACTATCTACGTTTACAAGGTGTAATGTTTACATACGTCGTTATAAGGCTCTATATATTTTGTTTTTGAGCGGGACTCCGGGTAAATCGGGTAATCGGTCTGTAAGCTATTGAAATTGTTGAACAAAAATTACCCGCCTGTTACCCGTCCGAACTTTTAGGCGGGTAAAAAGCGGGTAAAAAGCGGGTAAAATGTGGGATATCAAGGACTTAAAGCGGGTAATATATTAGTGTGCAGCAAAGCGAGTAAAGAAAACTTACAAGAGTAAAGGACAGTTACAGCATGAAAGATTGCATTGATCAGATAGACGAACAGATAGCCATCATGGCCGAAGACGGGTCAGGCGTGAGCTTGGTGGAAGCGGCAACCAACTGCCTGCGGCAGCACGTGGCGGGGGAACTGCCAGGGATGCGGGAAGAGGTGTTGGGGCGGGCAGGGGCCTGTATCGCCCGTGGATGCCCTGGGGCGTGGGTTCTAGGGACATTGGTCATCGTTACCGCTCCACGGGCGCCTGCGTGGCCTGAGGGGCGCTGGCGGGCCCTGCAAGCGGACTGCGTGGACTTCTGTGAGGGCTGGGGCGGCGAAGCCGCAATGATGGGGTGGCAAGCCTGGGAGATTTTTGGCTGTCACCCGAAAAAAACATGGGCAAGAGTGGATTGTTTAGGTATAGTCTGTTTACTAAATTCTTCGAAGGTCGTGGACATGACGGCAACCACGGCAACGATCCGCTCCAAGGCGGGCGGCATAACGACATACCGAAAGATTGAACAGATAACCGCAGTGCAGAAACTGGCAGTGCCAATTTGGGAAACGTTGATCTGATGGATTCTGATTTGAACGAGAACGCTGACTGTCTGGACGATGCCTTGGCAAGGGATGTCGTGGCCAGAATTCAAGAGCGCACGGATGAGCACGCGGCGGCAGTTGCGGCTAAGGTTGCTGCGGATGCGGCTGCTGTTGATGCGATGCTGCGGACTGATGATTTCGCGCCGTCGCCTGAACAGGCTGAAGGTTTGCGCAAGATTGTCCATTGGTTCAAGCATGAGACACACGTCAAACAGGTGTTTCGCCTGTTCGGATATGCCGGCGTGGGCAAGACCACTCTGATTAAGCGGGCAATCAAGGAACTCGGTTTGAACATCCATGCCCTGACCGGTGGCGTGGTGTTCATGGCGTACACGGGTAAAGCCGCTTTGGTTATGGCTGAAAATGGCACGCCTGCCCGGACGATCCATAGCCAGATCTATCGGGTCAGCGAGCCGACAAAAGCTGAAGAGGACAGGCTGAAGGCGGAAATTGCGCAGATGCGCGCGGACACGGCACGCATGGATGAGTTTCAGCAAGACTTGGCCATGCGGCGCCTGGGCCAATTGCAACGCAGATTGGATGAAGTCTACAAGCCTGGATTCCACGTCAACCCGGAAAGCCCGGTCAAGGATGCGGCGCTGATCGTGCTCGACGAAGTGTCTATGGTTGATATGGAGATGGCACAGGATATCCTCTCCTTCGGCATTCCGGTGCTTGTCTTGGGTGATCCTGGACAGTTGCCGCCGATACGAGGCGAGGGCGCATTTACGCAGTGCGAACCCGACGTGATGTTGACGCAAATCCATCGTCAAGCTGAAGGCAGCAACATCATCAGGTTGGCTACCATGGCCCGGATGAATCAGCCGATTCCTTACGGCGCATATGACAAGTACGTGATCAAGGCCCTAAAGGGGGAATACACGGCTGAACAGTTCATGCAAGCGGGTCAGCTAATCTGCGGCATGAATTCAACGCGCCTGCACCTCAACAACGCGATGCGACGGATTGCCGGGGCGGATATCCTCCCGTCCGATCCGAAACATAAGATTATTTGCCTGAAGAACAATCATCAGGTTGGCATCGTGAACGGGCAGTTCGTCAGTCTGAGCGAGATTGAACCGGACACGTCCATTTCATTCAAGGCCAAGGTCAAGACTGAGCAGGGCGCCGAATTGGGCAAACTGCGTGTGTATAACGGTCACTTCGAGGATCACAACGGGTTAGATCCAGATCGCAGCAAGAAGGATCATTGGGATAAGAAAAAGTTAGGTCTGGTCGAACTGACCTATGGCTACGCCATCACATGCCATAAAGCCCAAGGGTCGGCATGGGATGGGGTAATCGTGTGGGACGATGGCTTGGGTCGGACAGTAGATGATCGGGCACGTTGGCTCTATACAGCTATAACACGGGCGAAAAAGTGCCTGCTGTTGCTGTCGTGAAGTAATCAGGATGTATTGATGCAGTAGAAATTTGGGTGAATATTATGTAACATGTTCATATAGTTCTGACATAAAGCGAAAGTAGGGGAAATGTATTGTGCTGGGTCACCTGATATGGGTGGCGATACTAGGTCTAGACATAAGATATTGGCGAAAGCATTCGCGAAAGAGTCTTATAAGCGGATGCGCAAGGTGATGATATTGCGGGCAGTGGAGGAGTTGAACAATCAGGCAACCGTTGGCCGCATCCATTACATTTGCGGATGGAAGCATACCCGGCAAACCATCAACTGGCTGATCAAGAAGTTGCTGGCTGATGGCATGCTGCAAGAGATAATCGGGACCGTCACATATCCGACTGGTCTGGGTAGTTTTCACGGTTCTCAAACGCGGAAAGTTCGTCGGTTCATTCTGACGCTGAAGGGGTGGAAGTTCATGGCGGGAATGCAGATGCGGGCGTTGGATCGCCCAAGGATGATCGGCTGATGCGAGCGCTCAATATCGCGAACGTTCGATTTGGTAGGTTGGTGGCAAAATATTGGATCAAGTCGACCAGCCATGGCCGTGTGTGGTGGTGCGTGTGTGACTGTGGTGGTGATAAGCCGGTCCTTGCACGTCAGCTTAATGCAGGACACGTCAAATCGTGTGGCTGCCTGAAGAAGGTACATCTGACCGATGACCAGATTGCGCGCATCCGTATCAGCCGGGAGGATTATCGGTCGTTGGGTGAGCGGTACGGCGTGAGTCACGTCACCATTGCGAATATCAGGAACCGGAAAAATCGTTGGGAGGAAAGGGAGATTTCAGATGAAGATAGCTGACATGTACAAAAATGAGCATGTTCATGCCGGGGCGATCCGAAAGTTGGCTGATGTGGTCAGGTTTCTGGCCAAGGGTCAACTGAGCGGCGATGACGAAGAGTTGGAAAGCGTTATCGAGTCGGCGATAGTCGAGCGGGACATGTATCGTGACCGAATCCACAAACTCACCAAGGCTAACCGTCAACTGAAAGAACGATGCGATCATTGGCACAGTACGTCTGATCGATGGGCCAAGGAAATTGAAGATTTGCAGATTATGGCCCGTGACGCGGTGAAATCGGTGAAAGGCTCAGACAATGAAGATGGATGAAGGAACCTTTAGCGGGCCGCTGGCCGAACTGATCGCCACGGCACAGGGACTTGCCGTAATGTTGGGCGATCGCCTGATGGGATCTGAAAGGAATAAGCTCGAAGATATCATTCAACGTGTGCTGAAGGAACGTGAGGTTCTGAATTTCTCTGTTGATCTGGAAACTCGCATTACCCAGAAGGAACGCCGGCAGATTAATCGAGATCTTGAATGGATTTTGTTCAACGATGACCCGGATTTCCGAACCTACATAATGCGTGTGGAGGGCGGCAGGCTGTACATGGTCGAGCGCGGATCGCCATATCGTGAGAGTACGCCAACCATCGCAATGACTTTTGTGGAATCTGAAACCAAAGGAGATTGACCGATGAGACGAGAAATAGACGAAGAGTTTGAATGGGTGATTATCAATGAAGATGAAATCCAAGATGGACACGGTATGACCACGCGCGTGGCGCGCATCCATGGCGGGCGCCTGTTCATGGTAGAGCGCGAAAGCGTAAAGTCCGAAGCGATGCCTACTGTTTCGATGGTGTTCGTGCCTGACATCGCGATTGTGAGCGGATCGCCTTTCACTCATGACGTTTTTGCCGCTGGAAGCGTTCGATGAATGATCGCCACAAAACCAACATACTGGCGGTCATTCATGATCTGAACGCTAACGCTACGTCAGCCAGCATCACGGATGAGATCAACCGACGTCCGCCCGTCGCATGGTGGAAGCGCGCATTAATTTTCCTGGGTATGCAGCGGTCGACCTTGGCAGAATTTTACATGTCAATCATGGATAAGTTAGAGGAGTTGGAAAACGACGGCTACATTGCGCATAAAACCAAGAAAGGCACCTCTGACCAAGAGCACGGCAAATATGTGATTAAATTTTACACAGTCACAGATCAAGGCAAACAGTGGCTTGAGAAAAACGCGAAGTATCTGAGTGCAGAATATGACAGGGAATGGGAATGATGTGCGTTTCATTTATTGATGACCGTTTCGGAGAAGTAACTTTTGTAAAGCGTTTCGATTTTTCCCATAAAGGCTTTAACATCATGGATTTAGAGACATCCGGTGATGCTGAAGACGCATTAGAGCAGATCGGCGCCGAGATCGAGAACCTTACAGTTCTGATGCGTGGCGGGACGCCACACACTGCCAAGGCGAGCGCTCACAGATGGCTGGTCGCGCGGGAAGCGTCAATCAGGTTTCGACTGAAGCAACTGCGCATCAAGGAGCGCGGGCAACGCGCGGCAATCGCGGCTGATGATCTTGCTGCGGAATTCATGGATATCGCCCGGCAGACATTGGACCGGGAAACCTTCGCGATCATTGAGCGGGCAGCGAAGCGCAATATCATGGCGTGTAAACTAATCTGACACCATGGATTGACATCCGTGTAAGCTTTATTTACGTTCAAAGGCCAACTAGATGGAGTTACACGGATGTCGGCACGCACGCGCAGATATCACTTTGGTATCAAGCCCTATGGCAGCCGGGAAGATTGCGCCATGGCAGTGGCCAGCCATCACATTGCCATGTGGGTTGGATCGTTGGACGCGTATTTCAATAGGTCCGATTATGAGTTGATGCAGGAAGTACACTATCATTATCGTATAGCGCGCGGCATGAGCGTCGAATGTGAAAATGAAGACATCGAGAAGGCATTCGCTTTGATCCGGGCTGAGTGGTCAGATTTAAAAAGTAAAATAAGTTAACATTACGTATTGACAGGCATGTAAGCCTGATTTATATCTTGATGACGATTAGCACAGAAGATTAACAGAGGGATTGAGCAAGTGGCCCGTCCGAAGAAACCAGTTAGACCCACTTTCGAAACTGCTTACGAAGAGTGCTTCTATGATGTTGACGGATGGTTCACCAATCACGGCGAGCGCAATACTAATCAGATTTATCGGGCCCTGGGTGATTATGAAGATTGGGAGTTGACCGAAGAGTTTCAAAATACCGATCGGTTCCCGTATCACCAAGACGACGTGTTAGCCGCATTTCAGCAAATCCGCAGACTTTACCTGGAAGATTGAGCCATGCCCGTCATCGATATTCATTATTTTAACAGCTTCAAGGAAGTGAACGTCTATGTGGACGCCACGCTTTATGAAGTCCGTACTGTCGAGGGCGATTACACCATCAATTGCGTGTTCAGCCGTCGGAGCAAGTGGGGTGAGTTGCGGCGCGTTCGTCGCATGGTTAAGCCCGGTTCCAAGATGGGAAAGATGATCGTTCAGGCGATCAAGGCTGATTTGGCCGAAATCGAAAAGCGCGCATCAAAACTTCTGTTTGAGGATTTGGAGCGGCGCGCGAATGAGGAAAGCACGCCCGATTTTCAGCTTTTTCAGATCACCATGGGCGCCCGCGAGAACGCTGATACCACGGTGTTCGAAGAGAAGGCGCTACCCGAAGGAGAGCATACAGCGTGCATGTGGGGTTCACTTCGCTGCCTTCTCTGTGACGAAGAGAATGAGGCAGTTCGGCAGTGGTTCATGGATCGAGGGGTTAGCTTTTAATGCCTGGAAGCCAACGCATTTACTCAGAGGAAACCGTTAGGGAAATTCAGGCACGCTATGATGCGGGCGAAAGCTTCATGACGATCGCGCCTGATTATGGCGTGCCACACAATCGGATGAGACGGACTCTAAGTGCTTATGGCTTCAGGTTTCGTACTCCAAGACAAGCCGCAATCTTGCGGGCGGCGCGCGGTAGGGGCGTCGGAATGACGGGCAAGAATAAATATAATATGGAATTGCTTCATGAGGCGGGACGGCGCGTCGCACAGGGCGAAACCTGCGTCGCCGTCGGGCGGGAGTTGGGCATTGCAAATCTTAGCAATATCCTTCGCTATCGAGGGATTTTGCCATCGAATGGACGCCGTAAGGCAGTGGGTCATGGATCGAGGAGTTAGTTTTGATGCCACTATTTGAGGTCTTTGCCCGCGATACAGGTGAAGTGGTCGACGTGTTTGAGGCTGATGATCTGGGCCCATATTGGAGCGCGCATTGTCAGTCAATCGGCTACGGCTATCGCGCCTCTGACCCGGACAGGAACGAAGGTGAGACGGCGCGAACCTTGAACATGTCAGAGCCAATGCCACGGATCGTTAAGACGTCTGATGGTGTCTACAACGGCGCGCATCACGTCGACGTGTTGGACTGGTCTGATGCACTGATTGAGGAGATCGCCCGGCATAGCGGCGCCCATGCTGCCACGGTAAAGCAGTGGTTGATTAATGGTGAAATTGTTTACACGACGTTTCATAGGTACAAATTGGAGCAAGAAAAATGAGTTATTCACCTGTCATGTTGGGCGAAGTTCTGAGAAAAAATTTGGCAGATCGAAATCTGACAAAGCAAAATCTCGCCGAATATCTGGGCGTATCCACTCAGACAGTCAGCGACTGGATTAGTGGCGTTGGTGGTTTCAATCATCACGTCGAGCAAATCCTTGAATGGCTCAAGGCCATTGATGACCAGTGTGGCTACCTGCCCATGGCCGAAGCGATCCTTGAAGTCAAAAGGACCGGGGAAGCCTATGAAGCGGCGCGCGAGAATCTGACTATTCTGCGCGTGGAGAAGGAATTAGAGCGGCATAGGCAGATGTGGGAAGCGGATAAGAGGTGGGAACAGGGATGATGACTGAGGTCACAAAAGTTATTTATCGTGTGCCTGATGAAGAGGTTTTTGATCACCTGACATGTGACATGTGTGGCGCTGAAAGCGATTGCAACAAGAATTGGCCATCAGCTTCGGATGATTATCACATGTGGTCTCAGTTCGAAAAGAACCGAACGAAGCTCACCCATGTTTGTGGCACAAAGTACCCTGGCGGCGGAATACTGCCTAACAGCGATTGCGTCAGAACGACATGGCATATTTGTGAAAAGTGCTTTGGCGAGATTGGTGATTTTATCCGAAACAAGAACCCGGATGCCAAGCCGACGGTCATTGAAGATGGAAAGTGGTAGGAGCCGATATGCCCAACACTGACAACCAACGTGCGCGCGGTATCATCATGGCGCGGGCCATGCGACCGCTGAAGGATAAGATTATCAAGCTCGAAGCGCGCATTGATATGCTTGAGCGGGCCATGAGTACAGTGGTCGAAAGCGCTGAATGGTCTGATGGTGATTTTGACAATCTGGAAGATGCCATGGGCAATCGCCTGGGCAGTGTGGTGGAGATTTGCCGAAATGCATTGGAGGGAAAAGGATGAATGCGATGGGTGATAAATGGATTAGGACAATCGTTGATTTCTATTTCGCTGACATGTCCTTTGAAGATATGGAAGAATACAATGATGAAGGATTTGCTGACCTGATTGCAAGTAAGTGGAATGATGTATGCGCCACCAACGAACATCAGTATTCGAATAATTTTTCTTATAATGATCTTGTCGCTCAAGTAAGGCGCGTTCGTGCGAAGTTTGCTGAAACGCGCAAGGAAGGCCAAAGACTTGATGCGATGCGTCAGGCGCTGGTTGCGTTTACTAAAATTGAACATTTTATTGAGTCGACAAAGAATCCACTGGATCAACCCACAAGTGAGTGGGAGAAAGCCAATCAGCTTGAAGGCGTTCAGTACGCAATCAGATACCTGAAAGAAAACCTTACTGTCACCATACCAGATAGCGATGGCGTCAGTGTAAATCGTCAATTGGGTAGGTACGCGGCGGCAACGAATTTTGCCCTGTGTGAGAGGGCGTTCAGGGAAATAGAAAACATCACTGTGCCGTTTGGCGATGTCGAGAGCATGACGGCGTGGCGTCAAGGCTTTGCTGAAATGCATCTTAAGGCGAAACAAATTATCACAGACACACGGGCGCAATACGACACGCATCTGATATATGAATTGCAGCCGGGGAATAAGTAAGCACGATTGACATCTTTGTATATTTGGGTTACAAATTAGGCTTACAAACGACAGGGAAAAACTTAAATGGTTGAAGAGGTTGAAGACACGCTGCCCGACTTGCCTAGCGCTCTCATTCGAGTCGCGATCGGTGATCTCATCAAGATCGAGAAGAGCCCATTATATCATCCCAATATGGAAATATGGCACTCTGGCGGGTGGGCAAGTGACCACAGGAATGATGGAAAATGCCAAGTTTGCTGGGCGGGCGCCGTCATGGTCGAGTCACTGCATGCGCCTATTAACAGGAATATGTGGCCAGAAGATTACATTTCATCAATCGGTTTAAAATTGCATGCGATTGATGATTTTAGGTCTGGGGAGTGGGCATTTGCTTTAGACATGATGGGTATTGATACTTCTGAATTTGATTTATCAAAACTCGATGATGACCCGCCGTGCTATCGAGATGATCCAGAAGCATTCAAAGAATGCATGCTGCGTGCGGCTGATATTCTGGAAGGAATTGGGCTGTGAACATTGACCAGATTGTTAAATTCTACCTTGCTGATTATGGCACGGTTGATTTCAATGCGGTAGATGACGGAACAATTGCTCTAAGGATACATCATCGCTGCCAAAAAGCAGGTGTGCTTTCTTTCTACAAATTGGAAGCATTCCATAATGAAGTGGCTAAGTTTCGAGGAGAGTTCTTTAAGAAGCTCAAAGCTGAAGAACGCGTGCGCTTGAGGAAGCGAGTGGGTAGCTCATTGGATGACATCCAGAAGGGTATTAATTTGCTCGCTGATCTTATTGGTGATCAAGGCGATTTCGATAGTCCAGAAAAGTATTCAGAAGCTCATTGGTGCCTGGACGATATGAAGAAGGCGCTGAACTTCCTTCGGGATGATGTGACGTTGGCGCCCGCGCTCGAAGATGATGCGTCTAGCGAGATCTCGATTAAGTCTATCGATCTTAAGGCTAGCGAAAGTGCAGCGCGGCGTGCTGGCATGCTGACCAATGCGTTTTCAAAGATATTTGCCATGCGCTACCAAAAGCCCGTGACTATTTTTATCGAGAACTGTCACACATTAGAGGATGCATACATGAGCGGTCATAGGAATGGTTGGGCAAATTGTTTCACTGACGTACTCGATATCCATGATAATGCAGAAGAGGATTAAGGAAAATGACCGGGCAGAAATATGACTGCATGAGACTAGTTGAATTCTATTTCGCTGGGCAGGATTTAGATAAAGCCTTCATGTTCGATGATGATGAGATTGCTGATCGCATTCAGCGCAAGTGCCATGATAGTGGCATGACCGATTTCGGCCACAATGCGTTTCGCGATACCGTCAACAAGGTTCGGACCAAGTGGATTCGCGATCGTAATTCGACCGAAGACGGTTTGGCGCTGCGCAACATCCAGAATGCCCTTGATTCCATGGAGGATTTGATTCGCCAAGTGATCGACCACGCGTCGCCATTTGACCATGATGTGGGGAGTTGGAATCAGACTCACGCAAGCGCGATTGACGGGTGGAATCATGTCAAGGCGCGCCTGGAAGAGATCAATTCCAATGACCCGCCCATGCCCAAATTTGATTTTGATCAGTCAGCATTCAAGGTTTTTGCACAGGGATTGAATGAAGCAGATCAGTTGGTTTCCAAGGTCCAGTGTCAAGCTCCTTACAATGACGGGCTTGGGGCGACTTTCATCAGGGGATATCAGAAGGGCTTTGCCGACTGCGTGACAGCCGCACGTCAAGTCATACGGTCCAGGGTAGAGGGACTGAATATCAATGACGACTGATGGCCCGGAAATCGAGGCGCAAAAGCAGAATATCAAGGATTGCTCAGACCTGTATTGTATAGAAATGGTCATCAATGGATATGGCGTCAACGCCATGATGGATAAAGATCCTGGCGGATACATGGCAAGCCGAATTGCGCTTGAGTGCCTTGCGCGCATCCGTCAGCGATTAGAGGAAAAGAAAGATGTCTAAGGTTACATGGAAAGCGATGATCAAGAGGTTCAAGCCTGCGCGTGAAAAGTATCTGACCACGACGCAAGAGCAACATTTAAGCGATCGGCAAGATCTGTATTCAATTGGCGTGGCCCTGCAACGGTATAACGTTCAGTCGACCTTGAGCGGCGACATGGAGGGTGAAATATTTTGCCGGCTGGCCAAGGAGTCACTTGATCGCATTCGGCTAAGGTTTGGGATTGAAAATGAGTGACCCAAAAACAGATTATTTTATTTGCAAAGTACTGGCAGCAGCTAACCCGAACAGGAACGTTGAAAGCGTCGTGCGAACGTCTACTGACGGTGAATTAGCTGACATGTTCTTGGGTGGCGATCACGTATTCCTGACAGGCAAAGAGGCGCCTCATGTGATCCTTAACCACATTGCTGCCTTCCGTGAGCGCATGGGATGGGAAATGAATCGGGATGCTGTCAAGCGTAGCGCATCAGGCAGTGATGACACTGACAAGATCGAAGCTGACTTTGATCTATTGGAAGATGCAATCCGCTTTGCATGGACATACGGGCATTGTTGCACGCAAGACCAACTGACCGACAGCGACAAGCGGTTCCTAAGGGAACTGCGCGCTACCAGGGATGAAGCACGGGCCGCATTGGATCGCATCAAGGCAAAAATGAACAAAAAGTAAACAAACCTAACATGATCATTGACATTAGTGTATTCCACTTTTACACTAATGTCCGATCAAACGAAGGAAGCATTCATGGCAAAGACAGCAACGAAGGCGGCGCCCAAAAAGCCCGCAAAGGTGATCCAGATCAAAACGGCGAAGACGGTTAACGATGGTCGCTTCAAGCCAACTAACGTCAGCCTGTACACATTCGAGGTCAATCGGCTGATTGATGAGGGCCGTAAGGTTCCGGTTGGCGCAATCTGGACATATGAGGAAATGAGCGTCGCGCTTGAGCGCGAAGTCACGCGCCACTTTCTGCATTTGAACGTCGCTCTAAGGCGTCTGGCGCGCGACCATGGCATTGAATTTACCAATGTCCGGGGCGAGGGATACAAGCGGCTGGAAAGCGTTGGCATTGTCGGTGAATTCAAGAAAGACCGGCAAAGCATCAAGACCAAAATCAATCGGTCCAATCTTCGCGCTAGCAACGTCGATTACGGCGCGTTGCCAGACGCTAAGAAAGCCGAACATGACACGCACAGGGCAGTTCTCGGCGCGCTCACGCTATGCACGTCGCGCAAGGTGATTGGGCGCCTGCATCAGGAAGCTAAGCAGGTAAGCGGCCAAATCGATCCTGAGAAGGTTCTCAAACTGTTTAAGGGTTAAGCCGAGGCGAATGGAGTTGAACCTATTCGATTCTACATGACACGAAGCAAGCTGAACCAAAACGAAACGAACCTAAGCGAACCGAGGTTATTCGATTTGAGCCAACACGAATCGACCTGACCCGATCGAACCTGAAACGAAACGGAAGTTCCATTAGTTTATTTAATGGCAAATTAACCCGACACGAAGCGAAATGGATCGACCCTAAACGAGGTGATCCTAAGTGAAATGAGCCGGTCTGAAGTGAATCGAGGATATCCGACGTGTACCGAAGTGAAACGATATTTCATAAGTTAATTTTTAAAATAGATCTGAGTCGCGTCGAGTCTAAGTGAACCAAGGCGAAATGATCCGAAGCTAAATGAAACTAAATGAAACGAGTATTTAACATGTTTATTTTAAGGCGAGGCGATTAGCACTGAACTGAGGCTATCGGAAGTGAACCTAGACTAAACGAAACGCATATTTGACAGGTTTATTTTAAGGCGAAGTGAATTGATGGTAACTGAAACAAGGCGAAGAGAAGCGAAGTGAATCGATACTAGACGAAACTACCTGACCAGAAGCGCGACGAAACGGAAATTTGATATGGTCATACGAATCTAACAGATTTGATTCAAGTCTAATCGACCAGAAACGCGACGAAACGAACTAAGGCGATCCTATCCAAATCGAATTGATACAAACCTATCCGAAGCAAATCGAAGCTAACAGATCAGACCTGAAACGATCCGAAATATCAGAGGAAAACTGGAAACATGAAGAAGGCATTTGTTGAGATCAAGGGTGCAAGCCCTATCAGTTTTAGTAAGCTTGTTGATGAGGAAGAGTTCCCTAAGCTGTCCGGGGAAAGTCACGACGATTACGATAAACGCGTCTGGATGGAGAAAGCCCATTTTGACGGTGATGACGTCGTGATGTTAGGGCAGGCGTTCAAGTTTGCCCTGGACAGCACTGCGCAGCGCCTGTCTATCAAGCGTAAGGGTTCCTCGACCTGGACGCAGACTTTCAAGGGTGGCGTCTTATGTCCGTGGGACATGCCGATAGGTGCCAAGAAATCCGACATGCAAATGGTGAAGGTCTATTGCCATGCCAATGGCAGCCGCTCTGACAGCAAGCGGGTTCACCGGCGCTTTCCGATCGTCCACGAATGGGGTGGCATCATCGAATGCTGGATTACCGATGACGAAATCACGCTGGATGTTTTTCGCCGGCATGCAGACGCATGTGGAAAAATCAATGGAATTGGCCGTTTTCGCCCACAAAATAGTGGGAAATATGGCAGATTTTCAGTTGAAAATATAGATTGGCAAGATGAGCGATGACAGAGAAGCGCGAGCCAAGCCTGTCTGACCATGAGATTAACCATCTTCGGCATGCTGTTGTGTTTTGGGAAGATTGCGTTTGTTCGAAGGCGTTTCACGACGCGGAAAAGCTAGCGGAAACCACTGATGAGTTGGTCCGCGCGGCGCCTAGAATGCTCAAGGAAATCATTCGCCTGAAGCGCAAGCTTCGTGACGTGCTCAATCCAGTCAAAGGCGTTGACGTGCCTGAGCCTGATAGGGGACTCCGCTACAACGAATCTAAGCTTGAAAACAACCCGGACTATCTGGAAGGCTTTTCGCATGGCTATGCCCTGTGTGAGCATGAGCTAGACGTCAATGAGATGGTCGATCCATGACAGAGGAGGAGGCTTGGAAGAAATTAAAGATAGATCTCTGTTTTTGGGCGCTATTCATAACTGTCGGGCCGACGGTGGCGTTGATATTTTTTGTATGGTGCGCCGTCCTAATCAGGCTTGGTCTCCACATCATTAAGGCTATGGGGTTCCCTGTATGAGCAGCAAACCAAAGAAGATGACTGGTCGGTATAATCGCCTGACTGTCATCAAGCTCGCGGGAAGAACGAAATGGGGAACGGTGTTATGGACGTTCCGTTGTGACTGCGGCAATGAGGTGACCAAGGAAGGCGTGGCAGTGCGGCGCGGTTACACCAAGTCATGTGGATGCCTGCAACGCGAAATGTGGGAGAAGGGCGGGCCCGTGATCATGCGACAGGAAGCCCTGAAGCGCGCGGCTGATGAGGTCGACGCATGAGCGACATGCAGTTGACCGATGGGCAGATACACTGCCTGAAGCACGCTCTGGGGCTGACGGATCATTCGTGGGAATGGCGCAACTACTATTACGCCAGCATCAAGGATCACAGGATCGTAAGACTTGTCGAAAAGGGCTTGATGGAGTGGTACGGCGAGACCAGCAAAGATGGCCATCGCCTTGCCATGGTCACCGACACAGGCAAGGCAGTCGCATGGGCCCACATGCCAGACATCAAGTCTTATGCGTGTTGGTACAAGGGCGATTTCGTCGGCATTCATCACGGCGAAGATAGGCCGAAAGCTCAATATCAGTGCCTGATGAAGCTACAGGATTCCAGTGGTGATGACAGCTTCAGTCTGATCGAGATTCGGGCCATTCGTTGCAAGGAAGCCGATGGGCGTGACCCGTATCGGGTGGCCAAGGAAATGGGGTGGATCAAGTAAAACAAATTGACATTTGTGTATCTTAAGTTTACGTTTTAGCTTCAATCAAATTTAAACGTTGGGAAAAACAAAGAATGAATACGTGGTTTCGGGTTGGCGTGGTTTATGGCGGATTTTGCCTGGGCCTTTTCCTTAAGGCGTTTGTGGTGTCGTGGCTGTGGCATTGGTACGCCGTGCCATTCGGCGTTATGGAACTTGATTTTTTCCATGCAGTTGGCGTGGTTTTATTGGTCAGCTTTTTGACAACAGTACATCGCGCTCCGATGTATCCATTATATTTGCCTAAGTCTTACCTGGAAAAACTTACCGGTCTTAACACGAGCGATGTAGCAGAAATTAGATGGCATATGGTGAAAGAAGGTCTTTTTATGATGATTTTCAATCCGCTATTTGTGCTGTTCGTTGGATGGCTGTTTAGCTGATCAATAAATTTCAAATCGGGAAGAACAACTATGAAGAATGGTTTGATTATTTTCGCTCTTAGCGTCGTTGCCGCGATCCTCAAGGCGATTACAGTTTCATGGATGTGGCATTGGTATGTTGCCGGTCCTTTCGACATCATGGAAATTGGCGTTGTTCACGCATTCGGTTTGTGTCTTTTGATGACGCTGGCGACAGCTTTTTATGTCCCGCCAGTCTTACCGCATGACATTTCAGAAGAACGCATGAAGGTGTTGAAGTTTTCTAGAAATCTAGAAATGCATATCTTCTACGTTCTGCATCCAGTGTTTGTTTTGCCCATCGGATGGCTGTTTAGCTAAGGAGGATACCATCATGGTAGCTGATGTTATGGGGCGCGGCGGTACTCCAAAGCGGTTGAAGGCTTTGGCTGTCGATCGACCCGCCTATTGTTGGGATGGCAGCAAATTGCGTGTTGAGCAATGCGCCATTCGAGACAAGGCGCAATGCGATGAGATGATCAGATTTCTTCAGGCGATGCGGGATTTTCTGCCCGATGAGAAGGCGCCTGATACTAAGCCCGCGATTGGTGAGGTGAGTGTATGACAGTCTACACAGAATCCACGAACGAGATTTGCCGGACGTGTCGCTTTTGGCTTGAAGGAAATCGCATAGGAACATGTAAGCGTTACCCGCCTATCATCGTTGGCCCAAGTGGCGTGTTGAGTCATTACCGCCGCTGGCCATTGTCTTATGACAATGACTACTGTGGAGAGTATCGACCAACCGCAGAAGAAATCAAAAAGTACAAAAAAGAACGCAATGCGACAATGCCAGATTGGGCAAAGACAGATGACGACTGATAAGCTTAAGAAGCTTTTAGAACGCTGCAAATGTGGCGTATTCATCACAGTAAACGAGCACAAGAATTACTATAGAAGTGCGGCTGATCACATAGAAGAAATGTCATTTACCGAAGATGACGCAATGTCTGATGAAATGAAGGAAAAAATGATCGCATTAGACACGATCATTAGACTCCATTTCTACCCAGAAACGCCAATAGGTTCTTATGTGATCATTGATTGCGATCTGGAATCCGCCCTATATCGGGCATTGCAGTGCCTGGAATTGCAACCACCATTTTGGACTTACGACTAATGTTTATCACCTTCGAGGGTGGTGAAGGTGCCGGCAAATCTACGCAAGTGGAAATGCTGGCATCACGGCTGCGCAGCCTTAGGCTTGCACGTGAGGTCATCACCACACGCGAGCCGGGCGGCACGCCATTTGCCGAGCATGTGCGTGGAGTGATCTTTGGGCATGAGGATATTTCGCCCTGGACAGAAGTCCTGTTGTTCGCGGCTGCGCGGCGGGATCACTTGGAAAATGTCATAGAGCCTGCGTTAGCGCGCGACGCCTGGGTGATCTGTGACAGGTTCCTTGACTCGACGATCGTCTACCAGGGATATGAGGTCGACCAATCTGATATCGAGAGACTGCACAGGGCCTGGGGAATGGATCGCTTCCCGGACATGGTATTCCTGTTGGATATCGATCCTGAAGTTGGGCTGAAGCGGCGCGAAGCGGCTGGCGATCGGAACAAGTTTGATCGAAAGCCCTTGGCTTTCCATCAGGAAATCCGCGAGCGTTTCCTAAATATTCCTTTCATGACGATCGTGATCGACGGCAATCAAGATCCAGAAACGATTGCCAAAGACGTTTTCAGACGAGTCTGTTTCCAAGCGGGGATGATCATTCCATGACCGAAATTACCGCAGACATCAGCGTGTTGAATGATGGCTTTGTTCGGGTGGTCGACACCATGGGTGATGACGCTGCCATCGTGAATGCCGCAAGAGTTAGTTATGGAGAAGGCACCAAATCTGTCAGTGATGACCGTGCGCTGATTCGCTATCTGGTCAGGCATTTTCATACCTCTCCCTTGGAAATGTGTTCCATCAAATTTCATTGCCGCATGCCGATCTTTGTGGCCCGGCAGTTCGTGCGACATCGGACTGCCAAAATTAACGAGTTGTCAGCGCGATACAGTCACGTGCCTGACTCCTCCTACATGCCTGAAGACGGATCGATTGGGCGCCAGTCGACTATCAACAGGCAGGGACGGGAGTCGGGGCTGGCCGACGTCGAGCTTGACCGTGTGGTGCGCAACATCATGGATGAGTCTTGGAGGGCTGCGTACTCGTCCTATCAAGACCTGATTGAACACGACGTTGCACGTGAGCTTGCGCGCGCGGTTCTGCCCGTGAGTGCATACACGGAATGGTACTGGAAGATTGATCTTAACAACCTGTTTCATTTCCTGAAGCTACGCACGGACAGCCATGCTCAACTTGAAATCCGGCTGTATGCCGAAGCGATTGAATCGATCGTCGCGGAATGGGTGCCGATCGCCTATCAAGCTTGGGTCGACTATCAAAAAGAGGCCGTGACGCTTTCCAGGATGGAAGCCGATATCATGCATGAGGCGCTGTCCGATCGCCCGCATATCATCAGGAAGCTGATTGAGTTAAGGGCCGACATGTCCGCGCGGGAAAAGCGCGAATTTTTGGAACGCTGGTAGATAAAATTTGAGCCTGACCATGCGCAATCAGGCCCAAATTCCGACCAGGGGGAAAGCCCAATCCGAGGAGATTTTAGATGAAAGATGTCAAAGGCGACAAGAGCAAACAGCCGGCAGGATGCACGGTCAATAAGAACAGCCGCTGCCCGAACCTGAAAGAGGTGACAAGTAGTTTTGACACGGAGCGCTATGAATGCGCCGTCTGTGGTGAGCGCTACACGCTGTATTATGAAGATATGAAATGATCACAGAGATCAAAGCACTTGAAATCTTCGAGGCATGGCTGGACCTGATGGAGTCAGGCGAGGTCAGGAAGGCATATTTTTATCATCGCGTCAGTGGCCCGACAGATAGCGATCTGTGCATGTGCGCCACTGGCGTGCTGTTGCATGTCATTGACCCGAATGCCTGGGCGCCTTGTGGATTGTCAAGATTTTGGGCATGGCGTGATACGGTTGGATATGTTTTTTCGATAGCTGAAGAATATTATTTAGACCCGTACATGTTGAGCTACGTGCAAAAGTTGAATGACAATACAAATATGTCATTGCCGGAAATTGCCCTTCGCATTCGTCGGCATTTTCGCAAGGCCAAGATTATTGATGGTGTTGATGCGGACAACATGACGCAAAAGCTTATTGTTCCTGAGTGTGTTCATTCACTGCCTCAAAGACTGGCTTTTTACGATGTCAGATGATCTCATTTCCCGCTGGCTAACGTTGCTGCGCGATCCGAAATACAGCAAGGCAACGGGCGACACCATGCGAGCGGGCGAAACGTCCTTTGCGGCTGTCGGGCTGCTAGCTCATGCTGTCGACCCGGATGCCTGGACGTTCGAAGATGGGGTTTGGTGTTGGGGCGGCAACCTGTCAGAGGTATTGGCTCAGAAGGGAGTCAGCATGCGCCTTATCCGGGCTGCACAGCACAGGAACGATTTCACAGCCATGACCTTGAAGGAGATTGCCGACATGCTTGAAAGGTCCATGACGTTCACGCGCATTGTGCTAGACGACGGAACCGTTCTTTGAAGCTGTCACTTAGAAACGGGGTTTGCGATCCAGACTCCTTCACGATCGAAATCCAGGGGATTCGATCGGAAGGCGTCATTAAGCAAATCGAAACAGCCATTGGCATCTTAATGTTGCGCAAGAGAGATTGCAGGAATCTAGTTGAGCAATGGCCTGTAGAGAACGGGTTGCAAATCCTGATGTGGGATACCGAAACCGACGGCACGCCTCATGCGTGATACACAAAAGCCGTTGTGTCTCACAGATACCCAATGGGTGATTGCTTTCCTCGCTGTTGTGATGCGCCTGCGTGGCCGTGGAGACGTCGAGACCATTTCCAGCCACTTGGCTGCCGCCGTGGGTGGATCGTTGTCTAGCGGCTTCCTGAGTGGCACGCTGGGGCTGTTAGAGAAGGAAGGGCTGATTACGTCTTACCCTAAGCCCGGCCAGACTGGAAAAGTGTTCCGACCTGTCCTATGTTTCGAGACGACGCGCGCCGGGGATGCGGTGATTAAGGATCATATTCACCTCATTGAACGGCGCCCGTCTACCCTGATGAGAACCGCTTAGCCGCCAAACGCCACGATATAAATCATGGCGATGGCAATGCCGCAGCCAAGGCCATAAAAGAACTGGTCGCTGATATCGATCATGGCGGGTTCTCCAAACTACAGTTTCGACCCGCCCTAGATTAACCGATGGGCGACGGCTTGCGCAAGTCAGAGGTTGGGATTAAGAAATATTCCAATGATTAGACCGATGACAATGCCAACGATTAATATTGTTCCTGCTACAGCAAAAAAAACTAATGTGTCTTTGCTGTAACGCTTGTTATTATCAACAATAAACAGTCTGTTGTTTTCGTCTTTTGCCAATTTCATTGTGATTTATCTTGATAATCAGCCAAAGTATCGGCTGCGAAGGTGAAAAATTTTGCCAACAACTGTTCAATTTCGTCATCAACGAATTCGGAAACTTCATCGTCACTGACAGTATCTTCAGTAAACAGACAATCAGCCGTGGTTCGCGCTTTCTCGATCGCCATCACGCGTTGAAATGAAGCCCTGATAGCGTCGCGCATTGGTGTACTTGTTGTCATCGGCTCACCTCGATCACGTCGCCTCTTTGAAGGTCAGGCGATCCATAGATTTCTGGATCAACAATCTTTTGCGCCTGTGCGACCGCAGAGTTAGCCATGTTTTCGCCGCATTCGGGAACCATGCCTTCCTTGACTACCTTCCAATCAAACCGCTTGCCTGTATGTGGGTTGGGTTTTCCCAGATACACAGCATACTCGGTCATGTCCTGAAGGTTCCTTGGGTCACGTTTGTGCATGTAATATTCACCAAGATATTTCTTTGCCTTGTCCAGCTTGGCTTTCATCTTCGCGCCGATATTCCAGCCATTTTTCGGCTCGTCTCGCGGCATGGTTCCCGGATTTCTGTTTGTGCCACACCCCATTATTTCAATTCCTCCAAGAGTTTACGTGCTTTCTCTGTTTCAACGAATCCGTCGCACTTGCGCACGGCTGCTACGTATTCGGCGCGCGATATCAGGCGCTTTTGCCTGTGGTATTCCATTATGCCGTACTCTTGAGCGGCTTTCGCGTTGGCGCGGTTCCGGTAGACGGCATACACGTCACAGGCGTCTATGTGAAAGCGGCTGCCGTCGGTACGCGCCGCAGTTATGGCGCCCTGTTCGTGTATGCAAATCACTTCGCTGAATTGCGGGAACGTATGCAATTCATGAAGTACAAAAAGTTTGTCCATTGAAAATACTCCATTCTTGAAACGGTAAATTGTAAGTCAATATCCAGATCAAACAACCGAGCACTAAAATCAATATGGCTAACGAGATAACAGAATAAATTAAATCTTCAAACGTATTCATAACACTCACAAATATGTATCGGGTATGGGGCTGGCTTGTACATCTGATCGATTTGCTTGGTTAGAAGAAAAATTTCAATCACGATAATTACAAACAAAACTATTGCAAAAATGGTGATTTCGATTGATCCAGACTTGTTCACGTCTCCTCGACCACATGAATATCCATGACGGCGCCGCTGAACTCGATGCTTTCCCCGTCCATGCTGTAGGTATCGTCTAGCAGGATGGTCACCTGGGCAGTCACTTTGGCGCCACGCTCCAATGCGTTTTTCAACGCCTCCCGTCCGCCTTTGACGTCGATCCGGGCCCAATTGCATTCAACAACTCGTTCGCGTTTCATGTGTCACCTTTTCAAAAAGGAATTTCTTCGGAATCTTGCCAAGGGCGGGGTGACCAAGCTGACTTGGTTTCCAGCATGTCTTGATAATCCTCATGGTCTTGCATCCGACCATACTCCTCATCAAGACGGGCTTGTTCGTTCAGGATGCGTGCCTCCTCGCCAAATGCCTCGCTGATGTAGTCATGATGGGCGTTTGCCTCATAATCACAATGTTCTTGCCACGCCTCGCCTTCTGTCTGTGTCCAACGTGCTTCGAGTTCGGCCCAATATGCGTTCATTTCCCCTATCCTCTCACGTACTTGCGAACCCATGCCGCAAACGCATGCCCGATATCGCCCGATCCGCCTGGCAGTCCAGGCGCGCCGTCGGCTTCCCAAGCTGCAACGATTTCATCATCGGTCAGACGTGCGTGTTTGAGATCACATGCCCGCTTGTTGTAACGGCAGCCGCCCTGAATCTCGAAACGAACGTCGTGAACGACAGCCGACAGGTAAAGTTGCTGGTCAGCTTCGCTTACGTTGAAGATTGGCGCCGTGTTCGTCATGACCGTTTCCCTGTGTTGATTTCAGGAATGTAATTTGTTTTTACATTCCTGTCAACGGTCTATGCTAAAATTTATGTGCGTTTTGCATCAGATAATTAGCGGCGTCCCTTTTGCTCATGCCCTGCATTCTATCCCACATGGCTTGTTCGTGGGCTTCTGCGTTGTCACGCTCAATTGCGTCGCCCCAATCCATATCAATGGTGTCGGTGGTGGCGGGCTTCTTGAGCTTGAGCTTGCGGACGGTCAGGGGCGTGGTATGCATTTCGTAATCTCCTTGTTGACTGTCCTTAGAATGTAATATGATGTTACATGGATGTCAACAGGGATGAGGTAAGATAATTTTACAATTTACCAATCTCCTCCATCGTTTTCGATACCGTGAATTTCTTCAACGATTGTATCGGGGTTTCTGCCGGCGCCGGGCTTGGTCATTGGAGTATCGCCCGGTTTGGTCACGTACAGGCGTCCGTTCATGGATAGAAGCTCAAGCGACTCTGGCCAGATCTTGCCTAGACGTTTTAGCGCTCGAATGGCGCGCCGCTCATCTTCTGTAAGGTATTCGGGCGACACGCCTTTGTGTGAACGTGGATGAGGCATCATCCCTTCTCGCTGACAAATTCCATGCATCCAGATTGAACCTGGAATCCGGCTGAATTCTTGTGACCACTGCCGCCAAATTTCCTGGCAATTTCACCAACATCGAAATCACCTATTGATTGCAGCGAGACAATGATTCCGTTGCTGTCACTGCCGCGATAGTAGGTTGCCGCAACTGGCGGTTTTTGTTGAACAAGCGCATCCCTTACGTAGAATGCGACCACGCCACTTTGACAGTTTGCCGCTGGTATCATTTGCTCATCAATCAGGATGTAATGCGAATTCTTCAAAACATCATCAACCTGTTGTTGTGTGTAGTTTCTTAGTATCTCGTCATAATTGTTGTCACTCATGCTGATGCCTCTCTGTCGCCGCGCTTCCTGATGGGCCAGACTTCAATATCGACTGCCTGCATGGGTGCATCCGATTGCGTGACAGTCTGGCTTGCCGATCGCATGGGGTTATCATCTTCAAAGGCGACGCTAACCATGTCGTCATGTCGCACCAACATGTCATGCGTGTTGTTGTCGGCTGCCTGGGTGAAGACAATGAATGCCTTGCCTTCATACATCATCGCCCGGCAGTCCAGAAAATTGGCTGACTTGTGCGTGCCAGACACGCGAACAAAGCCCTTGCCGCCCCAATCATCGGCGCGTGCGTGCGCCTCGCGGGCTGTCATCTTTTCATATCTCATTGCTGATTTGTCCTTTCATTCAACCGAAATTCTTGTTCTGAGATGGTGAATAATTCCGGGTCAGGCTTGTACCATCCACAAGCTTGTTCGATGCCCGTGAGCTTTTTCACCTCTCCGCTCGCATATGCGGTGGGACCGATCTCGCTGGCGTGGCATTCCTCGCATCGATAGGCCGTCGCCTGGGTGATGCCAACACCAATATCGACAGTTTCGCATTCTGCCAGGGCGCCGCAATATGGGCATGGACGCTTGAACCAACCAAATACCTTATGACTATCTGTCCCACTCATCCAGGCATCCGGGAACCCTGGAAATATCAATTTTGGGTCAATCCGACCAAGAACCCCATTGTCAGCAAAACACCAATACCATCTGTGTGTGGTACTGCTACGCATCCAGAAAACCCCATCTTTGGGCGGGTTTCCTATGGGCTTGATGACGTCTGAATGATCGGTCATGCCCGCTCGACCATGCGAGCATAATAAAGTTTTTTGTTCATGTTGATTTCCAATCCACGTTTGACGCTTTCGGCGTAACGCTCGCCTTCTTTGCGACATTTGATTGTCTGGATAGTTCTGCCGTCTGGGCCCTTCTCCCGAATTTCAATGTTGTATTTCTTTGGCTTCTCTCTCACCTTCACTTTGGCCATATCACCAATACCTTTCCCGTTTACGCTCTGCGTTATTCAAATTTCGAAGCTGTTGTTCAAACCATGCAGCCTGATTGCCGCCGCAGCGTCGACCATAGACCCGCTTTAGCCGGGTGATGTCGGTCAGGTTCTCGACGCTGATATCTGGCCAGATATCATGGTAGACGAAATCGAATTTCAATCCCTTGGCTGGCTTGTATGTCAGTGCGTCACCATGGATAATTTCAAGCTCGAATGGCAACCCTTCCAAATATGGCGCCATAAGGTCGATAAGGTCTTGCTCCTTCTCAATCACGATGAGCTTGGTGATCGGGTTGCGCGGCCAGCCATTGTCTTTGGCAGCGATGTCACGGGCTGCCAGGGCCCTTGGTAGGCATCCAAGCCCAAGCCCGGTGACAAGGCTAACGCCATGGGCTTTATGGACGCAGTGGCTGTTAGACGTCCATTCCATGTCTGTATCAGACATCATCAGGATACCGCCAACATGTAGGCGCGTGTACGTTCCGGGGCGAAGCTCATGCCCGCGCGACGCCGTGATGTTGAACATGCCGGCATGGTGCTCAGTGACATCGATCTTGCTGATGTGACAGGCGCCCTTGTGCATCGCGGGCAGGTAATCCGCCTTGAATGCCGCGCGTTCGAATTTGTAACTTTTCCCGTAATGCTCTGAGTGCAGGCTTGCGAGGTAGCCTTGCAGAGGTGATGACATTTGATCAATCCTAAATATGCGTGAGTGTGTTCGGGTAAATTTGTCGACTAATGTTTTCATCATCGAACAAGACGACATAGCATCCGAGATTTGTTACCCACAGTTTGACCGTGCCTTTGCCAAGCCTGGGGTGTTGCACTCTTTCGCCCGGTTCGAAATTGGTCAGTCCGCTGGAAATAAGATTAAGGTTTTCCACGTCGATTTCGTATGTCTTGTTTTCTTTTTCAAATTTCACAGTTGCAATCAACCGGTCAGGACTAAGGCTAATGATTACGCCTTTGCGATGGGTGAACTTTCCCGCAACTGCGGCGCCAGTGAACAGGCGATATCGGTCAGACATCCAGGTACTCCTTCAGAAGCTGAACTTCAGTCAGCAAATACCCCGGATCGAAATCGATCGTGTCATTTCCACCTTCACGGCGGACGAAAACGCTGTCTTGCCCATGGTCGACGGCAATGACTTCGCAAATCCATCCCATGACGGCGCTGGCGACGATATCGCCAGCCTTGAAATCAAATGTGGTGGCGCCGGTCAAATTCATCTCAGATCTCCCTGCCCGCTGCGCGTGCGTCGCGCTTGCGGTTGTATTTGGTCTTATTGGCAACCCGCTTCTGTGCGAATTGCTGCCCTGCCAGGGCCTTGGCTGCCGCATTGCGGCGGGTCAGCTTGTTGGTTGGTCTCTTGCCCGACATCCGAAGAACTCCTTGTTGATCACTCTCCCTTTGTAAGCCTTGTTTACACGTCAGTCAATCAAAAAGTAACATCGGATGACATTTTAATGGCTGTGCCTGTCGTACTGGTCGCGTAAGATTTCCCTGATTTCGGCTTCTCTTTTGAGTTTTCTTTTTCGTCTAAAGTAAGTTCTCAAGCCTTTTGCTATGTCATCAAGGATGCATTCGGCTATTCGTGCGAAAAAGAGGATAATCATCCATTTCCACAAAGGAAAAGAGAGTTTGTGTTGAAAGAATTCAATCACAAGTTCGATCATAACTTAAAGTCCTTTTTGCGTTTCAGTTCCGACTTCAAGTCGAGAAATAAGATTTTAGAAACGTTCCATGCATAGATCATTGATGCGATCATAATTAACATCAGCCATAAAGGCATTTTCATTTCAGTTTGGAAAAATTCAATCACAACTTCATGTCCTTTTGATGCTGCTTAATCCTTTCAACCTTCTCTTTCAACTCTCTCTGTCGCTTGAGGTAGTCGCGAAAACCTTGGCTTAAGTGACAGCAGACAATTACGAAAGCAATCAACAGACTAAGCTGCAAGCCTGTCAGTTCAATCACTTGTCCACTCCATATTTTTTTATAAGTTCCGCAAGACGTGGGTTTGGCCTTTTGAGGTTTTCATGATCCTCCAAAGCCCGTCCAATAGTGCTCTTGGGCTTGAAGTTATCCCGAAATCCCTCCCGAAAACCCCGGATGAATCCCTGAATAAAATGCACTGCGGCGACTGCGCAAACCATCCAAAGGCCAAACTGCCACCATTCAAGTTCAATCACTTGCCGATCCTCTTTCTATGGTTCTTCAAAATCTCTTCAAACGGACTTTCAAGCATCGATTTCCGCCTAAGATGCCTATTGAAGCCACTTATGAAACTCACAACGAAAATCATGAAGGCATTCCAAAGGCGGGATTTCTTCATTTTTTCTTTCCCTTCAGTGTGTAGAGTTCGGGCGGGTCAAAAACCCGCCCTGGGGTGGCGACTACCAGTCGCACAGTTCCTTAGGTGAGAGTGAATAGGGTGAGCGGGCTTCCAAGTTGTCCTGATTCAGGATGCTGGCGCACGCTTCGAAGTCCGCCAACTCATCAAGATATGCCTCATCTTCGCCCCAAAACCACTCGGCGGCATAATCTGAACCGTGAAAGTCATGGGCGCCGTCACCGAGATCGAACATTGGGTTTCTTTCCTGTTGTGTGTTGATCACTCTCCATATGTAAGCCCAACTTACAGAAAGGTCAACACAGAAAGTAAAATTAATTTACCTTTAGGAATTCCTCTAAAGTGCGGCAAGCCATGACGTCAGCGTTGGTCATGACATCATGTGCGTTCAGGTATGCGGTTGGGCGTCCAATATAGAAGTCAAGCGTTTCCTCGCGTCGCATGATCTCGACGCGAACGGCGGCGCTGAAGTCTTTCCACTCTTTGTATGCTGCCCTAAGTCCGGGACCAGAAGGGAAGTTGAAATGGGAGTCGCTGGCGACTGATTCGCCCATCTGTCCCAACGACATCAGATCGGTAAGATTCAGTGATTTCAAATCATCAATCTTGGGCGGAAAGAAAATCTTGCTTAGTCTGGCCATGGTGACGTTCCCTTTTTGCGGGTTTGTGTGGGGTGACCGCAGTCACCCCGTATGAATGATTAGAAATCCAGGGCGCGAAAGTTTGGGATGCCATCCCACGTCAGCAAGGACAAGCCAACCAAAGCCAGGGCCGACAGGTTGCAAGGGATTGTGCGCGGGAACCGAGCAAGATTACGGTTTAGCTCGACCGTCCCGCGATATCCGGTCATTGTCATGCTGTGAAGCGCAAGACGCCAACAAGCGAGGCGCTGATTACCGCCACAGCTAGTCAGTGTCGGGTTGGTCTGGGGCGGGATGGCATACGATGGCAATTTCAATTCCATGGTGGCGTTTCCTGTTGAGTTGCTACGTTGATCACTCTCCTTTTGTAAACTGATGATACATGCGTGTCAACGGAAAAAGTAACTTTATTTTACCTTTCCGACTTCACAGACTGTTATAAACCTCGATTGCCTTAACCAAGTCATCGCCATGATAATCAGGAATCAATCCAGTTTTTACGGTGTAAATAATCTTGTTCTCACCTGGATATACATCAGCATCTAAGTATTTGCATTTTCTCATTGCATTTCCGATATAGCCTGAACTTGAAGCAAGGCTAATTCGTGTGTGGTAAGTATTGAAATCCGAGATTTTTAGCGTGTGATTGCCTGCCATAATTTCACCTCTTACATGTTGAATGAATTTTCCCGCCCGTGCTGGGCAAGCCACAACGTCTGCATGTGCCTGGATTCTCGCGTTTCATCTGAGCGGTGTTCTTTCGCCCGGTTGTCTGGCAACCCTGGCAAATCTTGTTGCCTTTGCCCGGCTGCGACTTGCCACATGCCGGGCATGTATCTGGGTGTTCTCGACCATATGAGCTAGCCACGGTCAGAGAACCAATCTTGTCCGGGGTTGGTGTTGCCGTGCTTGGTGTTCATTCTGGACCGCTGCATATTGCCTGCTATCGGTGGCTCTACCGAATAGTAGAACCCGACGAAGTTTGATGCAGTTGCACTGAATGGCTTACCTGTCGGATCGACCGCATCGAACGCATTGCCGCTGAACGTGTTGCCGGCAGTGGTTTCGAACAAACCCCACACCATCACAGGCATGGATTTGAGCACGCCAGAATTGTTAAGAACAATCCACCATCCATCGGCTGTAACCATCTGAATGAGCTTGGTTGTGGTTTGTGTGGGTGGCATGTCAGTCAATCCCTGCAATTTTCATGTGAGTGCCGTCTTTGGTGACGATGGTTATCGCGCCGTCATCGTCAACGTGATCGACGGCTATGTTGACGATGGTGATAGTGCGCCTGATGACATCAGCATACGACGGGCTTTGCATCTTCTCTTTGAGCTTGTCCAGGCGCGTCATTACCTTTGATTGAAACTCGCATTGAACCCGAACGGTTTTCCTGCCTTCATGCCTGGGCATCCTGTTCCTATCTTCCCTTCTTCGGCGCTGGTCGCCAATCGATGCTTTTCATTTCGAAAATAAAGCTTGTTCTCCCGTCATAGGCGCCATGCAAAACCCATGGTCCGCCACCAACGATAAGAACGCTTAAAAAGAATTCTCCTAGATTTCCATATGTAGCGTTGTGAACGCTTAAGGTGATTTCATCATTAATTTCGATGATGTCACCTTCCTTGTATTTGCCAGCGTATTCGGTCCCTTGATGTAGCATCCAACCATCAATCCTCGACGATTTCGACGATCTTTTTCACTCTCTTTCCCGCCCAACCCTTGGTCTTGACAGGGCGGAGTCCAGCTTGGTCGATCAACTCATCACCCCGGACAACCTGAACGTGCTTGGTTGTCCAGATCACGTACCGCTTGGTCGGATCAAGATAGTCACGGACCAGGGTCTTTAGCTGGATGTGTCGACGTCCGGGCCGCACGGGCAGGGAGATGAGCTTGGTTTTCAACCCGAATGCATTAAAAACGCAATCGAGTTCCCAGAAGTACGTGGAACCGCGCCAATTCTTGCGCTTGTTGTGCGTGGTCTTAATCAGGTTCCACGACTCGGCGAAACTGCATCCGGTGGCAACGGCTGCGGCGGTCACCCCGCAATTCGGGCCCTTCCTGGCATCACGCGGCAGGGCCATTTTGCTGGGTGCCGTCGGAGCGAGGTAGCCGTAGATGTCTTCTTTGCGGATTGCCATCTGAATTTTCCCAAATGCGGTTGGTTTGGTTTGTTATTGCTTGATAAATGTAGCTTCGTTTTACATCTTGGTCAATAGCTAATGTAAAGTATTTTTACGTTATTATTCCTCACCTATTCCGCCCATATGGCGTGGGACGTTCGTGATATTGTCCCATTTTTGCGACGTGTGAATCACGGTTTTGACCTGCAAAGCGTTCCAAAGGTCGTTTAATGAAACGTCTGGCCATTGCGTTCTGAACTGTCCCATGGCGTCCCATGCATCGTATGCCGAATATGTAATAAATGCGTCATTCAGTAGTTCTGTTGGGCATTTCACTCTGTATTCACGCACGCTGCGTTCCTCCTAGCTTCTCGCTTACTTTTCGCGCGGGCTGCCACACATGGCGCCACGCATCGAGCTTGACGGAAATTTCCATATGATGGGCAAGATACGTGGCGTTGTCCGTTGGCCAAATCCGCTGGAATTCGCCAATGGCGCCGTCAGCATCATCAGCCAAAACAACCTTGTCGTTTTGGTCCGGGTCAGATGATTTCATGCGATATTCACGCATCGTTTTGCGCCTCATCAACCTGGACCGCATCAACCCAATTGCCGCGATCCATTTCCGTGCGGATCGTTCTTTCAGTCTCGCCATAGGTGAGCATGCAAACATGCGGATCGTGCTTGGGAGTCAGAAAGATCGCTTCTTTGGTGATCTCTTCAACCGACATCTGGCCCGCATCACGTCCGTTTTTGGCCATCAAATCGATCAAATCTTGGTAGTAGGTATCCAGGGTTTTCGCCAAGTGCGCCTTTCCACGGCGCTGCGTGAAGCCGAACCGTGCCACAATGACGTTGTTGATGATCAAATTGACGGCATATGACGTCGGGCGATTCTGCATTGCCTCAAGTGAGCGGGGTTGCACAAACATGTTTTTCAAATCCTTTTTGTGTTTCACTGTATGAACAATGTAAACCCTTGTTACAAAGATGTCAACTGGCTTTACGCGCCGCGCGGTCGAAATCGAAAGACTTTTTCCTCTGTCAGATTTTCAATCAGGCAATCATCGGGGTAATCGGTTCGAACGGAATAGGCGCCTGATATGTCGAAAGCAACTTCGTTCAACAGATCAAAGATGAAAGTATTTGCTGGAAATTTTTCCTCCTGGGCAAACAAAAGCGCTTCCTTTCGAGAAGTAAATATCTTTCCCTGATACGGATTTTTGTTCCATGTGCGGTTGCCGTCGAGCTTATTATTTTGCACGAAAGACAAATGAGTTCTGCCACACAGTCGAGCTATCACAAATTTCATTGGTTCATGTCCGTTTTGTTTTAAAAATTCTTGGCGTCTCTCTTCTGTAATCATCTTGGATCGACGGCGCGACCAAGTTTCCCATGTTTCTTGCGCGCGCTTTACGGGCAGATAATGCCTGCCCAAACGCGTACCTATTAGAATGGTTTTCAAAGCGATTTCATGCGTGTACTTCTCAAATCCTCCGAAGTTGTCAGCCTTCATTTCCTCGATAACGATATCAAAGAAATCAATATCATTTTGAGAAAACGAACAGTCGATTTCATACGGCTGTTTCTTCATTAGCGAGTTCCTTGATTAAATATTTCGCGCGAACCATCGTATCGTTGATTTTGGCGTTCTTTCTCACGTGCATGACCAATTCAAGATCAAAGGCTTTTGCGCAGCGAGCGACTCGCTCTGTCTGATACCTCAATCCGTTTTGCTGGCTTTGCATCCACATTAAGCCGTCAATGTGGGCTTGAGCTAACTTGTCGAGCGATGAGTTGCCCTTAAGTTTGCATGTGAGTGGCTTTCCCGAAAAGGCGCCGTGATAGAATATTGTCAGATACAAGTTACACTCCTATGAAGTGGTTACACGTCTCGGATGGTTCGGTCATGGGCAGGTGCAAGTTTTGGCTTCCATCCTGCCTGTGATCGGGTCCGCATGGACGCAGAAGCCGACGGGAAGCCCGATGGCGCGTAGCTCGCGACCGGACTTGATCATGGTTCGGTATCCCATTCTTTCGATGTAGCCGGCAAATGCCTGGGCTTCCTTGCGGGTTTTGTGTGTCTCAAGGGTCACGCGCCATTCCGCGTTGGCCCATCCACCGCTACGCCAGATGACGATTAAATCGTTATGGCCATTCATGGGATTTCTCCTTCACACGGCGGGTTGATGTCGGCTGGTTGATGCTTCTTGTCAAAGCTATCTTCGCCCGCATGGAAGCCGGCTAAGAACACATCAAAGAATGCCCACTTCAGGGCGCCAGTTGCGTCAAACCGGGTGCCGAACTTCTCATGAAAAGCATCAAGAATTTCTTGCCGAACTGACATGCTAGTGCCTGGAATTGTAAAAAGTCCCATGGTCTTGATTCCGATCAAAATGTGGTGGATGCCCTTGCGGGCATCCTTGAAAATCTCACTTCGGGCAATCAAAGATTGACATGACGGTTGCCTCATACCCCAGCGCCTCAACTTGTTGGGCGTACTCTAATGCTGAGTCGCGTGTGGTGTGGCTGCCCATGGTCCGAACCGTCTTGCCAGCAACCTTGAATTCGACCCAATAGTTGCGACCGGCAACAGGGTTTTCCGGGAGAGAGGCCATCAACTGAATGTGTAGCTCGGTCACTGTCTGGGTCGTCATCGGAAGTTCCTCCAAAAGTGTTTGTCGCTGATCACTCTTACTTTGTAAGCTTATGTTACATGACGGTCAATAGGAAAATGTAAACCTTCTTAACTTTTTTTCGTCACTTATCCACGAAATCAGGTTCAGGATCGAACAGCGCCATGAACCGCTCTTGCGCGTTCTTGATGCTGCGTTCCCTTCGCGCAATTTTCAGTCTCAGTTCGCGGTTTTCCCGCTCAATGTTTTCAATGGTAGTCATCAAAATGCGGATTTGTTCGTTTGAACTGGCGAGCATGATGTTGCTCGTCATTTCGATCGCCCTAGCCGTTTCCTTGTTCATCATTTTCCTCCTTGTCATCTGTAAGAACCCCGCTCGCAATCAGAATGCTCATCGCTGTTCGTGCAATTAAGCCGTCCATGGCCATGTCGTCACGTTTCCACATGATGTCTGATTCGCGCCGGCAGTTATGCCGCTTCAGGGTTCGTCTAAGGCTGTCTGTCGCGAGCGCGCCAGCCTTGCTTGGCGTCGTGCCATTGCGAACCCAGCGAAGCACGCACGCGATAGCTTCGGCTTGGTGCGCCTCATCTTCATGGGCAGCGCCAACGCCATGCCGTCCGTTGTCGGGAGTGAGAATCGTTGACTTGCGGTAATGCGAGTCGGATCGTTCCTCAAGACTGCGCATGACTGATAGCACGCGTTCTTTCTGTTCAGGTTCCAGACTGTTGAGCCAGTGAAACGGCTTATAATCCGATTTCGTCATAGAATTTTTCTGCCTCTCTCTGTGCTTGCCTAGCCATGCGTTTGCGCGCGGCGCTAGGCTCATAGCCGTGTTGCATGCCCAAGCGGGTTACCATGTCCAAGAGTTCAACAGGTTCGATGTTGCGCTTGCCTGTTAAGCTGTTCGGGCAGGTTTGCTTGATGAAATAGTTTCGCATTTGATCCTGTGTCGGCATGCCGAATTTTGTCTGATCAAATTGATCCGTGAACTGATCGAGGATCATTTCCCGTTTGGCTGATACTTCAGGTGAAATTTTGCTCAAATTTAAAAACTCCGAAGTTTTTTTAGGACGCATTTCCACACTAGCAATGTAACCTTAGCTTACACAATGGTCAACCCCTAAAATGTAAAAAAAGATTACAGAAAAAAAGTAAATTAATTTTACATTTTCCTGTTGACCGACTTGTAAGCCAATGCTACAAATAATCATCAACAACGGAACAAGAAGGAAACCAGACGATGCAGACGACCCCGAACAGCTTCAAACTTTCCGCCACCATCTACGCGAGGTTTGACTGGCACCAGAAGGTCACCAAGGGCGAGCGCATCCGGGTTGGCATCCAACAGAATCTAGCAGGCGAGTGGTTCGCCGTCGCACTGAACGACAGAGGCGAGCGGGTTAACGGAACTCTTGCTTCCTGGAAGACGGAACAGACTGCCCGCAAGCACTGCAAGGAACTTGCCGGCTGCATGTAGTCATCTAAGGGCAGGGAGTCGAAAGACTCCCCATACCTCAACAACGAAGCGGAAAAAAACAATGATCTACTATCTGGTTAGAGTCACCATGCCCGGCAGCGCGCGTACATGGGCCCTGGCAAGCGACAGTGCATCGGAATTTTTCGATACATACAGGACCAAGAAAGAGGCGATGGAAGACGTCAGGGAACACGAATTGGAGTTTACCACCAATGGCACCTATCGCCCGCGCGCATCTGACTTTTTGAATGGTTACACGTCGGTCAGGAACGCCTGAAAAAAAGTAAAATTAATTTACAAAAAAGCATTGACGTCTTTGTAAGCTGATGTTACAAATAACCATCAGCAACAGAGCAACACGGGAAAAACCAAATGACCACCATCCTGGAAATCATCAAAGCCGCAGTCGAGCCCTTCCGGGCCGTTGCCATGGACGCAGCCGAGCGTGAGGCGCGCGCCACGGTCGTTCAGGTTGGCGAGCGTCTGGAAGCGGCTGGTTTCGACCGTCGGGCCCTTTGCCCGTCACCCAATAGCAACGGCAAACGTTCAGATTACTTCCGGGCAGTCGGCTGGCGGAATTTGGTTCAGAGCATTACCGTTGGCGACAAGCCCATGCATCATTTGAGAGGCAACGAACCGGACATTTGCAAGATTTGCCCTGAGGCAGTCGAGATCTTTGTTAAAAACGCAAAGCGCGATGCCTCGCACGAATTCGATTTGTACGTTGCCAAGTTGACGGGCAAGGTCTCTGAGAAAGCCAAAAAGGACGGCGTGACTGTCCTGGAAGCCAGCCAGTCACAAGGCGCCGTGTGGTTCAAGTCTCACCTTCTCGTCACCATGACCGACGGAACCACGCAAAGGTGGAACACGCAAACGATCGTGAACTATTCGGTTCATGGCAAGGCGTTCAACCAGTTCCCTACTCGCCTGGAAAAGTAGGGATCGACGAGAAAAATGGAGCGGGGAAACTCGCTCTTATTTTTTTGTAAAATAATGTTACGTTGCCTGTTGACACTAGTGTAAACTAAAGTTACTCTGCTAGCATGGGAATGCGACTTTAAAAAAAGCGATTTTGAACAACCGAAAGCAAGGGAAAACTTAGATGCCGAACAACATACATACTCGCACAATACAAACGCTGGAAAAGATGGCTGTCAATGCAGGCTGCGTTTGCTCGTTCTTGTGCCGTGGAGCCGACGGCAAGGAAGTGCTTTGCGACAACTGGAACAAGGCTGAAATAGTCCTATTCACAAGCTTGCACAACTCGGCTTGGAGAATGGCAGAAGTCCATATGGTCGAGCGGGGAATATGGGTGAAAGCCACGTACAACCCCGAAAGGCCCTTCAAGTACGTGTCAAGCTTCAGTCATTGGGCCATAGAGGCAACGTCATTGCAGGGATTGGCCAACAAGGGAGCCACTATGTACCAGACGGCAGCCGCTGCCATGAAGTCGAGCTTAAGGGAACTGCCGTGAACAAAGTGATTGCTGCGGCTAAGGAAATCATCTGACAAGAGTAAAATAAATTTACTTTCCCTGTTGACGCCAGTGTAAGCAGATGTTACATATTAAGTGTCAACAAGGGAAAAAGCGAATGGCTGCCAAGAGCAAATCAGTTTACTCGGTCGAGACGGCAAGGCGCATCAACGCGGGAATAAAGCTTCTCAAAGACGAGAAGGCAGCATTCCAGGGAAACGATTTGCGATTTTGGGCAAAGCTCTTTGCCAAGCTGACCGCAAAGACCACGGCGCCGGTCACCTATGACGACGCGCTTGGTCTCTACCACGGATTTTTGACCGTCGACGTCGACGGCATTCACAAGACTTGAACGGGAGTTATTCAGATGAAGTACTACGTTTCTTGGCGTTACCGGGAAGGCGATAGCAGCCTGGAAAGCGGTGAAATTCTTGTTCATCGAGCACTCTTTTCCAATTGTGTCGAGCCATGCATTGAAGCTGCAAGACTCATCCAGTGCAACCCGTACACGTTTGACGTGGCTGTCATAAATTCCGACACAAATGAGCCAGTCGAATGGTGCGCCAAGATTGGGCGGGTGATCGCTCGCGAAGGGAGTTATTCCAATGACGGGCGATAGCAGGCACGACAGCATGCCGCGATCGCGCGGCAAGGCAAAGGGCAAGGCAACCGCTAACCGGCGCTTCAGGCGCGCCACGCGGGCAGCCATTGCAGCCGGGCATGATGTGATGCCCGATCGACGTGAGGTGACGTTCGGCACGTGGCTGAATACTAGGGCACGTTGGGAAGGAGCGAAGTAGATGCTGAAAGACTTCATAGAAGATTTCGACCGCAGCCGCAAAAAGTACCTCGAAATCACCAATGCAGCCGCGAGCCATGCAGAGAAGATGGCACGTCGGAACTACACAGAAAGACTGCAATGCATCGTGAAGGATGCTGACCGTTCGGGTGCCTGGGGTGAATTGGGTGTCATCTCGTTAGGCGATCAAGTGCCATATGGCTGGAAGCTTTTGACTGAAGAACCATTCCCGGCGCACTTGGCGTTTGCCGAATGGCCGCGATGGATACGAATTCATCAACCAAGCATATGGGGTTACGGCGAAGAGGTTAAGTGACGTTCGGCACGTGGCTGAATGCTAGGGCCAGATGGAATCAAACCCAATAGGAGTTGGTGTCATGTCGTTTGAATATGAAGAACTGAGCGATTACGAGCAAAAGCAGCGCCAGGAAAAGGTTGAACGTCTGGCCGAAGTGCTCGAATTGACTGACAGTCCAGACCTTCAAAGGTTTTGTCTAGACTCTCAAAGGCTACTTTCGCTTTTGGTGTCGCTAGAAGACACTTTGGAGGAACAGGCACAGGAAATAAGTGATCTGAAAGATACCGTTAACAGGCTTGAAAGGCGCAAGCTCGACGATCCTTCCTATGATCCATATTACTAGGGATTTCAACATGATAGAGACAATAGATCGCCCTGAAGGAGACCATTACGGTTCAGGGCGATCGATTGGATAAGTTGGAAAAAAGTAAAATTACCTTACTTTTCTCATTGACTGGATTGTAACATGAGATTACAAAGAAAGAGTGATCAACAACAACTCCATTTGAAGGCGACCAGATCAATGTACGTTCTTCGCAATTGCTCGGCAGATTACATCGGCGCCAAATCCCGCAAGGATGCGGCGGCATGCAGGGCGATGGAGAAGGTGACCGCAGTGGTTTTGGTTGCTGCGGCAGTGGTCGCAATCCTCATGGGCGTGGCTTAGGCCGCGCTTCTTTTTTTCAAGGAGTAAATCGAATGACACGGCATTACCTGGAATGGTCGACGCCAAATCAAGCTCAGAAAGAGTCCTACATCAGCGAGCCGGGCGAATTCGTTGATGATGATGAAGCGGAAAAGATGGCTGAACAGTACGCCACAGAGGCGTTCAGCGACGTTATCGGCGGGTCAGCCGAAGAGATCGAAGATGGTCTTTACCTTCTGACGTACACTTCACCGTATGGCAAGGAACACCACGAACAGGAATTTGACAGCCTGGAAGAGGCCGATGAAGCGGCTGGCGAAATGTCGTCTGAGGCATGGGCGGATAAGATTTGGGCAAAGGCAAGCGTCATCGATCCGTTGAGTGAATGAATTCTAGACCCGTAGGAGGGCGTGCCATGTGTCGACGTCGGAACACCCATGACAAACCAGCGTCGACGCCTGACGGGCTTCCTGTGGTCACGGCGGGTGACTTAGTGGCGATGCCTGGGGTGAGAAAGCGACTGTCGTTCCTCATGCCACCAAAGACAGTCCAGTCTGAACAGCGTTTCGCCCGCGATATGGCGCGACGCGAAGCAATATTTGACGAACTCTTACAGCATGGGCTTGCGCCGCATGTTGGCGAGATCATGCATCCACGCAAAGAGGATAAAAATTAAATGACATCTCCATCATTGGGCAACTCGGTTTTGCAGGTTGTTCGAGCATTCAAGCGGGCCAGAAGCATTGGCGTTTATACGGTTGAGGCAGACGTCATCGTTGGCCCGAACTTTTTCTTTCACCCACACCACGGGCTTTGCAAGTCCAGCTATGAAGGCAGCATGCCGGTTTTTGCGCCGGCAACGCGTGAGGAACGAGCCGATTTCGTCAGTGCCTTGAAGCAAGGCATGGTCGACATTAGGCGCCGTCCGCCGCGCAGTGCGTATGGTGCGACATACCCCATGCCGGCAGAACTTTTACACCGTGCAACCGCGCGGAAAATCCCACTTTTTGCAAATGGATAATAAAAACATGATGACTTTAACGGAATGGTTTCTTCGCAAGATTACCGGCAGAAATGGTCACGAAGTCACCCATGATTTACGTCCGGGCGATATCGTCACCGTCAAGCATCACTCTGACAACTCATTTGAAAACGCGTTCTTGCAAGTAGTTAGCACGAACGATCAGACTTTGCTGTGTGTATGCCTTGCGCGTGGCAGTTATCAGCCAGACCGGAAGCCTATGGTTCTACCAATCGATCAATATGAGTTCTTCGAGGCGTCGGAACTATGGCGCGATTACCTTGTGAATTTTACGTCAAAAGGCGCGGTCGAGTCTGCCGACGGCATGCCGACAGTCGCGCAGTTGAATGAACGAGTCCGCCGCATTGAAGCCGATTTGAATGAGGCAATCGAAGGCTTCACCGATGATGTGACGAAGCTCGCTGATCTGAGTGAATATCATCGCAAGCGGATTGACGCCCTGGAAGGAATTCCATCTGACAAGCCTGATGAGGCGCCAAAGCACAGTCACAAGCTTCATGGCGAGGCGATGAAGGCTGATGCGGCGACGTGCGATCCTGATGCGCCTGAGCCTGATTGGGATTTGCTGGAAGGAAAGAAAAAATGAAAGGTGATGGGACTGCGGCTATTGTCATTGTAGTGATAATGATCGCTGCGGCTGCGATTTGGTATTCCACCATTGGCGACGAGGAAATGGAGAACGTCAAGACATCCAATTCAGAGTTTAAAGTATCTAAGCTGTTTGAATATGAAGGATGTCATGCAGTCCGTTTTTACGATGGCCGCTGGATTTATGGCTTTGTCTGTCCTGGTGGATCGTCATCGGCGAGCTTTGCGCATGGCAAGACGACCGACACGGTTGTGCAGGGCAGCAAGCTATAAAAATGGAAAGAGCCGGGAATTGCGCTCCCGGCTCTTTTTCGTTCCACAAGTCCAGCTAGGTGCCTGCAAAACGTCATCACATGCTCGCGGATCATGTAAACCAAAACACTCCTGAACGTCAATCAGATGGTTCGATCTGCAAAAAAAGTAAACTAATTTTACTTTTCCCGTTGACGTCTGTGTAAGCTTGGGTTACACATAATCCAACAACAACAGCGTTAACGGGAAACAAGGCAATGTCGACCACAGAAAAAGTTCGGGTGCATCCTTTCGAGGCAGCCGGTCATGGTATGGCGCCTTTCAAGTTTCGCTACATTGAGGAAATTGTTTTTGTCGACACCCAAGGTTATTCCCACGCGGGTGGATCGTGCGACTACTGCGGCACGCTGATTCGCTGGGCATATTGGCTCCGGTCAGCATGCGGCAAGGATTTCAAGGTGGGTTGCGATTGCGTCGCCAAAACGCATATGCCGGGCGATACGCTCCTGAGCGTGGTGGCGCGCGAAGAGAAGAACCGCAAGAAAGCGGCTGACAAGGCGCGCAAGGAGTTGCGAATCGCTCGCCTGTACAAGGAACTTGATGATCCTGAAATGGTCGAGGTTTTGCAGGGCTTGCCGCATCCGCATCGCCCCGACAGCATTGACCACTCTCTTCATTCCTACATCACCAACAAGCTTCGTGTGGCCGGTATGGCTGGCAAGATCGAATGCTGCCGTATGGTCGAGCCATACATGCTGCCCGACGAATGATCCGATGAATGGGAGCGGGGAAACCCGCTTCCAAAAAAAAAGTAAGATTGTTTTACTTTTTGTGTTGACGCAAATGTAAAACGGGCTTACAAAGAAACATCAACAACGGATCAAAAGGGAAAACGGAAATGGCCACTCTCTCACGCAGCGAAATTCTGGCTCTTCGCGAGGCCGCTAAGGCAGTCGCGGCTGACAAGGCGGCAAAGGTTGCCGATCGTGCCGATAGCCGGCTGGTCGCAATGGGTGAGTATCTGGACAGCAAGAACTGCCAGGGTGCCTTGGAAGTTTACCGCGCGGTCGAGGCGATGAATGCTGATGAGCGGCGTGGTCTGGAATTCCCGGAAAGGACCATTTTCGACATCATCACCAAGTCAATGAACTACGGCGGGTTCCCGACGGATAAGCAGGTTGAATTTATCGCAAAGTTGGTTGCTCAGATTGCTGACCGCGACGCGCCGAAGGTTCCCGCTCCGATTTCCAACGTTCGTCAGACGGTTACCGGCAAAATCCTTCGAACCATGGTGTTCAACGGCTACGCATACGGTTCCCCGTCGGTGACCAAAATCCTTATCAGGCATGCCGATGGCTGGACGGCATTCGGTTCGCTGCCCGGCAATCTCTACGGCGAAGCTGGCGAGGGCGACACAATCAGCTTTGTCGCCAAGTTGGTTGAAGGCGATCGCGGCGCGAAGTTCGAGCGTCCGGCAAAAGCCACGGTCGTCAGCAAGGGCTGACAGTAGGACAGGGGCGGGCCCATGTGGGTCCGCCCTGCGACTGAATTCAAAGAGGGAAGATTAGACATGACCAACAATACCCCGAAAGTTGGCGATCTTTATGTTTGTTGGAGTTATACGGGACGCGACATTTACGGGCCTTATAAGGTCGATAAGGTCACCAAAACGACTTTCGTTGTTAAGGGCATAACTTACAAAATCAATGATGGCAGCCAGCGAGGAGCGCATTACGGTAGCACTACAGAACGCTATTGCCCGGAACAGCATGACAAAAGGTTGGAAAAAGTGCGGATGTTGAGGTGGTGGGCCAATTTCAAGACGAATGAAACCCCGTCGATCGAACAGATCAAGAAGATTTTTGAGATTATGAACAAAGGAGATTAGCCGTGATTGATTCGAAGTACCTTCCTAAGATCGGCGCAAAGTATGTCATTTCCACCTATGGACAAAATGTTAGTGGGCCCTTCGAAGTGACCAAGGTGACGAAAACAACCTTTGTCGTTAACGGGAGAACATTCAACATGCATTCCAGGCGTGAACGTGGAACCGCTAGCTATATGGGCGATTGGGTGACTCCATATCGACCTGAAGAACACGATCCGAAAATTCGCACAACTCGTTTGACGAATTGGTGGCATGGCTGGCGTCGGATTCCACGTACCATTGATGAAGTTGAGGCAATTAAGAACGCCCTGCATGCCGAAGGTCTCGACAAGGTAAGGTAAAATAACTTTACCTTGTGGTTGTTGATTAAAATGTAATTCTGTATTACATTATAACATAAGGCGAAACCAACATGGGGAATTAGAAAAATGAGTGATTACCTGGAATGCCCGGATGATGATGATGTTGATGATGATTCTGAAGTTGTCATCAACAAGAGAGATCTCATAAAGAAGGCAGGCTTTCACACGCAAAATGAACTAGCCGAAACGCTAGGAATTACGCGTGTGACAGTGAACAGATGGGTGAAGGGCCACGCGCCTGACGCCATGTGTACTGTTATGGCCTGGGTCGACGGTCGGGAAATCAAAGTCGCGATCTCAGTTGACGACGCGATTGCGTTCGCTGGCGAGAATAAGAGCCTTATTCTCATGACGTCCCTACTTGTTCCACCGAAATCATAAAAAAATAACAAGGCGGGAAAAAGGATGTTGAGGGAAATAGAGAAGCGAATGGATGCGGCTGACCGCGCCTGCATCCAGGCGTTCGATACCTACCTAGCGGCCATTGGCCGGCTGTCTGATGAGGCGATCGGGGTTCTAAGGCGTCGCTATCAGGCAGCCGCTTTGGCGTGGACGCGCGCGCATGCGGATTTGATGATGATCATTCATGGAGTAAATCGCCATGCCGATTAGGCTTAGTGCTTTGAGCGACGCGCAGTTTTTGAAAGAACTGGCGTTAAAGGTGAAACCGGGTGAAGTGCTTTTTAGCCTGGAAAATGAGTACATCGAAGGGTATTGGGTCGATCACATTTTCGGCTTCAAGTGCCTGGGTGTGCATATACCGCTTCCCGATTTTCAGCCATTCGGGGTTTATTCTGGCGTGATCCTTTCTGGTCAGGACCATGAAGGAAAGTTCACGTTCGTGCCTCTTTTGCACAACACGAAATCACCAATACCACGACTGATGACTCAGGCGCGCAAATTCAATATCAGCCTGAAAGGGCTGTGAAATGCTTAACTTGAATCGAGAATTAATCTTCATTGCCGGAAGATCTGCTGACCTTGCCGAGCGGGCTCTGTCCAATCGCGGCGCCAATGTCAACAATCTGATGTTGTGGTTTGAGACCAAGACTGATCGTCAGATCGTTGAAGACATCATTGAGCGGGCGGATAATCGCCCGGATGCCGACACGGTTGAAGCGATCATTCTGTCTATGGGAATCTACAGGAATGAGGTTTTAGACGTGTATCTTGAAGGGCATGAGGAAGCTGTCCGCGCGGCAAAGATTTCGCTGAATGAGGCAAAAGACGAATTCGAGGAAAAGGAAGCGGCTGAAGGGCTGGCAGTCAGCTTGAAGATTGATGACGTTCAGCATCTTGTTGAACTCTATCGCGACAAGCTTGCCGCGCAAATCGCCCTGAACAACGCAAAGCGTGAGCGGTTCGGCGCCGTGATGTACGTCGACAAGCTACGCGCCAAGGGTAAGGAATGACCGTCGATTTTCCAACGGTCCAAGATCTGAAAAGGGCCGTTTCTGAGTCCGGCCTATCACAACAAGAAATTGCTAGGCGCCTGGGCGTGTCAGTTCCGACTGTCACGGAATGGCTGTCTGACAACAAGCCGCGTTACCAACATCCATCATTGCGGCAGTGGGCCACCATTCAGGCAATGGCGATCGGTGGCGAGGAATTGCATTGTATCGACGTTGTGACAGGCGCCGATTACCCGATGAAGCGGCGTTTCGTCGACGATGAGACGATCGGTCAGGTGACACCCCATATCTTGCGCGGCCACGGCAAATATCACGGCATGAATTGGGCAACCACAATCGACATAGGCATGGCCACGTCGTTTTTAGGCGTCAGCCGTCTCGATAATGACCGTATGGCGCCAATCGTCTCCTTGACGTGCTGGGAACAACCTCATGCCGAGTCTGCGTGGCTGGCAGCCGTATCATGGGCGTGCATGCGAGGCATCATTGACGGCAAGCACGCGCCGGTATGCCCTGCGCGTGTCCCGTGGATGATAACCATGGTCGACCCTGGATATCTCACAGACGGCAGCGTTAACCCGGCTGTCGTGAGTTGGATCATATCCAGCCTTGGACACGTCGATAGAACGTTAGCCTGGGCCATCATTTCAGTAGCGAGGCCACGCAAATGGATTTGACCCGAATGGAACTAAAATCCATTGCTGACGGTCTTGAAAGACTAGTTGATTTCCACCACAACCGGGGTAGAAGGCGCTACGCTGAATCTCTGCTAAGGGTGTTTCTAGATCACGGTTACGTGATCACAACGAGGGTCAAGATACCAATGAGAATCTTCACTGAGAACGACACAGGAATCACGGTCAAGGCAACCGTGATCGACAGCATTGAGGAAACCGACGAAGGTTTCAAGCTGTCCACTTCGTCGGGCGGCAATGAAACGTACACCGTCAACAAGGAGTTTTTTGACGACGGTCAGGCACAGGTTGGCGACTACCTCATTCACAACACTGACGACTCTCAAGATTGGATGTCTAAGCTCGAATTTGAGGAACGCTATCGCTCGACACCCTAAGTCAGGTTTTCCGGGTCATGCGCGTGGTCGATCGCGCGCATGAACAGATCGAAATGCGGTTTATCTATCATCTGTTTTAGCGCATTGGCCGCGCGACGCCATGCAGGCAGCCATTCAATTGATGTGTCGTCAGCCGTCACCATGGTTTGCTTATTTGGGTCGATACCCTTCATCCGACACATAAATCGCCCGGCAGTCTCAAGCTGACGCGGGGTAAGGCTTAGCCGGGTTGGCGCATCATGCATGCGACGCCAGTTGGCTGCCTCATCTTCCTTCCCGTACACAACCAGATCTAAAATTGTCCTGTCACGGTCATGATAGATCGCGGTCACGCGTCCATATTGCGCGCCACCATCGGCAACGCTTTCGACCCAATCGCCCGGTTTAAACTTCTCGATCATTCGACAACCAACCTTGCGCCAAGCCCGGACAGCCAGCGGCGCCATACCTCTACCATGTGCTCTTGTTCCTCAACGCTAAGCGGCTTGCGCGCGTCATCGTGATAGCGTCCCAAGCCGGTCATGTGAATGGTTATCCCGTCCATGCGTGGCCCTTCAGTGTCAATCACGGCGCTGCCGTCTAGAAGGCGCCTGGGGCTGATCAGAGACGATTCAAGCCCGTCAGTGAGCATCCAGACTTCATCGGCTGGCATTGCCTCTGTAAGCGTCTGAACGAGCGCTGTAGCGGGCTTATCATGGCGCTGCCACAACACAGGTTCGATTTGCTGCCCTGCGGCGTTTAAAAATTCTCTCATGCGGGCATGGGGATTGGAAAATAGCCGGGCGATCCATCCGCCGTCGGGCTGTGGTACGCAACCGTCGACCAAGGTGAGCGACTTAGCCGGGCTTTCCGCGACAGTGATCACTTTGAGGTGATCGCCTGGACGCAGTGTTGCCGACATCTGGCCGATTGCCGGCATGATCGCTGCCCGATCTAGATCGTCATAAGGCGTAGTTGCGTCGACCAGTGTCAACACGGTTCTGCCAGGGCAGTCGGCTGCCATGACAGGCGTGGTATTGCCCACGCAATAGCCGAAACCCCATGCGATTGCGAGCGCTAGCATAAGCCTGACTGGCGCGCCCAATGCATTGATCACGATTAGGAAAAAAGCGAACATCCCAAAATCAAAAGTTGGACCGCTTAAGATCATTGATAGTTTCCTTGTGCATCTATGCAAATTATTTGCCCGAATTTCTTGCATACTTCCTCTTGTGTCATGTTGAATTCTTTTTTATCTCGAAATCTAACTTGCATCGCGTATTTATAGAGCATGTCGCTGTTTATCGAGTAATAGATTTTACATCCGTCAACTACCTGAACGATGACGCGCCTGCCTTTGCTTCTTTCTCCATCAGCTAAATCCTTGATCCTGAAGTCACCTGGATATGATTTTTCATCCAGATCATAATATCGATCGGGCAGCCGCTTCGGATCGCCATTAAAGAAGGCGGTCAGGGCGATTGCACTGGTCATCATTCGCCGTCAGCCGCTTCTAACTTGTCGATATAGTCCAAGAGATATTTCAAATCGTCATGGGCAAACGCCATCATCCTTTGGCTGTCTGGCCCTTCGTTGACGCATTTGCGGATTTGTTCCATGCGTTTTTCGTGGTCTGTTTTGGTAGTTCGCCTGTTTACGTAGTGATCTCCTTTAAAAATCATCTCATAGTTGTGGCCATAAATGATTTCGTCACCGATTACAGGTATACCTCGGAACGTCATTTGTCCTGTTTCGTCGATTGGGATGATTGCATCAAATTGTAGGGGATTCGTCTTTGGGCGAGCATTCTCCACGATGTTAAAAATTTCCTTAACGAGTTGATTTTTTTGATCGTCAAGTTCCTCTGAGCGCTCAACGTCGTCTATCGTTTTGGCATATGCCCGTGCTTCTATGTCCATGACATGGGTGAATGCCTCTGTAATGGCATCGTTAATTGCGCCGTTCTTACATTTTAATATGTCTTTGAAATCGTCATTCATGTGAAATTTATCCAAAGTTGAAATCTAATTGATTGGTATCTTTTATGGGTTTGATTTCTGGCCAAAGACTGATTTCGGCCAGCATGTGAACAGTTCTCAATTTCTTTTCTAAATCTTTACGATCCATCAAATCCGTATCGCCTTCAGCCGTGGCCTTGATTTGCTCAAGCAAATATTTCAGCCTGCCGTTTTTAGACCGCATCTTTAGTTTTACTTCACGCATTTTCTTCGGCTTCCTTCTCTTGCAGATCGACTACCTCTTGCCACAGAGAAGATATGCTGCCGCTAAGCAGATTAAGGCGCCACGACGCCTGTTCTTCGGCGATCGTAAGAAGCCTTTCTTCAAATTCGTTTTGATCCTCGCAATCCTTGAAATTTTCATGATCAAAATCGATTGAGAAAGAATCGCCTTCAACACCAAACCTGATGCGCTTTGTTTTTGCCTTATACATGCCCATGTCTTGTATCTCCCTGCTAAATGAAGCCGTTAGGGTAACATTATTTTACAGATTTGTTCAAGCCTGTAATTTCTTTTTACCTCGCCTGACCCACGCTGAATGCGCAGCCTTGGTCATGATCAGAGCGCAATAGGCCATGCCGATGATGATGCCTATGACTCCCCAAAACAGGATAGCGACTAGGATTCCGGCAGGCTCAAAGAGGTATTTTTGTGCGAGTAGGAAGAACGTTTCGGTCTTGAGAAGAACTGTCATAAGACTTTATCGGTGTCTCCCGTTTGAAGCGCACTGATGCACCTTTCTTTGTAGTCTAACCTTACCTCAAGTTTTTCAATGTGTTTTTCCATTCGATCCATTTCCGCAAGGAGATCGGGCAGGAAATTGCGGCACGACGCAATAAACTGCGCGTCGGCTACGTTTTGATGTTTTGCCTTATCATCAAATGGCAATTCGCCAAGGCTGCCAACCATGATTGGTGGCTCGCGCCATCCCGCGCGCAAGACATTGACACCATTGACCTGCCATGGTCCTGCGTGAACGCATTCAAGTATTTCTTTCAGATGCTTGCGGGTAAATTTCAAATGTTCGTGGCGTAAATCTTCGTTGCTCACAACAGGCAAATCTTCGTCGTTCATGATGATTTCTCCAAATTCATGGATGTTGAAACCTTTTCCAGGTGAATGAGCGCTTTTCTGTAAGCGCGTTCAGCCTGCGCATAGTTAGCGCGCGGGCTGTGGTGGCCATAGGACAGCGCCACGGCGATCAGTGTTCCGCCAGCCATGACGCTGCCCGACAGGGCGATAAGCAACTGAGCGGCTGCGTTAGGCACGTCTGGGGCGTTGCCGAATTCAATCATCATGGATGCGCCGTTAACGCTTTCGGCACGTAGCCGATAGAACAAGCCTGTGATGAGTGTCGTCAGCGCTGCCCATGTGGCCAGACTAATGGCACTTGTGATGCCTTCTCGCATCTGGTCACCGAACACGCGCAGTTGTTTGCCGATCATATGCGCTCCGATGATCATGACTGCCGCCGAACCGATGGCCGTGCAATAGGCCATGATAGGCGCCCAATTCGACAGCATCAAAATCCCATGACTGAGCACGGGCACTTCAATCAGTGCGACTGCGGCGAGTAGTGCGCCATAGCACGGCACGTCTTTTGGTGATCGCCCGTGCGCTTTGGCGCGTGCGTGTTCAAGCTCGCGCATGGCGTTGTCGTGCGCCGCGCATGCCAGTGTCAAAGCGACCGGCGCACGTGTGACGTGCGGTGGCGTATGGTCAACGTGCGCCTCTGACGCATGCGTATGTGCGACGTGCGCTTGTGCGGGCGAAACATAGGGAACGTGCGGGTTTGAAGGCGCACGTTCAGCATCTGTTAGCAAGGCAAGCACGTCAGCTAAGCGCACGTCTGGTATGCCCTTGCCGTGCGGTCCATACCAACGGCGCACGTTCGTGTCAGAGCGCATGCCAAGCGCACGGGCAACCGTTCTTGGTCCGCCCGCACGGCTGATAATATCACGCGCCTCTGATCGTTTATCCTGCGTCATCTAAAACCCGCATGGTGGTGGAAGCCAAACCTTCCTGGTCAATCGTTTTGAGCAAATCACTGATACGGATTGGCGGTCGCGATATCGCCTGTCCGCGCCAGTCAAACACATGCCAATGATCGTCAGAAGCTTCTGATCTGATCGCAATGACGCGCCGGTCATGAATGCGCGTGATTTGCGTGCAATTCTCTTCGAACCTTAGGCGCCGATCATTCAGCGCTTCAGGCGTGACGCCAAAGGCGGTCAATCGCCAGATCATTACGACACAACTTTCAACCTTATTGTGGTTGGATCTTTCTTGCCGCTCGTTCCTTCATTCGGCGGGTTGCTGGGCGGCTGTTTCGGGCTTCCAAGTGCCTCAATTGTCTGATGTGGCGACCGTGGCCGTGTGATGGCTGTGACCCACGCCAGCCACATGCGCGTCAAGGCGAAGGGAAGGAAAAAGAAGTTCATAGCCTCGCTTTTCTTTCTTTGTCTCAAAGTGTTAGGGCGCGTCACCTGGATGATCGCGCCCTAACATTGGGGTTCAACTTCCGGCAATCTTTTTTGCCAAGTGAGTTCGTATGCCCTTCAGTGTTGTCGTCTTGTTGTCCTGTCGAATGCTTCCAAGGGCAGCACCAACCGAGCCGGCTGCGATCGTTAGCGCGGCAACTCCAATTGCATCAGTTGCCGGTCTCTTCCCTGCAACTTGGGCAGCCGCATTGCCTGCCACGCCACCAAGCGCGCCGGCAGATGCGCCGCGAACGAATTCGCGCCGTGTTGACCTTCCAAACGAGTCTTTTGCCATCAATCACCTCTTCAAATGTGTTTTGAGTTGTCCGGTCCCTGGAATGCGACTATCCGCATAGGCGGCGTTTTAAGTTGCTCTCAGAGACTGGACACTCAATCAATCGACCAGTGCATTATGCAATACGCAGTGACTGCGCGCAAGATCAGATTGCAATATTTTTTTATTGCATCTACATTGAAGGCATGAAAATGACGCGCGACGAACTGCTTACAAGACTTGAGGCGATCGGCTGGAATCAGGCAGATTTGCGCCGCGCGTTCAGGATAGAACAATCCACCATCCACAGATGGGCCAAGCCGAAAGGCGTTCCGCGATATGCGCAAGCATTCTTGCTTGCTTTGGAAATCATGAGCGATTTACAGCGCTTGTCACTCAAGCACACGCTTGAGATTCTACAGCTTAAGGAAAACCATGCATCTGACTCTTTGTCCCCAGACCAAGAGACGTCGGTAAATGGCGACTGTTAAACCGTTGTTTTAAAACGCCAAACAGTAATCAGACGGCATAAAACTAGCTTGATGGTGTAATTGTGGCAGCAATGCGGGCGTTGACTGTCGGATAATTTAACCATAATTATGGTTTCGAAATGAAAACGGGGTGAGCATTGCTCACCCCATTCCCCGGCTGAACAGAGGTCGTGCTCTGATCAGTCAGTGACTATCGCCCGGCATGGAGCGGGCAGACAGCTATGGTGAAAATCTCATCCCGCGTTCGTTCGCGCAAGATTCCGATTACCACCATCACTGATAGTGTGATGGCCGGCATGCTTGCGTGTCGACGTTATGGACGGATTACCCGCACGCAGTTTGCCGCAGCCGCGCGCCTGTCTGACCACTACACAAGTGGTTTGATCACGCGCCTCGCGGATCGGCGGGTTCCTATCCTGTCCGTGTTGGGCATGGGATTAGGCAAACCAGATCTGATCGGGCTGACGGTTCCGGGGAATACCCTGATCGAGGCAGCGACCGCAGACGCACGGTATGACGACAGTCTCAACGCGAAATTGCCGCGCATCATCGGACGTGACCTGAAAGTTGACCTGTCAAAGCCTGTCGACCTGTCGACCTATTCTAGATTTTCCAAGCCCACAATGAATCTGCCGTCCGATCACAATCAACAGCATAAGCGCGCAGTGATCGACGCGATGATTGCGGCTGAACGTGACATGCCGTCTGGCATGCACCTGGATCGCATTCGGGTGGAGTTCAGGAAGGATATCGAGGGTAATGGATATGCAACCAAGGTCGACCTGCCCGACGGCAGAAGTCAGAAACCGGATGCTGTCCTGACCCTGAGGCGCGACGGGTGCGTTGAGGCATCCATGATTGAAATCGACATGAAATCTGAAATGGTCACCTCATTCGACGCGCGTCGGTCGACCATTCAAGGCAAGGTTTTTGACTACTGGAAATATCTGGCGAGCGGCGATGTCGTGCGCCGGTTTGGCGCAACCGTGCCAGCGTTCCGGGTGCTGTTCATTACGACATCAAGGCAGCGCATTCAGGCAATGATTGCCGGGATTGAATGGCGCGACTTGGCGCCGATTGGTGGCATCTGGCCACATCAGATTTTCCACTTTTCGACGCATGACCAGTGTCAAGAAAATTTCTTTGGCCAGCATTGGACGGCGCCGGGCGCGTCATGTCCGCATTCGCTCATCTTGGAAACGTGTCATGCAGCCTGAAATTCGTTGTGCGGAAATTGACACGCATTTTGTCGACTACGTGTCCCGCTTCTGGGGAAAACGATGCTTTCGGCTGCGTATCTGGCTGGATGCGAGCGGGCGCGACATCGATACCCTGCGACTCGGCAACATGCTGGGTTGCGGCTTGGTGCAGGGCAGTCACGGCAAGATGATCACGGTGGGTGACCTGTGTGGCGGGGAAAGGCGACCGTTGGTCATCATCAAGGAAAACATGGTGGATATTGAGATTGCCCGGCATGAGATCGGCGAAGCTTGGGCGAAGATGTCGGGCGCGTACATGACCACATACATGATGGGCATGGCTGCCTGATGATGAAGTTAGTCGACGTTCTTACCCGCTTCGATAATGCACGCATGCGCGTGCAAATGCCGAAGGTTGCCAAGCGACCAAAGCAGACGGCACAGAGGCGCACGCGTGAGCGCACAGTGTCGGCTGTCTGGCCGTCGGGCGCCTGGGCAGTCGATCGGGACACGCTGGCTAAGAGCATTGCGGTTGCCGCAGTGCCGAAGAAAGCCAACGGATCACCTAAGGTCAATGGCCCAAAGCTCATGGTGTTGCGTGACTGCGCGCGCATCCTGATTGACGACTGTGGATATTTCGACCCGTGCAAGCTTACCCCGCAATCTGATGCGGTTCGCGCGCATCCGGGCGGCTATGCGGCATGGTGCGAATTTGCCCGCGAACTGGTCGCAATGACCGCCGAAGCGATGCCCGACGATATCGGGAGTCATCCATGTGGATTCACGGTCGAGCTATCGGCAGTCGTGCCGAACATCAAGGCGTTGACCGTGCGTCTGGCCGCATCGATCACGGATAACGAACATCCAGACAAGGTTGTGCGTCGAAATTGGGGACGCGTCGTCACGGAAAATCTTCCTAAGGAGTTGTCCGATAGGAAAATGTTCCGCTTGATGGCCGATCCTGAACTGATTCCGCACGTGCTGAAAGGCACGCCACTTGCGTTAATCGTGCAGATGTTTGCCGGCACGCCCATCACCAAAATGCTGCGCGTGGCAGTGCCTCTGTCGCTGCCCGAATCAGTCAGGCTGATGCACGTTCACATCATGAAGTCCACGGGTGGCGGCAAGAGTATGGCGCTGAAGGCGCTGATCAAGAATTCCTTGCCAGGGGTGTTGGCTGGAAAAGAATCCATTTTCCTGTTCGATACACAAGGCGATTTGGCTGACGTGATTTTGCGGCATTCTGGCTTGCCGCCAGAAAAGATTATCTACGTCAATCCCGACGATGACGGGATGTGCTTTGAAAACAACCTGTTCGATGCGGGCGATGCTGACGTCATCAATTATGTTCTTGAAGGTCTGAATATCAATTTCACTGGCAAGCAAGCCATGTTTTTTGCCGAGCTTGCTGAAATCATGAAGTCGCGCCCTGGCAGTACAATTGCCGATCTTATGGAATTGCTTGGCCCGGAAGGCGGGACAATCGACAGGTATATTCCGTTCCTGGACAAGGACACGTTGGATTTTGTCAAATCCGACTGGAATAATTTTGACGGCGCAAAACAACAGATTCGCTATCGCCTGCGTCCCTTGCTGCGCGTGCCTGCATTTCGGCGCCTGATTGGCGGCAAGAAATCTTCTTTCAAGATTCATGAGGAACTTGATAAGGGCTGCATCATGATCGTCCGCATGGATAAGGGCGATCTTGGCGAATCCGTGCCGATCATTGCGCGGATTTTCATTGCCCTGATTGAGCGGGCCATGTGGACAAGGCCACTGCGCGCGGGTGATGCCGCTTGGTGGATTTGTCTTGATGAGATGCTTGATATCGTTGGCGCTGGCAATGACAAGTGCCTGTCACGCATCCACGCACAGGGCCGTAAACGGCGCGTCGGCACTGTTCTGATTCATCAGAACCTTGGTCAACTGCCAAGTGGGGTTCAGCAAAGCACGCTGACCAACTGCGGCGCACGATTTTACGGCAATCTAAATCCATCAGATTCCACGACTCTGGGTGGCGTCATGGGCTGCGGCGCGGATTTCTTCTCCATGATGTCTGTGACTCACATGAGTCACGCGACTTTTGCTGTGTCGGTCAATGGATCGATTTACCCCGCATCAACCGCGCGGGTCGATCTGGGCCAGATGGAATCAATGCCGGAAATCAGTGACGCTGAACTAGCTCAAATTATGAAGTTTCAGCGGCAACGCTGGGCCCGGCTGGACTTGGAAGCGAAGCGACCGTCTGACAACGTGGTCAACATGGCGCGCGCGCCTTGGGCGGGTAATGGCTGATGATGGGATTCACACTTTGGTTCGCGATGATCGGCATGACCGTTGCCCTGTTGATTAATCCAACTGGCAACAATGCCATCGTTTGGGCGACGTCGCCTGATACGGGTGATTTTTTTGGCATCGCGCCGCTCATCATTTGCATCGTGATTGTCTCTGTCGTGCTTTGCCGGATTGTGTGGTGCATTGCGCGCATGTCGTGGATGTACACGGCGTTTGTCATGATCATGATGTTTGGTTTTTTGATGACGGTTTTCCTCCTGTATGAGGGCAACCGTATCGATATCAGCGACATCAGCACTGTTGTCTGGCTTGGAATTTTGGCGTTTGCGGTGATCGCTGCGACCGCTTTTTGCATGACACCTGGGGCATCCAGCCATCAGGAAAAGATTTAGAATAGGAAAATATTCACATGAACAGCACTAGCCTTGTACGGCGTGAAATCCACGCCATCGATCGACCTTCGCACTATCGGGCCAACGTCCCGGCACCAACCACGCTTCTCAGTATCGGATTCACGCCAATGACTTGGGCTGTGATCCTGTCCATGGTCGTCACGGCATTCGTGATTGTGGCTGTCGGCATTGGTCATATCATCGGGCAACGCGATGCTGCATTGCAGGTAGCTGCATCAACAGAGCGAGTTACGGCAGAAGCCAAGCGCGCTACTGATGCGGCGACTGATGCGTTGACCAGCATGGAGAGGCAGCGCGCCGATGACGAGAAGCGGCGCGTTGCGGCTGAAAGGGTGGCAGAAGAACAGCGTAAGCTAGACCTTAAGCTTGCGACTGCGGCGGCTGCCGTCACGCCAACTGTGGCGCCTGTCCAGGCGTATCCGCCTGAACATCAGGCAGGCAATCAGTGGTCAGCTTTGGAGAGAATCCAAGTCAGTCCAGAAATGCGATTTGTCATGATAACGATTGGTGTCATTGTTGCTCTTGCACTGGTTGGCGCCCTGTTGAATCGGATCGACCCAAGCGGCACGGTCGTGCCTGTGGCGCTGATTGCTCTTGTGCTGGCCGCAGCGTTTGCCTTCACACGATGACGCATCCGCTCCATAGATATAAGTCATCTGGCGGGATCGAGTTTGACGGATGGTCGACCTGGACACGTGTCAGTCTGGTCGGCTGTCTGGTCTCTGGGCTTTTGTCGATCTATGTCAGTTTTGGCCTGTTGATCCTGATTGTGGATTACGGCCAACTCTTTTCCCTGCATGGCTTGCTTTTGCTGGGCATTGAGTTTGCGCTGGTCTCGCTGTTTGCGCGGCGCATGTGGTTGTTGTGGGTGGCGCCAGACGTCATCAGAGAGCATGGCCTGTGCGAACAGCACGTATCATCATCCACAGTTGCACGCGATGACGACACGCCACGCGATGCGGCGGATGCGTTTGACCGCGCGACCGTGGCGTAATGGCTGCCAGGATCAAACGGCGCCGCAACAAGCAACTGACCTTTAATGATATTCGAATTGAAATCCTGACCGTCTTTTTTGGGACCGTCGGTTATCCGCTCCTTCTCTTGCATGACGTGGTTGCATACGCCTGGATTGCCGGGGATTGGTGCTATCGCCTGTTCATGCGCCTGAACGGCACGCCCATTGTCCTGAGGATCGACATCCGGCAGAGTCCCGGCTGGACCAATCGTTGGTATGATCTGCGGTCATGGTTCATCCGGCTATGCGAAACCGAGCTAGGCAGAACCCTGCATTGCTTCAAGTGCAATCGGGAATTTCCGCCCGGTCAACGGAAAGGCATGCATGTCGATCACATTGATCCAGTTGCGCACGCGCCGCATAAGTCCCTTGATCCTGATAACATTCAGATTTTATGTGATGATTGCAACATATGGAAATCTGCGCGACGCGGGCAGCCTGATTATCGCCCGGCAGAAATCAAGCTAGCCGTCGCTGAACGTCAGCACGAAATTTTGGAGAAAATTGCGGCATGAAAAAAACGGTCCGATGCCTAACCGATTGATATCATTGTGCATATTGGACTAAACGCCTGGAAAACGGCTGAACGGTCCAATCATAATCAAATCTCATTTCATGATGTAATTAAATGCAAAAGAAGCAATAGCGATAATTAAAAGTGCCAGTCCTGCCAGGGCCGTCCACAATGTTTGTGCGCCCTGTAGCTGTCCGCTTCCTTGAATTTGCTTGTTGTTGATAGCATCAACTCTCTGAGATAGGATGCTTATAGTTGCATCAATGGATTTGTATCGCATATCGGCTTCAATTCTTGGTATGAATGTTTGCGTTTGATCGCTTAACGTCTTTCTAAATTCATTGATACTTTCAAATCTTTTTTCAGATGCAGCTTCAGCCTTGCCTATCGCTTCCTTCGATGAAGCCATTGCGGCAGTCACGGCTTTTTCCGCCGCAGCCAATGCGGTGGCTACGGCTTTTTCTTGATAGGCAAACTGCTGTTTGTATTGAGTGTCGCGCTCATCTATCAGTAGCCGAAGATTGTCTAGAGAATTTCTTATTTCGTCCCTATCAGATTCGATCACTGCATTCATGAACTTCCCTTGCCGGTCTGGTCAGGCAAAGGACACGGACCTTTTTCAAAGTCCTGTCAACATCTTTTGATTGAAACTGTAGTTAATTTATCAATTTAATTGATAAATGAACAGCTTAAGTCCATGTTTACCTTGTTTTTCCAAAGGTAAAGTTTGGGTTTTGCTATGTCTGAAAAGAAAACGCGCAAGAGTCCGCCCGGACGAACGGCGCGACTGACAGAAGAGATTAAGGAAAGCTTCTTGAATGCCATTAAAGAAGGCATGCTTGTCGAAGCGGCTGCCAAAGAAGTTGGTTACACGGGCAGATGGATGATGAAAATCAGGCATCGCGATCCTGATTTTGATGCTGCCTGGACTGATGCCACTATGACAGGGCGATTGGTACGTGCCGACGTTGTGGAAAGTGAAATCCATAGACGGGCGATCGAGGGCATTCCCGAACGCGTCTATTACAAGGGCAAATTGATTTACACGGCGACTCGGTATTCCGACACGCTGTTGATGTTTTACGCCAAATCTCTGGACGAACGTTTCCGGGACCGATCAACACAAGAGCTTCAGCACTCTGGGCCTGGGGGTGCGCCGCTCAGTGTTGATGTGCAAATCAATTGGGTCGATCCTAAAATCGTGAAGCCAGATGAAGCCACTGACGACGAAACCACAGACTCAGATTAGTCTGAGTCTGCCCAAAAAGCTTTGCGGGTTCTTCACGCCTGGGCATCGTTTTTACGTTCTGCATGGCGGTCGCGGGTCAGCAAAGTCGTGGTCAGTTGCCAAGTTCTTGATTCTTGAGGGTATCACCAACCCGCATCGTATCCTGTGCGGTCGCGAGATTCAGAAATCGATCAAGGAGTCCGTTAAGAAGCTTCTTGATTCCGAAATTGATCGAATGGGCTTGCGCTGGTTTTACCGCTCAACCGACACGTCGATTGTCGGTATCAACGGCACGGAATTCATCTTTGCTGGCTTGAGGCACAACAGCGAATCCATCAAATCGATGGAAGGCATAACCATCTGTTGGATCGAGGAAGCACAGACGATCAGTCGTGACAGCCTGGAAACGTTGAAGCCGACAATCCGCCTGCCTAATTCCCGTATCTTTCTGACGATGAATCCGCGTTTTGAAGATGATCCGGCCTATGAAGATTTCATCAAGCCGGGTGATGACCTGCGGTCAGACGCGCGCTCCATCCAACTGAATTACCTGGATAATCCCTGGTTCTCTCAAGTGCTTCGTGACGAAATGGAGCATATGAAGCGGACCAATTATTCAGTCTATGAACATATCTGGCTTGGGAAAATCCTTGTCGATCAAGAGGGATTAGTATTTAGAAACATCAAAGTCGACTGGTTTGAGCCTGACAGTAAAACACAGTTTCTGTTTGGTGCTGATTTTGGCTTCTCTAAGGACCCGAACACTCTGAACCGTTGTTGGATGTCTGAATGTGAAAAGTATATTTACATCGATTATGAAGCCAATGGCGTTGGCGTCGAAATTGATGACATGCCTGCCATGTATGACCAGATACCGGAATCGCGCAGATGGCCGATTGTTGGCGATAGCGCACGCCCCGAAACGATCAGTTACATGAGGCGCAAGGGGTTTGCCATTTCTGGCGCCAAAAAGGGCAAGGGCAGCATCGAAGACGGCACAGTCTTTTTGCAGGGCAAGATTATTTACATTCATCCACGGTGCAAACACACGTTGGCCGAATTCAAATCACACAAATACAAGCGTCATAGAGACACTAACAAAATTCTGCCTCAAGTTGAGGACGTCGATAATCACCATATAGACGGTGTAAGATATGCTTTCGAGGGCAAATGGATGCGCGGCGGATTTCGGGCGGGAGCGGTTTAATGTCGACGATCATGACGCGCATCAAGGATTTCATTTTGCCGCCAGCCAAGGCGATGGAAGTCCAGAAATCTCAGTTGGTCACGCCATATGTCCCGGACTCGTTCGATGGCCTTATTGAGCACGCCATGTATGGCAGCGTCACAGTTAACGCCTGGAACGCTTTCAGATTTTACCAGACGTCATCGGCTGTCAGTACCGCTGTCGACATGATCGCGACCAAATGCGAACAGATCATGCCGGTGGTCGAGATTGTTGGTGGTGAGACGGTCGACACTCACCCCGTATTGGATTTCCTGGGTGCGCCGAATGATTTCCAGCTATGGCGCCGCTTCATTGGTGAAATCGTCCGCCACTGGCTGTTGACCGGCAACAACTTCCTGTTCGGCGCCGGCACGGTAACCCGTTCCCCGGCTGGCCTGTTTGCCATCCATCCAACCAAGATTTCGCCGGGTGGCGGGACACGCGACACGTACCCCGAAACCTATTCGGTCAGCGAACAGACGGCAGAAGGAACGTTCAAGCGCGACCGACGGCCAGCGCCCTTCGGGCTGCGCTATTACGATGGGCCCTTGCGCGAAATCTATCACATGCGCGGGTTCTCATCGCGCAGCCAAAATCTGTTAGGCGACAGTCCGCTTGAAAGCATTTTGCTTGATATCAAGCAACACCTTGCCGGACGGGTTCACAATACAAGCCTTCTGGAAAAGGGCGGGCGTCCGTCCATGTCGGTGATTTTTAAAGATCCGATGGCAGATGACGAGTATGAGCGGCGCCGTCGCATGATCGAGAGGACCATGCAGGGCAGCCATAATGCCGGGCGGATTAATATCTTTAGCTCGACTGACATGGAGATCAAGGAACACAATGTCACTAATCGTGACATGGATTTCGTCGAACTCGATTCGATCGCGTCGCGTGCCGTATACAGCCGTTACAATATCCCGATTCCGTTAATCGCTTCTGATCGCCAGACTTTTTCAAATTATGAAATTGCCGTCTGTGCGCTGTATGACGATGCTGTCATTCCAACAATGTCGATCATGCTGGAAGGCTTGAGCGACATGCTCATGCCGCGCTTTGGCCTAGACCCCGCGCGCGTGCGGCTGGCCATGGATGAATTCGGTATCACTGCGCTACGCACGCGGACCATTGCCGAGATCGAAAAGCGGGCAAAGCTAGGCGTCGAAACCCTGAATGAACTGCGTGAGTCCTTCCCTGGTCGTGATCCGGTTGAAGGCGGCGATGCGGTCTTTGCCAGCACGTCACCGATTGCGGGCGACGATATGCCGGAACCGATTCCGGTTGATGCCGATCTTGATGCCGGCGCGATTGGATCGGGATCGGAAGAACTTGATGACGCAGCATGAATTTGAAGAGAAGGCGTTACGGGACATTCTGGATGAAGTGCGGCGCAAGATCGCCCTGGAAGAAACCATCAAGCCCAAGGTTCGCTGGGCATTCGGCAAATTGATTGGATCATTTCAGCGTTTTTGGCCCGTTCATCAAATCCTTCCACCTAAGTTTGATCACGTCACACGCTTCACGGGCGTCTTGCGCACGCATTATGGGCGGGTGGGCAGGGCGTTTCGTGATGTCGTGGCCGAAGGGGTAAGCCGACGGCTAAGCCAGGAACAGATTGCCGTTCGGGATAACTCCTATCGCCTGTGGGTCGAGCATAGATCTCCCTTGCAAGCGGCTGCTGTGGTCAACACAAGCCTGCGGCAGATGGCTGCCAGTATCCCCGCTGCGATGCGGACATTGCACGCACAGGGCATGACAGTGACGCCACAGAGCACGGCGCGGGTTGCTGCCAATGCATTGCGTATCGCATTCAGTCGACGGGTCGACGGCATTGCCACTTACGAAACACAAACGAGCGCTGAAACCATCAAATTGATGGAAGCGCAAGTCATGACGGGGCGTCTGTCACCTGGACAGATACCCCTAGACCAGCAAATCCAAATGATAAAATCGTGGAATTCTCAAAGGGATACACGCGTGAGGGCTGGCCATGTCCGGGCCGATGGCCAAACCGTAATGATAGACCAACCATTTATTGTGGATTACAAGGGTCGACAGGAACGGTTGCTTATCCCTGGGGATAGATCCTTAGGCGCGTCCCTTGGAAACGTGATGAAGTGTAGGTGCGGCGCCGAATATGAGGACGTGTCACAATGAGTAATGCTGTGCAAAACCAGACTGAAACCAAATCTTACGCAAGCGTTCCCTTCTCTGTTACCAAAGCAACCGAAGAAAATGATGAAAACTACGTTGTTGAAGGATTTGCTTCCACCTTCCACAACGTCGACCTTCAGGGCGACATCATTGAGCCGGGTGCATTCACCGACAGCATTGAGCGGCTGAAGGCCAATGTTCTGAAGAATAATGGTGGGCCGTTGGTGCCTGCATTGTTCAATCACAATATGGATCGGGTTGTAGGTGGGTTTCGTGAACTGCGCGAAACTGATCTAGGACTGGAATCTAAAGCATTCCTGCCGAAGTCATCCACGTTCGTTAGTGGCGAACTCATGCCACAAGTTCGGGCGCGAAATATCGGCGGAATGTCGATCGGTTTTTATATTGATGATCGACGTTGGGAAGGTGAAATACGCCATATCAGCAAGGTTAGTTTAATTGAGATTTCGTTTACTCCATTTCCTGCCAATCCAGCGGCAAGAATTGTTGATGCAAAAACTCTGTTGACTAGTGATGACCTTGAGGACATGAGCGACGAAGAACTTGAAAGACTCGTTAAAAGCGGTGTAAGACTATCCAAGAGGCTGGCTGGGCAGGTTGTCCACTCATTGAAAGCTATGCGGCGCAAGGCTGTGGAGCTAGAGAACGGGCGTAAGGCTCGGGAGATTGAGGAGCAAGCCAAGCAATTGGCCCGTGCGCAAGCTAGGGATCAATTCCTTTCCGCGCTTAATAATCTTTCAACCGGATAACAAAATGCCCACTCATGACAATGAAACGGATGCGCTCCAAGCCGCAGCCGAAGCCGTTACCGCGCTTCAGGCGCGCGTGACAGCGGTCGAATCCAAAGGAAAGAAGCTCGACAGCCTTGACACGGCAATGATCGAGAAGGCTGCATCTGATGCGGCTGATGCCCTGACTTTTGTTCAGGAAATCGGCGGTCTGAAGCGATACAAGGAAATGCAGTCGAATCTTGAAGCTCAAGCCGCAGAGGTCACCGAGCTAAAGACCACGCGGACTGCCCTGGAAAAGGCTCTTGATGAGCAGAAGGATCGCGTTCAGGCGCTTGAGCTTGGCGCCGCGACCGGTCAAGTCAAGGGTGGCATCGGTGGCAGCCGGGTCATTACTGAGTATGCGAAGTCTTTGCATGACGGGCTGAACAGCGCTGAACGCGGTGTTCGGAACATCAGCCTGGATCGCGCCTTGGTTGAAGAGAACGCCAAGGGCATGGTTGATTACTACTTCCCGTATATGAAAGACGAGAAGAAAGCAGGCTACGTCAAGGCGCTGGTTGGCGGTTCCGGCCCGGACGGCGGCTACTGGCTGCCAGTCGAGCGGCAACAGCGTATGATCACGCGGATTTTCGAATCCACGCCCATGCGGCAGTTGGCGAATATCATCACTACGGGAACCAATATGGTGGAACTCGTCATTGATGATGGCGAGATCACAGCCGATTGGGGAACTGAGCTTTCCCCGCACGGCGAAACCGCAACCCCGCAAATCGGCTTGCTGAAAATCCCGGTGCATCACCTTCGGGCCCGTCCCAAGGTCACCGAAAGTATGCTGGAAGATTCGACAATCGACGTTGTGTCCTGGCTGACCGACAAGGTTGAGCGGGATATGGCGCGGGCAGAGTCGACCGCGTTTGTGTCCGGCAACGGTGCTGATCGTCCGCTTGGTTTCCTTACCATGGCGTCGGCTTCCAACGCCAATGTCTACCAGCGTAATACGCTGGGCCGCGTTGCTTCTGGCGTGTCGGCAAGTATCGGCGCTGATAGCATGTTCAACGTGCAAAATCACCTGAAAGAGCCTTATCAGTCGGGCGCCGTCTGGTTGATGCAGCGACGCACGTTTTTCACTGTGGCGACTTTGAAGGACTTGCAGAATCAGTACCTTCTGCGCTTCGGTGACATGCTGGCTTCTGGCACCAACATGACGTTGCTTGGCAAGCGGGTGATCTTTGCTGACGACATGCCGGCGCTTGCTTCTAGCTCTCAGTCGATCGCTTACGGTGATTTCGGGCAGTCTTATCAGATTGTCGATCGTGTCGGAATCAGCGTCATGATTGACCCGTACACTGACGATCCGTTCATTCGCTACCGGTTCCGTAAGCGGGTGGGTGGTGGTGTCATCAACTTCGAGGGCATCAAAATTCTTCAGTGCGGCGCTTAATCTCAAGCACAGCACGACTTTTTGAGGAAAGCGAAAAATGAAGCTCCGCGTTACTGAAGATATGGTTTACGCGCATCCACAAGATGCGAGTGTCCCGCAAGTTCGCGTCGTCAAGGGCGATCACGACAGTTCTGATTTCCCTGATTGGGTTGTCCGCGCTGTCCTGTCGACCAATCGCGGTCATGATGCCGACAAGCCTGAGCCTGTCCGGGAAAACCGGACGGATGACGGCAAGACCGACACCAACAATGACGGCAAGACTGACAATGATGGTGACAATACCGGTGCGCCGGGAACGTCCCGCCGTGGCCGTCCGCCACTGAGCCGGTAAGGATCAAACCACATGAGTGTTAGAGAACTCGGCAGTCAACTGGAAGTGCTGACAGCACTTGCACCAACTGCCATCAGCACGGACACCAACACAGACGGGCTGATTATCGATCTTGCGCGCCGTCCCGCTAACATCACCTTCTTTTTCAGCGCGTCAGCGTTCACGGATGGTGTGTTTACGGCAACGGTTTTCCATGGCGCCGCTTCGAATCTGTCGGATGCGGCGGCAGTGTCGACTGAAATGGTTGTTGGCCAAGGTTCGGCGCCGGCAGCCACGGCAATTATCGGCACCAACGTTTGGAAGAAAATCACAGTGGTCGCGACCAAGCGATATGTCCGCCTGCGGATCGTATCGACGGCAACGGATGCCGGCGCCACGGTTCAGGCAATCGCGTTGATTGGTCCTGACGTGGTTCCGCAGACCTAAGACGATGCGTAGCATGCATGCGCAAAGTTGCCGGCCTTTCTATCAGCGCACTGTCGCGCCGGATTTTCCGATTCTGCCTATGGCTAGGATCGAGGAATTCCTACGTGTTGACAGTGGCGCTGATGTGGCCGTCATCCAGCGCATGCATGATGCCGCAGTGACCTGGGGTGAAGGTCACACAAATCACGTTTTTGGCTTGTCGACCTGGGAAGCCTTGTTTTCCATGGTCACGCCATTCGGTCCCTTTCCGCTTCGCTCGCTATCTATCAATAAATTTCCCTTCGGTGCTGTAACGTCCGTTCATCAAGTAGTCAGCGGCACTCTGACTGCCGTCAGTGGCACAAGCACAATCAGGACATATGATGGACAAGTAGTCTTGTTGCCGAATACGGCGCCAAGCCCTGACTATGACACTGTGTATCCTGCCAAGGTCACCTTTACCGCTGGCTATGCTGAAGGCGGGTTGCCGGCGCAACTTGCCGAAGGCTTGCTGGCACACATTGCGTTTATGTATGAAAACCGGGGTGACGTTACGGGCGACTACAAAGCCGCGCGCGGTGGCATCCCGGATCATACGTGGGATTGCTACGCCACATTTCGCCGTATTCCGGGAGTGTGAGCCATGGCAATCCGCGTTGTCAAAAAGCGGCCACACCAAAAGATTCCCATAGGAGATATGCGCGATCGGGTTGATGTGCAGTTGCGCACGCTTGTTCCGGGTGGCCTGGACGGGCAGTCGACCACGGTGTTTGCCGACGTGGAAAAAAAGCGTTGGTGCAAAATCGAAACCGTTGGGAATTTTGGCGCTGGCACGCTGAAGAGAAACGGCGTGCAGATTTTGGACGTCCCGCATTACACGATGGTCACGCGCAAGCCGGCCTATGGCCTGACCAAGGATCACATGATCCTGTTCAAAAACCAGCGTTATCGCATGTTGTCGACCGATGACATGGACGCGCGCGGCGAATATCTGAAGTTCTTCCTTCTTGAGCTTGGTCAGAATGACCAAGAGGCATCGAGCGCTTGATGCCCGCGAGAACCCAAACCGCTTTTGATGGTGCTCACAGATCAATCGGCTTTCGTCTCACTGAGGCGAATACCAGAAATTTGCGGCTGATTACGCATTCGCTTGATGACATCAATGGTGCTATCCGCACAGCCATGTATGGCATGGGCCAGATAGTGACACGCGATCTGAAAACTCGCCTGTCGACGGGCCCGCGTTCCGGGCGGATCGTCTACGTTCGCGGGCGACGCTTCCAACGTTCGGCGCCGGGTGAATTCCCTGCCAGGATCACGGGCGCCCTGGCTAAATCGGTGAAATATACCGTCTACCGTGGCGGCAAAACCTTGGAATTCGGTGAAACCATTCGCTATGCGCGCTTCCTGGAATTGGGAACGTCGCGCATGCAGCCACGTCCGCACGTGCAGCCGGTTGCCCTGTCATGGGCGCCGAAGGTTCCTTCCCGCATTCAAGCCAAGCTGGAAGAGAGAATCCGCAAGCGCGGCAGGTTGACGGGATGAGACTCGCCGCAATCGCCAGTCAGCTAAAGCGGACATTGCCGCAGTTGACGTCAATCCTGAGCGATAACCTACAGATTTCCTCAATCACGGTTACCGGCAATCTGGCGACGGTCAACACCGTGACTGATCATGATCTGGTCACGGGCCAAGTCGTCACCATGGTCGGGATGGAAACCCGCACGCCGATTGATGCGGTCAGCAAGACCGGGCTGAACTTCGATTTCGTCACTGACACGGATCATGACCTGACTGAAGGATGGCCCGAACACGCCACCATTCGACTGATCGGCTTCACCAATCCCGCTTGGAACACTGAGCACGCACTGGTTAGAGTCGACAGCCGCAACAAGTTCACCATTCAGTCTAACCTGTCTTTGCCGACGTTGAACGGCAATGAGATTTTGCTGGAAACCAATCGAGTCGACGGGCTGAACGGTGCCGTTCAGGTTTCGGTTGTCACCAAAAAGCGTTTCACGTTCGTGGTCGCCGGTGTGCTTGCCGGCACGTACACCCCGGTCAATGGTCGGGTGGTCGGATCGCCACGGGTTTCAGTCGCGGTCAATGTCGAGCGCTTGCAGGCAATCTACAGTAGCCGGTCAGTCGGCAAGTTTTATCTGTTCGTCCTGCCACGTGATTCGGATGTGTCGCGCGATCGGACCACGGAAAGCGACGCAGTGTCCGCCAAAACATCTGGCGCTGATATGCGGCTACGGATGATCAGTCGATTCACGCTGATTATTGTGGGCCCGGCAAACGATCAGATTTCCGCAGAAACTACTTTGGACGTATGCGGTGACACCCTGTTGTTGCCTATCATGCGGGCGCTGTTCGGCTTTCGCCTGCCACTGCCGGACGGCATGGACGGCATATCCGATTTCCGCACGGTTCCCATCAGTCATGGCGTGGAATTCTATGATCGTGCGTGCCTGGGATACTTTTACGATTTCGAGGCGCCGTTTGACCTGTCAGAAGCTGAAGCGAATTTTGACCCGTCGCTGACCCGTGCATTCCGTGATGTCGAGGGGCTGATTGAACATGACGGCGATGATCGCCCGCTTGAGGTAACCGTCAATCTGGATGTCGATCCATGAGGAAACAGGATTGGGAAACCAAAGTCGGGAGCGGCGGCGCGACCGAACTGGAAAATGATACGCACGCGGGCGGGCGCTATCAGGCGATCAAACTGCGTGACTTGCTTGAGCCGGGGAAGCTTCGCGACTTCCTTGATCATGCCATTGCGCTGGACGTCAAAAATGTACGCGAACGGGCGGCACGTGGTAGCCGGCGCAATGATGATGAAGGGGGCAACTAATGCCTATTTCACTACCTAACACAACGATCACCATCGCCCGTCAGCCGGGCCTGACCCAAATTGCTGAACAGAGAATCTTGGTGATTGGGCAGAAAACTGCCGGTGGTTCGGCCACGGGCGGCGCCCTTGTCCAGGATGTCTCCGAGTCGTCGGCTGAAATCGCTTCGCTGTTCGGCGCGCGCTCGCATATTGCCCAAGTGCTTCGAGCAATCAAACTCGTCAACAAGTTGACTGCGGTTGATGCCATCGCCCTTGCCGACAATGGCAGCGCGGTATCAGCGACGGCGCAAGTCACCTTTACCGGGACCGCAACCGAAAGCGGGCGGATTTTCGTTGAGGTTGGTTCCGGGCGACGCTTTCGGTTCCCCGTTGACGTCGTTACGGGCGACACGGGCGCGGGTGTAGCCGTCAAGCTTCTGGCTGAAGTCAATCTGGCGACAGATGCGCCATTTACCGGCACGCAAACCACGGTAGACGTCGACCTGACTGCCGCCAATGGTGGCACGTGGGCCAATGATTTGACCCTGCGCGTTGACGGCACGATTGGCGGTATCTCGACAACCCTGACCGGTTGGGCGTCCGGCGCCAATGACCCGTCCCTGACATCGCTTTTTGCGGTCATCGGTAGCAGGCGCTATCAAACGATCATTTGGCCGTCGGCTTACGTGACAACCGTGCTTGAGACGTTGCTGGATGCGCGTTTCAATACTGATAACGACGTGCTTGATGGTAGGGCGATTATCACGGCAGTCGGCACGGCTGGCCAGATCAAGACAATCGCAAGTGGCCTGGACTCACCATCGTTTGTCGTGTTTGCAGACAAGGCCACGTCGGCTGCCGATCGGGTCGGCACGGCAATGCGGGAAATGCCGGATGTCGTCAGCGCCATGTTCGGCGCGGTGCGGGCCCTGAGGCTCACAGAGAACGCTTCCCTTGCATCGGTGATCACTACGCCAGCGCCTTTAGACCAGTTTGGCGGGGCTGCGCTCGCCTCGCTGCCGCTCTTTAATTCGATCCTGTCGGAACTCGCGGTGACCTTGCCGGTGGATGAATGGACCAACACGGAAGTGTTGGATTTCAATGCTAATGGTGTGTCGGTCATTGGCCCGAATCGGGCTTTTTCGTCCATGATTGCCGGTGAAGTCGTCACCACAAACACGACTGACGGCGCCGGAAATGACGACCTGTCGTTCAAGTTTTTGAACACGGTCGACACGATGAGCCTGATTCGCGAGGTCTATTTTACCCGGCTGAAAAGTCAGTTCAGTCAGGCGCGTCTGACCGGTGGCGATCTGGTTGCGGGCCGCTCCATGGCTAACGAGCCACTGATCAGAGCGTTCTTCAAAGAGATCTATCAAGAACTCGCTGAATTGACGCTTGTCCAGGCAGGTAGTTCGGCAATTCGCGATTTCAATCAACACCTTATTCTGATTATCGACCTGTCAGAGGGCAAGGTTACCTTTGCCATGGCGCCGCTTCTGGTCACGGGTTTGCGCGTGATTATCGGCACGATCAGTGTGAATTTCGGTAGCTAAGGGGCGGACGGTAAATGGCTAGGGGACTAAGTAACCCGACAGTCTCAGTTGATGATGAGGTTGTTGCGATCGAGGCGAATTCGTTGAGCTTCAACGAAGGCGCGGGCGAAATGAACGTTAGGACGCAAAGCGCTGGCGGCGGGGCGATTGAAACCGTCGTCACTGAGGACGTCAGCACCAAGCGGGCCATGGTGAAGTTCGGCTTGCTCGCGACGTCGCGCAATCTGGATCTCGTTACCCAATGGCAAGAACGCAGCCGCTCTTTGCGGGGTGTGGTGATCCGGGTTTCTGACCTGGATTTCACAAGGTCATTTCGAGGCAGCCGCATCATCAACGATCCAGAAAGGTCGATTGGCCCGGAAGGTCGAGTCGAGGTGGAATTTAACTGTAATCCGGCGGGGTAATCGTGGAAGACGAATTTAGTTATAGATTAAAAAACGGTGTGGTTTATGCCCATGAAGGCACGGAACTGACATCAAAGACATTGACGCTGAAGGCGCCGGATAAGCTTGGTTGTGGGCCGTATTTCAAGCTTCAGGGCCACGTGACTCGGGCCATGGCGGAAATGTCCCGTCATGCCAACGCCACGCAAACCGAGCGCGACGAGGCACAGGCAAGCCCGTCAAGTGGCACCATGACGGCCAATGAACTGCGCGTCGCTCTGGCTGCCGGCATGGAAGATTATTCAAAGTTTGTTGAAACCTTCATGAAGCTAATGGAGTTCGTGGCGTACACAGACACGGAAGTAAGGCTAAAGCCTTTGGTTATCGATAGGATCAGTCCGCTTGAAATCGAGCAAATTGGACTGGAATACGTCAGTTATTTTATTATGCCGTCTTTGCTGTCGACAGCCGCGACAGTTGGGAAGCCCTGATTGTTGATCTGCTTAAGTGGGGTGAAGGCGGCTTTAACTATGGAGAGCTAAACAGAACACCCATTACTGAGCTTCTACGGTTGGTCAAACAAGCACAGGCGATCAACGCGAAAACTAGGCGTGAAATGTCCAAAGCTAATAGCGGGAAGGGACGATAAATGGCCTATGCAGTCTCTTTTCGTTTTGAACTTCTGGATCATTTTTCCGCCAAAATGCGGCAAATCCAGGGCAATTCACGGCGTTTCATGACGTCAATGCAAAATGCATCGGGCAAGATGCAGGACATTGCCGGGCCCATTCAGGCAGCGACTGCCGGCATGATCGGCATGGGCATCGCTTTTCCAATCCGTAAGGCGATCGAGTTTGAAACGGCTGTGTCTGACCTGGACAAAGCCTTCAATTTCGATAGCGCGGGTCAGCGTGCGAAGTTCATTGCCGACATCAAGACTATGGCGCCAGATTTGGGCATCACGTCGACTGAACTTGCCAAGCTGGCGTTTTCTGCCGGCAAGCTAGGCATTGCCCTGCCAGACGTTGCTGAATTTTCTCAGATTGCCGCACAGGCAGCCGTGGCGTTCGATGGTTTGGCGATTGAAGACGCTGGGCAGGTAATCGGCGAACTTCGAACCCGGTTTAATCTGACTAACCAAGGCGTGCGTGAGCTTCTGGATTCGGTTAATACCCTTGCCGACAATACCACGGCGGATGGTGGGCAGATTTTAGAAGTCCTGACCCGGCTATCAGGCTCGTTCAAAACTTTCAAAGTGCCTCCTGAAATCGCTGCCGGGCTTGCTACGGTCGCGCGTCAGATTGGCATTACTGACGAGCTTGCCGCATCTGGCATGGGTCAGTTTTTCCAGAAGATGATCAAATCCGGCAAGCAAATGGATCTTGTGAAAGATCCAATGGGCGCGATTACCAAGGAGTTGATCGAGGCGAAACGCCTGATGGATGCTGGACAGGCTGCTGTCTTGCAAGATCCAAAGACCGGGTTTGGTCAACAGGCTTTCGAGTTCGTTTCGGCCCTGGCTGGCAATCTGCAAGTGCTGGAAAGCACTATGGCCAACGTCACCGACAAAACCAAATTCATGGGTTCGGCTCAAGCCGAATACAACCGAAAGACCGAGACCACGGCTTTCAAATTGGCCAAGGTCCAATCACAATTAGACAACCTGATGATTGCCATTGGCGATCACTTGTTGCCAGCCATCCAAGCCCTTGTGACCAACTTGGGCCCTGTGCTGGCTAAAATGATGAAGTTCGTCGAGCAACACCCCATGGTGATTAAAATCTCTGTGGCCGTGTTGGCGATCGTTGCGGCTGTGGCAGCGGCCACGGCTGCCGTCGGGCTGTTCATGTCCGTGTTAACGCCTGTGGCTGCCCTGATAGGCGGCATGGCTCTGCTGTTCAGTCCGTGGGTTGTTGCCATCGGCGGTATTATCGCCCTGGCTGCGGTTTTGCTGACGGCGTGGCAGCCGATCAAGGACTTCTTTGCTTTCCTGTGGGAAGGCATTTCGAGCCAAGTCACCGATTTGACGAACTGGATGCTGGGCATTGACGCAGCGCCAACGCCTGCGGTTGCTGCGGCACAGGTTACCCAAGGCATTCCGGCAAATGACAACATGACGGCAATTGGTGCTGCGGCTGCCACTGGCGTGTCGGCTGAAGCGGCTGCCTTGCGTGCGCAGCAAGTTCAACTGAACGGGCAAATCGGGGTTGCCGTCCAAGGTCCAGGGCGAGTTACCAGCGCCACCATGCAGACCAGCGCGCCGGGCAACGTCGGCACGAACGTCGCGGGCGTGTCGCCATGAGCGCGTTTGACCAACTCCTTGCCGCATCCTTCAAGGGCGTTCCATTCCTTGTTCCGTCGGACAATGAGACGGGCGGACGTAAAGCGGTCGTGCATGAGTATCCAGGCTCATCGCGCCGCTTTGTTGAGGATTTGGGCGCCTTACAGCCGACATTCAAAGTCAAGGCCATCATCCATGGCGAAAACGCCATTGGCGATCGGCGCCGGCTGACCGAGGTTCTGAGCGCGCCGGGCCGTGGGCAACTGATTCATCCGGCAGTTGGCACGCGGCTATGCATGGCAATCGATTACTCGATTGAAGCATCTGATCAAGAAGTAGGGATGTTTTCCTATGACATCACCTTCGTGCAATCAGATGACACCATTTCGCTTAATCCCGACGTGTTTGGTGTTGCGCGGATTAGCGAGACTGCCCTGGCTGCGCGCAATGCGGTCAATGCTGCATCCTTGAGCCGATACAACCCGGTTCGGATTGCAGATAGCGCACGGCGCCTTGCATCGCGCATGAGCGAGGCAATCCGCACGGTGCAAGGCGGGCTGTCGGGCATCGTGAATCCGGTTGCCGACGGCATTTCCGAGCTATCCCGCACGGCTGATGGGTTGGTCCGGCAGTCGATTGCCCTGGTCAGAACGCCGCTCGCTATCACCCAAGCTGTATCCGGGCTGATGGATACCGCGCGGGGCGTGGCTAATTTGCCGTCCGATCTGCGCAATGAATGGCTGAACCTGACTAATTTTGGCAGCGGCAAAACGTCGACTGGATCTAAGCGCATAGCCATTCCCCGAACCACGCTGAAGCGGCGGATCGAGGATGATAATTTTCGGGTCATCGATCAGAGCATTCGCGTTCATTCGCTGATCAATGCTAGTGAGGCGCTGGCATTTTCATCATTCACCACGTCAGACGATATCAGGCGAGCAAGCGAGCAACTGTTCACTGCTTATCGGCGCGTGGCGGTCGACCTGGATGACGTCACTGCATCGAGCACGCTAGGCGATGAAATCCTGACTCCTGGCAACGTCACCGATCCGCGCGGCCCGGCAGAAGAAAATACCGCCTTTCAAAACGGCATTGAATTTGACGCTGATCTGGTTGCGGCGCTGGAAACGCTGCGTGCAGAGACGTTTTTGGTGATTGAACAAAGCCTCAAAAACGCATGGCAAGTGCGGGAATTCGACTTTGGTTCCACCGATATCATGCTGTCGACCTATGCCCTGTATGAGTCGATCGAACTGATCGACACGATCGCTGATCTCAACCGGAGTCAAAGCCTGTCATTCATGCAATTGCCGGTGATTGGCGTTGCGACATGACGCTTTCATTGATGGTCAATGGCACGAAATTTCGCGAGGCGATTTCAATCGATGTGCATCGCTCTCTTGGCGAACTGTGCGGTTATTTCAATGTGCGCTGTTCGATCGGATTAGGCAGTTTTCTGCCGTTTGGTGTGGGTTCGGCTGCCCAAATTGTCACGGAAAGCAACAGACCAGTTCTCACAGGATTCGTTGAGCAAATCGAGGTTGAACAGGATACCGGATCGCATGACATCGCGATCAGTGGCCGCGACCGTACCTGTGATCTGGTCGACGGCTATGCGCCATCTGGCGACAAGCGACGCTGGAAGGGCCCGATTGCATTTGACCGTATCGCTAAGACCGTCCTGGCAGATGCTGGCCTGTCCGCAATTCTCCTGGTCAATGAAGCCGGCGCCTTGCAGGACATTACCGATAAAGAACTGGTCAGTTTCGAGAACTCGACAACGGTTTTCGATTTTCTCGACACCTATGCCAGACGCCTTCAGGTGATTTTGATCACCAATGGTGATGGCAACATCGTCATGATCCGGGCAAGCAAGGCCACGCTTCAGGGCAAGCTGATCAGAAATATCATAGACAAGGGCATCAATATCCTTGCCTCGCGGCTGACGGTAAATCGCGCTTACCGATACAATAAATATGTCGTGAACTCACAGGTTCCGGTGACGTTCAGTGACAGCGATCCATCGGAAGTCATCAATCATCTTGGCGAAGCGGTCGATAAGGACATTCGGCCAAGCCGAATCCTGATGATCGACAGTGAGGAACCGATGACGTCGGACGTCGCGCGCAAGCGGGCGGAATTCGAAGCGGCGATCAGACTCGGCCAAAGCTTGACTTATTCTGCTGTGGTCCAAGGGCATGAGGTTTCGCCCGGCAATCCCTGGCAAATCAATCGCCTGATTGCCGTGACAGATGATCTGTGTGCGATCTCTGACACGCTTTTGGTCAAGGAAGTCAACTTTCGGTATGACCTGACAACAGGCTCAACTACTGAAATTGTGGCCACATACAAAAACGCTTACGCGCCTGAGCCGATCACCCCGACACCAACGGAACCCGCCGTTCGTTTTTCTGATCGGGGCGCCTGATGTCATTGAATTTGATGACCAAGTTGCGTCAGTTGATCAAGAATGCGGTGGTCAGTCTGATCACGGATGACACGACAAAGCATCCTGAAACACAGGTAGATTACAACGGCATCACGACAGAGGCTTTGCGCTTCGGGCCCTATGGCCTGTCGAGCAATCCGCCGCTTGGCTCATATGCGATGCTGCTTTCCCCACAAGCGCGCGAAGGCGTGGGCATTGCCTTGATTGATATGGGGCATGAACGCTTCAAGGAGTTGAAGGAAGGCGAAGTCCAGATAGGCAACTATCTGACGCGCGCCAGCATCAAGTTTGATGAGCAGGGCAACATCGTCATGGTGTTGCCCGAAGGCGGCAATCTGACGGTCGAGGCGCCTAGTGGCGACGCTACGGTCAACATCACGGGCAACAGCACGACTAACGTTGACGGCGATGTCGTCTTGTCCGCAACCGGCAACGTCAATCTGACAACCGAGGCGAACCTTCAGGCAAATGTCACAGGCAACGTCGTGTTGCAAGCGGGCGGGTCCGTGTCGCTAAGCGCTGCCTCGCTCGACATCACGGGCAACGTCAACATTACCGGGGCTGTCAATGTCACGGGCGATGTTGTCGCGATTGGACATTCATTGGCCACACACACCCACGTTCATGGTGTCGGGCCAAGCGTCACGGCGCCACCAACATGACAACCGACATCAAGCTAGTTCAGGACAGCATTGCCGGGCATTTCGATTTTGCCATTGCGCAGAATGGCGATCTTGCCAGCGTCGACGATTTTTCCACAGCTTTGCTGATGTCGCTGTTGACTGATCGACGCGCGCGCCCTGAACAAGTCGTGTTGCCGCAGCATAGGCGTGGCTGGATTGGCGACACTGTTTCGCCGTTCGATAACTTCGAACTCGGTTCGCATCTATGGCTGTTAGAGCCGGCGAAACTGCTGCCGCAAACCGGCAATATTGCTGCGTCCTACGCTAACGCTGCACTGGAATGGCTGGTCAGCAACGGGCATGCCCTGGCTGTGCGGGTGACGCCTGTTCTTGAACTGCCATTCAAGCTCGGGCTGAATGTCGAGATCACGGCGCCGTCGGGCATAGCGGAAAACCACTACGTTGCATTGTGGGAACGCACGGTTTTCGTGCCGACGTCATCGCCCTTTAGGGTCGATCCGATTCCGCCTGCCGAATTCCTGCCCGACGTGCCTGCCGATATGTTTGCCTGGGTAGACTTCCACGAAGGCACGAACGTGCGTGATGAAAACCTTGGCCTGGAAGTGTCGACCGATGTTTCCAACACCGTCAATTTTGTCCAGCCTGACCCGGCAAAACGTCCGCTTTATCTGATCGGCGGGCCCGGCAATGTGCGCTTTGCCCGGTTCGATGGCGTCAATCAACATCTGTTCGCAATCTCCAATAATTTCCCGTCATTCCAGCAAGGCACGTTGTTGCTGATTCACAAGCCGCGCGTTGAAGTTGACAATCAACGCGTGCTGTGCCTGGGCATATCGGGCAGCAATGACAACATTTTTGGGCTTTCTTTCCAGCAACAGCCGTCTGTCGCTGATGACGTGATGCGGATGAAGGGAAACGGCGGCACGCTGCAAGTCGATTTGCAAGGGCCCGACGATACGGCGCTTTATGGTTCGGTCTTTCGTTGGGGACCGAATGACCAAGGGGGCGACGGCGAAACCACGTCGGGTGAAACCGTATCCGATGATGACTATGATTTAAATATAGCGACGCCAAACATCATCGTTATTGGTGCGGGATTTGACGGGGTTGTACCCGACGAAAGTTCTGCGGCTGCTTTCGACATGCTTACGCTAGTGTTGTACACAAGACGACTAGCAGATATAGAAGTCTTTAACTTGTTGGAATACGCTGAAACTAGGCTGTTTGTACCGCCAGAAGGTGAGCCGTTTAGTGATGGTTCCTTCTTTGCTGATGGTTTGCGAAACGTTGCTGGATGGGATGATTAAATCATGGTTTCACAAGTCATTCCAACCAAGCCGGCAGACAACGAACTAGCCAATAAGCTGGACTTCAGGAACAATCTCGCTTTCATCAAAGCAGAGATCGAAGCTTTACAGGCGCAAGATACTGCATTTCTTTCTCTGTTTGGCTTGACGGCAAACGCTGCGCTGTTCCCCGCGATTGTGGGCGAAAACCTGCCCAATGATCCGGCAAGCTTCACGACGTTGGTTCAAGCCCTGGATGCGGGCATTGAAGCTGGTGGTGGCGGTGGCGGTGGTCCTGTTACCCTTGGCGCCATTACCGACATTCTGACGCCAAGCACTGAGCAACGGCGCGCTTGGCAAGCGGCAACAGACATGCCGCTCTTGGAAGCCAACTTTACGTTTAATTTGAATGATCATGCTGGGCTGCCGTTGGTGTTCTCTACGGCACTTCAACCAATCACCATGACGCTGCCGCCAGCGTCCGCGTTGAACGCGCGGCAAGACGGCTTCTTGTGTTCGGTCTCAATGACATCTGGCGTGAATTTCGGTCAGATCATTGGACCAACCAACGGATTGCGCTGGCAAAGCGGGTTCTTTGGTCAGGGCGTTACACACACCTCTCTGTTTGTCGGCTACAGCCTGTCGAGCGGGTTTCGTGCCTGGGTCGACATTTACAAAGACGGTGGCCTGTATCAGCTTCGCGGGCAGGTTCGGCCCAATGAAGCCGATGACCTTACCCGCTATTCTCCCGGCAGTATTCCAGGCACTGCCATGGCAGCCGGATCGCTGGTCGCGGGCTACTTTCCTCCTGAACTTGATCTGGGTGGCACGCGCGCCGTCGGTGGCGTACTGGAAGTCGAAGATCCGATAACCGGCACTCACACGCTTGCGCAAGCCAATACTGGCAAGAGCCTGATTTACACGGGCGCCGGCAACACGTGGAACGTTCCGATCCTTTTGGCGGGAACGCGGATCACGATTGAAAACGAAGGTTCGGGCAGCATCACGTTCAACATTCTTTCAAGTCAGCCGGTCAATGGCGGATTGGTCTTGCCTCCCGGTGGCACGTGTCGCGTCGCCTGGATTGAGGCGCTGACCGAACGTCGAGTCAAAATTACAGGGACGCCATAATCATGTTTACGCCTCCTTGTATTGGCGCGATCCTGGCTGAAGACGAACAGGATGACGGCCAAGCCGGCATTATCGAGCTTTTACGCGAGACATTTTCCGGTGCAGTCAGCGACTGGACATGGCGCACGCCTGGAATTGATGACCCAAGAACCGCATTTACCGCACTGAGCGGCGCAACACCAACCACGACAACGGGGCCTAATGGCGGGTCTGATTCGGTCACGCGCGCGGTTCAGTCCGGCAATGGCTATGCGTATACCGAGGCGGATGCAGCGGGCCCGTGGTCGATTGAAAGCCCGGAATTTGACGCCAGCCTTGGTCTGATCAGTCTGAGCTTTGACTTGCACGCCTGCTTTGGCAGTACGGGCGGCATTGCTGATGGCACGTGCCTTGTGCAGGGGTGGAACGGCACGGCATACAGCAATATTTCCGGCGCCATTGTTGGCAGCAAGCAAAACAGTGCAACGGCGCCCTATCGGTTGTCGAGTGAATTTGGCACGTACAACAGCGCCAGTTTCAGCAATTCTGATTTCAAATTCAGGCTGCTGTTCACCAAAGGCGCAAGCCCTTTTACCTTGAATTATGATTTTGCGATCGACAACGCGGTTATCAGGGGACCGATTGGCGCTGATGTCGAAGGCGTGCCGTCAACGGCGCCTCCGGTTTTCGGTGGAGAGTTCGCGCCGTGGTCAATCCCGGCATCGAGCCTGCCCACACATCCAGACAGCACAAATCTGGTCAATCAGCTTTATGCCATCGTGCCTGGACGATTCAACCTGAATCATGAAGTGTTCACCCCGGTCATCTATGACGTAGCAGACGCAGACGCCACGGCAACGCTCGCTGGAACCCTGTCGAACGGCAATCTGACTGCCGGGCAGACAGTTCCTTGGAACGAGGCGCTGTTCATCTGTCCGGGCGATCACAACCCGGCTGATACCGATTCAACCGTCATCCTGGTCGATTTCACGACAGGCGTTTGTCACGAACTGATCAAGGCTTTTTATAATCCCGCGACCAACGTTTTGACGTGTGGCAGTGCCAGAATTGTCCGGGCTGGCGTTGAGCTATCTGGCGGCAACGGCAACATCATCACCAAGGAAACCGCATTTCGGGCCGCGCGGGAAAGCGGCATTCAGAACGTGGTTGGCCTGATCACGCGGACAGAGGTCGAACGCGGTCGCATCCCGCATTGCACGACTCTCCTGTGGCCAAATCCTACCCTGAATGCAAAGCAGGCGCCTGCGATCAAGGGCGCCGGGGCGTCCGTGGGTGGCGCGGCTAACCGTGGCTTCATGGGCATGCGGATTGTCTGGTCCGGCCTAACAGAGTCCGACATCAACACGTGGCTCGACACGCTGCCGGCAACCACGCGCCCTGTGATGCGGATCATTGCCGAATGCCTGCGTGATTTCGGTGCCGTTGGGACGGATCACGTCGGCAATGCTGGCGTGCTACGCGGTACTATCCAGATGGAGCACGAGCTAACCGCATCGTGGTCTGATTTCGGCATCACCCATCTGACATCATTGACCGCACTTCACGGATTGCTTGAGCCGAACAAGGCCAAAGCGCGGGTGATTGCCATTCCGACTCACGTCGACGGCAGTGACGCCAACGTGGCCTGTTATCCAGGCGTGGTCTATCCAGACGATCACCCATGTTCGGGCCCTGAGCCGGAACCGCCGCCAAACAGCAACGCGCGTCTGAATGCGCTGCTGAACACGGCAATCGACACGTTTTTTGTCTCAACGTCGGGCAATGACGCGAACCCCGGCACGTTGGCGTCGCCTAAGCGGACGATTCAGGCTGGCGTGAATTTACTTGGTCCGGGCGATGCCCTGATTATCGAAAACGGTCGATATGCCGAACGGCCAACCATGTCCAATCGTGCAGGCACGGGCCCGCTACCGATCTGGGTTGCCGCGCGCAATCCTGGGCAAGTTTTTTGCTCTGACATCAAGAATGCCGCGTTCAACGGGACACAGGTTTGGGTTGAAGACACTGGCGGTGGTGGCGTTTACCGGGCTGCAATCGGTGACTCCTATATGGGAGTCCATAATGGCGACTACCTGCAACGCTACAAGACTGAGGCAGATCTGAGAGCAGGCAGTATCAACAACCGAACCAAGCCATCTTATGGCATCGCGTTTGAAGGCGGGTTTTTGTACGTCCGCCTTAGAAATAACGTTAATCCGAACGGGCAAAGCATTCTCCTGACTGAGACGGCTGGAAGAACAACGTTCACGATCGACAATTGTGACAACTGCATCGTTGACGGCATTCGGTTTGAAGGTAGTGGCGAAGCGGCTGGCATCACGATCAACACCAATTCTACCAAAATCGAAATCAGGAATTGCTTCACGACAACTGCTAAATTTTTCATCAGGCATCCAGACGATACCATAATCTATCACTGTGATTATTCTTATGCTGGCGGTGGATTTGCTAAATGGATGAAAGAAGTTCGCGCGTCTAATCCTGGGGTGTTTAATCCGTTTTTTGCGATCGTGAAGGATTACGACAGCACGAGCGGCAACGCGCGCTTGGAAGGCGGAATCAACGTCACCTATGACGGGTCCATTTCCAACTGCCTGCTGAAGCGCAATTTCTGCCATTCGAGCTTTGACGGCATGCGTCCGGGAGAGTGCGACAATTCCGATTTCACGGAAAACCTTTTCAGTGAAAACGGCGATGATGACATGCAGTTTGAATCGTTTCGGAACACCAATACCGGCGCTAATAATCGCTGTTTCTTGAACAAGTCGCTTAATCCCTACGGGCCGACGTTCTCACATCAGGGAACAAATATGGTCGGAACGCAGTTCGTCTATAGAAATGTCGTGCGGGTGACTGACCCAAGCATCAGCTTCCCTGAATTTATCATCAAAACCATCTTCACGCCTAACACGTGTACCGTTCACCACTATCACAATTCATATGAGCATTTAGGCAACGGTACACGAATGCTTTGGTATGATTTTTCCAATGGCACGGGCAACCGTATCAGCCTGCGCAACAACGTCATCTTTTTCAAAAATGGCATCAGTCCGGCAACCAACGTTGGCGGGCCAAATCCGACACCAATTGGCGGCAACCTGTTCATCGGTCCCGTGGCAAACGCCCAAGTGCAAGCGGGCGGCGGCGCCTATGGTGGGGTGAGCAAGGAAGCGGCTGGCGTCAACGCGGAATTCACCCTTCAGGCTGACAGTCCTGCCAGGGGATTGGCAATTGCCCTGCCTGGGTCTTTCCCAGATGTCGCTGGCTTGAGCAAGGCTGATGCGGGCGCGTTTCCTTTTGGCTTCAATCCAGGTTCCGTCTGGCCACGTCCAAACAATCTGGCGTTTGATACCGTCAATCTACCGGTGCGCTGGACGAGTCCGGGTGCAAGTCAGTTGGCGTTGTTCTTTCTCATGCTGAATAGGGGAATCGTCTGATGGCAATTGCCGTTGTCTTTGCCACAGATTCCCCACACCTCGCACCAACTGATGCATCAACTGATGCGACTGCGGAATTACAGGCAGCAATTGACGCCACGCCAGACGGCGGCACGTGCATCATTCCGCCCGTCGCTGGCGGCTACATCATCAGCGGCACGCCTCTTTTGGTGATCAACACCAAGAAAATTCATGTCTGTGGCGACAACACGCTGATCAGACAGACCACGCCTGGACTGGATGTTTTCAAGTTAGTCAGTGGCGGGCTTGCGACCGATCAAGACAGGTTTGCCGACTTTGCGGTGATCTCTGGTTTTGACTGCCAGATGAATACCGAAGATGGCACGGTTGATTATTCTGAAGATTACAACCGTTGCACGCTGGAAGGCGTCCCGATCGGGAATTGTGGCGTCGTCTATGATGATGAGGTTTTACCGAGTAGCAACAACGCGTCGAGAAACGAAACGTGGCCGATGACGTTTTGTACCGTTCGCGACATGGTGTTCTCTGTCACGACAAAAAGCACGACACACAAGACGTGTGGCGTCTACGTTGCCGGCGCTGCGTATGGCTGGAAATTCATTAATCTAAGGTCTGATGGTGTCGGCACGATGGTGGCAGTGATGCTGCCAGGGGTGCGCCGGATAACCAGCGAAACCGGGTCAGGTACGCTTAATCATTCGAGCGGAACTTATGCGGCGAATGCCCAAGTTGAAGTCTGTTTTCATACCAAGTTTGGCACGGCGCCAACGGGCCTTTCGCGGCGGACACAGCTTTTCACCAAGTCGCCAGCCAACGGCAACACGCAACTTGCGCTGACGTCGGGTGGCGCGACGATCAATCCAACGCTAGGCACGGCGCCGATTTACATTTTTGCAGTCGACGAACATAGCGATGTCTTTTCGCCCGACGGCACGACGATTTCTGAAATCACGCATTATGGTGGCCATTGCGTCTTTTCCATCCCACAGCCTGAAGGTCTGAAAGTGGGGCGGATCGACGGCTATGGACAAGATGCAGTCGGGTTCGCAATCGACTCTGTGGCAAGTGATACAGTCTCGCGTGAGATTGGCCTGACCAACACGATTACCGGGCCGATTTACCTGGAATCACCCCAAACCAATCCGATTGACGAGGATGAAGATTTCATTCGGATCGATTGGAAGTCTGGCGTCATCCTTGGTTTGCAAATCCGTGGCACGGACAGCAATGGCGGACGTCCGCGCATCCGGTTGAAGGGTCAGGGGTATCAGGTTCTTGGCCTGTACATGCTGTCGAATTCCAGTCAGGACCAACCCGATTTGGTGGTTGATGGTGATGGCATTTTCGTGCGTGGGCTTGCCCACACATCATGCACGGTCACGAGCAACGGTCTGAATAATGACATTGTGATCACCAAGGATACAGCCGGGGGCGCGCCGCATACGGTGCTTTAACAGCCATGATTACTGATCGAGACGAGCTATACCGGCGCATGAAGCTGCTAAAATTCGGCAAGGCGTTGAGTCGTGAAATCCTGGTTTCTGATACTGGCTGGCTTGTTCGTGAGTGCGCGCAGAACGGGCCAAGCGTTTTCCGTGAACTGGTCGGGCGCCTGCGGCGGGAAAAGGGCAGCGTTCGCGCGAACCGGGTAAAATACTTAGAAAAATTGTATAGAGATTGGCGTAGCGATCGCGATGAGCGGCGCCGTCAAAAGGCTGCCCAAGATGCCTCTTAGAATTCCGTCATTCAGGAATGTGGTCGAGCGCGCGCGTGCCGACATCACGCAGCAATTGCCGGATGCTGACCCTACAATTGCCGGGTCATTGCTGCGCGTCCTGGTCGAAAGCGTTGCTGCCCGGATTCATGCGTTCAATCTTCAGCTTCAACAGGTAGCAAGACAACTTTTCCCGCAAACGGCTGAAGATGAGTTTTTAGAACGCTGGGCTGTCTATGAAGGTTTGTCGCGTGGCCCGGCATCCGTGTCGACGGGCGACATCGTGTTCTCTGGATCGCTCAACTCAGTCGTGCCGATTGGTACGCAACTGACGTCGGCAACGGGCGAGGTATTCGAGCTACAGGCAGAAGTGAGCCTGACCAACCAAGTGATCACCATCACGTCATTGACGCGCAGTGGCAACACGGTGACTGCGATTGCTGCCGGGCATTCCCTGGCAAGCGGCATGGCACCAACCATCAGCGGCGCCAATCAGGCTGCCTATAATGGCGTCCATACGGTCGCTGTGATCGATGAGGACACATTCACCTATGAGATTGCGAGCGCGCCGGCAACGCCTGCCACGGGCACGATACTGGCATCGTTTGTGGGTGCGGCGGGAACGGTGGTTTCTGCCGACAATGGGATTGATCAGAACCTGTTAAGTGGCGCACGCCTTACCCTGTCGACGCCGATTTCTGGCGTGACTGCGGCGGCATTCGTCCGGGTCGACGGCATCACAGGCGGAACCGATGTCGAGACTGATGATGCATTGCGCGCGCGTGTCATGGAATCCCGCGCCAATCCGACGGCTAACTTCTCACCAACCGAGATCGAGAAGCGGGCTAAATCTGTAATCGGGGTAACGCGCGTCAAGGTCAATCGCGCGACGCCCGATCCGGGCGATGTCACGGTCCTTTTTGTGCGTGATGGTGACGCGAACATCATTCCAAGCGCTGCCGACATTGAACAGGTACGTCTGAAGCTTCTGGAAATCCTGCCCGCGACGTCTGAAGAAGATGCCCTAATTGTTGACGCGCCCGATGCAGTCGACGTCAACTTTAATTTTACTGCGATTTCACCAAACACCCAAAGCATGAAAGACGCGATCGCGGCAACGCTGGAAGCGTTCTTTCAGGATGAGGTTCAAATCGAGGTCTCGATTACCGAGGATCAAATACGGTCGTCTATCATTCAGACGATCGACACTGAAACCGGGTTTGCCCTGCAATCCTTTACTTTGTCGACGCCAACGGCTGATATACCTATAACCGCTGGAAATATTGCAAGACTAGGAACTGTGACCTTCGTCTAGGAAAGCTGTCATAAAATGAGAGATTTGGCTAACAAGACTGACGGCAATTCCACACTAGGCGCCGCAGAATTCAACGCTCTGCAAATCGAAGCTGAAAACGCGGTTAAGGATTCCGCGCAGACGCCAGATAATGCCGGTGGGCCCGACACTGATCTGTTTCAGCTATCCCGATCGCTGACCAAGGCGGGACAGGCAGCCAGCATCTATCAGGACAGTGGCACGGGTGGCGCCTATGTCCTGGCAACGGTGCAGCCATTCCGTCAGCCGACAGCCTATTACAACGGCATGTGTGTGCTGTTTAAAGCCGGGTCGACCAATTCAGGCGCAAGCACGATCAATGTCAGTTCGCTCGGTTCCAAGGCATTGCGCAATCGCCTGGGTGCGGCGCTGTCCGCGAATGAAATCGTGGTTGCAAATTGGGTTGCCGCCGTTTTTGTGGCGGGCAGCGATCATTTCCAGATTGTGTTCAATTCGACTCCGCCCGCTGCCGGCGCGACACGGCCAGATCTGGTCGGTGGATATGTCGACAACGGTGCTGGCAACATCTTTTTGCTGGTTCCGGCTGGTACATACATCGCGCCTGCATCCTACACCAACGGCACCACAGTGATTTTCAAGTCGACTCGGACGATTACCGGGGCGGCACAGATCAACCTGAACAGCCTGGGTGCGCGGGCATTCGTCAAGGAAGATGGCAGCGCCTTTACTGATAGTGAAATTCGAACAGGCGATTGGGTGGTCGCTGCGTTTAGCTCGACTGACAACAGGTTCGAACTGGTCACCAAGACACTTCAGGTAACAATTCCCGGACTTGAGCGGGTTTTCCCTGCGGCTGAAGACGGCGCGTCAACCGGCACGGCTTACAAGATTGTGTTGCGTGATACCAGCAAGACGCCAGGAAGCTACGTCAACGGCCAAACGTTTCAATGGGAAGTCCAGACAGCCAACACGGGCGGCTTGACGCTGGCGGTCGCTGCCTTGGCAGCAAAGCCGTTTACCTTCCCTAATGGATCGGCGATCCCGTCGGGTCACATCCAAGGGCAGGAATATGTAACAGGCGTCTACACGTCGGCTGCGGATCGTTTCGATCTTGTGCAGAAGTCGCAACCGCCATTCGACCTTTACATTCCTGCGGTCGCAACCGGTTCGGGAGTGCCGTACAATCTGGCGCCACGGCCAGACATTCGGGTTCCGTTGACCTATGTCGAGGGCCTGACAGTCGCGTTTCGAACCAACGTCGCAAGCCCGGCAAACCCGACGATCAACCTGAACAGCCTGGGGGCGAAAGCGCTTCGCCTGCCGAATTCTGTCGTGATCGGCGCCAATCGTATCGGCAATCAACAGATGGTTGTCGCGGTGTACCGGGTGAGCGGCGATCGGTTTGAGGTGGTCAGTGAGTCGACCGATCCATTCGCCCGCGCGCTTGGCGCCATGTCCGATCAAGTCGAGAATGGCAGCATTAACGACGGGGTGATTAGGACGCTGGAATGGGCAACGCCAGTTTATGACGACTTGGGATTTTACAATTCAGGTGATCAAAATTTTGTGGTTCCGTCTGGCCTGAACATCGCGCGGATTGGCGTCACGGCGCATGTTTCATACAGCCTTGCTGCCGGCAATCACTGTGCGGCCATTTTGAAAATCGGCACGCAGACTGTCGGGGTGAACCACGTCGATACCGCAAGCGGCACGCCATTCGGTGAAGGCCACACCATTACGATCGATGGCTTTCCGGTCACTGCCGGGCAGTCGATCGAAATGGACGTTCAACCGGCTGGCGCGGATATCGACATAACCAACGCGTATATGACTGTCTGGGTTAGCAAGTTTTCAGCATGACCCTGGATCTTAGAAACGTTTCATCAGATCAACAGGCGGGCATGCTTGCGCGCCATTTGCCGACTGGTCGCATCTGGACAGGCAAGTGGACGCGCGACACGGTTCTAGGTCGGATCGTGGTTGCGCTTGCGCGGGAAATTGGTCGCTCTAATCAGCTAATGGCTGATCTGGTCAACATCGAATCGGCTGCCGGGCTGACCAATGATTTGTTGCTGGATTGGGAAAAATCCGTCGGCATTCCAGACACGTGCTTTGGTCGCTCTGATGATCTGGTTACGCGCCGAAGGCAGGTTGTCCAGAAGCTGAACAGCTTTGGCGGGCTTATTACCAATGACGATTTTGTGGCGCTGGCCGCGCAGTTCGAAGAACAGATCAGAATCGATGTCGGCAATGAAGACATTGCGATTTTCCTTGGCTTTAGCGCTCCGCCATACAGCGACGATGAGCTAAAGCAAATCAGGCATACCATCGCGGTTCGATCGACCACGACAAGCCTGACCTTTCCGTTGACGTTCCCAATTCCCTTCGTTGGTTCGGTCGAGCTTCTTGAATGCCTGTTCAGCAAGCTCATGCCGGCAACCGTCAGCCTGCAATTTTTTTACGGGCAGGACATTCGCTTTACCCTGGGTGCGGCTGGCCTGTCGGGCGTCAATGCGGCGCCGTTCGTGCAAAATGATGGTGAACTAGCGGTTCAGCAAGTGCTGTTTGGCCTAAACATCGCGCCGTTCGTGTCGAATTCCGGTCAGCTTGCCTTGGCAAACATGATCGACGGCGGGGTTAACGTTGCGCCATTCGTCGAGTCCGATGGTGTCATTCTCGGTTCGGCCAGACTGGACGCCATTCACGCAGCGCCATTCGTCGAGTCCGATGGCTCCTTGATGGCCGCGCCAATCCTGTCCGGCACTAATTCGGCGCCGTTCGTGCAGAATGACGGCGAAATGATTGGCGCGGGCGTGCTGTCCGGGCTGAATGTTGCGCCATTCGTGTTGAATACCGCATTCATCACAGGTCCAAGCCGTCTTGAGGGCGAAAGCATTGCGCCATTCGTCGAAAATGATGCAGTCATCCTGACATCCGCCCGACTGTCCGGCACGAGCATCGCGCCGTTTGTCCAGTCTGATGGTAACATTTCGCTGACTGCATTGGTGACAGGCATCAACGTCGCGCCGTTTGTCCAGTCGGATGGCGAGCTACAAACCAAAAATGGCCTGGACGGCACCAACGTGGCGCCGTTTGTGGAAAGTGATGGCACGGTTCTAGGCGCTGCCTTGCTATCCGGCACAAGTGCTTCGCCATTCGTTCAGTCAGACGGTGACATTTCGTCCTTCATCACCTTTGGAATTCTGCCAGATCTCGAATTCGAGCACGACGCGTCTGACAGTGGTTCTATTACCAATGTGAGCGGCAACGCTTCTGCATTTGCTGACCAGACAGCCAACAACGTTGACCTGACCGCAGCCGCGAGTCCGCCGCTCATCGGGTCGATTAATGGCAACGCTGGCCTGTTCTATGACGGTGCGGCGGATCGCATGATTGCATCTGGCCTAAGCCTGCCCATCACTGAAGGCACTATCATCTTGGTCGTCACCCCGACTTTGATCACGGGCACGGGCGCTGACTTGATCCGCTTCAGGCTGTCGAGCGCGGTCAATGAAATGTCGATCCGGCGCAACACGGATGATCTGAACGTGTTCCGGTTGGCTGCGACTGGATCGAGTCTGAACCTTGGTTTGGCCAACTGCCTTGAACTCAATGAAACCACTTTCATCATTGCGCGGGTACGGCCAAGCACGAGCGGCAATTGCACAGTTGAGGCCGGCAACGGCACGTCGAATACCGGGACGGGCCCGACGACGGTCACGGCTACAGCCGAAAATATTTCCCTTGGCGCCAATTCCAATGGAACGAACGCGTTTGCCGGCTGGATACATCATGACGCGTACATTTCACGGTTCGTGACTGATACCGAAGTAGATGCTATTGCGGATTACATCCGTGATAAGTGGAATATCACCTAAATGCCTGGAAGGCTTAGAACATCATGGCTGTAAAACTTAGCAATGCTGCGGCGATCGTTGCTTGTGATGCGATCACTGCATTGGTTGATGCGGGTGACATGCGCGTGCGTACTGGCGCGCCTCCTGCGAATGGCGATTCTGCCGCTACCGGAACCCTTCTGGGCACGTTCACATTGCCTGACCCGGCATTTAACGGCGCGACTGATGGAAACCCGCACGCGAATGCCCTGGCTGAAACCATCGCTGACACGGTTGGCGTGGCGGGTGGCGCCGCTGGCTACTTCGAGGCTCGCACGTCCGGTGCGGCTGTCGTCTGGACGGGCACAATCACTGCGTCGGGTGGTGGCGGTGACCTGGAAATTAACGATGTAGATATCGTGGTTGATCAAGTCATGCAGGTTGTTTCGTGGACTTTCCGTCATCTGGAGTCGTAAAGCATGGATGACCTTAACGAACCGGTTGTTACCTATCATGCTGCCGTTCAGCATGTTTTAGCGTTTTTTACCTTCTCTCACTTGCCTGAACGCTTGCAGGATGTCAGTCGGGATTTTCATAATCTAGCAGTCAAGACCGCTGACCGTGCGCCGGACAATCCAGAAACAACAGTCGCTTTGCGCAAGCTTCTTGAAGCGAAAGACGCTGCCGTAAGGGCATGTGTTCGTGACATTTCAAATAAATAAACTGTATTTCATCTAAGGCCAAACAATGACGGCGGATATATGGCCTATCTACCGTCAATGTTTTACTTTCACTTTTCTTTAGGCCGCAATTCATAATTACAGTTTTAATAAAACTGTAACATTGATCGATTTGAATTGCAGGTTTAATGATACAAGTTATTGATGGAATTAAGGAATCGATTGCATAAATGTTGATATGCTCTCCGATGAGGTTGCTCTTACATGCAAGAAATCACCAAGATAGATCCGCCAAACGGCAGTGACCCGTGGTTTAATACCTTTGAAATCTTAAGGTCTCTGCCGTTTCCAATGGTGGTTGCTGCCATTGCATGGGGCTGGACATGGGTTTCCAATATGGAATCCCAAGTTGCAGTTGTGCGTGAGAGGCAGGAAGAATCCCTGAACTTAAATATCAGGGAAAGACTGATTACGCTTGAGTTGCTAGTGAAGGCTTATCAATCTGATCTGGAAGAAATCCTTCAGGATAATAAGGACACTCAAAAAGATGTTTCCAAGCGACTCGACGAGATCAGAAGAGAACTCTACGAAATCGAGCGTGGGGCGGGCGGGTAAGATCGTCGCTGTTGCGATTGAACGTCTGGCTATCTTTACCCTTGCTGGCATGCTCGCCTGGGGCGTCTATGTTTCTGGTCCGCCGTGGAAGCATCAGATCATACCTGAATTTCCGGTTCGATCGTTTGAGATGGGATATCTTGACGACAAGGTTGAGCAAGGCGGCGTTTTACGCATAACCTTGGATGGCGAGAAGATTCGGGACGATTGCCAAAATGGACATATCTGGTTTTCTCTGCATAACGAGAAGGGCGAAACTGTCTCGATTTTCGATCGACCAACCACAGGCGTTCGAACTGGTCACAAGCGGGAAATTGAAAACCTGAGGCTACCTGAAACAATTCATCCGGGGTTTTGGTCAGTCATTATTCGGATTGAATATTACTGCCCGGATGATCGCGGCTACGCTGTTCGGGTCGATCGCCCGTATCATGGCGATCCCTTTCATGTGATCCCGCGCGATGCTTCAGGGGGTGTCGGGGTAAGTCCAGCAAAATAGATGCCCGTCGCTGCGCGTGCCGAAGCTTCCACCATCTTGTGGTGTGATATCATCGAGGTGCAGGCGCCAACGCTTGGTTGATAGGTGGATGCCGCATCGAGTAAAGCCGACTTCGCGCGCTAGCGTGAGTAGTTGCGGCAAGTCCTGTTCGCGCGCATCCGCTGCATAGATATCAAAAGCTCTCCCCATCGGATGTGCGCCGTTACCGTATGTTCTGAAGCCGGAAATAATGGCAATGCGTTTACCGTATATCCGACGAAGCGATTGCAGCCTGTTCATGGTCGGCAACCATACGTGAACCCTATTGGTTATCCGGCAAGCAATTTCCTTCGGGGTGAATAAAGGCTCATAGACCCAACGTGGATCATTCTTAAGTAAACTATAGTTTTCGCAATCCAGATACATTAGCGGCTTCCTTGTCGGATAAGAACAAATTCCTTATAAGTCAGGTAATATTAGGAGGGAATGAATGTCTGTGCTCTTTAGAGTTAAGAAAGACGGCGTTGAAGGTTGGGCCGATCTCAATGAATTGAAGCTGATTGATCCATCAGGGCCCGATGAGCCAGACGAACCCGATGAGCCGGATTTTTTTGACGACTTCAAGCTGTTGTCGGTCGAGGACGGCCAGAAGCCACATACCGGCAAAACATGGTGTGACAGCTTTCCGAAGGATGATAAGGGGCGTTGGGGTGTTCGAAAGCTTCAAGCCAATGGCGATATCGTTACTAAGATTTTCGACCCGGCAAATCCCAAGCTGACCCACGAACTGACGCCCAACGGCATTGCGCTGCGGTGCAGCAAAAAGGGCAATGTCTGGGTGGGCGGGTGCCTGTATGCCTGGCATACATACGCTTATATGTATGGCACGCTTGAATTTCGGATGCGGGTCAACTCGTTTGGTCCGGGCATTCACTTGTCGGTTTGCAACTTCGCCAAATCCGGCAACCATCCGCCCGAACAGGATGCTTTGGAAATCATTGGCAGCAATGGCCACTTCAAAGATGGGCCCTTTGCGCCGTACCTCTTCTTTAACGATCACTCCACACCAAACGCCCAAAAGTGGTTCGAAGTTGCGATGGATTTTTATCGCGGCTGGCACAACTACAAAATGGTTTGGTGCAAAGATGCTATCTCATGGCATGTAGATGGCCATGAGTACATGAGAATAAAGAACAATACCCACGAAAAAATGGTTCCGGGTATTTTCTTTGAAGGCGGGCATAACGAGAAAGAAGACTTTCCAGGACGAATCAATACCAAAACCCCGTCTGTAAATGAAGTTGAGATTAGTTCAATAGGTGTTTGGAGACACAAGACATGATGCTTTGGGTTACTCGGTTTAACAAGATGTGGGGCAGCATTGCGCCAATCTTTTCTTTCGCGCTTATCAATCTGGGCTTCATCAATACAGAGGAATATCAGGCTGTAGCGATGGGCTTGGGCCTTCTGATTGACGTCCTGTGGCGCGCCTTTGGGCCCGCTAACACGCCTATGCCCGGAAAGGCAGTCTAAGCATGAACATCAAGGCTCTATTCGCCGTTACTGCCATGGCACTGGCTGTGTCGGGTTGCTCGAAGGTCTATGACCAACTGTATGGGCCAGACGCCACCAAGGCGGAAATGACGTTAGCCAACATGAAGGCTTTAACCGTGGTATGCGGCACGTATGCTGACGCGGCTGAAGCCCTGGCAACCAACATCCGCTTGAAGGTGATCGACAACGAAACGTCTGAAAGGCGAATTGGCGTCGCTAACGGCATCATCAAGCCGATTTGTGGCAGTAGCAACGAAGGCATGACCCTTGAGCCGGGCGCCGCATTGAAACTGGTTGAAGCGCACTTGGCCGTCATGCTTGAGGAAGTGAGCAAGGTACAATGATCAACAAAATCAAAATCAGTCACGGCTATCTCATGTTTCAGGCTTTGCGCCTTGTGACAGAGGCCGTTACCCGATACCGCGAGACTGGCGAGATGGACGCTGAACAGCTTGCCAATAATTGGGAAGAGGTCAATAACCGCGCAGAGCTTGCGGGTGATGACCTTGACGCAGCCATCAGGGAAGCCAACGAGCGGCGCCTGAATGAAGCTTCTGAAGCTAGCGACGTTGTTTAAGGACTGACACAGCAATGGCCAACATCGTCTTTAATGTCGCCTTGGGCAAGGCAAACGCCTATGTCGAGCGCGTGGCGTCTAATGATCCATCAACCAGTGCATTGGTGGTCATCCTGTTAAAGACGGTCGAGGCCGATGCTACCCTGAAGGATCGCGACACGCTTGCTGCCATCCTGGCTGGCGGCAACACTGAAGCTGATTTCGTCAGCTACACGCGCAAGGTTCTGACGGATGCAGACCTGACCGCGCCAGCGCCAGACGATAGCGGCAACCTTCAGGAAAGTGACCTGCCTGAACTGGACTATGGCACGGTCACGTCTGGTAGTCTGGTTAAGCTTCTGGTTTGCTATGACCCGGTGACAGGCAGCGGGGACGATACCCAGATCATTCCATTGACCGCGCATGATTTCGTACAGTCTGTGACTGCGGCGGAATTGGTCATATCGACGGCAGCATTCTTCCGGGCTGCTTAAATCCACGTTTCAGAGCGGTAATGATCATGAGACACAATCTCTATGACGTCACTGACGCAGAGACCTATCAGGTTGCTACGCCTGAGGACAGTTATGTCCGCATTGAAACAAATGACGTTATTTTTACTCAGACAAATATAGATGATCTATTAGCAGTACAGTTTGGTGACGCGCCACAATCTTCAAGTAATTATTTAAGTTTAATGGACAGTCCTTTGCACTTTAAGCAAAAGCAGGTGTTAGAATTCTTTGGGAACAATAGATATATTTTTGTAACCCGCAATGCTGGAATTCCAACTGAAGCCTTGATTATTCTTGGTGTGATTACCGGGAACAGAGATAGCCGCGTTGCAATTTTGCCAAACACTGAAAACCTGACTGACATGTACGTTGAAGGCGATCGGTAAGCTTTGACTACTCTTCTCGACGCATGGGAACAGGAAAGCACAGGCTCGGCCAATCCGGGCGGGCGCGTCATTTCCGCTGGCGTCAATCGCGTCAATATCTATGAACTGGCAATTCGATCGTCATCAGGTGGTGAGCAGGTTACAGCCGTAAGCTATGGTAATCGCCCGATGACGGTGATTGAAACGTCTCTGACTGCCGGTGCGGGCGCTGATATTCATTCGTCAGCTTGGTTGATCAAAGACGCTGACATAGCGCTTGCTGAAAACACGAATTACACCATTACTAGAAGCCCGAACGTTCTTGGTGTTGTCTATCGCGCGCGGTCAGCAACGTATGCCGGTGTTGATCAAACCGACCCGATTCTTGACAGTTTTTCCGCGCAAGGTCTGGGTGGAGCAACCCCGACAGGCGAAGCCCTGACGACACAGAGCGGCGCCCATGTGATCGCGACACACAAAGGCGCTGACCAAAACACGACTACACAGGATGTAACGTGGAATAATTTAACTGAGCAACTGGAAAGCACGAACAACCAGATTTATAGCTCAGTCGCGCAAGCCGTCGGCACAGGCGCTGACCTGACACCTAGCGTTACCCCGGTCAACAACGTCCATACGATCTTGCAAGGCTTCAGCCTGCGCAATGTGGCTACGGTTGTCGAGGTCGATCTAGGACAGACGACAGAGACTGATAGTTCGCTTGCGGTGGCGCCGTCGGCTGCCGTGGCCCTGGGAACGCCGTCAGAGGCCGATACAGCGCTTCCTGTCGCGCCTGCTATCACGGTCGCGCTTGGGCAGGCTTCAGGGGCTGACGAGGCGCTGACAGTCCTGGCATCAGCGTTCGTGACCTATGGACGGTCTGACGGCATCGAGGTTGCCTTGTCAGTCACCATCAATCCGGTTTTTGCTATTTGTGTCGAAACTGATCTAGCGCTTCCAATCGTCCCTAATGTGATCTCTGAATTTGTTCCCGATTTTATCGTTACCGTCGCCGGCGGGCCTGTGAATTTTCATGTCACGGGCGCCGGGCCGTTATCCATCATCGTTCAAGGCGATTAGACATGACCATTCTTGACGTCAACATTGGTTTTGACAAAGACGAGGGTTGGGTTGTCGGCAACAAGCTGACCATGACGTTTGAAGTCCTGGGCAAACAGGCTGCTGAGATCGAATCAGCGGAATGGGTCTTGGCGCTAGGCGAGCCGCCGACGGCAGACATCCTGATTACCAAGATTCTGGGTGATGGTATCGCCCTGGTCGACCCGTCTGAGGATCGCGTCAATTTCAATCTGATCGTTCCTGGAATCGACTCAGAAGAGTTGAAAGGCGGCGAATATTTTCACCGTCTGAATTACGTTCTGGTAGATGACCCGGATGAAACGACGCAAGCTGCGCAAGGCCATGCCCGGTTGACGTCGACGGTTTAGCTTAGCCTGCCTTCAAATCCTCTGCGCTGCGGTCGACTAGGCCACGAAGCTTGCCGGCAAGCAAGTCAGTCCCACAGGGCGTGCAGATTGATCGCCCTGGTCCGCCTCTTTCTTTGATTGTTTTCGTGCAGAGCAGGCAGGTACGCGGCGAACTGTTCATGAAGGATAAATTCATGTCAGTGATTTCGACGCGATCAAGATTGAAATATGTAATCGTATTATCGTGATTCATGATGGTGAGTGTTCCCATTGTAATGGCGTATCACTTGATCGCCAGCTACCAACACGCCAAAGATCACCCAGACAAGTGGCCCAAGCATGGCGCAAACAAGACACATTGTCACGAAACAAGGTATGCACTTATGTTCATCCATTTGAGCAGCCAGGATTATTAGACCACTAACAATCCATAAAACTATTCCAATGGATATCAGGATAATCACTGAATCTCTCCCTTGTCTGTGTCAACGTATATAATCATACAAACACGCTTCAGTCTGGATTGATCCTTATTGCCGAGGATTCCAACCAGTCGAGTCGATGTCATAGGCCGGAATACCCGCATCAGCTAGACGTCTGAACATATCGGCTGACCCGCCCGCTCCCTGGAAGCCAAAGGCAATATCTGGCCGTCCGTCATCGATCATGCGTTGATTGCGCAAAGCGGTTGCTATCGCGGGTGGCCATTCCTTATAGGGCGGTCGAAATCCAATTTTAGGAATCTGGCGCGTGTCCGCCCATCTTTCAGCGATATTATCGGCGCCATCGGGCGCCAAGCCGGTAATGACAAGGGTAAAATGGAAAACCCCATGAGCGCGGTCGAGCACGGCAAATGCGCCGGCAGTGTTATGGTATGTCCTGCCGCCGAAGATGAGCACTCTCATGGCGTTGATTTCTTGTCTTTTTTATTCCACGGCTTGAATGCCGCAAGCTCATCCAATTCCGGCCAATGACCTGTGAACATGATCGCCCGGTCATCGAGCGTGACAAATGCTGACGGTTTACAGGTTGGCCATTCAATCTTTCTTAAGACTACAAACCTGATGTCGCTGTTCGCAATGTCGGCTTCCATGTGTTCTCTAAGCCATGTTTCCATGGCACGAATACCGCCTGGATGTGCGCTACGGCTTGAATAGATTGCAACCCGGAATCGGTCGACAGCATCGCAAATGAACCTGAGGGCGCCGGGTACGGGTGGATCTGGAATGACGGTCGCGCCCTGCCATCCGCTGGTATAGCTGTGAATCACCCCGTCAAAATCCAGGCATAGAATGGGAAATTTTCCGGTCATGATACCTTTGGTCCGCACGAACAGATGGATGTGTATTGGGGTTTGCCACCATCGAAAAACTTGATGATCTTGCATCCTTCGTAAGTCAGTAAGATTTCTGGATGGATCGGTTCAGGCTTTTCATTCTCGCTTTCACACGCGACCAGCATGAGGATTGCGGCAATCAGAAAAATGACAGTTATCATGCGTTGAAGTCCACAAAGCTTTTTGGCTTGCTCTCTTCGCGTACCTCTTTGCATGCCGGACATTCATGCATCCATTCGCCGTCAGCGTCTTGATAGATTCGCCAATCGTTGTCTTTCATATGCTGAATGACTGACATGAAATCATCTGTGTCAACGGATTCATCATAGTTGCATTCGAGTTCGTCACACGTGACGTCAAAGCCGAATGTCGTTCTTTCAATCATGTTAGTTACGTCCCTTGCGCGAAGCGTTCAGCAAATCACGGACAAATTCATATCGCGTGTCTGGCTTTTTCTTGGGTTGATCCAGGCTTTCGGCGTGGCGTTTAAGCCATTGCCGCAGTTGCGGGCCCTTTGTCGCGTGGCCCATTTGACGGTGCTTTTTGTGGCTAAGGTTTTGACTCCTTTTCGGCATTGGTTTGACCTTTCATCAGTCGCATCCTTTCCCGACTTCCGATCCATCACCCTTGGTGAACTCTTTCCAGTGGCGCCAACCTTGCGGGCATACGAAACCCCATTCCCGCACGCGCGGCCCGGTCATGAAGACTGTCCAGCATTTTCCTTCGTGCAGTTCAATCCTGTGGGCAGCGCTCGCACGCCTGATGCGCAACTGTCCGCGTTTCCTGATTTCTCTCTTGCCTGCGGTTACCTCTGTATATTCGCCCTTCACGATGACTGACGCGTTCCACCATGGATGATCATGCAAGGCGCGTGGATCGTCTGACCGGCAAAACTCATGCAGGTACATGTTGAAGACGGGGTTTCGCGGCAATAAATACCAGCGATGCAGGTAGGGATTATCTGACCCGCCTATGGTTCGGTCAGGCGGTCGGCTGATCACTCTGACGATGAGCCTATCTAAAAGACTGTACGACATTCTTAATTCCTACCACGGTGGAAAACACTGCAAGAACAATGCCTGTGCCACATACAGTAAGCCCAACAATATCTAGAATTAATATATAAGGCATTCAGACTCCCTACATGATCGGCTCAGACTGGCTGATCTTTGGCTTTATCAAAAGCTTATCAATTTTCTTTTTTAGAGCTTGGGCTTTGGCAAAAAGTGACTCTTGATGTTGCATCAGTAACACTTGATCTTTCATCAGCATTAAAATTTCTTCGCGGGCCCTTTGCAAATCTTTCTGCATCTTTGATGGTCGATTGTGGGCATCACCCTGCAAGCGCACGTTGGCGTCAATTTCGGGCTGTATCTTGTAGGTCGGTGGCGGTCGTTCTGCCTGCGATCCGTTGGGAATCGTCAAGGCGATAAGAACCGCTATCATGGTAGCGTGCATTATCCTCGCATCCTGCCTATCATTATCTGAATATCGGAATGATCTGGATCTATGATGAATACGGGCCCGTTGGCGCCGTATGCGTAGGAGATTCGGACATTATCCGACTGGCAGTTTTTCAGCATGGCCAAAAGGTATTTGCCGTTCAGGCAAAACCGGATGCCTGATGCAGGCACGTCAACTTCACTGAAAAACTGCCAGGGGATTTCTTCTCTGAAATCCACTTCGAAGGATGACCGCGCGCAGATGGCTGCGGACTCGCCGTCGCCTAGCGCCATGTCAATGCTGATGGCATTGGTGTCGCTGGCTGCCGTGATGGCCCGGTCAACGGCTTCCATCAGTCTGGCGCGATCAAAAAGCAGATGTGTGTTTTTCTTCTGGCTGAAAAGCGAACTGGCGTCCGGGTATGTCGCGTCTACCAGTCGACCATTCAAAATCAGGTTGCCCGTATAGAACTCTATTGCCCGGTCAAATAGCCGGATGGTCCATGGCTCATCCGTCTTGATCCTTGATAGGTTGTCCAGGATTTTGCTGGCGATGATGGTTGGCGGGATCTTGAGATTATCACCCAAGAAAAGCGATGTCCTGATGAGCCGGGGCCCATCGCATCCGGTCCCGTACAGAACGCCGTCAATGCTCTGGATCATGACACCACAGAAGTGTGGCTGAATGATCGGATCGTTAGACGAGCATTCCGACGGGACCAAAAGCAGGCGTTTCAGTTCGTCCGGTTCAAGCTCGAATTCGCTGCGGACTTCATCCAGTCTG